>Ga0209666_1004006_pt1 | contig 10518 bp, 11 predicted proteins | sample SaaInlV_125m_DNA_FD_184679 | JGI IMG/M metagenome (GOLD analysis project Ga0209666, IMG submission 184679) | Marine microbial communities from expanding oxygen minimum zones in the Saanich Inlet - Saanich Inlet SI037_S3LV_10m_DNA (SPAdes)... | ecosystem: Environmental > Aquatic > Marine >...
TGTAATAGATATTGTAGGAGTGGAGGTCATGGCTTCAGAGAAACCAGCGGTTATAGTTACTACTTGAGAAACATTAACAAAATTATCTGCGTCAGTATCAGTAAGAGTTACCGTTGGCGCAGTGGTATCTAAAGTAAAGGTGATGCTTTGTGTGCCTGAATAAGCTATTGAGGTTGCAGAAGCTGTTCCTGCAACAGTTGCTTTATATGTTCCGTCAGAAGGGGCGCTAGGATCATCTACATCCCAAACATACTTGTAGCCTCCGAGCTGATAAACTTCTATTGATCCTATATTACTAATACCATCAACATCTAAAAAATTATCACCTATTAAAATTCTATTTCCATCACCACTAAGCTCTGAATTTCGAGATGATGAAGTATCACTAATTAGAGTTACATATTCAACCCACTGGTTTGAGGAGGCATTATAGTCATAAATCGCTACTTTTCCTCTTCTATCAGCTGCACTTTCAACATTTCCAAATGATATTCTATTTCCATCTGAACTAATTGAAACATTTTCCCCTAAGTATTCCCCACCATCTAAAGTAGAACCTACAATTGGTATGTTTGAGCCTTTAAGTGTCCAAGTAGATGTGCCCGAATTCCAGGAGTATACAAATACATTTCCTTGAGCAGTGTGTGTTTGCCCACTTCCAACACTCTGTTGTTTTACACCGATAATAAATGTATTCCCATCATCAGAAACTTGTAAACCTGTCCCTAAATAACCTGTATAAGGCGGAGTAAGATAACCAGGGGTCATCGTCCACGAAGCTGAACCTGAAGGGGTATAATCCCATGTAGATATTATATCTGAAGTCATTGTTTCTACAATAACTCGGTTCCCATCAGAGCTTACAGAAATTCCCCCCTTTCCAAAATCTCTTGCATCACTAGCAGCAGATAAAGCATCTCTAAAGGACCATTTAGTATTCCCAGAACTATTTTTATGCATATTCCAATCAGTTCCGTCCCAATCATAAACATTTATATAACCACCATCTGCCTCATAACCTGATTTACCTTGTCCATTAGCAAAAATCCTGTTTCCATCATCGGATATATCGACATGATAGCCCAATTGATAAGTTACATCATATCCCAGCATATCATTATCATCTCCTAATCGAGTCCAAGAAGAACCATTATATCTGTAGGCATATATTCTTCCATTCCTAAGAGTCGTATTATTATATGCTCCTATTACAATAGTATGTCCATCTCTACTTAAAGCCATAGTATTTTGTTCTGCACCACTTACAAGGGTTTGCGGAAGATTACCAGTAATATTTGTCCAAGTACTATTTACAAGCTCATAAACAATTAATCTATTTCTTTCACTTGTAAATGCAAAAACTTTCCCATTTTTACTTAAATGAGTATCTCCATAACCAGCAAAACTTACAGCACCAAACATATCATTTGTAGCCGATCCATACAGCGTCTCTCCGATTTGAATTGCTTTTTCAGCACCTGCAAGTGCTGTCATAGTAACGTTTGTTACCACCCCTGTTATAGAGATGGTAGGGGTGGCATTCATAGCCTCACTAAAACCAACTTTTATAGTTACAGTATCTGATGCTGCTAATACATTATCCGCATCGGTATCACTAAGAATTACTGTAGGAGATGTTTGAGAAAAACCAATCTTCGGGGTCAATAGTGTTAAACCTAATAAAAGAATAACCACCGAAAAATATCTTGAGCTCTTTAAAAGATCTAAAAATTTCAGCGACTTAAAAAATAATAGTCTAGACATTAAAAAAACATTTACACTGTTCAAGTATACTTTTTTGTATTACTTTTTTTATAACATAAAATTACTATGCAGTAAGTAGACCTATAGCTCAAGAAATTGATTAATATTAAAATGCAGTAGAAATGCAGTGATTTTTTGAGGAATATCCCTATTCAGTAATACATGGGAATGAGATTATTAGAACTATTAAGGAATTGCGGTATTTATGCAGTACTAAAAACTACATGTAGAATGGCTACACTCAAAAAACAAAAAAAAGGGAAGCCACCCTAGGTTATAATGAGATGATTAATGAATTTAAATCATCTTCTTTTGTCAAGTCAAGCTTTTTACTCAATCGATATCGCTGACTCTCAACTGTGCGAATTGAAGCACCCGTGATTTGTGCAATTTGACTGTTGGATTGATTCATTTTTATGTATGCCGACAGTCGTAAATCCGTATTGGAAAGTTTTCCAAATCGGGACAACATGTCTTTGAAAAAGTCTGGGTTAACTTTATTGAACTGATTTTCGAAATCTTCAAAGACTTTTTCGGAACCAATGATTCTATTAATGTCATTTTTTATTTTCCTAGAGATTTTAGATTCAGAAGTATCCTTTTCCTCCTTATCGATACTCCCCCTTAGTTTCTCTAAGTATTCGTTTCGCTGTGCAATAAAATTAGTCTTATAAACTAGTTCTATCTGCTTATTCTCTAACTCAACTTCAATTACCTGCTGCTCAGCCTCAAGCCTGATATTTCTTTCTTTTTGATAATTATAGTTTATTCGAATGCTAACAAGTGAAAAGAATAAAATGGTGGTTCCAATAATAAAAATGAATAGATAAGTATTGTATCGAATCTTATTTTGGTTAAGCTCACTTTGCTTCTCTGAGAGTAAAATTTGCGTCTCTAGTTTATTAAAATTCGCAATAATTTTATTGTTATTAGCAAATCCTGCAAGTTTAATTATTGAGTCTTTAATATTTATTAATTCACGATTTAAGTTTTGAGATTTATATATTTTTTCTAAAACTTTATAATTATACTTTTTCTCAATTGGACTTAAATTATTCACTTTTAAATTTTCAATCGCAATTTCTTTAGCCTTGGAAAGATCATTAAGTCCTATATAGCATTCCGCTAATCTAGTTGTAATGGAAGGAATTTCATTAGGAAATTTAATCAATATTAACTTAGCCTTATTTAAATTTTCAATTGCCCTTTTATATTCTTTTACAGATTGATAATAGGCCCCATAAAGCGCATATATATATCCATAATTCCTTTGGATATAGGATCCATTGTCAAAGCTTTTTTCTGAAACCAGAGTTTCATATAAATTATCTGCAGTTTTTAAAAATTCATTCGCCTTGAAAAAATTCCCTGTTCTTAAGTGTATATTAATTAATTGCGAATAAGAATAGAGCAGATCTTCTTTTTTGTCTAAAATTTTTCTACTCTCAAAAGTCTTTAAATAATACTTTAGAGCTAAATCATAATTTTTATTTACAATCGCGATAAGGGCAAGATTTCCTCGAACCGTATTTAACCCATTTTGTTTTTTTCCTTCATTTTCATAGAGCAGAAAATTCTCTTGAGCTTCGAGATTATATTCTTTGGATTTTTTATAATCTTTGATAGGGCTGCTAAAATATATATTGGCAATATTGACAAGCACCCAAGGTGGTTTATTTACTTTTTTTAAATTTCTTTCAGAAACAGGAATCGTCTCAAATGTTTCAAGTGAAATTTGAAAATATGATAAAGCAGCTGCATGAAGCCCTCTTTCGTTTAGTATTTCTCCTATATGAGCATAGACTCCTGACAACCCAGGTGAGGAACTGCCATAATATGAAGCATCTAATGCCTCAAAGGCAAAGTCTAATGCTTTCTGTGGATTCGTTAGCTTGTATTTTCTGATAGAATCATTGAATGACTGAAAATCCGTGTTTGCAGCAACGTTGACTGGGGATAAACTCGTGAAAAAAAAAAGTAATGTTAAAAACAATGTTATTTTTTTAGGAATAGAAATATAATCAATATTAAACCAATAATGATCAGTATTTCAAAAAAATCTTTAATAGACAACTTTGAGTTGTTTGGATGATTTTCTTTTGAGATACTTTGCCATCTCGGAATTAAACTTTTCCTTTGAATAAGTTTTACCGTTAAAAAAAATTGTTTTCACATTCTCTGGAAAATCTCTTTCAAACATAAAATCATGACTATACTGCTTAGGCATACCAATATTGTTTTTAACAAATTTAAAATATCCATAGCACATGTAATAATAAAAGAGTACTGCAAAATTACTGCGGGTTTAAATTTTTTAATTTTAATTCATTGAAGAAAATCTTCAACTTTCATATTATTTATAGTTCACTTATTTTGGACTTTACCAGATTTTATGACTTTGTTAAGCGGTGGTTCAGCACATCCTCCAATTGTTATAATGATATTAACGTTAATCCCAGTCGTTGGACTTTATTATGTTTCACAAAAGGGAGAGTTAAAATCATAATTATATCATCGGAATATCCTCTTCATTAAGTTCAGGGAGTAATTTGTATATTGTTTCTTATTCACCATAAACCAAACAAAATGTTGTTAAGACTCCTAAAAAAAATATTTATTCTTACCCTTTTTTTATTTGTTAATTTAATTGAGGCTCAAGATGGATCAAATGATAAGGAAATAGTTATTTCAGGTAAAATAAACCTAACAAATAATGGGTTTTCTTTTATTCCCCTTTTTTCTTTAGGAAAGCCAGCAACAACTATTAACCTCTCAGTAGGAGGAAAACGATTGAGTTTTGATCCCCAATTTCGTTTTGATCTAGATGGAATGCGGCCTTGGTCTTTTTTATTTATTTGGCATTATAAACTGATTAAAAAAGAAAGGTTTCAACTCCGTTTAGGAAGTTATTTTCCTGCTTATGCTTTTACAGAATTAGATTACTCAAGAAATTCAAGATCAGTTAAAATACTTACCCCTCAACGTTTTTTTATATGGACGACAAATTTAAATTATGTTATAAATAAAAATATAAGCGTTGGGCTATTCTATTTAAATGGAAAAGGTTTAGAAAAAGTCGATCAAACGAAACAGGGTAATTTTATTTCTCTTAGATCATACGTTCAAAACATCAACTTGAGTAAATCTTTTAATTTGAGTTTTAACCCTGAAATTTATTTTTTAAAAATTGATTCAAATCAAGGTTACTATGTGGCTCAAACTTTTGCAATCAGGTATTCTAAATTACCATTTTCTATTTCAACTACAATGAATAAAGCAATTAACTCTAATATTAACGCAAAATCTTTTGATTGGAATATAGGATTTAATTACAACTTTAAAAGCTCGTTTCAAAAAAAGCAATTGATTAAATAATCGGCATATCCTCTTGATTAAGTTCAGGTATTACCAATCCTCTTATATAAGTCAATCTGACATTTATATACGAGTGCCCCATAGCCTTATGAAGCTTTTTTTGCTTCTTGTTCTTTTTTAGAATTATACTGCGGTAGTCAGAAAATCTTTAAAAAACAATTAAAATATATACCTCAATTTTACTTCAATAATAATTATGTTTTTCAAATAAAGAAGTATTAGTTATATTGATCAAAAATAATTTATGATACTAAATAATGTAGTTTTAATATTTCTTTTATTAGTGGTGAACTCAACTTTTTCACAGTGGAGATATGAGTATGATAGCAACAATAATGAAAAAATATTTGTATTTGATTCGAAAGAAAATTCTGCTTTTGTAATTGAAAAATCAAAACAAGGTGAAGTAAAGTTTTTCATTGAATTAGATCTTGAACAAGAGTGTAAAATAAATCAAATTAAATTCAAATTTGATGGAATAAAAAACACTGTAATGTTCTCTACTAAACAAATCAAAAACAGGCTTGAAATTTTATACAACCAAGTAGATGGTTTGGAAAATCTAGAAACTTTTTCACTCTTTATAAAAAAGAGAAATTTTATTTATGCAACTTTTCTAGATACCTGTGAATTCAATAAAACCAAGAATTATTCATTAAAAGGTTCATCTAATGCTATTGATAAAATAAACTTAATTCAATATTTAAATCGAACCATTAAAGTTTTAAAAGCAAAAAATGAAAAATTAGATTTTATTATTAATAATCTACCTAGATTGTATGATAATAAATCGCTAGAAAAAAAATTAAGTGAAATTAATCTTTTAGATGTACAGGAAGTTTCCTGGAAAAACTACCAAAATGACAAATATAATATCAAAATAAGAGTAAAATTAAATGGTGCTGGTTATAAAGAATTATTTGGAAAACTTCGATTATATAAACCAACAAAGAATATAAAATCTAGGTATTAATAGTTAATATCTAGCTTTTACCATTGAATACTTTATTATTGAATTAAATAATCGGCATATCCTCTTCATTAAGTTCGGGGACTTCCAACCCTCTTAAATAAGTCAAACTAACATTTATAGATGAGTGTACTTACCTTTGTTTATGGAGTAAGTTCAAGTAGAAATTTGTATATTTCAATGATAATGATAAGCTATGACTGTAATTAAAGACCCTAAAAAGAAGTATTTAAGACTATTCACATTAGGTAAAAAATTTAGCTCTAAAACCTTCTCTGATAATACTAAAAAGTTAATATTGAACGCTTTAGCTCTTTTTGTGGTAGTAACTTTTACATTTTACGTAGAAAGTGTCGGGGATAATTATGAAAACAGACAAAAATATTTAGATATTTCAAAGAAAATATTAGATGAATTATATCTTGTTTCTGACTATACCGATACTTATATATCACAAACTGACAATCTTCTTCCTATGTATAAAAAACAAATTGACAGATGGGACAACGATAATGACAGTATATTTATTGATTATTTTAAAAACAAGAATGCGCCAAATGGCAAATATTATTATGCACCATTAGGATTGTTTACAAACACTAAAATTTATAACCCACCAAGAATTGAGTATAAAACTTTTTCAAAGGGAACTCAAGATTTTTTTTTAATAAATCCAGAGATTTCTAATAGAATATTTGAATTGTATGAAGGGTCTGATATTCAATATCTTTCTGAAGAAACTGCTAAGAATGAAGAAAAATATATCAATCAGTTTATGGATAGGCTTGAAAATAAGTGGGTTGAAGACTTACCTTCAGTAGATATAGAATCAAAAGAATTTTGGATTAAAAACAGAAAATATTTTCAAAACGATAAGTTTTTAAAGCATCTATTTAAAAAAAGATATGATTTATGGAGATTCATCGTAAAAGACCAGCTTTCATATCAAAATGAGATAATTAAAAAGGATATTAAAAGTTTAGATAGCGTAATACAACGAATGAATAACGAATTATATTTTTTTTATTGGAAATTAGACTAAATCATCGGCATATCTTCTTCATTAAGTTCAGTTATTAATTCATATATTGCTTAATGTTTATTTTAAAACCTATGGAATGAAAATGTCTGTTCCCTCATTATTTGTCTGTATTTTATCATTTATTCTTTTTAACAGTTGCTCAAAGAAAAATGATGAAGTAGTTGATGTTCAGTTTATATGTACTGTTGATTACGTTGAATTTACATCTGATGCATCTGCTAATGTAAAGTTTGATGTTATAGTTGATGGCATTAGCGATTCTTTTATTGCAAAACATTCTTATGCTACTCAAAACTCAAATTATTTAATAGGGGATAATATTGTCAATATTTACAACTTCATTCAAAATGAAAATGAGGCAAGTTTTGATTTTGAATATGGATTAAATTTAGGGGCTTTTTGTGCTGAACTATTTCCTAAAATTCCTACACACGAACATAATCCATTTGCTGCTGTAGCAATAAAAGATTTTAATGGAAAAAATCTTGGAAAATGGAAGATAAAAAAGAAAACCAAACTAAAAAGTATAGACAAACAATAAATCAAACCACTATCTTAAACTATTTATTTGGTTTAGAAAATTAAAACTCATATTTATAAAATGAATTATATATTTTTTTCAATTTTAATACTTACTGCAATCATTTCAATTCTTTTTTGGTATGCATCATACTCTACTAAAAGTGGTTTTGCAATTGATAAAAACAACAATCAAATACCTGATAAATGGGAAAAGTTTAAAATCATTTTCAAGATAAAATCATTAATTTACCTAACACTTGGGTTTTTATTAGGATATTTATTTCAGTATTTTTAAAATTAATAAGTGAATTTAAATTCTATTACTTCCGTTTTTGATTTTAAAATGATAATCCTTTTATCAGAAACAATTCTTGTTTATTTCCTATACAATTATTATAAAATAAATTTGAGTAATCCTATCCAATAAATCGAATTTTAATCAGTATAGACATGGGATTCCCTTAATCCCTGCAGTTATAAACTTAAGAGAATGAATTTATCTATCGATTAAGCAGATTTTATCCAACAATTTCAATGGAACTACTTTGTCACATGTAGAACTCCATATAAGATTCACACCATGACAGTGAGAAACTGGCTTACAAAGCTTCTAAATAGCTCTAATAAGGTGGAACAGGCATTCTATGTAACAGAAAGGGACAAGGGAGATTACAATAACCTACATGTTCATATGCTTATTGGCACTAATATAGACATGACCTATAAAGAAGTTAAGTATGGACTTGGGAATGTTTCTGTTGGAGACTATCAACCAGTCTATGATAGTGAGACTGTATGTAAGTATGTAACTAAGCATATTGGAAAGGACGTGGACTATGACATTGTTTTTAAAAGCTAAAAAACTGAATACTCTTGTTGCTGTATTTTGGGGGGTGGGGTTTTTAAATCCACTTTTCTTTTTGGGGTAGCGCTTGTATAATGATATATTACCTAAACCCTAGGCATATCTTCAGTAAGTTCTACAACACACTTTACCAAGAATGAAACAAGCTACTAATGAAGTAAGTGAAGATTTTTTTTGTTTGTAGAGTAAGTTCTGGGATTTGTTTTATATTAGATAATTATTAAACATAAATCAATTAAAATGAAAAAAATACTAAGCATTACCCTATTAGGCCTCCTTATGGCCTGTTCTCCAGGAATACACCCTGAGTATACAGTAAATCTTGAAACTGCAAAAAAAATTCTTGAACTGCAAGGTTCAGAAGCTGACATTGAAGCTCAACTTGCAATGTTCCATGAAGATGTTCAATGGCAACCTGCATTTCATGGTTCTGAACCAGTTGGTAAAGAAGCTGTTAGCGACTATTTAAAAAGCTGGCAAGATGCAATGGAAGATGTAGTTTACACTCCCGTGAATTGGTTGCCTGGTGTTTTAGCTGAAACGGGATTATCCGATGGAAGTGTTCGTACATATGGTAAATGGAGTGGAGTTCATTCTACTTCTGGGAAAAGCTGGGAAATTGTTTCATACCATACATGGGACTTTAAAGATGGTAAAGTAATCAGTGGAGGCGACTATATGGATGCTGGTGGTTTAATGAACTCTCTTAAAGAAATAGAAGTAGTTGAAGAAGCTGCTGAATAATATTATCTTTTAAAATATATTATAAACTTATAATACTAAAACAAATCCCTTCACACTAGTGAGGGGTTTTTTTTTACCTAGTATCTAGACACTCAAATATATCTAAAATCATGTCAACTGGCTCATTACTGCCAGTAAATAGACAGTTAAATCCCCAAAAAATTCCAACCTAAAACTCTAAAATCAAACCCCTATACCCAAAATTAAATCCGCTTTTCTTTTTGCCGTAGCTCCCGTATAATGATATATTACCTATACCCTAGGCATATCCTCTTCAGTAAGTTTTACAATACACTTTACCAAGAATGAAACAAGCTACTAATGAAGTAAGTGAAGACTTGCCTTTGTGATAGATTGGGTTATATATTATTGGTATATTTAAATATCTTAAAACCAACACAATGAAAAAGCTACTTCTTGTTTTACTGTTTATTTCGTCAACCGTGTCTTGTTCTCCAGATGAAGAAACTCTAACTACAACAACAGAGCCCATATTTCCTATTTATTTAGACTCTAATGGAATTACAATAAAAGCATATGATTTTGCTTTAGTTGGGAATGAATATGAACTTAATGGAGTAAGCTATACTGTTGTCGATGATTCAACTATTGATGCTCAAATAGCAAACGCTAATGTTAACCTATGTACAACATTTGTAAATAATATGAGCGAACTATTTAAAGATAATTCATCGTTTAACTCTGACATTAATTTTTGGGATACTTCAAGTGTTACTACAATGAATAGTATATTTGAAAATGCAACAGCATTTAATCAAGATATTGGTAATTGGGATACTTCAAGTGTGACTGATATGGTTGGTATGTTTTATGAAGCATCATCATTCAATCAAGATATTGGTAACTGGAATACTTCAAGTGTGACTGATATGGTTGGTATGTTTTATGAAGCATCATCATTCAATCAAGACATAGGCAGTTGGGATACTTCTAAAGTGACTAGTATGGAACGAATGTTTTGGGCTGCTGAAGCATTCAATCAAGACCTTTCAGGATGGTGTGTTACAAATATTACATCTGAACCTACTGGGTTTGCAACTTCTTCCCTAACAAACTTTATCAAACCTGTTTGGGGGACTTGTCCTTAACAAAGGCATATCCTCTTCAGTAAGTTCTAAAATACACTTTACCAAGAATGAAACTAGCTACGAATGAAGTAACTAAAAACCATCTTAGTTAATTCAAAAAAGGTTTTTAGTCCTTAATGAATTAAAA
>Ga0209666_1004009_pt1 | contig 10508 bp, 6 predicted proteins | sample SaaInlV_125m_DNA_FD_184679 | JGI IMG/M metagenome (GOLD analysis project Ga0209666, IMG submission 184679) | Marine microbial communities from expanding oxygen minimum zones in the Saanich Inlet - Saanich Inlet SI037_S3LV_10m_DNA (SPAdes)... | ecosystem: Environmental > Aquatic > Marine >...
CGACGCCGTCCAAATTCGCGCGAACCTCCGCGTCGAAATTCTCCTCGATCGCCGCCAGCGTCACGGCGGCGGCGGCTTTGTCGCGCAGCGCCTGCGTCACCGTGAACGCGTCGGCGGCGCCGTCTCCCGCGCCCGCGCCTGCGTTCCCCGCAGGCAACACGCGCGCTCGCCGCACGACGTCGTCCTTTAACAGTTCCTTCAAGATTCTCGGTTCCGGGGACTCCAGAAAAAAACGGTTCCGCTGCAACACCAGCTTCACTTTGCCGTAGTTCGCCGTGCACGCCTCGACGAAGGCGTGGATCTCGCTCGAGAGCTGAGTTTTGGACAGGCGCGCCAGGACGCTCAGGATGGTGGTTGTCTCCAGCCCCACGGAGACCGCGGCGTAGAGCGAGTGCGGCGTGAGCACGTACTCGTGCATGTTCGCCGGGCGGCACACCGGCTCGGCGACGGAGATGAGGAAGTCGTACGCCGCCTTGTACACGGGCGAGAAGCTCTCGAGGAAGATTCGGCCGTCGCTGCATATCCACAGCGGGCGATTCGCGTGGTCCGGCTTCAGCGTCAAGTGCGAGTAGTCGTTCTGCCCGAACCCGTCCCCACCCTCCCATAGCTCGTTCACCTCTTCGTCGTCGCCGCTCTCGCCGTCAGAATCCAGCGAGGCGTCCTCGTCGTCCACGTCGCGGGGTCTGCGCGCGACGCGCGACGCGAGCGAGGGCGCATTCTTTTTGCCGAGCGCCGCGCCACGTGGTTTTTTCCGGTTCGCGCCGCTGGGTTTCGCGCGGGATCTCGACCCCGTGTGGATAGGCGAGTCGTCCTCGTCGTCGTCAAGAAGGTCGTCGTCCTCCGATCCGCTCGGGATCTCGTCCGGGTCGTCCCTCGTCTCCCCGCGCTTGAACGAAACCTTCAGCGCGCCTCCGCCGGACCCGGCGTCGCCGCGTTTCATCTTGAGCTTCAGCCCGCCCTCCATCTCCGCCACGGGCTCGGGGGGCTCCGTCTTGGCGCGCTTCGCCTCCGCGTCGACCGGCTCCTGCTTCACGCCGTCCGCGCCATCCTCGCCCTCCCGACCGCGCTTCATCGTGACCTTCACGCGCGGAGGCATCGCGGACACCGCCCCGCGCGGGGGGAGTGCGTTCGCATCGAGAATCTGGCATCTCTCACGTTCTTCGGTGGGCGCGCGTTTTCAGACAGTGTGAGACGAAAACTCAAAGTCTCAAACCGACAGCTACTCGACAAACCCCCTCTTTACGCCCGTCGCTTTGTCTACGCACCGTCGTACGCGCTCCCCCCCGGCATGTACTTCATGGGCGCGAAGGTCCTTCTGTGGTACGGACACGGACCGTGCTTGTGTATGGCGTCCATGTGCGCCTTGACGCCGTACCCCTTGTGCGCCTCGAAGCCGTACTCCGGGTGCTTCTCCGCGATCTCGACCATCATGCGGTCGCGCGTCACCTTCGCCAGCACCGACGCCGCGGCGATGCACACCGACTTGGCGTCGCCCTTGACGATGGCCTCGGCGCGATCGGCTAAAGGCGGGGGCACGCGGTTGCCGTCGATCAACACCCAGTCAGCCTTCGTGCTGAGCCCTTCGACGCTCCGCGCCATGGCCTCCATGGTCGCCTCGAGGATGTTGATCTCGTCTATGCGCTCGTGGTCGATCACGCACACCGACTTGAGCACTCGGTCGTCCGCCATGAGCTCCTCGAACACCGCCTCGCGGTCCTCCTCCGTCATCTGCTTGCTGTCATTGATGGCGTCGATGACCAGGTCCTCGGGGAACACGCACGCCGCGGCCACCACGGGGCCCGCCAGCGGGCCGCGTCCGGCTTCATCCACGCCGCAGACGACCGCCTTGCCGGCATCCCAACACCGGCGCTCGTGCTCGCGCGATGGCCCAGCCTTCTTGGGCTTCTTCGCCTCCTTCTCCGCCCTCTTGGCGTCCGCCTCCGCCTTGGTCGTGCGCTTGCGACCGGACGCGCGCGTCGGGCTCTTGCCCTCGGCGTCCTTCGCCGCGACCGGCACGTCCACCTTGATGTGGTCCACCATCTTGATGCCCTTCTTCAAAAACGCGCCCAGGCCCTGCTGCGTGGTGGTCTTGGCTTTGGGCGGCATCGCGGGGCGGCCGGCGGAGCGAGCGAGCGCGCGCGAGGAGGGGCTGGCGCCGAGGAAGGCGAGGCGGGAGGCGAGGACGGAGACTCGAGAGCCGACACACGCCATGCACGGGCGCGGAGGGAAGTGGACGCTCCGTACGATCGTCACCGTCTCGCATCGTTCTTCGCGAAACGACGCGAACGCGACGTGCTGAGTTGGCCTCCCAACGTTTTGAACGCGAGACCGCAGTGCTGATTTTATCGAACAACCGATCCGTCGCAAGGCTCCGCGACGTCCAGGACGTCGCGCCGACTACCCAAAAAATGCGCTTCTTCCCCCCTCGCTCCGAATCGCACATGCTTGCCTGTCGTCCGCCTCTCTTCACGCCGCGGCTTGTTGCCTGGAGAGCATGACGACCCAGGAGAGCGCGATGCCCGCGAAACACACCCACCCCCCTACGTCGTACCAAAAGTCATCGCCGCTCGCGTTGGCGTAGCCGCCTCGCGCGCCCATCTGCGCGGCGCGCGCGGCTTCCTGCTGCGCCTGCTGCTCGGCGAGCTGCCTCTGCAGCTCCGCGTGCAGCCCGGGCGCCTTGTCCGTCATCTCCAGCGCCTTCTTGTAGATCTCGTTGGTGGGCTCCTCGCTGAGCGCGCGCTGGAAACACACCTTGGCTTTGTCGAAAAACTCCCCCGCGCGCTCCGCTTCCTGGAACAAAAAGCCTTGGCTGGTGAGGGCGTTCCCGAGGCACCACAGCGCGTCGTGCTTCTTGGGGTTGATGGCGAGCGCAGCCTCGAACTTGCTCACCGCCAGCTCGATCATCTCCACAGCCTCGGGGCCCTGCTTGAAGTGCGCCAGCTCCAGCAGCGCGCCGCCCCAGCGCGTCAAAACCTGCGCGTCGCTCGGGTTCGCCTTGTGATCCTGCTCCGCGCGCGCGCGAGCCTGCTCGAAGAACTGCATGCGCTCCAGCTCTTCCGCGGGCAGCTCCATCATCGTGGCCATCGTGAGGGCGGGGAGGACACGGACGTGACCTTGGGGGCGGGCGTCGCGGTCGGGTCGCGGCCGTCGGCGCGCGAGCGAGTGTGGCGGGGGGACGCGTCGCGCGATCGCCGAAAAGCGCCCGCGATCGGGGGCGCGACTGAAACGCGAACCCGCGAAACGACGCTCCCGAGTCGGCGGCTCTCGAAATCCAAAAAGCGCTTTCCGCGCATCAGATCTCGGCAGTGCAGCCGGGCGGCCAGAGAAGCGCGCGCGGCGGGTTCTCTGGGGTCTCTGGCGGCGACGATGGCGGTGCTCCTGGAGACCTCGAAGGGGGACATGGTGATCGACCTGCACGTCGACGAGTGTCCGCGGACGTGCAAGAACTTCCTGAAGCTGTGCAAAATCAAGTACTACAACGACGTGTTGTTCCACACGGTCACTAAGGACTTCGTGGTCCAGACCGGCGACCCCACCGGCACGGGCAAGGGCGGGGACTCCGTGTACGGCAAGCTGTACGGTGAGCAGGCGCGTTTCTTCGAGGACGAGATTCGCGCCACGTTGAAGCACAAAGAGAAAGGCACGGTGTCCATGGCGAGCGGGGGGGGTGAGAACAGGAACGCGTCGCAGTTTCTCATCACCGCGCGCGCCGACTGCGACGCGCTCGACGGGAAGCACACCGTGTTCGGCGTCGTCGCCGAAGGTTTGGACGTACTCGAGAAAATCAACGAGGCGTACTGCGACGAGAAAGGCCGACCGTGGCAGAACATACGGATCAAGCACACCGTCGTGCTGGATGATCCGTTCGAAGACCCGCCCGGTTTAGCGGCGCTCGTCCCGGACGCGTCCCCGAAGTTTACGCGCGACAACAACGACACGCGGCTCGAGGACGACTGGACACCGGCGGACGTCAATAACGCGAACGTTGATCCGGCGATACTCGAGCGGCAGACCCGGGAGAAGGAAGCCAGGAACCGCGCGGTGGTGCTGGAGATGATCGGCGACTTACCGGAGGCGGACGCGAAGCCGCCCGAGGAGTCGCTGTTCGTCTGTAAACTCAACCCGGTCACCACGGACGAGGACCTGGAGATCATCTTCTCGCGGTTCGGGCGCGTCGTGTCGTGCGACGTCGTGCGCGACCACAAGACGGGCGACTCGCTGTGCTTCGCGTTCGTCACGTTCGAGACGCGCGAGGCGGCGGAGACGGCGTACCTGAAGATGGACAACGTGCTCATCGACGACCGACGCGTGCGCGTGGACTTCTCGCAGAGCATGCACGGGCTGTGGCGCAACTTCAAGCGGTTCGGCGCGAAGGGCGGCACCGCGGAGGACCGAAACGCGGCGGACAACGCGCGTCGAGGGCCGGCGTTCGGTGGTCGGCCCGGGAGAGACAGAGGCGTCGATAAGACGTTCCGCGCCGGCGACGGGCGGAGCACGTTGGAAATCAAAGGCTCGGCGATGGGGCACATCGGCGGCGGCGGGCGCGCGCCCGCGTCGCGCCCGCCGGAAGACCGCAGCGCGAGCCGCGACCGAGACCGCGACCGTGACCGCGACCGCGACCGTGACCGCGACCGCGACCGCGACCGCGACCGCGATCGCGATCGCGACCGCGACCGGAAGACCCGCCGCGACCGCAGCCGGAGCCGCGACCGCGGCCGCGACCGCGATCGCGACGGCGATCGCGGGAAGGAGAAGAAACGCGCGCGCGATCGCAGCCGCGACCGCGAATTGGACCGCGACCGCAAGAAGGAGAAGAAGCACAGGCGCGACCGGAGCCGATCGCGCAGTCGCGACGAGTCTCAGCGCGACCGAAGTCGGCGCGACCGGAGTCTGAGCCGGGACCGGGACGGGGGGAGGCGACGGGACGTTCCGGATTTGGAGACGGGTCGGGACCGAGTTTTAGGCGGCGACGCGACGCGCGACGCCGACGGCGTGATTCGCCCATCCGCGGGCGGACTAGAGGTGAGGAAGCCGGGAGGACTCGAGTCGTCGCGCGCGGCGCCGTCACGAGACGCGCGAGACGCGCCCAGAAGAGACGAGTACGATTATTAACGGTGATGCGATAGAAGACGCGGTGTGTCCGTATCGCGCCGCGGAGCGACAGACACGTCATGTCGTCTCCCGAACGCCGAGTCGCCGACGCTTTTTACGAGACTTCGGATTCGCTCCTGGAGAGCTCGAGGGAAAACGCCGCTTCGCGTTTCCCGCGCGCTCAGGAGCTCGGGCGCGCTCAGCACCGAAGGATGCGTGTCGGCTGTCTGAGTGAGACGCCACGAGTCATGCGCGTCTCCGCGGCACGCGCTCTGCGCGCCCTGGTGCCATCCGCGCGCGCTTGCGCCGCGCCCGCCGCGCGCGCCCCCTCCGCCCGGCCGTGCTCGCCTCGAGGCTCGACGCGTCCGCCGGTTCGCGGGATCGGTTGGCACCTGCTTCCCTCCGCGCGAACGCGTCTGAAGTCCACCTCCGAGAACGACGAGGTTCTGGCGGTTCCGGACTCCGCCGCCGCGCACGAGCGCGCGCTCGCCGCGGCTCGCGCCGTCCAGGAGACCATGGCCGGCACACCCGGCAAGGCGTTCGAGGAGACGGAGGTGGATCGCGCCAAGGCGCAGATCTTGCGTTTCCTCAACTACAAGCCGCGCACGCGCGCCGAGCTCATGACCAAGCTGGTGGAGGACAAGCTGTACGACCCGACGCACGCCGCCGCGGCGATCGCGTACCTGCAGGAAAAAGGCGTGCACAGCGACGTGGACTACGCCGAGCAGTGGGCGAGGTACAAGTGGCGTACCGCCAAGTGGGCGCCGCGGCGGATAGAGACGTCGCTCCGCGAGAAGGGCGTCGCGCGGGACGACGCGCGCGCCGGTTTGAAACGCGTCTTCGCGTCGCTGGGCGACGTCAGCTCGCCCCGAAACGGTTCGGAGCTCCGAAGCGATTCCGAAGCGCACGTCATCGCCGGCGAAGAGGAAGACAAAGCCAACGAGTTACTGAGAGCGGCTCGGAAACGCTGGGCGTTGTCATGCGGGATGGTCCCGACGACGCGCCGCCGGAGACTCGCCGCGTGGCTCGACCGACGCGGCCATTTTGGATCGACGACGCGCGACGTGATCGAAACGCTCGAGCGCGAGGACCGGGAGAGGGAGTGGGCGGAGGAGGCTAAGCGTGATGACACAGAGAGGGGGTACGAAAAGTCGTCTGAGTAGTCTGAGTAGTGACCAGTGAGCGAAAGGCGTCGAGTTGAAACCTGCGCGGTTATTCCTTAAAAAAAAACATCACGCGAGTGGCGTTTTTGGCAACCTCGGCTTTGCCCGCGGCGAGCAGGCTTTTGAGCGCGCTTGTTTCGATGGGCACGCCCGTAACGGCGGTGATGAGTACGAACCCGCCGAACATGTACGCGAACGTGCCTAAAACGTTGACGCAGAACACGGTGAGGCCGAACGCCAGGGGCTTGCGGTTCCCGGGCACGTACTTTCGGAAAAACTCGACGATCTTGTCCGTCTGCGGCGAGATTGCGACGGACAAACCCATGCGCGCGGGCCGGAGGAAGTTCTGGATCATCCACAGGCCGAAGTACGTGGTGACGAAGGTCTGCATGGCGGGCTTGGAGACCAGCGGCGACGCCGCGTGCAGGTTGCACGCGGTGTACATGGCGCCCAGGAGCGACGAGACGTAGAACAGGTTGGAGATGAGTCCGTAGGAAAGCAACGCCGCGCCGCCGAGCGCGGCGATGGTGCTCTTGTCGATCTTCCCGGCGCGTCGCCACCACGCCGCGAATCCAGACTCGCCGCTGGATTCGGCGTCGGCGACCGAAGGCGACGGCGAGCCGGTGGTCTTGCCCGAGACGCCTCCCCAGTCCGCGTCGCCGTATCCGTGCCCGTACTCGTAGCCGTAGCCGTAGCCGTAGCCGTAGCCGTAGCCCTTCGCGGGGCCCTTGCCCGCGGTGACCGCGAACGAGACGCGACGCGCGTTGTTGGATGGCCGGATAGAGGCGAAGGTGCGTTCGCCTCGGAGGAAAGGGCGCGCGGGCGCGCCGAGCGACGCGCGGGGGCGCGCGGCGCCGCCGCGAGGCGAGCCGGCGCACGCGGCGGACGCGGCGACCACGCGAGAGGCCTGAGCGAGCGTGGCCATGGTGCTGGCGCGCGCTGTGCAGTGCCAACCCTCGGACGAAGCAGAAACCGTCTAACAAGCAAGTCCAGCTGGCGCAATCGTCGCACGCGCATCTCCCCACGGTCGCGGGGCTCGAGCGCGTTTGCGGGCGAGTTTCTCGGGCGTGCACCCGCGGCGGCCGGAGGGCACCGCGCGGGCACGCGCAAGCTCAGATTTCCCCGCGCGACCTCGACGCGCGACCCGCATCGCTCATCGTCGCGCCGCACTCGTTCCCTCGAGGCGCCCGGACCCCCCCGCGTCGCGCGAGCCCAGCACCGCGCTCTCCGGGCGGACCGCGGGACCGGTTTCTCGGTCAGTTCCCGTTCCCTGGACGGGTTTGTGAACGCGTCAAACTCGCGCGTGCGACGAGACCGGAAACGCGCGGAGACGGGCGCCGCGCCAAAGCCAGAGGCACGGACCGGTACGCGCCCGTTGACGGCCCACGCGTGCGCGCCGAATCCGTCGCGCCGCGGTCGAGCCTCGCGTCGCGCGCGCGCGGGCGCGCCCGCGTGCGTCTCCCGCGCGCCGTTCCCGCTAAAACTCACCAACCGCTCGACACTCTTTACCACGCAGGCGAAGGCTCAGCACGAGATGGCTGGCGCTGATGGGGCCACCGAGGGCCCGCCCGATGCGACGTACGCGGCGCTGGAGGGCCCCCGTTTCGTCACGGCGCCGGAACCCGCCCGCCAGAGCGTGCTTTCCCACTCGAAGAGCCATCCGCGCATGTTAGAGAGTGCGTCCACCACCGGGCACCGCCCCGCCAGGCGCTTTCTTGCGCATCGGACACTTTTCCTTCCGCGACCGAACGACCCGCGGCGTTTCTCGCCCTCGAGCGCACCGCTGACCGCGCGTGACGCCTTCCTTCTCCCCACAGGTAACGCCACGTCGCACGTCTGGCCCCTCGGCGCTCTCGCGGAGCTCCTGGACAAGTACGCACCCCTCGACAGCTCGCGATCGCCGTTTCGCGAGATCGCGCGCGCTTTCCTTTCCGTTCCGTCGGCGGACGCGTCATTTTGATTCTCGCCGGGAGCTTGGCTTTTTCCGCGCGACTCGCGCGGTCGCCGGCGAGTTGCGCGTCTGACCTCTTTTCCTTCTCCTCTCCTCCCGTCTCGACAAAACGCACAGCGCGCAAGACCAGGAATGCGGCGCGACTCGCGTCGACGTCGACGCGTTCGAGTTCGAGCCCGGGAAGATGGCGCTCTCGGTGCAGGACGACGGCGTCGGCATGGCGCGCTCGAACTTACACTGCATGCTTTCGTTCGGGTTCTCGAGCAAGGAGCACGTGGTGGGCAACGTCGGTCGGTTCGGCATCGGGTTCAAATCAGGTTCGATGCGCATCGCGCACGATGCGTTGATCCTTTCAAGGCGCGAAGGCCAGGCGAGCGCGGCGCTTCTGTCCACCACGTTCCTCAACGCGATCGAGGCGGACGACATCCTCATCCCGATGTTCACCTGGACGACGGAAACCGGGGGCGGCGCGGGGAAGCACACGTACGTGGCGAGCGAGCCGAGTAACACCGCGGAGTGGGAGGAGAACATGAGCGTCATCGAGCAGTACACGTACTTGGCGTCGGAGGCGGCGGTGCTTCGCGAGCTGGACAAGATCACCACCCCGACGGGCACGCGCATCGTGCTGTTCAACCTGAAGGACCCCCCCGAGTTTGACTTTTCCGTGAAGAACGACGTGCGCATGCTGGGCATCGACCCCGACGAGCAGAACCGAACCTCGGCGCGTCGGCCGGTGTACCAGCAGCACCGCCCCGGGCAGCAGATGACCCTGGACGTCCCCGAGGACTACTCCCTGCGCGCGTACATGGAGGTTCTGTACCTGCGGCCGACGGTGACGTTCTCGCTGCGGGGCGAGCTCATCGAGCCGCGGTGTCCCATCTCGCGGCTGGCGCTGGAGTACTACAAGTTCGAGGACTACACGCCCAAGGATCTGCCCGAGGAGCGCCGCGCGCCGGTCATCGTGCACTGCGGGTACCAGGAGGAGAAGAGCAAACACTGCGGGTTCCACATCTACAACAAGAACCGCCTGATCCGCATGTACCAGCGCTTCGGCGCGCAGCTCCAGGCGAACGCCATGATGAAGGACATGCTCGGCGTCGTCGAGGCGGATTGCCTCGAGCCGACGCACAACAAGCAGGCGTTCAACACCACCGACGTGGCGTACCAGAAGTGCCAGAAGCACCTGGAGAAGTGCATGAACGACTACTACTTCGGCGTGCAGAACCTGCGGCTGGCGGGCATCGGCGCCGGCGGCAAGAGGCGCATCGGCGCGCCCCAGGGCGGGACGAGGAAGAAGGGCAAGACCGCCGGGAAGGACGGCAAGGGAACGAAGGGCAAGGGCAAGGGGAAGAAGAACGGATCCGACGGCGACTCGGATGACGACGACGCGTGGGTGGCGAAACGCGCCAAGTCCGCCGCCGGCGGCAAAAACAAGTTGGATCTGCGCACGTTTTTCCCGCGCGTCCTGCGCAAACTTATGTCGCACAAGAACTCTTGGGCGTTCAACGAGCCGGTGGACGCGGAGTACTGGGGCGTCCTGGACTACTACGAGATCATCAAGACCCCGATGGACTTCGGCACGATCGCCACCAAGCTGGACGCCGGCGAGTACCGCACCGAGGGGAGCGCGCACGGCCCGCAGAAATTCGTCGCCGACGTCCGGCAGGTGTTCTACAACGCCTGGACGTACAACACGCCCGGCCACCAGGTGTACGAGTTCGCGCAGGAGGTGGGGCGCATCTTCGAGACGGAGCTCGCCAAGGCTGTCGGCGACGAGGACGTCTGGAACCTCAAGGCGGGGAACGTCCTCGCCATGTGCGGCCCGGCGCCGGCGAAGGAGAAGCCCGCCGGCGCGCTCGCGGCGGGTGACGGCGACGCCGCCGCCAAGCCCGAGCCCGGCGCCGCCGCGTTCGCGGTGGACTCGGAGGCGATCAAGGCGATGGTGGAGACGCGTGCGGCGCAGGCCATCGGCGAGGCGAACGCCGCGCGCGACGAGGCGCTGGCGAAGCTGCACGACGAGCGGGCGGCGCGCGAGGTTTTCGAGGCGGAGCTCGAGGCGCAGATGGCGGAGTCGCTGCGCGCAGCGCGCGAGGAGGAGAAGTCGCGCTACGCCAAGCTGGAGAGCGAGAAGGACACGCTGCTCAGCGCTCTGTCCGACAGCTCGGAGATGAAGCGCATGTACCAGGAGAGGGTGAAGGCGCTCGAGGCGGAGGTGAAGGCGCTCAAGGAAAAGGTGGGGGAAGGGCAGGTCGTGTCCTGAGCTTCGCGTCCCGAGCCTCAGAAGTCGTCGCGGGCGTCGTTCG
>Ga0209666_1004012_pt1 | contig 10503 bp, 5 predicted proteins | sample SaaInlV_125m_DNA_FD_184679 | JGI IMG/M metagenome (GOLD analysis project Ga0209666, IMG submission 184679) | Marine microbial communities from expanding oxygen minimum zones in the Saanich Inlet - Saanich Inlet SI037_S3LV_10m_DNA (SPAdes)... | ecosystem: Environmental > Aquatic > Marine >...
AAACGGGCACCTCCCCGTTCTCCAGTACTTGCACGAGAACGGGTGCCCTTGGGACGTGTCCGCGTGCTATCGCGCAGCCCGTTATGGACACTTGCCCGCTCTCCAGTACTTGCACGAGAACGGGTGCCCTTGGGACTCGTCCACGTGCCATTACGCAGCCGAAAATGGGCACCTGCCCGCTCTCCAGTACTTGCACGAGAACGGGTGCCCTTGGGACGACATGACGTGCTGGCACGCCTCCGATAACAAACACTGGGACTGCCTGCAATACTTGGTGGACAACAAGTGCCCGGGGTGGGAGAAATACGCCGAGAAATACGCGAAGCACCTCAGATGAATTAGTACTTTAGCACGACGACGCCGTGATGTGATCGAATGCACATCAAAGCTACGAACGCTCGCCACCCGCCCGCCGCCTCAGCGTCGCCGCCGCATCCTCGAAAGGATCACCCCCGTCGTCCACTCTTTCGCCTCCGCCCCCGACTCTTTCGCCTCCTCGGCCCCTGTCCTCGCTCAGACTCGCCCTCGTCGCCGCCAGGTCCCTCGCCCTCGGACTCGTCCTGCGCACGAACGCACCCTCCGACGCGCCCACGTCCCCAAGCTCCTCCTCGTCGTTCTCATCGTTCCCACGTGTCACTCGCACCGGCGGCGGCGGCGGTGGGTGAGTCGACTGGTGCGTCCCCCCGTTCTCCACAACCACGTCCACAACCTCCGCGGAGACGTCTTCCGCGCGAACGTCCGCGGAGTCCGTACGTCTGTGCTGCATTCGATCCGGACGGGAATCGACCCCGGGACCCCCCCTTTGCTCCGACCTGGGCGGCAAGTGCCAATCGAACGGCATACCCGACGGCGAGTGCGTCGCCGCGCCGACGCCGGGGACGTACGCACCGCCCCGGCCGCCCTGCGACTTTGCGATGTGAAACCCCCAGTTGTTCTGCGTGTGCGCCCATCCCGCGGTGGCGATCGTGGCGATCGCGGTGACGGTCCACGACGCGGCGGGGGAGTAATGGAACTTGAGCCACGACATGCACGAGACGTTGATCAGAAACACCGGTACTCCGCAGGTGAACATGCGAAACGCGTGCCGCCAGTCGTCCTCGCACCGCGTCTCCCAGTGCCGTTCGAAGCTCCTGTGCGGCCGTGGCGGGGAGTCGCCTTTCTTGAACTCCAACGCGAATCGCCTGCACCGGAAGAGGTAGTCCGCCTCTTCCTCCTCGGACACGTACGTCTTACCGTTGCGCAGAATGCTGCAGAGCATGAAAGAGCACAGCACCATGCTGTTGAGCATGAGCGCGACGACGAGCGCGGTGGTGGCGGCGTACGCCACGATGAGCCCTTCGTTCCGTTCCGGTGTCTCGTTCGGGTCGGAGAATTGAAGCTCGACGAATGCGACGACGGCGAAGCCGCCTATGAGCGCTGAGAGGTTGGAGATCGATTTGAGCTGCTCCGATTTCTCCTCGACGTCGCGGCGGTTCTTCTCCGCGTGCCGCAGCCAGACCCACCGCGCGTTCTCCAGTATGCGTTGCTCGATGTCCTCGCGTCGCCACTTGCGGTTCTCCTGCCGCCACAGGTGCTCGAGGTGCCACCAGTCTCGTTCCTCGACTCGGAATTCCATGTCTTGCGACCGCCACTCGCGGTCTTCGCCCCTCCATTGGCGCTCCTCCTCGCGCCACGTGCGCGTCAGCGACGTATCGAGCGCGCCGAGGAACGTCTGTGATTAGAATTGCGTGGTGAGATACGGTGAGATTCGGTCAGGGGATGCGGGGCTGGGACGCGTTGGGACACGTCGGCGACACCACACGCGTCGGAGGTGCCGAGCGAAGAGTTAAGTTTTCATCGGGGTTGACAACGGTCGGGGCGTCGGTGGCGTGGAAGGCACGCGAGTCTGGTCGCTCGCGGGTTATCGCACCTGTGCGACCTCGGACGCGAGCTCGCCCGCGTTGTTGTACGGCATGTCGACCAGGCGTGGCGCGGGCCAAAAGTGGAACGTCCTGGGAAGTTGCCGTGAACGGAAAGGTCTTTTGTGGGCAAAACCAAAAAAGTTGAAAGCCAAAAAGTTTTTGGCATGCATCGATGCTCGCCGTCAGCCCCCCGACGCCTCCACACTTCACCGATCGATGTGAAACTGCGCGAGGACGTAGCTGAGACCATGGAGCGTCGCTCCATGCCCTCATCACAAAAAAAAGAATAAAAATGACGCCACTGGGAGTCGAGCCCAGGTCTCCACGGCCACAACGTGGGATTCTAACCACTAAACTATGGCGTCTTTGTGCTCTTGACGAGCAGACGGACACTGACTATTCAGTCAGATAGGTTGTTGCCTTCAATCGGAAACCTTGCAACCAGTATTCACTGGGAGTAACGTTCTTGAAGTAGGATTAGTCATTTCGAGCGATTTTGGAAATATATACAGCTTTTCCTTGTTAGAATCCCACGTTGGGCCGTGGAGACCTGGGCTCGACCCCAGTGGCGTCATTTTTATTCTTTTTTTTGTGATGAGGGCATGGAGCGACGCTCTATGGTCTCAGCTACGTCCTCGCGAAGTTTCACATCGATCCATGATGTGTAGAGGCGTCGGGGGGCTGTGGGCGAGCATCGATGCATGCCAAAAACTTTTTGGCAAACAACCGAAAGATTGTCTTTCAACGCCCGGTCAATCTTCGCACGAATCGACCCACTTCGCTTTCAATTCCATCGGCTCACCACACGTCCCGACCGTTGGTTGAACACGCGGTGCCACCCAAACACGGATAGAATCCGATTTGATTCCTCGAGACCCAGCGGGGAGATTTGTGCGAATCGACGCTGACGTGGACGCGACAATTTCAGACTAATTGCCCGTACGGATCTTGAAATTGCATCGCGGAATTGGCCTCCCGCGCATTTACGTTTTGACAACCACACCTCTCCTCAGTCACCTCCGACCGCGGAAAAAAGCAAAAGAGTGCCGTCAGCGGGACCCGGAGGTCACTGCGGTCGCGCGCCATCGTCACCGGCGCACGTGTGACGAGTCCATCGGGATCTGGTCTCGATCCGCGCGGTTCACACGACGCGCGCGGTAGCCCGGAAAGGAGGGCGATACTCGGCAACGAGCGGCGGCGTCAACGTCCGAGTGAGTCATAGAGCGGAAACGAGCATCGCAACATGGAGCTCTCGACGCCGCAGCCCGTCGCGGGTTCAAAGGACGACGAGGAGTTCGGCGAGGATGAGATATTCAACACGTTGAATTCCCACGACAGCGATGAACGGGTCACGAGCGAAACGGAGTCGGAGGAGCATGACGTGGAGGTGGAGGTTGAGCTCGAAGACCGAGGGGAGGCCATGAGGTACGAACACCTTCACAAACGCCACGTAGATCTTCAGACGACCGACAGCGGCGACCCTTCGAACGCGCGCCCGATCCACGTCCCGACCCATCCCACGCGCCTCCCAACCAACTCACCCAACGCACCATCTTCCATCCGACGCAGGCGCCTGGACAAACTCGCGTCGTCCATGCCGCACTTCGGCACGTCCCTCCCGCGACCAATAGAACAAGGCATCCGTGGCCATCGCAAGGGCAACTCGCCTACCGATTCGGGCCACGACCACTTCGACGCGGCGGGCCTCGGCCTCGGCGGCGTCTCCGCCGCCATCAAGAATGTACCCGCGTCGATGCCCACGCACGAGCCGGGGTTCATGCCGCCGCACATATACGCCAGTACATATTCGCACCATTCAGGCGGCGGTCTGATGGACGCGTACGCGCACCAGGGGCGGGCATCCGGGATTGCCGTCGGCTTCGGGGCGGGATCAATGATCGACGGCCGCGGGCACACGCTGAAGGGTCGGGCGGCGCTCAAGGCGAGGAACGCGTTCATGCGGCAGACGGGGTTCCTGGAGCCGGACACGCCGAGCGAGATGGACCAGCAGCCGCCGGATAGGATCGCGACGCCGGCCATCGTGGTGGACGCCAACGGCGCCGAGTGACTTGGTTTTTTTGGTTTTTTGGTTTTTTCAAATTCTCAAAGGCGCGTCTCCGAGCTTCGTCGCCAAAGCCGCGACTCGTGCTCGGGGATACGTCGAGGAGAACGGTGCGGGTGAACCGACGGCCACGTTTGACACACGCACGCACCGTATTAGCGCGCGTGTGTCGGTGGTTTGTCGCTTCGAAAGTGGGATCAGATCAGCGACGGGGGGCGACATCGGGGATGGGGACGAAAGTGTCCAAAGTTGACCCGCGCCGCCGCCGCCGCCGCCGCGACGACGAATGAGTGAGACGGTGAGATTTGCGTTTACGAATACTAGAGAGAGAGTCAGGAACGAACGACGGGGCGCGCGTGCTCGCGCGCCGACTTGTAATATGTACAGCTGCGCACTTAGTGACTAACTCTTACGAGGGTAAACTGACAGAGAAGTACCCGTCTCTGTCGCCCTGGGGATTAAAACGTCACTTCGCAGCCCGCCGCACTGAGCTCGTGTATCACAGCTGGCACGCTAGTCCCACACCAATTGCCGCCGCCGTACAACACCCGCAGCGATGTGAGCTGCCCGATCTCCGCCGGCAAGCTCGTCAGCTGGTTGCAGCTGAGGTGCAACGACGTCAGCGCCGTGAGCTGTCCGATCCAGGCCGGCAGGCTCGTCAGCTTGTTGCCACCGAGGATCAACACCGTCAGCGACGTGAGCTGCCCGATCTCCGCCGGCAATGTCGTCAGCTTATTGTAGCTGAGGCTCAACTCCCTCAGCGACGTGAGCTGCCCGATCTCCGCCGGCAGGCTCGTCAGCTGATTGTTGTCGAGGTCCAACCTCGTCAGCGACGTGAGCTGCCCGATCTCCGCCGGCAAGATCGTCAGGTCATTGGCGCGGAGGTCCAACACCCTCAGCGACGTGAGCCGCCAGATCTCCGCCGGCAGGCTCGTCAGCTGGTTGCCGCTGAGGTGCAACCTCGTCAGCGACGTGAGCTGCCCGATCTCCGCCGGCACCGCTCCGCCAAGTCTCACGTTGTACAAACGGAGCTCCACCACCCGGCCGTTTTCCATCGTCACCCCTTCCCAGTCCTCCGGTCGCGCAGCCACCGACCATCTCTCCTGCGCCATCGGCCCTGTCTCCCGTAGCACGCGCAACACGAGGAAATCGTCGCTCACGCGCCCAGCGAGATACGGCGCCCACGGAAGGTGGAGCTTGTTGTGGGCCCACTTGAGAACCTCGAAGCTCCGTCCGCAGGCGTACTCGCAGAGGCGGTCCTTGTTCCCGTCCCCCAAGAGCTCCAACGCGCGCTCCTTCCCCAGGGACCGCACGCGATCATCGTCCAGGACACGAACGAGGTGGTCGGCGAGGACGCCCTCCACACCCTCGAAGTCGAAAGTCCGCGGCAAAGCCCTGAGCAGGGAAAAAGCTTCTTGGAACGTCGAGCTCAACGCCAGTATGTGGTGAGCTTCGATGTGCTCGATTTTGGAGAGGATGAGCTCCTTGAGCTCCACGGGAAGAGCGCAAAGGCCGGCGTGTAGATCGACCATCTCGCGGCGATACGAGTACCACCGCAGGCGAGAGTGAGAGAGCGGCGTCGTTGTAAACTTTTTCAAAACACTCATCAGCCAGTCCGAGAAACAGCCGAGACACACGCGCCCTTTCCCGGAGGAACCAGTCCGAACGACACGGGCGACCGCCCGAGTCGGGTGAGGAGGGGAGGGTCGAGGCCGCGCTCGACGCCTCACGCCCCACGAAGCATGCCGGACACCGACACAGACGGTACGCCCGAACCCTCGACCCCACGCGCGCGCGTCTCGAGCCCGCGCCCCGAGATTGCAAATCAAAAGTAAAGTGCCCACTCATTCCTTCGCCCCTTCCCGTCCCATGACAGGCGGCGGCGGCGGCAACGTGCGCGTCGCGGTACGATGCCGCCCGTTCAACGCCCGCGAGAAGCAGCTCGGCTCACCGTGCGTCCTCCGCATGTCCGACAAGGCCACCACCATCGTCAACCCCACGACCGGCGACGAGAAGACGTTCACGTTTGATTACTCCTTCTGGTCGCACGACCCAACATCCACCTCCCCGCCGTTCGCGTCGCAGCAGGACGTCTTCGACAGCGTCGGGAAGGACGTCTTGGAGAACGCGTGGAAAGGGTACAACGTCTGCCTGTTCGCGTACGGACAGACGGGCAGCGGCAAATCCTACTCCATGGTCGGCGGCGGCGACGAAGCGACGGAAGGCGTCGTCCCCAAGGCGTGCCGCGAGATCTTCGCCCGGCTGCGAAAGGGCGCAGGTGACGCGCAGGTGGAGGTGACCATGATCGAGATTTACAACGAGCGCGTCAAGGACTTACTGGACGTCGCCACGAACGCCAACCCGTTCGAGACGTCCGAGTCGGCGGGGCTTAAAGTTCGGACGCATCCGACGGCGGGATCCTACGTAGAGGGCTTGACCCCGTGCGCTGTGCGCGACTACGCGGAGGTGGAGAAGCTGATGGAGCGCGGGAGCAACGCGCGGACGGTCGCGGCGACGAACATGAACGCCAGCTCATCGCGCGCGCACACCATCGTCGAGCTGCGGGTCCGCCGGTGGGAAGCGGACGGGTCGGAAGTTTCCAGTCGGATCTCGTTAGTCGACCTCGCGGGGTCGGAACGATCCGACGCGGCGGGGTCGAGCGGCACGCGTTTAAAGGAAGGCGCCGCGATCAACAAGTCGCTCTCCACGCTGGGTAACTGCATAGCGGCGCTGGCGGAGCGAAGCGGAAAGGGAAAAGGGAGCAAACAGATTCCCTATCGCGACTCCACGCTCACGCTTCTACTCAAAGATTCGCTCGGCGGTAACTCCCGGACGGTGATGATCGCGGCGCTGTCCCCGGCGGCGGTGAACTACGACGAGACGCTGTCCACGCTGCGGTACGCGGACAGGGCGCGGCACATCGTCAGCAGCGCGGTGGTTAACCGTAAACAAAACTTGGTGACTAATAACCCTCTGTTCGACGAAGGGAGCGGCGGCGCCCGGCCCCAATCGGCGATTCCGTGGGCCGATAAACTGGCGCACACCCGGGACCAGATGAACGTCGACATCGACGCGGCGCGGCGCGAGCGCGTGGCCAAAGAGGTAGCCAGCGTTCGAAACGCCGCGGGTGGTATCGCGACGGCTTCTGGAAGTATGTCCGGACAGCTCGAACGGGATCTAGAGCACGTCATCCTACTCGCCAACGAGGCCAACATGCTCATCTCGGAATTCGACGTGGGGGTCAACTTCGTGCCGACCCTGGTGGACGCCCAGTCATCCGCGTTGACGATCCGCGCGGCTGATCACAAAGGAAAGAATAAGGCGGAGACGTCGCGGGATCACGCGCTCGAGGTTGCGGTGGACGTCACATGGAACGAAACAGGGCGTAAGGTGAGTTTCTTTTTATTTCCTTACGGGCAATTAGATTGACGCAGTGTTTTGTTCACAGAGCACGTGGACCGCGGATGCCTTATCACGCCGTTTGGACGAATGGCGCGAGGTGTTCGCGCAGTGGTCCGAGGGTGAGCTGTTCACGGGCGAGGCGGGTGAGGCGGTGGAGGCGAGCGCGCTGGCGGAGGCGTCGCGGGAGATGCGCAAGCTGGGCACCGCTGAGCTGGCGACGGAGCCGCTGGCGTACCTACTGGACACCGAGACGTCCTATCCCGCGATCGTGGGACCGGACGGGGAACGACGGGGGACGCTGGAGGTGTCCGCGGTACCGTGCGATCGACACGGGACGCCACTGCCGGACGGTGACGCCGTCGACGACCCTCGCGAGTTGATCGGGACGTCGACGCATTTCCTCGTTAAGATTAAGCGAGCGACGGGGCTCCCGCGGACCGCCGCGCAGGCGGGGTTTCTGGAGCGGCCGACCACGGCGGACAGGAACGAACGGCCGGGGACTGGGCAGGTGACGGCGACGCTCCGCGTGCGGTACCACTGCGCGGGTTTGGGACCCGGGTGGGGCGCGGTGAGTTTCTTTTTGTTTTCACACGGGTAATTAGACTGACGTCGTGTTTTTTTAACAGGTCCACGCGACGCCGTCTGTTCCGGTGGTGGCGGTGAACGAGGGCAAAGGGAGCGCGATGTTCCGTGGGTTCAGGGGTAACGCTGGGTCCGCCGTCGGCGGTGCGTCGGCGACGTTGCGGTACGAGCGGTCTCATTCGGTGTCGGTGGTGACGAACGACGTGTTGAGCGAGTTGGAAGGCGGTAAGATCGTGTTCGACGTGTACCTGCAGCAGGACGGCGGCGCGGGTGCCGAGGCGGAGGCTGCGTCCGCGGCGGCCGCGGCGGCGGCGCTCGGTCGACGACGGCGGATGGCGAGGGAGATCGAGCCGCCTTCGTTAGTCACCGGTCGTAACCAGGTTTTCGCCGGATCCAGCGGAAAGCTCGGCGGCGGCGATAAAGAGGTTTGGTCCGACGAGCTAGACGATAAACCCGGGATCGACGCGATCGAGGAAGGTGACGAATCCGACGGGGAGAGCGGCGAGTCCGTTTTGAGCTCCGGGGACGACGATGGGGGTGCCGAGGGGGGTGCCGAGTCCAACGACGACGAGATTGAACTCGCCAGGTTGCCCGAGTACAGAGACGACGGCGAATATTCAGACGGGGGTTCCTTTTATCCGTTCGAAGAGGACCCGTACTACGAGTCGTACGACGACGAGGAGGATGCGTACGACGACGAGGGCGAGCGCAGGGGCGCGAACAAGGGCATCATCAACGCCGCGTTCCGGCGTATGTTCCGTAAGGGTAAGAAGGGAACCGAAGATTCACCCTCCGTCACGCCGGCGCGGGGGCGGTCCCCCGACGAAAGTTTCAACGCCTCCATCGTTCCCATCGAGGACGGCGTCAAAGGTGTCAAGCTGTTCGACGGTGACGAGGCGGTGGACACGCGTTCGGCGGTGAACTCGACGCCGGCATCGCCCAACCCGTTCGAGACTTCCGTGGAGGATAACGGGTCCCGCGGGGGGTCGGGGCGAGCGTCCCCGTCGATGATGTCGCCGATGCGTTTGCTTTCGCCCCTCGGTTCGAACAAGGTGGAGCCGACGAACGTCGTGGACGTCCAACGAAACGACCGCGAACGGAGACGGCGCGAGAAGAAGGAGAAGAAGGATCGGAAGGAGGCGCGTAAGGGGGAACGCGAGAAGATCGCGCGGCAACCCAGGGACTTTGGCGTGACGACGGCCACCGGCGCCGACCCCGGCGTGTACGAGCAGACGCCCGAGCCCATCCAGCCCCCGGCGCCGAGGGCGAACCCGATGATCTTCGGAGGCGGGTCCGCTTTGGGCGGAGGAGGTTCGATCGCGGGGACGGTGCCCGCGAAGAGGGATTGGTACAAGGAGCTTCATTCCGCGGAGGATACGCCGGAGGCTGACCGCAAGGACAGAGGGTAGCGGCGTCGTGAAAAATGAGAAAAATGATTGATTTTTTGGCTAAGAGTTATTTGGCGGCGCCCGCGGTGGCTTTGTCGGCGCCCGCGTCGTTCCCGAAGTTCGTCGCCTCGGCCCACGCCTCCTGCGCCTGCGCGTAGTCCTCCTCGCTGGCGAACGCGCCGAGGTTCCGCGGTCCCGTCTTCATGTCCCACATCTCCCCGACGTTGAGCACCTCGACCCACGACTTGGGGTACGTCGGGAAGGAGGTATTCGTATCCTCCGGGTGTCCGTTGCGTTTGATCCCCACGCGTTGTCCGCGGACGCAGCAGACGTACCCAATCTCCACGACGATCTTCCACCGCCGCTTGTCCCCTTTATCCCGGGCGGCGGCGGCCGCTTTGTTCGTAGTGCTATCACCTTTCGCGGCCTTCTCGATCTCTTCTTCGTCCCTCTGCGTCTCTGAATCAGATGCGGCCGTCTTGCCCCCCTTCGCGGCCGCCCCGGGATCGTGCCCGAGCCCCGCGCCTCCGAACGGGGATGTGTAATGGTACCGCTTGATCGGGTCCGGGTACGGTGCGCCGTGCCGGACCCGGATCCGTACCCTGTCCCCGGGCTGGACCCCCCTGAGGCGTCTCATCTCCTCTTGAAGCCGCTTCTGCTCCGCCATCCGCGCGTTGGCCATCTCCATCGCGGCGGTGCTGAGATCCTCGACGCCGCTCCCGTAGCTGTCCTCCATGGCCATGAGATCCTCGAAGTTAGCCTCCCAGCTGTCGTCGTGCGTGGGTGGGGACTTGGCCTCGGTGCCCTCGGTTCCCTCCCCGGCGCCCTCGGTGCCCTCCCATCCGCTCGACGTGCAGTCCCCGTACGGGTCGTGGCCGTCGTCGTCGTCGTCGCCGGCCTTTCCGCCGGACGACGACGCGTGTCGACGCGCCGCCGCGAACGACGACGCGGTGTTGATGCGTGTGGACGTCGACGTGAGAGCGCCGGAGAGCGCCCGAAGCGCCGCCGCGCGCAACATCGCTCTGGCGTGTTCGGTGGAGGAGAAGGTGCCCTCGTGGAGATCTCGTCCACAAATCACCGATGAAAGTTGACCGTGGCGTGTGTTTCGAATGCTCGCATCTCGATCGACTCTTAGATCCGATTTGAAAGCGTTGTTGACCCAGAAATC
>Ga0209666_1004014_pt1 | contig 10502 bp, 5 predicted proteins | sample SaaInlV_125m_DNA_FD_184679 | JGI IMG/M metagenome (GOLD analysis project Ga0209666, IMG submission 184679) | Marine microbial communities from expanding oxygen minimum zones in the Saanich Inlet - Saanich Inlet SI037_S3LV_10m_DNA (SPAdes)... | ecosystem: Environmental > Aquatic > Marine >...
ACTTTTGCACCGAGGCCAAGAGCGCAGCCACCCTCGGACCGTTGTTGGCGTTCATCGTCGCGACGAGCACGAACGTCACCGCACGCGGATCGGGTATTGCGTCCGCGGTCTTCAGTTGCGTCGCCATCGACCCCTGGACACACCGCGGGCAAGGCTCGCAGTGGTGTCCCGCCGAGGGGTGCCCGCCGAGTGTCGAATCTCGGCCCTCCACGATGGCCACCTGCCTGGCGACCAACTCGTGGTTGTACGACGCCATCTCCAGGCGCATCGACATCGACCATGCGAGCGCAGATACCGCGATGACCCACGGTAGGATTTGTAGGCGCCCGGCGGGGCGCCGGGACGCCGACCGCGTGGGGGTGCGCATGTCGTAGTGAAACGAAATTCAACGTCAACTTTTTGGTGCGATGTGCCTCGGATAGATCGGAACTCTTGTGCGTTCACGGAGACGGTGTTCACATGTTGAAAGCTACTGAAAGAACCCTACAGTACGTAGAAGCAAAATACCTGACATGCAAAATGAAACTAAACTAACATGAAACATCACCCCGCGTTCGTGTACACCTCGCGTCCGGTACCGTGCACGAAGATGACCCTGGGCAAGCCACGCACGATAGCCTCGGTGTACCTCGCGTACGCGGAAGGGTTCTGCATTACGATCGCGTCCGGGTCCGGGAGGTTCACGATGACGAGCTGCGCGTCTCTGGACTGCTCGGAGATTATCCTATTCAGCGCACCCGGTCCTTGCGAAATCCACCCATCCTCCACAGGCTTCGCAGCCTGCTGCGGGGTGAGCTGCTTAACGACGACCTCATCCGGAACCTCGGAGAATGTCACTGATGTCCTGCGAGCCTTAACCTTTGAGGTGGTCTTCATCGAGGACTTCTTTTTCGAAGCTTGGTCCACATCGGACAAGCGCCGATCGCCGTCGTCGAGATCGATGCGGACCTCGTCCTGACTCACGGAGCCATCGCCGTCATCGTCATCGTCATCGTCGAGGGCCGCGTTTGGTTTTGACGGCGACCCGATGATGGGCGAGAGTGGGGTCTTCTTGTGTTCACCCACCGCGGGCTGGCCAGTCGTGGGTCTATCCGCGATGGAACTCATGTCGAAGATCGACGTGAGCGACGCGTGACCGGCTGGCACAGGCATGATGTCCGAAACAGACTTGGCGACGACGCTGTCGCGGCGAAGGTGTCGAAGCTGAGCTGCGACCGGGTCCTCAACCTCTTCGTGCGCGAGAACCAACATGTCAATCTCGCTCGGAAACGCCTTTTTCAAGCTGCCGATGTTGGACGGAGTCCTCTCAGCGGGGGCGGGCGAATCCGTGCCGCTCGCCAGGGCAATCGGAGGAGTAGCCGTCCCCGGCGAGCTCGTGCCGCTCGCCTGAGTGCTGCTCTCCGGAGTGCCGGTATCGACACCTAATCTGCCCTGAGCGGCGAGCAGATCGTCCCGGAACTTCTCCGCCTGCTCCTTGCGCATCGTCCAGTCATGGGTGTATGCGTACATATCCGCATCCTCGCCCGCCTCGACTACGCACACCTCAGCTTCGATCCTGAAGTCGCTCAGCACCTTTTGTAAGCCGCGTCGCACAGCCGCCGGATCCTGCGCGGACTGAAGCACGGTGTGCACACGAAGCTTGCAGCCGCTCCAGGTCCTGTGCCTCAGAAGTAGATGCGCGATCATCAGAAGTAAGCCGCCGTCGTGCACCACCCACCACACGTCCACGAAGCCGGTGACGCGCTCATCCAGCGAAGGAAACTCGTCGAGCCCGAGGCAGAGCAGCACAGCCTTCTCAGCCGCGGTGCACTCGCACACGGTTTCAACCAGAATCTTCGCCGCCTCTTCGCGTTCCGGGTCGTCGTTGTCTGCGTCCACATCCTCGTTGAAGTCAATGTGGTTTCGACGCGGCCAGCCGAGCATGACGGTGTTTGGCTCCAAGCCGCCGAAACCGATACCCTGGATCGCAAACGCCTTGCCGGCGCGGAAGTTCTCGGCGACGACGACGTGCGCAAACCCCCGGACACCCGCATTTTGCAGCCGCACCTCTAGGTTGTCGCGGGCGTTTGAGACCCTCGTGGACAGACCTCGTGTTCGGCCGAGCTCTCCCTCCTCCACCTCGGCGACGACGCAAAGGCCGCGACCCTTTTTTAACTGCGTCGCGAGCTTGAGCAGTGCGTCCCTTGGGTCCACGTGCTGCTTCGGCGGTTGCGTCGTGGTCACTTTCATACCTCCACCGATGAAAGACAACCCGACCCTTTCGCGGAAGCTCGGGGGTTTGCTGAACTTCCTCTCAAGGAGGCGCTCAGTCGGCGGGACAGGCTCCGGGTTCATCGGCCAACCTGGCAGGCACAAGAGCTGCGGCCTCCAGTTGCTCGAGTGCTTCCTCTCGTGGGCCAGATCCAGCATCGCAGAAGTCGCCAGGTCCAGTCGGATCCCTCCCAACGCGCTGCCCCAGTCTACCTGCACTTGCCTCGACTCGATGTACGCGACCAGGAATCCGAGCATAGCCACCGCGACGAGCGCAAAGTACCATTTGATGACAAACGCGAGCGTCGTGCACAGCAAAAACCCGGCGAGACCGAGGGACCAGTGGAAATACCTCCACGTGGGCCGCCACGACGGCGCACGGGTCAAACCGAGAACGAACGTGGAGAAGTTGAGCGCGGCGTAAGCGCTGAGGAAGCAAATGGATAGCAAAGGCGCGACCAAATCGAGCGAACCGATCATTGACGCGACCAGGCACAGCCCGGTGGTCATGGCGAGCGCGACGGCAGGCTCTTGCCTGTCGTTCAACTTGGCCGCGACGTTCAAGAAAGGGACGGTCCCATCGGCGGCGATTGCGTTCAGGATCCTCGGCGCCGAAATGAGGCACTGCAACGCCTGAGACAGCGACGCGATGATGATGCCGATTTGCGTCGGGAGCGCCCACGGCCACGCAATTTCAGACACCACGGACATGGCCCCACCGCCGCCTCCCCCGAGAAGGCGGCGCCCCGCTCCATCGGCGACGTACACACCACCTGGTCCGTACTTGAGATACTCTCTGTCGGCAACCGCGCCCCACATGATCATGTAACTCGTGTACATGCACAAGCTCAGCGTGATCGCCGCGAGGGTACCCCAAGGGATGGACTTGGCCGGATCTTTCAGAGCGTTCGCCCTGTTTGCGCCTCCCAATATTCCGGTGAAGCACGGGAAGAAGACGGACAGCACGTCGGAGAAGGTGACGCCGTCGGTGTATGCCGGCGACCAGTTATCCTTCAATGTTTGAGAAGACAGGCCGGTCACCGCCGACGAAGTTCCGGGCAGCGGCGCGGCGATGAGACCCGCGTAGTACGAGGTCAAGGTGAGGCCCACCACCGCCGCGAAGAATATCCCGAGCTGAGATACCAGCTTCATACCTCCCCATACCATGACGGCGAGCCCGATGAGTAGGATCACCGCCCACAGTCGCACGGCTCCCTCGACACCCGCGCCCGCGTCCAGCCCGGGTTCTACGTACAGCATCACCTCAACCGCGCCGAGCACCTCAAGGACGGCCAGGAGGGACAGACCTAGGTAGTACGTGCACCCAACCGCGCCACCGAGCTTGTGCCCGAGTGCGCGCGAGATGATAAAGTACGCTCCGCCCGCCTCGACCGGTCCGTTCGTGGCCATGGCAGACAGGCTCATGGTCGTGAAGAAGGAACTCATGAACGAGACGAAGACGATGAGCAGCGACTGCCAAACTCCCGCGTGCCCGACGACGAAGAAGAAGCGAAGGAAGATGAGCACGCCCCACATATTCTCGCACGTGGGCACCAGCACGCCGCTGATGGTGCCGAGATCATGGCCGCCCGCCATTTTCGCGCACGGTCAGCGACTCGCAGTCGACGGGGTGCCGAAGGGTTGCCGCGTCAGATTAACTTTTTCGTCGGCGCTGCAAGGGTAGAACCCCCCGGCAGGCGATCGGACGATGCGGTTCGCTGTCGTCCGGGCCTATATCGTGCACTGTTGGGGAGCGCTCGAGGCAGCGGATCGTTTGTCGCGTTCGAATCGACCCCACCACCGGTGCCTGCGACTCCTCGAGCGCGGGTCGTTGTGCTGATACATTTTGGCCGCTCGAGGAGGTATCTGTTGTTGACGCGGTTCTTCTCTGTTCTACAGCCGGTGTGGGCCTCACACTCCAACGCGCGGCAAGGTCCCGCGCGGGTTTCTGCCATTTGAAGACGCTAGGATAACCTCACGATAACGATGGATGACGAGGGATCCCTCCCCAAGAGTGAGTTCCCCATCCCCCGCCGTAACCCGCCCGCCGTCGCTCGATGGTACCCAAACGGTTCGGTCGCCTAGGGCATTTTTCACCGAGGCTGACCCTCGCATCCCTTTCTCCAACCCAACAGGCTCTGTCTACAAGATGATCTCCGAGGGTTTACCTCCCGGGCTTCGCATGGGTAACGACGTGAAGGAGATGATCGTCGAGTGCTGCAACGAGTTCATCCAGACCATCAGCTCCGAGGCGAACGAGATCAGCACGAAGGAGAACAAAACAACAATCCTCCCCGAGCACGTCGTCGCGGCGCTGGAATCTCTCGACTTTGCGTCCATGGTTGAGACGGTGAAGGCGACGATGAACGATATAAAAGAAGAGGACAAGGAGGTTCGGGCGGAGAAGAAGAAGAAGAAAGGGTTGCAGATCAGCGACGAGGAGGCACTTCGGCTGCAACAGGAGATGTTCGCGGCGGCGAAAGCTAGGTACGCGTCGGGAGACGCGAGCGGGGCGGCTGGACCGGGGCAACCTCCCGCAGCTGGCAACCCGGGGTCATTAGACTAGCTAGCTAGTACGACACTCGTCGCATGTAATGTATCATCACGTAGTAGGGGCGAAACGACAAACCATCAACTGCGCTTGCGTTGGCTTTCGATACTCTATACAGCTGTCGCCCGCTAAACCGTCTAAAACACGTCGTCCATTGAGCCGAAGCACGACTTGAAGCAGCTACTCGCCGCCGTCCTTCCTCCCGGTATGTACGACAAGCAGTACCACGTCAGTGCCAATGACTGAATGATGAGGAAGAACACCGTCAACCCGAAGCTCTTCCAGTAGCAGGCAGCCACTAAAGTCATGACCATCGCGGCGAGGTACACGCACGTCGCCACGAGCCTGGTGCCCTTGAACATGTTCTTCAGCTGATTCATGAACCCAACCAGGAACCCCGTGGAACCCAGCGAGAGAACGTTGCCCATCGTGTACAGGATGGCGAACTTCGCGGGCTTCATCCACATGAGCGACGAGAGGAAGGAGCAGAACAGACCCGCGGATACACAAATTGCGAAGCCGTACAGGCGCTGCATCCGCGACAGCTCGCAGCAATCGTTCAGCCCGAGCTCGTCCATCAACTCGGGCTCCTGAGGCGTGGACGGCTCCATGCCCACCATCAGCTTCATTCTATCCATCGTGGATTGCGGCATCGCGCTACGACCCTGTCGGGTTGCTCGAGGTGTCACAACGAATGAATAGCTATTACTCGCGCGGTGGGCTCCGAGAAAGCCGTTCGAGATCGAGTCAAGGAAAACAGGCGAGTCGAGGTTGTGTGAGGTCACACAGCCGAGTAGCGGCTCACGTGGGCATCTTCGCCCGACCAAATCGCTCCCCCTTGTGAGCCGGGAGCGCAGATAGAGGGTCTCATCTGCCGACGAACCACCGCGGATGGCGACAGTGCAGGCGTGAAGGAGCTCGCTAGATCTGCAAGATTTCTCGGTGCGAGGAGGCGGAACGCTTCTGTGTGAAGGTTCGCGATGTCTGGCACGTCAACGCCGCGTGATGGGCGAGACTCCAACGCGTTAAGCGTCGGTGATGTTGAACTTGCTCTATCACCGTCCGGAGACGATCCTTCAGGCCGCACGAACCAGCAGAGGGCGCTCTCGCACGTGCGAAGCGGTGTCCGATCGCCTTCGTCGAGCAGCGGATTCACACCGCCTCGTCGAGCGTCGGGTTTCAGGGAGCTCTCTCAGGGTCTGAGTTCGCCCACGTCGTCCGTGTACAGAGGTAACGACCTGGCGGGGATATTCGCCGCGTGCAGAGACGCGACGATGGAGCTGGAGCTCGCGGTCCGAGCGGCTGTTTCCCATCGAGAAAAGTGCGCGGTGGTGTTGGGCGCCGCCGTCGCCGTTAACATCGCGCTCGCAGAGGCGGACGCTGTATCGCCCGCGCTGGATGCGGTGACGCAGACGCAACTGAAGCGCCTTTGTTCCGGTGTGCTCTCTACCCTCGGTCTGGCGGTGGCGAGGGTGCGGGTGTACGGTCAGTTCAGTCGCATCCGGAAGATCTTCAGGCTGATCCGATATCGCGCGACCGAGTCAAAGTTCGAAGAGCTTCGCAGCGACCTGGATACGCTGGAGGCGCAGCTTTGGAACCTCACGGGCGCTGTGGGCGGACTCGGAATTGGGGGTACCGTCGCCCCGGGACCTGGCGTGGACGGCATGACGCGCAAGGGGAACAGGGGAGGTACGCGGAAGGCGTCGGTGATGCCAGACCGACCTCGTCGAATGCTGCGAGGCGGAGCGACGCACTGGATCCTCGGAGGGAACGTGCGCGTGATGTGCGCGGCTGGAGTCGACGGGAGCGAGCTGTGGTGGTCGAGCAACAGGTCCGCGAGTCTATCCGCGTACGATCTGTTTCTCGATACGCATCGAAACATCGCGGGTATTTCAACCGAGCCAACCAGAACGACGGATGCCGACGGCAACGACGTGCCGAACCTCACCGGCACGGATAAGAGCAGGTGCCTTGGGATATGTCTGGGTGACGTGACCGCGATGGCGGCGGAGGAAGCGTCGGCGTTACTTTGGACGGGGACGGAGTGGGGCGGAGTCGCGACCTGGGATACAGACCTCGGCACGCAGTGGGGTGTCGTCAGCGTGCTCTCGCAGAAGAGGTCGGCGGTGACCGCCATCGCGGCTGTCGCGGGTCGCGCCGCGTGGGTGGCGCTCGCCGACGGGTCGATCCACGAGGTGGCGGTGCCAGAAAACCACGAAGACGAGAGTAGGTCGTCACGGATACTCTGCGCAGCAGGGGAGAGACCGACGCTCGGTGTGACCCAAACGGGTGAATCGACGGACATGGCGCCTTCCGCCGCGAAGGATGATATTCCCAACCGGCCAGATGTGGCGCCGAAGAAGGCTGAGCTTATGGGTTGGGGATCAAACAGTCAAGGACGACGCCGGCACGCGGGTGCGCATGTTCGTGAAATGCTTCGACTCGGTGCGCTGGTGTGGTGCTCCTCGGACGACGGTGTGCTCGAGGCTTGGGACGTCGTGAGTGGAGCTTGCGCGGTTGTCGCGCCGCACAGAGATCTCGGCGCGTGTGTCGCGCTGGTGCCGCATCCAGCGGCAGGGCAGCTCGTGACGGTCCACGCGACGGGAGCGGTGCAACTGTGGCGCGCGGCGGAGGCGGGCGAATATGCGTACGAGAGTGAGGACGTCAGTGAGAACGAATCCTCGCTGGGTTTGAGCCGGCGCGATCGGGCGGACAAGGCGCTGGGCTATCGAGTGCAGCGACTTGCAGGTCCTCAGCCGGCGGGTGGTAAAGTCGTCGGTGCCGCGGCGGTGGACAGACTGCTTTGCATAGGCCACGAGAGCGGCATGCTCAAGATTCTGGTTCTGCCCGGCGGCTCGGGTGGAAGTACTGAATCTCAAGTGAGCGGCATGTCTACGCCCAGCGGTCGCAACCTCGGAGGCGGTGCCGTGCCGGTTGTTGCGAAACTTCGAGCCCATCGCAGCGGAATGGTTCTGCTGCGTTCGGTCGATGGTGGTGGCCACGTCGGGGTTTGCACAGCGGGTAAGTTCGGGTCCATGATGTTTTGGCCCCTCGCCGAGCTCGAGGCTGCCGTGGCTGCGGCACAGCCCCCGCGTGCGCCGCGAGCGGGTGTAAGCACCGGCAGAGCGCCGCGGCGGGATGGGAGTTTTTCCCAGCTTCACCACATCTCCGGTGACGATTCAGGCTCCGTCCGAGATGACAGCGTGAACGGCAGCATGCCCCCAACGCCCGCGAGCCTCGGTAAGAGCGCGAACTTTTCGCAGGCTTCTAGCCTCGGGCAGAGCACCGCGCTCATCCCGTTCAAGGATATCCGGCTGAAGAAGTGCATCGGTGAGGGTTCGTTCGGCAGGGTGTATCTCGCCATTTGGAGCAACCACACGGAGGTGGCGGTGAAGATGCTCGGGCCGCCTTCGTCGTTTGCGGGCAAGGAGGATCCCCTCACCAAGCAGATGGGAGGAAAGCGTCGGGGACTAGAGGTTGGCGCGAACGCGGCTCGAGGGATCGCCGGTGCCAGCCCGCCCAGGACCAAGCACAACCACCACCCTCACGCCGAGGACTCGTTATCGTCATCGGACGACGATGAAGCGGAACGAGAGGGTGAAGACGCGGCCGCGGCGGAGGTTCTCGACGAGCTCGAGAAGGAAGTGGCCATCATGGCGAGACTGCGCCACCCGAACATCGTGCTCCTTCTCGGAGCGGTGCGGTCGCCGCCGTCCATCGTCGAGGAATTTTGCGCGCGCGGTTCGCTCTTCTCCGTACTGCAGAGACACACGAAACCCGGTGTTCCCCCTCTTGAGTGGCGCGTGCGTCTCCAGATGACACTCGGGGCCGCGGCTGGAATGTGCTACCTGCACAACTGCTCGCCGCCAATCATCCACCGCGACCTGAAGTCGCCCAACTTGATGGTGGATCGCTACTTCAGGGTCAAGGTTGGCGATTTCAACCTCAGCCGCGTCGCGGTCGCGTCGGTTCGAGACTCGAAGGGCACGGGGGGTCAATCCGCAGCTTACAGCACGGGAGGATTGCATTCCCCGAGGTGGATGGCGCCGGAGGTTTTGCAGAACGCGACGTACTCGAGAGCTTCGGATGTGTACTCGTTCGCCGTCGTGATGTGGGAGCTTCGATCCCTGCAGGTGCCATGGGCGCAGTACGGTCAGTGGCAAGTGATGACCGCCGTCGTCGAGGAGGGTCAGAGGCCGCCGCTGGATGAAGTACCCACGCCATCTTTCGATCACCTGACCATCTACGACGAGCTCATGGAGGACGGATGGAGCCAGGAGCCTGGCGACAGGCCCGCGTTTGAAGAAATCATCACAAGGCTTCAAGGTCTCATCGACGTGCACGCCAAGGGGGTCGCGATCACCAAATCAAAGGAACAGCAGGCTGCCGCCGCTGCTGCTGTCGTGAAACCCGAGGGGGAGAAGAAACACCGAAAGACGATATCTTTCGGGTCGCTTCGCATGTCTTCCGAGAAGGCGCTCCGCCAGTCGGCGGACAAGGAGCCAGAGGATGTCAAGGCTGGAAGCGAGCCTGGATCACCGATGCGCAAATCGGTAGCGGACGACGAGTCCGCCGCGGACAAGGTGATGACTCGCATCCTGTCTCGCAAGACGAGTCAGAAGCTGAAGTCATTGCCGCAGAATGTCCGCGCGTCCACAGAGGCTGCGAAGGATTCTCTGCGAGTCTCCACCGATTCGCTCGGCCCCGCCATGGCCGCGGCGGTTGCTGCAGAGCAGGAGGCTGCGGCGAAAGCGAGCCCTGCGCCTGTTGCGGACGAGTCAGAGCCGACTACTCCGAGGGACATCCAGATCTCCGTCGAGTCTGCAGATGAGAACGAGCCGAGGTCGCCCGCTCTGAGTCCCGCGATGAGCCGCGGCGCCTCACTACGCCGGCTGCAAAAGTGGGTGAGCTCCTCCGGGATCAACTCGCCCCCGGCAATGCGCGGCGGGTCTGAAGATGCGATTGCAGATGCAGAGCCCGAGGCGGACGCCGTGCCGCCGATGACGTCGCCCCGACGTCCTCCGCCGCACAGCCGGTCTCGGTCAGATCTTACGCCCGGCAAGCCACCTCTGGGAGCGAGCGGTGGTAACGTGAACACCAGCAACCCGATGCTCAGGGGGATGGTTGCGCGGAAGAACCTGCGAGAGAGCTACCCGCCTCCGGGGTCGCCGCAGGTAATGCAACATCGGCGGTCAAACACAGTCGACTGGAACGCAAAGCACAACGAGAGCGGTGATGAACATGACTAGGTAGACAACTAGAGTTGACTTTTAAACAAGAAGTGACGTGTTGTCGACGTTTATCATGATGTCATGCCGTTCCCGTCCAAGGCAGCTTCCGCGCCGGCCTCGATCAGCGCCTTGACCACCGCCTCGTGGCCATTCGCTACCATAGCCTCAGGGCCGTCCCTAGCGACATAGTACAGCGGCGTCTTGCCGTTGTTGTCCGCCTTGTTGACCTCCGCGCCCGCCTCGATCAGCGCCTCGACCACCGCCTCGTGGCCATTCCAAGCGGCCATGTGCAGTGGTGTCCAACCGTCATCTCCCGCCTTATTGACGTCCGCACCAGCCTCGATCAGCGCCTTGACGGTTTAGGGTTTAGGGTTTAGGGTTTAGGGTTTAGGGTTTAGGGTTTAGGGTTTAGGGTTTAGGGTTTAGGGTTTAGGGTTTAGGGTTTAGGGTTTAGGGTTTAGGGTTTAGGG
>Ga0209666_1004017_pt1 | contig 10500 bp, 8 predicted proteins | sample SaaInlV_125m_DNA_FD_184679 | JGI IMG/M metagenome (GOLD analysis project Ga0209666, IMG submission 184679) | Marine microbial communities from expanding oxygen minimum zones in the Saanich Inlet - Saanich Inlet SI037_S3LV_10m_DNA (SPAdes)... | ecosystem: Environmental > Aquatic > Marine >...
GCCTGCTCGCCTTCTTCATCTCCAATCATTGTCATATTTTTCATCTCCAAGTTTCTTTTGTTCAACCTTTGAACTGTTCAGACTGGTCGATTTGTGTCAAATCGCACAGATTAATTTTACGTCCGCAATCTGTTCTCGTCAAAATGAAAATGAGGGGGTTTTGATTGCCATAATCCAAATCGAACAATCAACCCGTAACTCCCCTAAAAATGAAGAGACCTAATGCTAAATCGGTCAATTCCAAATGATCCAATCGTCCCCTGAATCAACCAGTTTATCTCCAGGAACAACCTCGAATTTGAGTTCATCTGCAAAGTTTTTGATAATCAGTTGTCTGAGGCCTTTGACATTAAATCCACTATTTCGCAACTCAACTAAAAATTCAGACCAGCTGCGCGGTGAACTCTTAACAAGAAGGAGTAAGGATCCAATTGCTGTGTGAAAATCGACTTTTCCGTCGGACGGGTGGGAAACACTTTCTGAATTATTTATTACTTTGTCAGCCGAATTCAATTCAATAGGATCTTCTACGTCCCACTCAATCCAATTTGTATCGGGTTTATTTGTGGTTTTGAAGCCCATCTTTTGGCCTAATTCTGCTAATGCGATGTCCATATTCTCCATAGATATCTGAAGTCTTTTCATTCCCCGTTTGAAGGTAGAATAATTCCCACCAGTGGATGAGATTGACACAACGGCGATTTCAATTAATGGCAAACAGTGAAGAGCATTACGTTCTTTATTGACCGGAGCGAGATGTTCATTGCCAATTTCTTTTGTTTTGTTTTTATTCTTTGAGGGTGGAGAAACACTGGCTGCTTTCTCAATCCCAGGGGATGTAAGTAGAGTTCTTGTATTAAGTAGGCGGATCAGCTCGACTGCATTGCCCATTTCAGTGAATGAGAGTTCAGCCACTCCGTAAGGGTTTGAACTGGTTAATTTTGAGTGCACCAGCACGGGAATCGCACGCATAGATAAGCGTTGACAAATAGACCGAATCCGATGGACATCTTCGTGGTCATATCGGCCATACTTACATTCAATACCGATTAATTCCCCTGTCGACAATATTGCAAGAACATCAATTTCCATTATATGGAGATAGTTTCGAACGGCCCCGATTGCCCCACCTCTCTTTTCGTTTTCTTCCTCACTCGCGGAGGATGTAAGCAAAGCCATGCATGGTTTGTGCAAGCCTTTCTTTTCCAATTTTTTCTTAATGTATGGCTTTCCAAGTAGCCACTTAGCAGCGCCCTTCGAATTTTTGAATGAGGGGTCAAGGAACCTTACTCCCCCGACCGCTTCAACTACGTTTTCCGAAAGAGAAAGAACAGATGTTGCGAAGTCTTCGAGAAAATGTTGTTCCATCAAGTTTCTTGAGGACTTATCGGCTGGAACTTCTTTGCCTATTGATTTGAAGAAGGCTTTAGAGAACCTGGCCACCTCAAAGATCTCTTTGGTTTCAGAACTTTTTTTGGTTTCTTGTGTGAAACTGAAGTGAGTTTGAATCGCTAAAGCATCCTCCCTGAGAGGTACAAAACTTGGATTCATGACATAACCAGATGCTAAATATGTCAATTCACGAAGTGCAAGAACGCCCCTAGGGAGTACGACACCTTTGGACAGCAGCAATGATTCTCCTAAGTTTGAGAAAATAAATTCGGGGGAATCAAATACTTGGTTTGCGGCATCCATCAATTCGATGCTCATCGCTTTAGTGCCGCCTTTTAGGTCAAAAAAGAAATGATCAGCTTGTACCTCTCCAAAAATGTCCGAATCGATTCCGTTTATCAATTGGAATGTCACGTCGGATTCAACTTCGGGCCAATCCCAATCAGAATCCCACAGCCCATCAGGCCAATGACCTTCTTTTCCAGAGCCAGTAGCCCAACGCTTCAACAGGTCTAGGTTCTTTCGTTGTGGTTCTGAAAAACTATCATGACCGATCACATAAACAGTAACGGATTGAAAATTTAGGCTACGGATTGCTATTGCTGTGGGCGTCGGGTCATTTGCATTGAAGATGCAGTAAAGGTGAGATGTTGTCATTACTTATCCTCCTTGAAAATGATTTTGATGTGTGACGCAGCAGTTTTAGAAGTTCGAGTGCTTCTATCGTTACGAATGATGGTGTATTGTGCTCCATTTCTGCCAAATATTTCAGACAAATATGTCATGATAATAATATCTTCATGGGTGAGTGAGGCCACAGTCAATGTGAAATCAAGACGGTTACGCTGATCCATATCTACCCTAACACCTGTTAGAACCTCTCCGTTTGGTAGAGACAATGTACCAGATTCACTCAAATCTAGTCCTCGGGAATTCAAAATTTCTTTGACATCGAGTGTTACCACTTTTTGGTATTCTTGATCTTTGACGAAACAATGGATTGTCAAGGGTTCTCGGAGGAAAATTCGAGGCGATTCAGGGGCCATATCCAACATAGAAAGGAGGAGTTGTTTCGCTCCATTCTGAAGAAAAATTCCCTTGCTGTAAACTGATAAACTTGAGCGCTCGTCGAAGATTTCTTTGATCTGAGCGTATGTGGTTTCGTAATCTCCAATTGATCCGATTTTCAAACACTTCACATGTGGTGCTTCCTCGCCCCATTCTTTCTGTTCGAGGTATGATTCAAAATGATTCATATTTTGTTCCAGTTCCTCAGTAAAGATGATGATGTAACGCGTCGATATTCCAGAATGAATCAAGGCCAAAACTGGGACGGTAGAGTGGCCAGCCATGGAGAAAACAGTGTCAAATGGTGTCATCGAAATACCTACTTTCAAAATTGAATTAATTCTTTTGGTTTTCGGCGCTCCATTAAAGATCCAACCACAAAACAAGCCCCATGTTGAAGAAACTACCCCATAGAAGCGGAACATATCCAAAATAAGTGATTTCATAATCAAAGAAGAACATCGCACCATGATAAATGAAAACGAAGGGTGTGAAAACGAAGAGTAAGTTCATGATCAAGAAGAAACAAGCCCCATAGATAACTTGTGTTAAAACCCCATCTTCTGGTCGTGATGGAGGTTTCGTTTTTTGTTCGCGATCGCGAAAGTGTTCCCTTTCAAATTGAGCCAATTGTTGGCCCCACTCGCGGATTATTTGAGCCTCAGATTTTACCACTGAAGGTTTCAAATTACGACGCCCAGGTTGAGCCGGCTTTTTGGGCTGGCTCATTCGGTTGAGTTCTTCTAAACTGATTCCTTTTCCCATGTATCTCACCCCGTTTAATCTAAGCGTTGAGCAGGTTCTGAATGTGATTGATGTAAGCACCAACACGCCTTACGGGATCATTTCCTGCAACAGTTGAAATCATTGAAAGGTAATCACCATGACACACCCACTTGGCTTTGCGGTTGGAACCAGGAATCGTTGATTGAGCACCACGGCAATAGCCAACTGATGGGGGATTCTCATAAAGCGCCACGGAGACCCGACCAGTGATGACATTCGTGTCGAGGACATAAGCATGCATCAACCCAGATCCTGCATTCGGACAGTGAATCACAATACTCCAAAATCCACTTTTGGTTTTGCCTGCTGACGGGAAACGAACGGAAATCATCTCGACGGCCTTTCGAGTGGTGTGTTGCTTGACATTTCGAATGGAGGGGTATTCAATTTTCAACTCCTTCAAACGCTCTCTTGGAATACCTGCACCGCCGATGATCTTTGGTGGGCCAACGTAGACTGTCGTATCTCGAAGGGTGTCGACGGTTCGGTCAGAAATCACGATGCCAAGCTTGTCGAAGACATCGAAGTCCCCTTTGTGCGTCAACTTCTTTGACAGAATTTGTTGTTTGATGGTTTGTCCACTGGACAATTCTACCTTTTGCTTGTTTGATTGATCGAGTGTGTTTGCGACTGTAAGTGGGATCATTGTGTTTTGCATTCTTTCATCTCCGTTAGATATCAGGTGTTTCATTGAATTGTGTGTTTGGACCGTTTTATTTCTGTCAAATCTTACGCGTCAAGATCAAAAGGCCCTTCATTCTGGGCTCTTTCAACTGTCAAACTGACGCTTTTTCCATGGTATCGACTGACTTTTATCCGGTTCAAATTCTTGCCTGCATCCTCGATGAATACCCTGCTTCCATCCCTCGGCTCCAAACCTTTGCGAACAATGAGTTGCGCAAAAGTTTCATTCTCGACAAAGTCATCAACCTCAATAAAGCCGCCATATTGGAAGTCAACCATCACTGAAAGAGGCACCATGCTTTCCCAGTCCAACTTAATTTCAGTCATCCTCAACTGATCGGATTTGGGTTCATGTTCATAATGAATTTCACATGAAACCGAATCTTCTTCCTCCAAATGCTGCTTGAGGCGGTTTACGAATTGATTGTAATTTAATCCAACATGGAGATTGTCGTCAGTTGATTTTCGCTCGACAAGAAAGTCGGTTGGGTGATGCCATACCTTGAACGGCCTACGAATTGGAATAGTAATTGTGTGCATGCCTCGAAGTGCGCTTTTTTTGACCAAAGCTTCAATTTTGTGACGTTTTATGAAACTAGAAATGTCATTCTCCATTCGCTTTTCGACTTCGTCTTGAAACGATGAGCGTAAAGCGACCCGTTCATTTTTACTGGCCAAAATAATTTCCCTGAGATTGATCTTTGTTGATAGATTCATGAATTCACACTCCTGCAGTTGAAGACTCGGGTGTATCCTGTTCTTTTTTTGCCGAGGTAGGCCACAAAGCCCGTTCAAGCATTGATATGCTTGGAGAGCGGTCAACGGCAGTTGCAGTAGAGTCCGTCACATACACCTCGTTTGAATGAGCATTCCAATAGGTCGACTCAATGGTCGACATCTGACGCCCAGAAAGTCTTTGCAGTGCTGCGATCGCCTGAAAAGCACCCGCATAAGCATTTGTGAGGACAATTGATGTCATGGGAACTTCTCCATCTTCTTGGCATGAAAACACTTTACGATCCTGAGCGACTTTAGGCCCATAACGCTCAACGAGATTTGTCGTTGCAAATTCTCTATATTCAGCCACGAAATTTTTCACACCGCCATTAATGTAAGGTTGATTGATCTTTGCAGCCAGGAAATCCGACAACACCCTCGGCCTCATCGCATCCAAACACCCAATAATGGCATCCGTAGATTGGATGACAGGCAGGGTTTCTTCAAGACTCAACGGTGCAATGTTCGTTTCGGATACTTCGGGAATTTGCTCAAGGAGGCTGTCGAGATCAAGCCCGCCCTCTGCAGGAGAATACTCATCCAGAGCAAGACTGTCGGTCAATTCCCATGCCACATCAACTGAAGCATCTTCCAATTGGGATTGAAGCCACCTTCGTGTTGCCGAAATTTTAGATGACCCTACGTCATTCTTTGTGAATAATACTTGTCGGTTAAGATTGTGCTCTTCCACTTCCAAGTCTTTATCGAACACCAAGAAAGCAATTGATGAATGGTTGGACCTTTTGATTCCTCCGACAAGATTGTGGAGGCACCAAGTGCCCAAACCACCCGCACCAACGACAGTAATGTGGCCTGAAAGGTCGAGTTGAGGCGGGGGCAAGTTCAGCTGAAGAACAGGGTATTTTGGTTCTATCTTTTCATCCATCGCACTGATGCACAAGCGTTCAATCAACTGTTGTGCAATCGGATCCCCCTCATCTAACCGAAGCAGTACCCTGCGATGTGAACTACCGTCGCCCGTCTCACGAACATTGGTCGATGTATTGTGGCCCTCAAGACGAATGTCCAACTTGTTCAAGTTTGAGTGAAGAGCATTTTCATTGACCCGGACATTAACTGAAACGCTCACTTTCGGGACTTCAATTGGCAAGTAACACCCAGATCGCCGTAAGATTTCACTCCAAACCAAAGATGAGCATATTGTTGACAATGCCATGTCGTACATTGGATGGCTGGGCTTTTTGCGAGCTGAGCCATCCAAATACACGCCATCTTCTCCATACGAGGCGTAAATCGATGTGAGAGGTGAGGCAACTGATTCATCATCTGCCGACCAGTGGATTGTGTATTCTGAGCGTGAGGCTTCAACTGGGAAATTCATCACGCCAAGATGCTCTGCCAACACTGTTAGAGACTGGATGAAAGCATCCGGCATGGCCTCTGATGGCTCAATTGAGACCCGGAGTCCTGCGACGAGGTCCTGTCGAACAAGCCCTCTTTGTCGTGCAAATCGATCCATCAGGGCACCACCCAATCATCATCATCATCTTGACCCCAATCATCAATTTCCCGAGGTCGTCGCTCAACCCCGCCCGAAAGTGATGGAGTTTCGAGCAAAGCCAAATCCAAATCGATGCGCTCAAGACAAGGTTCTGAACCTAGGGCAAGAGCACGTTGGACTGAAATACGCTTGGCTTTATCAACATAGCCTTTTAATTGAGCGCCGGTTGCTTTGTCGACCATTTGACCAGTGATGTCTTCCCAATCAACGGCGTCAATAAGTTGGGAAACACCCTGAGTCTCGTTTTCAAAGAAGGTAGGGAACAATGGCCTATGCAATGGCCCGACAAAGACGCTTGTGTCAAATCGTCCAGGTCGCAAAAAGGCACGATCCACAAGATCAGGTTGGTTTGTTGAGGCCATGAAATAAATTTCGTCGTCACCGCCAAGGCCGTCCATGAGAGTCAACAATTGGGCAACCACTGAATTAGTATGATGGGATCCACCTTGGCCGTCACGCTGGCTCCCAATCGCATCAAACTCATCGAAGAAGACAACCACTGGAGCCAACTCTTGAGCACGTTGAAACAGTTCACGCACAGCGCGCTCTGATTCACCCACCCACTTTGAGAGGAACTCAGGCCCAGAGACGGACATAAACTGAACATTCGAAAGATTTGCTACAGCACGACCAAGCATGGTCTTGCCAGTACCAGGTGGGCCGTGCAGCAGAACGCCGCCTTTGCATGTCAGCCCCATGGCCTCGAATTGTTCACGATGGAGGATTGGGTCGACGAGGTGCTCTTTCAATTCCTTTTTCGCTTCCTTATGGCCGATGACTTGATCGATACTAATGTTACCAATCTTCGCCGGTCGGCGCAACTCAACTTGGAAAGGCATTGACCTTTGCATGCCCTCTTCAAAATCTTGAACTTGAATAGTCACATTGTTCAATTCCTCTTCTGAAATTTGTGCGGCGTTCATCAACCTCTCCATAGGGAAAACTCGCCGAATAGAGGCAGCTGCAGTTTGACGGCACAGGTTTGCGATATCAGCACCAGTAAATCCATTGGTGTCTTTAGCAAGTGCGTTCAATGAAACCTCATCTGCAAGTGGCATTGACTGTGTGTGAATGTTCAGAATGTGTTCTCGCCCATCGAGATCGGGGTATGGGACGTGAATTCGACGATCGAAACGTCCAGCGCGCAACAGGGCGTCATCAATGGATTCCATCATGTTGGTTGAGCCAACAACCAAGACCTTTCCACGTTCCTCAAAACCGTCCAACTCAACAAGCAGTTGAGTCAGAATCCGCTTTTCGAGCTCTCCGTTACCTGTTTTCCGCGAACTTGCAATCGCATCGATCTCATCAATGTAAACAACCGATGGAGCGTCTCGCTTTGCTTGTTCAAACATTTCGCGTAGTTTCCGTTCCGATTCACCGTAAGTGGCAGTGAACAATTCTGGACCACTGATGGTCAAGAAATTGCATTGCGCTTCTCTCGCCAATGCTTTTGCGAGCAATGTCTTTCCAACACCAGGTGGGCCATACAACAAGATTCCCTTGGGTGGTTCTTGTCCTGCTTTCTTGTACACCTCGGGGTGGATCAGTGGAACAACAGCAATTTCTTTCATTTCTTGGATGGTTTCATCCAATCCACCAATGTCGTCAAATGAAACGGAAGGGATGGCTCCATTCCCCTGCTTTGTCGGTTTCCCTACCAGTTGAATCTCACTGTCAGAGGTCAACCAACCGTGACCTGGCCGGGAGCGTGTGATGCACAACTCGATTGGCTCGCCAGACACCGTCACAATGAACCGATCACCCTTTCGCACATAGACATCAGTGAGCGCGGCCCTAACGGCTCCAAAGGAAGCTTCGTCCAACGGCTGACCTGTTGGTTGTAGGCGGGCTTTGGAAATACCTTGGGCGCGAATTTGGTTGCCTGAGATTGTATCGCCTTCTTTCACGCGAAGATTGATCCGCATGGTTGGGCCCATTCCAATTTGCCCAACTTCAACGTCATCATCAAGTTGCAATTGTCCAACTGATGTACGGCCCCCTTTCAGTTGAATTGGACCGCCGCTGCGCAATCCTGCTGCGAGTGCTTGCCGCGTGTTCATTACCACTGTGTTGCTGTTCAATCCGCCAAGGGCTCTGCATTCCATTTCAATCATCATTTCAATCACTTCATTTATTCCTGTTGCTGTTGTCTACTTTTTCTGTCAAATATGACTGGAACATGCATCTTGTATCCAAGGTGGCTTTTCCGTCACATGCACTCGGTTTACTGCACCACGGTTCCATTGCATACGTTGAGCGTAGGGTACCTTCAGATTTGCCGACTCGAGAAGTGCATACGCGCTCATCATTGATCCCACCCACGCTGTCGTGGTCACAATCGACGCAATTGGCCGCTTCCCTTCTTCAGTGCATGAAACGACCTCCAAGGCATATGCTGTTTCTCGCCCATAACGGCAGACCATGCATCCTTCATTCTGGTTGAAACGTTCAACAACCCCATTCGATGATTCGCCTGCGCCGTTAATCATCACGGCTTCAAATTCGATGGAAGCCTCATTCAAGAGAGTACGAGTCCTCATGTTGTCGAGGCAAGCAAGATAGATTTGACTTTTTGACAGTGGAAGGTACAATCGGTTTTCCGACGGCTCTTCGTCTAAATCGAAAGAATCGGGGTCATCCGGATCATCGAAGGACAGATGGTGTGGGAGGAGGTATTCTTGGTACCCCAAGAACTCAACATTGGGATTGATCTTTGACAATTGTTCAACAGCCACTGTCGCTTTGGACATACCCACATGTTCCTCTTGGTAGAGAACCTGTCTGTTCAGATTGTGAAGTTCAATTGAATCATCTCCATCAATAATGTGAATCGTACCTTCCCGGAACTCCGTAGCTAGAAGAGGGGTCGCCCAACTACCCAAACCACCGGCCCCTAGAATCACAGTTTCATTCATCGATGGCGTCCAGCCTTGATCGATCTCGCAAGGGGAGGCATTCCATTCAACAACCCCAAGATCGAGTGTCCATGGGCCAGGCATTACATCCATTGAAGCTATTTTGAGTTTGGAGAAAGGAGAGTCTCCGTGTGGGCTTGGCAATCGATACCTTGCGAGCGTTGCCAATCCGTCAGCTGATGGTTGCAGCGAAAGAACTTCTCCTTTGATGCCTTGAACGAATGCTTTCGCTTCTTCCAGATCAAGAGTTTCGATGCGGCAGGTCAAAGTGTACCAAGCATCGCTCACAGTTACCTTGTTCGCGAGATGGCATTGCATGAGCATGCGTTCAACCATTGCGGCTGCTGTGGCGGTCCGGAGTGATGAAGAGAGTGGATGTTGTTCACACAATGTGTTCCGCTGGGGGATGGCTTGGGTTGAGATGAGCGCTCGAGCCCCGGCAATACAACCGAATAGATCAGCATCTACGCTCGTATCCAGACCATTCAAATTGAGATGGACATCCCACAGATTTGCATCCATCGTGCCAGTTGGTATGGATTGGAACATTGATCCATGGCTGATTGAAACAGCATGTAGGGTCTCTGCTTCTGGGAACATCAACGACCAAAATACATTGTTGACTGAAAAATTATTTTCATAAAAACCAATTTGGCCTTCTCCGGAGCCCACGCCAAGTTGGTATAACAAAATGATTAATTCTGCTACCCCCTCGGTGGAACCTGAAAGAAAAACGCGCAGATTTCCAAGGGCTGTTTGGTCCACCATCCCTTGTTGTCGGAGGAATTTATCCGCAGAAATCACACGCTCACGCTCCTTGCGGCGTCGGCGGGATTTGGACTTTTTAGGACATGAATGACTTGATCGAGGTACGAACCAAGAAGCGCTCGATTGTTGGCTGATTGCTTTTGAAATGAAACCCAATCCACGCCACCCACGCAAACAGCACAAAGATCGTGATTTGGAGCGATAGAATACCGCTTCGACTCATAGATATTGCAATGCAAGATTTCACAACTCGCAGGATTAAGGATGTAACTTTGAGGTGTACTGCTTGGGAAGTCTCGAACATCGATCAATACGGTGTACATGCGCTTTGCTGAATTCTGATGCGAAACGACACCTGGTAATTTAACAATGAACGCCCCCACATTTTTTCTAGAGGAATGCTGTTTAACAAAATCCATTGACGGAAAATCAACAGCCTTCAAGCGATCGAAATCACTCATTCTCAAACCAGCTCCACCAGCGATCTTTCCAACGCCCACATACACAGTAGCGTCGCGGAATTGACCGGCGTTCTGATTGGAAATCACCTTTCCAAATTGGTCGTACACGTCGAAGTTTCCTTTT
>Ga0209666_1004019_pt1 | contig 10497 bp, 6 predicted proteins | sample SaaInlV_125m_DNA_FD_184679 | JGI IMG/M metagenome (GOLD analysis project Ga0209666, IMG submission 184679) | Marine microbial communities from expanding oxygen minimum zones in the Saanich Inlet - Saanich Inlet SI037_S3LV_10m_DNA (SPAdes)... | ecosystem: Environmental > Aquatic > Marine >...
GATCCGCGCAATTCGCGCGCGCGCAATTCGCGCGAGAGCAAGAGGCGCGAAGAGCTCGCGCGCGCGGGGGGGGGGCGGCGGGCACTCGCGCGTCGAACGATCCCGACCCCGCCGAGCTGTTCCGCGGGCTGTTTCAGCTCCTGCCGCTTCTTTTGGTGTTCCTGCTGTACTTTCTGTCACCCGGCGGCGAGGAGCACTTCGCGCTTTCTAGGACGCCCACGTTTCGGCACGAGATGCGCACGGAGCGCCTGGACCAGCCGTTCTACGTCAAGGACCTGGACGCGTTCGAGGAGGCGTACCCGTCTGCGACGCGGCAGCGCTTACGGGCGGAATCTAACATCGAGGCGAGCCACATCAACGCCATGGAGCACAACTGCCTGTACGAGCGCCAGCAGCAGCAACGGTTGTTCCGATACGGGAACAAGGCGGAGCGCGAGCGCGCGAACGCGATGACCCTGAACAGCTGCGTGAAACTGCAAAACGTGCGCAAGAAGCAAAATGCGCTGCACGCTAACCACCAGAGGGGAACGCTCGGGTGATGAATGTGACATGCGGATGCGAAACGACGCGTAGAAAACACCCGAAGTAGACTCGAAAGCGATGACGTAGTATGAAAAACATACCAACGCGTACCATATGCGCCGACTACGCGCGCCTAAACTTTTCCCCACCACCCGCTCTTGGCCACGCTCTCGGCCACCGCCGCGTTTCCGGCGTCCGAGAGAGGCTCCAGGACGTCCGCGGCGTATATTACGCCGGTGTTCCACCCGAGGAACTGTGCGACGGAGACGAGCGACGACAACGCGGACGCGACGATCCATAATATGAACGTCGCCGCCAACGCGACGCGCGCGGCGTCCAAGAGCTTCGTCTTAAAGAAGTCCCGTCCTGTTTTCCCCGAAACGAACGCGTCCCGCGTAAATCGCGAGTCGGCGAAAAACACGGCGTCGCGCACGGAGAGCACGAGCGACCGCGTCGCCGACGCCGCGCACGTCCCCGCGACGTCCGCCACGAGCCGCCTCCCGTCGGGAGACGCGAACGCCGCGAAGACGCGCGGCGCGGCGTCGTTCACGAGCGCCGACGTGAACAACGCCGCCGCCTCCGCCGCGGAATCGGGAGAGCGCGCGCGGCGAATCGGACGCCGACGCGCGGACGTTTGGAAAACGCGCGCGGGTCCCGGTTGCGGCGAATCCGACGCCGACGCCGCCGACGGAGGGGACGAATCCGCGTCGCGCGCGAAGACGTCGCGCGGCGAATCCGGGAACAAGTCTCTGGCGGACCGGCTGGTTCCGGTCCCAAAAACGCCGTCCCCGTCCCCGTCCCCGTCCCCGTCCCCGTCCCGTCCGTCCCCGTCGGTATCCGTCGACGCCGCGTTCTCGGCCCCCCCCGCGGCGCGCTGCTGCGCGCGTCGGCTGGCGGCGGCGGCGGCGGGGCTCACCGCCTCCACCACGGTGCGCACCGCCTCGCCGGTGACCCGGCCGGCGATGTCCCCGAACGCCTCGCGGTTGCTCGCGGCGAGCGCCGCGGCGAAGAAGTCGTCGAACGTGTTACTGCCCGCGGTCTTGTCCAGGTACGTCCCCACCATCTGCGACACGAACGTCGAGCAGACGTCCAAAAGCACGGATCGCCCGTCGTCGCTCGCCGCTACACGCAGCGCGCTCGCCAGCGCCGACTCCAGCGCGCCTCCGCGCGCGTCGTCGTTCGATTCGGAGCGGAAGTCTCCGTCTCGGTCCACCCCGTTCCCGCGCGAGGCCGCCGCGGACTCGCGCCACACGTCGATGATGGTCTCCAGCGTCTGCCTGGTGGCGCCACCGACCACCACCGAGACCACCCCCCAGTTCCGGGGGTCCAGCAGCTTATCCACCACGCGCTCCGCCGCGGATGGCCCCGCGTTTGCGTCGCCGCCGTCGCCGCCCATCACCGCAGAGGCCGCGCCCGCGACGCCCCGGGCGACGCCGCTGGAAACGCGCGCCGCGCACTCCTCCAGCTCGGGCGTGTTCACCAGCCGCACGGCCTGCCTGATGGAGTCGGGGATGGGCGCATCCGGCTCGGCGTCGATGAACGCGGCGGCATCCGTCGTCAGTCTCGAGATGAGCTCCGACGCAGCCAGCGCGGCGCTCGTGTACCCCAGCGTCGCCGTCGCGAGCTGGCGCGCGCGCTCGGACTGCGACACGCGCTGGATCGCTGCGCGGGCGAAGAACCGAGAGGAAGCGGGGTCAGAGGCGAACGGGGAGGTTGGCGATGGGAGACCGCGGGGCGTGCGGGTCGACGCGGCGCTGCATTCGCGGGAACGCGTGAGTGACACGCGAAATTCCGCTTCAGAATTGGCGACCCATCACGAGAGTCGGGCGTGTCGTACCGTAATACCCAGCCCCGGCGCATAGCAGGTAGGTGGCATACCGCCTCCTCCAGCTCGTCTGGGTCGACATCGTCCCCGCCCTCGCGTCGCCTCCGAGTGTGACCCGCGAACCGCGCCCGGCCGCTGTCAACTCCGTTTTCTTCTCTGCCAGGCGAGGGCCTCGAAGGTCGAAGCGCCGGATTTCTGGGAACCTAAAAACGTGTCCACGAGCCGTTTGAAACAACCGAAAAACGCCACGCGAACGGCGAGCCGCCCACACGTCGAGACGCACGCGCCCCGTACCCTCGCGCGTTCGCCGAACATGTCCGCCTCCGTCGCACGCCGCGGCCGCCGCGCGCCCTCGCCGTCGGACTTCGCGGTGCGTCTCGTGGTGCCCCTCGCCCCCCGACGTTCTTCCCTTCCGATGAAACGGCGAGCGCCTCGACACCGCCGTTGACCGCGCCCGATTTCGACGCGCCCGACTCTTCGTCGAAGCGTGCGACGACCCCCTCTGACCCACTCCGCGTCCCCGCGCGCGCCATCGCACGTCCGCAGGATGAGCTCGAGCCCCTGCCCGCGCCCGCGCCCTTCCGGCGACCAAACTCCGCGTCGCCCAAGGGACCCTCGCCAGGGTCCCGAGTCAACGGCGGAGCGCTTCGGCCGCTCTCCATGCACCAGAACTCGTCGCAGGTGGCCAACATGCTGAACCCGGTGACCGGTCTGCGCGACGCGCAGAGACGCGCGGGGTTGACGCCGGTGAACCACGCGAGGGACAACCTGCTCGCGATCAAGGAGCTCAGCCTGAAGAACAAGGCGCGCAAGGAAGCCGAGGCGGCGACAAAGGCGGCGCCGTTCCGCGCCAGGCCGGCGCCGAGCCAAACGCGGGCGCGTCCGGCGTCCGCGCGAGTCCCCTCCGCGTCGCCGTTCGCCTCGCAGCCGTACGGCACGGATTTCGTGCGAGCGAACAAAGCTGAAACGTTGGCCAAAGCCAAGGAGGCGGGTCGCGCGAAGCTCGAACAGACGGCGCGTTCCGCCGCCGACGCGGCGGCGGCGAGCCCGCTGTTGAAAGCCGGATACGGACGCGTGCCCGAGTACGTGTTGCGGCGTCGAAGGGAGGAGGAGGAGAAACGTGTTGAGGCGGAGAAGGAGAAGGCGCTGGCGAACGTCCCGGCGGGCATGCGCGTGATGCCCGAGGACGAGCGCGAGGCGACCCTGGCGATCCTGCGCGCCAACCGCGCGGACGTCGAGGCGAAGCTCGCCGCGCTGCCCATCGCGACGGGCCAGACGCAGACGTCGCTCCGGCGGAAAGCCGAGCTGGAGACGAGGCTAGCAGAGATCGAGGACGCGCAGAGGGTGTTCCAGAGGAGGGTCGTGCTGGTGCGGGACGAGTAATTTTATGAAACGTGAGAAATGCGTGTCACGAAATCGACGCGACGACGTCGTGATTGTCGCGTTCGTCGGATCCGCGCGCTTCCGGCGCGCGCGCGCCGAACGGAGCGAAAAAACGCGTATGTTTTTTTTTCGCGAAAATCCGAGAGACGCGTCGCGTCGCGCTCAAAACGCGCCTCGTTTCCTGAGGAACCCCGCGGCGTACCCGACGTGCATGGCGGTCCCCCGGTGCAGCACTCCCTCGTCCAGCACGTACTTCGTGCTGTGCAGCGGCCAGACCGCGCCCGCGGACGCGTTGTAGCTCCCGAGCCACATCATCGCCGACGGCGCCGTCTCGCCGAAGAAGGAAAAGTCCTCGGCGGGCATCACCGGCGCGACGTCGCGAACCGTCTCGGCGCCGCCGCCGAGCACTTCGCGCGCCATTTGAGACGCGAACGCCGCCGCGTTCGGGTCGTTCACCGTGGGAGGGTACTCCTCGCGCGTCACGCCGTCCTTGGAGGGCGCGTAGTCCACGACGACGGTGCACCCGTGCGTCTCCGCCGCTAAGCGCGCCGTGGTCTCGATGGCGCCGTGAAGCCACTCGAACGTCTTCTTGTCGAGCGCGCGGAACGTCCCCGCTAACGTCGCGGCGTCCGCCATGACGTTCGAGGCGGCGCCGCCCGCGCGGAACACGGTGGTGGAGATCACGACGGAGTCCAGCGGGTCGACCCGGCGGCTGACGATGGTCTGCAGCGCGGTCACCACCGCGGCGCCGCAGACCACGACGTCTATGTTTTTGTGCGGGACGGCGGCGTGGCCGCCGGCGCCCGCGACGGCGATCTCGTACGAGCCGCTTCCCGCCATGATGGTGCCCGCGCGCGTGCCCACCGTGCCGCTCGGCGTCTCCGGGTACGGCCAGTTGTGCAGCGCGAACGCGGTCTCGAACGGAGGCTCGACCGAGCCCAAACCCGCCTCAAGCATTCGCCGCGCGCCCGCGCCGCCCTCCTCGGCGGGCTGGAACGCGAGGTACACCGTGCCGTTCAGAGACGACTCGTGGCGTTTCAGGAGCTTCGCGGCGCCCAAGAGCATCGCGACGTGGCCGTCGTGGCCGCACGCGTGCATCAGACCCGGCTTCGCGCTCTCGAACGCGTCGGGGAAGAAAACGTCGTCGGTCTCTTCCAGCAAGGGGAGCGCGTCCATATCCGCGCGGAGCAACACCGCGGGGGATCTGCCGTTCCCGATCTTCGCCACGATGCCGGGGGCGGCGACGACGCTGTGCTCGACGCCCATGGCGTCCAGCTCGCGCGCGACGGCCGCGGACGTCTCCGTCTCCGTCCACATCAGCTCGGGGTTCCTGTGCAGCTCGCGCCGTATGCCCACCACGTAGTCGGACACGGACGCCGCCTGCGCCAAGATCTTCGAGGGGTGCAGCGGGTCGAAGCCGGTGGTGGTCGCGAACGAGGCGGACGTCGCGGCCGAGGCGGTGCCTGCCTCGGCGTCGGAGGCGACCGCCGCGCCCGCGAGCGCGAGCGCGAGCGTCAGGGTCAGGAGACGCGTCATCGCGCGACGCATCATCCGTCTCGGTGCGCCGTGACTGTGACCTTCTCGTTCGCGACGAGATCGCGTGACGGTGGCTTTTTTCCGAGAGCTTTTTTCCGAGAGCTCTTTCGGACGACGGTCATTCCGTCATGGCGCCGACGGAGGACGCGCCGGCGGGCGTGACGTACGCCACCGGCGCGGCGACCCTGCGGTCCTCGGCGCACCGCGCGGTGTACAGCAAGGCGCGGAAGGCGGACCGGGGGCCGGTGTCCCCGCTCGGGTCGCTTCCGGAACAGATGCGCCACCTGGAACTTCTGGACGTCTTCGAGGCTGGCGGCGAGACGGACCCGAGGCCCGCGGTCGCGCGTCTCCTCGCGCGCGCCGATCGAGACGTGGGGGCGTGGCCGGAGAGTGACGTGCACTCCCCGTCGTCCAGACGGCTGGAGGCGTTCGTCGTGCCGCCGTCGTCGCTCGCGGACGCCAAGGCGGGCACGTGCGTCGACGCGCAGGCGTCGCTCGCGGCGCTCGTCGCCGGCGACGACGCGCCGGACGGCGTTCTGCGCGTCTTCGAGCGCATGCTTCTATCGAGAGTCCTGCCAAGACTCAAGGAACGGCTCATAGAGTGCGGCGCGCTCAAGGCTGGCACCCTCTCGGCAAAGACGACGTTTTACGCGCAGACGCCGCCGACGCTGCGCTTACAGCCCGGGCCTTCCAACCGGTACGTGCGCCCGCACCGCGACGCCGAGTACGGCCACCAGGATGGCGAGATCAACTTCTGGATCCCGTTAACGGACCTTCTGGTGACGAACGTGGATTTGCACGTCGAGTCGATACCGGACGCGGGCGATTACAAACCGACGAACGCGAAAGTGGGTCAGGCGGCTTGTTTCCACGGCACCTCGTGCAGACATTTCGCGCCGGCGAACGGGACGCCAAACGCGCGCGTCTCGCTCGACTTCAGAGTCGGCGTCGAGCGGTTCTTCGACCCCGAGTGGTCCATGGCGGGCACCAAGGCGGACCACGACCGGCGGACGTTCGCGGTGTAGGGCGCGGATCGTACGCGTTCGAGCGGCGAGGCGTCGCGTAGTAAAATACCCAGAGTAAAACAGTAGACAATAAGCTTGGGAACTCCTTTGAAACTTGAAAACAATATTGGTGCAAAAAACTACAAAGTACGCGCGTCTCTCTCGGCGCCGCGCCTCCGACCCTCCGGGCTCACCGCGCCAGCGCGCTCGCGCCGCGGATCTCCGCCTCGTCTCCCGCGTTGACCGTGGCCACCAGGCTCACCGCGGGCGCGCGCCCGTAGACGTCCGTCGCATACGGCTCGACGAGCGTGGGCTTGCGCTCCGCCTCGACGCGGTCCGGGAAATCCAAAACGTAGTGCAGCCCGCGGCTCTCCTTGCGCGCCGCCGCGCTGCGCAGCACGCACAGCCCGCACACGATGAGGTTGCGCGTCTCGTGCGCGCGCAAGCCGCCGCCGTTGCGCGCGCGCATCTCCGCCTCGCACAGCTTTATGAGCGACTCCAGCTCCGCCTGCGCCGCCAGCAAAGCCTCTGTCTCGCGGACGATGCCGGCGGCGCGCCACATCACGCGCTGCGTTTCCAAACGCGCCGCGGAAGACCACGTTTCGTTTGCGTCAAACGGATTGAATCCGTCGGAAATTTCCGCATCGATCGCGTCCACCAGCGCGACAACTCCCTTCGCCGCGCGCTCCGCCTCGCCGCGCTCGACGCATAATTGCACGGCGTCTAACGTCGGACGCAGGGCGTCGCCGACCAAATCCAATCGTCTCGCCGACGCGTCCACCGCGCGGTTCGCGAAAACACAAGCCTCCAGCAGCGAGTTGCTCGCCAGCCGGTTCGCGCCGTGCACGCCTGTGTACGCGTTCTCGCCGCACGCGAACAGGCCCTCGACCGAGGTGGCGCCGTCCAGATCGGTCACCACACCGCCGCACAGGTAGTGCGCCGCGGGGGTGACGGGGATGCGCTGCGAGGTCATGTCCACGCCTCTTTCGCGCAACTCTTTTGCGATACCGGGAAAGGCGCGAAGAGTATCGTCGGCGTCGAGGTGCGTGACGTCCAGCCAGACGCACGCGGCTTCCTTTCCCGCCTCGAGCGCGGCTTTTATTTCGCGGTCGATGGCGCGAGCCACGACGTCTCGCGGCGCGAGCTCCAGTCGGTCATCGTACCGCTCCATGAACCGGCACCCTCCGGTGGGCGCGTCGAACAGCCTTCCTCCGTGGCCGCGCACGGCTTCCGTCACCAGAAACGCGTTCTCCGTTTGCGCGCGCTTCTTCGCGCCGCCCGGCCCGGTGTACAGAGCGGTCGGGTGGAACTGCACGAACTCCATGTTCGCGACGCGCGCGCCCGCGCGCACGGCCATCGCCACGCCGTCGCCGGTGCTCACGGAGGGGTTGGTGGTGCTCGGGAAGAGCTGCCCGGCGCCGCCCGCCGCGAGCAAAGTGCACGGCGCGAGAAACGTAAGCCGCGCGCCGTCGGCGCGCCGCGTGGTCTCCGCGCCGACGCACCGCGTGGTCTCGTCGCACGACAAGATGGTGTTACCGTCGCCGTCGCACGCGACGGTCGTCGCCGTCACCAAGTCGCGCGCGGCGTGGAACTCGTAGAAGGTGACGTTCTCGTGCGCGCGCGCGCTCTCGAGCAGCGCGCGCTCAATCTCCTTCCCGGTCATGTCGTCGGCGTGCACGATCCTCTTCTCGCTGTGCCCCCCCTCGCGCGCGAGGTGCAGGTCGCCGCGCTCGTCCCGCGTGAACGCCGCGCCGAACGCCACGAGCTTCTGCACCGCGGCTCGGCCCTCGCGGCACACGGTCTCCACCGCCGCGGGGTCGCACAGCCGGTCGCCGGCGACGTGCGTGTCCTCGACGTGCGCCTCGACGGTGTCATCCTCCGCGATGACGGCGCTTATCCCGCCCTGCGCGTAGTGCGTGCTGCCCTCGTACGCGACATCCTTCGTGACGATGGCCACCGTGCCGTGCCGTGCAGCCTCCAGCGCGTAGCTCAGGCCGGAGATCCCGCTGCCGATGACCAGGAAATCGACGCGCACCGTCTCCGACGGCGGCGTCCGTCCCGAGGCGGACGAGGCCGGCGCCGAGGCGGGGGCCCGCGCGGTCGGCGATTTGTCCTCGTCGGGGTGCGTCTTGGACGCGTCCACGATCGCGCGAGCCGCGCGGGGCGCGCGGCGTCCGGCCGCGCTGAGCCGGCCGGAAACCGACGCGGCCGCGGACGACGACGGGCGGTCGTGCCTCGCGAATCTGCCGATGGCGGAGATTCTCGAGACGGGGACGCGTCCCGAGGCGGCTTCCACGCGCCGGGCGCCGCTGGAGCACGCGGGGACCGCGCGAATCGAGGCAAGGGACGCCATGTCGGATGTATCGCTAGGCTTCGAGCCTCCTCAGACGCGTCGAGGTCCGGACGCGCCGTGGAGGCGCTCGGAACGTCGGGAAGGCGAGGGGGCACGAGACGTCACCTCCAGCCGTCGAAAGAGTCGACGCTATTGACCGACGCGCGGGGTCCACGACGGAGCCGTGCGACGCCGGATGGAGACGCGCTCCGCGCTCCACGCGGGTAGAAACGCCGTTCCGCGAACGCCGCTGCGCGGCGAACGATGGCGACGTCGAGGCCAGCACGCGCGTCTCGTCGGAAGCGCCGATTGCGCGCTTATTACGAGTCTGGCCGATTTTTTTCGCGGAACGGCGGGCTCCTTCGGCCACAAGAAACGTGTCGACGCGTGTTTCTGGTCTGGGAACGCCGTCTGCCGGATCACGTGCGGCCTGCGGCGACTTCCTTTTTCCCACGGGTCAGACTGAAAACCCATACGAACGGGAAAACGCATGATGCGGGAAAAATAACTCAGGAACGGGGGTCTCTTTCGGCGCTCGCAAAGGTCCCGAGTTCGACCTTTTTTCTCCGTGGCGTGGGGGGTCCGAGAGACGGAAGCGTTCGGTCCCGAGTTCGACCCTCGGACGTTCGTCTTCGCTCGCTGCGACGACGTTCTCGGATTTCGGCACCGAGACGAGACGATTCCGCGTCGCGCCTCGGCGCCGTCGCGCCGCGGTCTTCGCGCGGGGCGCCCGATGCTGACGCACCTGCAGCGCGGCGCGGAGGTCCGCCGGCTGTTCCGCAAGGGGCTGGAGCTGAGCTTTGAGTTCCCCGACCCGTGCGGGCGGAACTACCTGATGCGCCGAGTGCAGGAGGTTTTCCGGAAACGCGCGCGCGAGACGTCGCCCACGAAGATCGGGCGGCACATCAAGGAGGGCCGGCAGAGCGTGCGGCGCATGGAGAGGGCGCTGCACGGGCGAGGCGACTACGCGCGCATCACACAGTTGGCGTACGGAGCCGTCGGTCGCGTGAAACACCTCCTCGCCGCCGCGGACGCGGAGCTCGACGCGCGCGAACATCCGGAGCGGCGAAACCGAAACCGCCCGCCCAAGTTTTCTCTGCCGCCGCTCGAGGGAGAGGCCAGGGAGACGTTCACGCTCGGGCTTCTGCTGCGCAAGATCGAGCAGACTAAGCCGTCCTCAGCGCGAAGCAGCGGCGAGAGCTCGTGTGCGGGAGACGTCGCGGAGCCCGGCGACGCCGAGGCGGTGCGACGCCAACTCGAGGCGCTGTGGGATTCGGTGCCGCCGCCGCGGAGGCGCCCGCCGCGTCCGGATGAAAAGAAGCGGTTCCGCGAGGACTGGCTTCCCCGGGTCTGGGACGTGGCAAGAGGCAGCCGACCGCCGACGCACTGGCGCGGGTTCTGCGAGACCGCGGACTGGGAGACCGCGCACGTCGCGCTTCTGCGCACGACGTTCCGGCCGACCGTCGAGAAAGCGGTTGTGGGGTTCGTCGCCGAGGAAGAAGAAGAAGAAGAAGCGCTTCTCTCTTTCGAAGACTCCGACGCGAAACTCGCGTCGGAGTCATCGGAGTCTTCGGACGCGCGCGCGACGCGGTCTGAAGGAGAAGACGAAGACGAAGAGCCGAACACCGTCCCGTCGCTGCGTCGGTCGTGGCGTCGGTTCTACGGCGCCGCGCTCGGGATCGACGCCGCCGCGCCGTTGACGATTGAAAACGCCCCCGACGCGTGGAGCGCGCGCGGTGACAAAAAAGGCGCGCGCGCGGATTGCGAAGGGGACGAAGACGCCCCGTCGCGACCGCGCGTGGTTCTGACGCACAGGGGACGGGTGGTGGACGAGTTCGCCGCGTAGGTGCACGGTCGGGTACCTCGTGCCATGGTACCATGGGAGTCTCATCGAC
>Ga0209666_1004028_pt1 | contig 10480 bp, 4 predicted proteins | sample SaaInlV_125m_DNA_FD_184679 | JGI IMG/M metagenome (GOLD analysis project Ga0209666, IMG submission 184679) | Marine microbial communities from expanding oxygen minimum zones in the Saanich Inlet - Saanich Inlet SI037_S3LV_10m_DNA (SPAdes)... | ecosystem: Environmental > Aquatic > Marine >...
ATCCGCCGTCGGAAGCAGACGCTCGCGCTCCGACATCCTCGGCGGCGCCCGTGCGACGCGCCGAGGCGAGTGGGCGAGGCCGTCGGGACACTCCCGAAAAACTTCGGGTGTTCAGACTCTTTTTTTTGGGTGTTGGACCTTCCGACCTTGGCTGCTGTCCGGCCGACCAACATGAACAATATTGAAAGAAATCGCTGCTCTTTGCGCATCGTCACGTGCGCCCGGGTCGGCGATGCGCGCGGGCGTCAGCGCCGCCGGCGTGGCGCGTCTCGTTCCGCGAGCCTCCTCGGGCGAGGCCGCGTCGACGTCGGCGCCGCGCGCGCCGCGTCGCACGGACCGAGCGGTGTACGTCGCGCGGTGCCGCTCGCGACGCGGCCGATTCCTCACCGACGTGGTTCGTCCCGACCCGGTCGTGGACGTCGGCACCGACACCACCGCCGAGACCACCGACGCGTGGCCACGCGCGCTCCGCCTCGCGGTCGCCGCACGCGCGCGCGCGACGCGCTCGGACCCCGAGCAGGTGTGGACGCAGGTGCGCGTCCTGGAGAAGATCGTCCCCGGCCTGGCGACGGACTCGTTGCTCGCCAAGGGCCCCAACGCGTCGTCGGTGATTCGCCTCGCCGCCGACGCGGACGCCTCCGCGGTGGCCTCGTGCGTCCTGGTGCTCCGGCGCGCGTTCCCCACGGCGAACGTCGCGCGCATCGCGGGAAGGGCACCCGGCGTCCTGGTGATGTCCCCGGGCGATCTGACGGAGGCGACGCGCGTCGTCAAACGCGCGCTGAAAACGCTCGGGGACGGTTCCGACATCGATCGCGCCGTCGAAGCCAACCCGGCGCTGCTGGACGCCGAGCGGCTGGTCAACGCGCTGGCGACGCTTCGAACAGCCATGCCAAACGCGGACGGCGCCGAGGTCATCCGCAAGAACCCATCCATGCTGTTCGTGGACTCGGACGTCAAGGAGGGGTACCAGGAGTAGATGAAAGACCATAGATAGTAGTGCATAGTAAGGCGCGGAGGAGACGCGAACCGACGACGCCTCTCCGGACTCTCACAAAAAAAAAAGCGCCCAACCGCGAACCCCAACCACTCCCGCTCCAAAGCGAGTGCCCTAAAATAGTGCCCTGTCGGTGGTGTCCGAGCGCTTCTCCCTCGTCTCGTCGCTGCAGTGGGCGCGGCTGCCGGAACGACTGGAACGGCGCGTTTCGTTCACGTTGTCTATCAAATCGTTCGTCTCGTCTCGTCTCGCTCGTCTAGCTTTATGGCTCTCGCGCTCGCGTCTGTCGCGTCGACGGCTCAGGGTTCGACGTATCCCTTCTCAGCCGCGGTTTAGCGCGTGATCTCGTCCCACGGCGCGCCGTTCTCGCACGCCCACTTGGTAATCTCGAAGTGGCCGCCCTCCGCCGCGTACAAGCACGTCTTGAGTGCGTTCCACGGGCAGTCGTTCTCGCGCGCCCACTTCAGCACCTCGAGGTGGCCGCCCCACGCCGCGAAATAGCACGTCTCCTCGTCCCACGGGCAGTCGTTCTTGCGCGCCCACTTCAGCACCTCGAGGTGGCCGCCCTTCGCCGCCTTCGCGCATGTCGACCTGTCCCACGGGCAGCCGTTCTCGCGCGCCCACTGCAGGACCGCGAGGTGGCCGCCCATCGCCGCGGACCTGCACGTCCGCCAGTCCCACGGGAAATTCTCCGCGCGGCGCAGCGCCTTCAACGCCTCGAGATCTCCGACCCTCGCAGCAGCAGCGCACAGGAGACGCTCGTCAGACAGTCGACCTCGTCGGCGCAGACACTTGAGCGTGCTCACGTATCCGCATTCGACGGCAGCACCTTCCTTGAACTCCTCCACCTTCCGTCCGGTCGCGTCCACCGCGTCGCGCATGCCTTTGCTGACGGCGCGAAGCACCGCGAGGTCGGCGGGGTCGGGCAGGTGTTTTTCCACGATCGAGACGGCGACATCGAAGGGCAAGCACGGGATCGCGACGCCCGCCTGCGCGGCGATATCCCTCTTCTTGCGCGCGCCGCGCGTCTCGACGCCGTGCGACGCCTCGGCGACCATCATGGCTGATGCTGCGTACGCTGCGCGCGTCGTTGTGCGCACCACGCCTCAGATCTGAGATCTGTCGTGGCTTCCGAGGAAATATGCGTTACGAACGTATGCAATCGAGGAGACTCACACTCAAGATCGAAGTCACATTTCGCGCGATTTTCTTCAACTTGGACGCGTCGTCGTCGACTAAGTGTTTGCGTTGTCGCGGCGCTCGTCGTCATGCGTAGTGACGCCGGTTCACGAAAGATTCCCTAATCCCTTATCCTCCCCACCACTCCCGCTCCATAGCGGGACCGTGGGCGGAGGCTCGTTGCCGTCCTCGTCGGAGAGCGCGCCCGGCGGAAGCACCGCCGCGGGACGACGAACCACCGGTCCGCGCACGGGGACGCCTTCCCACGGCGGGTCGGTGGGCAACGTGCCGAAAGCATCGATCTGGCCAGGGTTGGGGCTCGGTCGGCCCACGAAACCGGGCCTTCGGGTGGGCTCGCCCAACTGGGCCGCCTCCGCGAGACGCGAAGCCTCACCGACAGGCCCCGGTCCCGAGACTTGACGCGGTCAAAAAGTCAAAAAGTTCGCTCGCTCACTCGCCGCGCGGCGCGAGCGCCCTCCCCGCGGCGCCGCGGACGTCCGGCGCGCGGTCGTCGTCGCGCATGGCCTCCAGCTGCTTCACGCACGCCGCGCGGGTGGAAGATCCCTCGCGCTTCCGGAGCGCGTCCGCCGCCGCCGCCAGCGCCTCCGCGGCGGCGACGCGGAGCTGCGAGACGCGCAGATCCGTCGCGCAATGCGCGAGCGGCGCGGCGAGCGGCGCGAGCCACGTTTCGGCGGCGTCCGCGTCCGCGGCGGTGTGGGAGTCCCCCGCGACGCGCGACGCCGCCGCGGCGACCACCGCGCACGCCGCCGCGCGCCGCGTCCAGCTGTGCGCGGGCGCGAGCGCGTCCGCCGCGAGCGACGCGCACTCCGGCGCCGCCGCGCGCATCGCGTCGCGCGGCGCGCCGGCGCACAGCGTCGCCAGGCACCGAAGCGCGAGGTCGGCGACGGCGTCGGCGGTCTTCGTCTCCGCCGCGACGCGCGCGGCTTCAGCCTCCATCTCCGCCACGGTGTTCCCGCCCGCCGTCGGTTCCGCCGACGACGTCGTCGGAGGTTCGGCGTTCGCGCCGAGCAGCTCGCGGAGCAGCGGCGCGACGGTCGGGAAGAAGTCGTCGGTGAAGGTTTCGTCGGTTTCCGCGACGTTTTCGGCGCCGCCAGAGCCGTCTTTGTTTTTAGTTCGCGCCGGCGCGAGCGCGGCGAGCGCGCGGCGCAGCGCTTCGATCGCCGCCTTGCGGTAGTCAGCCTTCTTGCGCCCCGCCTCGGCGACCAGCGCCTTGACCACCTCGAGCCGCGCGTCCGTGCCGACCGCGCACGCGGGGCACGCCTCTAGGACGTCCGCGACCGCGCCGGGAACCGCCTCCTTGCCCTCCCACACGCGGCCGGGAAGCTCCGCGGTGAGCCATCGAAGCATCTCCGGCGCGCGCGGAGTGACGACGTCGGGCGCGGCTTTGGCCGCCGCCGCGACGGCGACCGCGCCCTGCCTCTTGACGCGGTACTGCGCGGCGGTTAGCCTGGAGGCGCACAGAGATAGGATCTCGTCCAGGTACAGACGCAGCGTCGAGGACGCGCCGGCGGCGTTTTCTTCCCACACCTCGCGCCACCGATTGGCGACGTTTTCGGCGTCGTCGAAACGACCGACGAACGCGACGGGTAAGATAAAGGATGCGTGCTTCGCCACCGCGTCCGAGGCGTTGCGCGAGAGCTCCAACACTAAGTGCGACGCCAGAGCTCTGCGTTTCTCGTTCGTCTCGGAGTCGTCGTCACCGTCACTCGCCCTCTCGTACATCGCGACGACGTCCTGCACGAGCTGGTGCGTGCGCGCCTCGGTGGCGTGCCGCGCAACCGCCGCCGTCGCGGAGACGGCGGCGGAAGTCACCGACTGGCTCTTGTCCGCCGCCGCCGCCGCCAGCAGAGATTTGAACAGCTTGCCCGCGTGCGGGCGCACGAGCGAGCCTCTTCGCAGGCAGAGGCGGCTGATGAAGCGGCACGTGCCCGCCCTGGTGTTCAGCCCGACGCCGGAGCGGAGCACGGAGCCGAGCTGCGGGACCAGCTCGGTCATGGTCGCCTCGTCGACGTGGCCCATGAGCACGTCCAGGGTCTCGCCCATGGGCGACGCCTTGCTGCTCTGCAGGCGCGCGTGCTCGAGGCGCTCGGCGGAGACGCCGATCGCGGGCGCGTGCTGCTCGATGTAGTTCAGTCTGGAGTCCTCCATGGACGAGAGCGCCTCGAGCAGGCACTTGACCATCTCGGGCACGAACGGTCTTATCTCCGCCGAGCCCGCGTGCTTCGCGACGCGCATCAGCACGTCCATCGCCAAGGACTGGATCTCCTTCACCGGGGACAGAAGGCCCTGCTGCAACAGAATCGGCGCGACGACTGTGATGGTTCGCCGGACCTCCGCCGGGTCGCTGTGGTGCGCGTCGCAGAGCCGGACGGTGAGCCCGCGCGTTGTGCGGCACAGCGTTTTGCCAGCCTCGCGCACCGTCTCCTTGATGTCGTCCACCGAACGCAGGCTCGCCGTCCAGACGCGCTCGAGGAACGGCTCGACCTCGGCGAAGCGGCGGCCGGAGAGCAGCTCCGCCAGCGCCGAGGCGGCGGACTGCCGCGAACGCCACGTGCGCGAGCCGCACTCCGCGAGCAGATCCTCCATGACCGCGGCGAAGTGCGCGTCCACCGCAGCCTTGGGGTCATCCACCACAGCAACCCAGATGCCCTTGACCGCCTCCTGCATCTTCGGGCTCGGGTCGTGCTGCATGCGGTAGAGCTTCGGCAGGAGCTTGGCGAGATGCGGCGCCAGCGCGTCGCCGGCGCGCTTGGCGATGGACGCAAACCCGAACGCCGCGCCCTTGCTGCTGTTCAGCATCGCCTGGTAGTTGGCGAGGTCCATGAACTTGTAGATCAAATCGGGCTGGCCGATGTCGGTCACGATCGAGCACAGCTCCTTGTACGTGCTCAGCGACCCGCCGGAACCGCCGCCGCCGCCCTCGTCCTTCTTCTTGAGCGCCTCGTCGTCCACGCGCACGGCGCCCTCCGAGAACACCGCGGTGTCGTCGGCGAGCTTCACGCGACGGCGCTTGGGCTTCTCTCCGGACAACGTGCCCATCAGGCTCCCGAGCAGCTCCTTGCGCTGCGCCTCCGTGCCCAGCTCGTACACCACGCTCACGCCACGGCTCGCCATCTCCTGCGTCAGCTCGTTCTGGTCGCCCAGCAGGCTCCCGAACGCCTCCTGGATCTCGGGGAGCATCGAGACCAGCTTCACGTGGCGCCGCGCGTGCGTGACGAGCGCGAGCAGCCACGTGCACGCCGCGCACCGCTCCTCGGGGCGCGACGAGTACAGGTACGTGTCGAAGATGGCGCTCAAGATGCACTCGCACGCGGTGTCGTTGGGGGTCGGAACCGCCATCGCCGCCGGAGCCGCGGCGGCGGGGATCGGAGCCGCGGCGGCGGATTTCGCGGTTTCGCCGGTTTCGCCGGCGGAGCGTCCGCGCGCCTCGGCGTCCGCCGCGTCCTCCCCGAGGCGAAGCTTGTTGGCGCCCTCCAGGGTGGTGAACGAGCCGAGCAAAACGTCCGTCGCGCTCGGCGCGACCCCGCCGAACGCGAAGCACAGCGCCTCACCCACCGCGAGCTGCGTCTCTTCGCTCTTGCGCCGGCTCATGCGGAACAGGCCGTCCAGGAGCTTCTCGGCGTCGCACCACTCGCACCCGCCGGCGATGACGTACCCCGCCGCGCGCGCCGCGCGCTGCGCCGCGCCTTCGTCGCTCAGGCGCATCACCTTCAGGAGACGCTCGACCACCAGGTCCACCGTGCCCTCGGGCGCGGGGGGGGGAGACAGATCCTTCTCGGGCTTCTCCGCGGGCGGGGGAGCCCGGGGGAGCGGGGGGAGGCCCGCGAGCCCGACGTGCCCGATGGCCTCCGCGGCGGTGCCCGCGAGCGTGGGGTTTTTACACCCGGCGACGGCGACGAACGCGCGGAGCGCGCGCGCGATCGTCTCGGGGGGGAACGTCTTCCCGTCGCCCGCGTCGCCGATCGCGCCGGACGCGGCGACGAAGCCGGCGGCGCGGAGCGCGCCGTCCTGGTGCTCGAACCGGCCGTGCACGGCGTCGAACACGCCGCCGCGCTCGTCCGAGGACGCGTGGGAACCCGCGCCCGCGCCGCCCTCGCCCGCGAGAGCGAGCAGCTCGTCGAGAAGCGCCGACGCCGCGGCGGGCGCCGGGCGCAGCCACCTCGCCAGCACGCCGCACAGCTTCGCGGCGACGCGGCGCGTCGGCGCATCGACGTGCGCGGCGAAGTGGCGGACGCGCGCGACGGCCGCCACCGCGTCTGCGGGCTCGGCGAACGTCTCCGGGAACTGCTCCACGAGCTCCAGCAGCGCCTCCGTCGCCGCGCCGGTGAGCTCCGGCGGCGCCGCCTTCACCAGGCAGTGCTCGAGGAACAGGCGGTACCCCTCCGGCGCGGCGGTTCCCGGGTTCGCCGCGGTCTCCTCGGCGACGCACCGCTTGGCAAACGCCAGCGCCGCCGCCATGGCGAGCGGCGGCAGAGGCAGGCGCGCGGTCAGAGCCGCGGGCTTCCCGAGCTCCGGGTGCCGCGCGCGCAGGTACGCCAACACCGAAGTCGCCGAGGGAAGCGCGCGGGAACTTTTTTCGTCCTCGGGTTCCGTCTTTTCGGTCTTTTCGCTCGCGAACCGCCCCGCGCGTCTCTTCGCCAAGAGCTCCTCCTCGCCCGGCGGCCTGAGCCCCGCGCGGCCCTCCTCTCTTACGTCCGCCTTGGCGTCGCCCGCCGCGACGACGCACAGGTACCGCGCAGGCACGTGGTCGAAGGGGAACAGCTCGCGCGCCCACTGCGCGGCGACCAGCCGCCTCGAGTTTTCGGCGCCGCCGCCCGCGGAACTCGCCGAGGCGTCGATGGACGAAAGCAGCAAGCCCTCGATGGCCATCGCCACGCCCCCGCCGCAGCCTTTGTACGCGCGCGCGAGCGCGCGCGCGGCGCCCTGCACGGAGGCGCGCACGCCCTCTGGCTCGGAGGCGAGCGCGCCGAAGACGCGCGCGGCGATATCCGCCGTGCCGGTAACAAGCGCGGGCGTCCGAGCAGAGAGCTGCCCGAGCGCCTGGTAGCAAAACCCGCGGAGGCTGGCGACGCCCGCGGTGACGTTGGACGCGCCCGTGGACGCCGCCGCGCTCGCGCTCGCCTCGGTGCCTCCGTCCGGCGCGGCGCCCTCGCCGCCGGCGGTCGCCGCGGCGCCGCCGCCGCTCGCGCCCGCGGCGCCCCCCGCGGCGCCGTTGTCCAGCAGCTTGAGCATCCCCGACAGCAGCAGCGGCGAGGCCTGCTTGAGCTGCGCGTCCGTCGCGTGCCTGAGCACCCACACGGCGAGCTCCATGCCGGCGGCTTTGAGCCGCGTGGTGGTGCCCTCGCCGTACAGGCACGTGAAGATGGTCTGCACGGTGAGCGGGAAGCAGTTCGCCGCGGTCACGGAGCGGCACAGCAGGTTCACGAGCTTGAGTTTCATCGCCGGCGACGCCGGCGCCGCGCGGCTCGTTTCCGGAACCGACGGGTCGCCGCCCAGGAACGCGCGGTACAGCGCGCCGGCGATTTTCGGGTCCTCGAGGTTCACCGACGGACGGTTCGTGTCCCAGACGCACCGTCGCCGAAGCAAGTCGTCCCCCAGTTTGGAAACCTCGTGGTCCGCGTCGCACGAAGCCACCAGGTAGTGCATCAGGAGCTCCGGCGGAGGCACGGTCGCGTCGCTCGCGCGACGGAAAAAGTGAAGCAACGCGAGCTTTTTCGCCGCCAGCTCGCGCGTCGCCGGCGGCTTCGCGGAAGGGCCGAGCACGCGCGCCACCGAGGCAGGGGACATGCCCGGAGGAGGAGGCGCGCTTCTCGCATCTTGCGGCGCGGTCTCCGCGCTGGGCGGCTCCGTGACCACGCCCGCGACGTTCGCGATGCCGCGCATCGCGGCGGCGACGGGCGACGGCGCCGGCGCCGGCGCCGGCGCGTGCCCCGCGGAGTTTGGTTGGTACAGGAGGTAGTCTAGGCAGTGCTGCAGGAACGCGCGTCTGTCCTGCTCGTCGTGCAGGAACTTCATGGCGTTGACATCGAACGTGTTGTCGTCGCCGTTTCCCGGATTCGTGAGCTCCTTCTCCGGAACCGCGAGCGCGTCGACGGCGGCGCGCGCGATGATCTCGCGGTGCGGCGCCGAGCGCGCCGAGACGCCTTCGAGCGCGCGCAAAATCTGCGCGGCTCTCGTCTTGACGTCGGCTCGCTCGAACGCGCGCTCGACGTACACGAGCGCGAAGTTCTTGACGATAGCGCTGTCTTTGTGTTTCTTCTCGTCCACGTACAGACTCACCAGGTCCTCCAGCGGGAGCTTCATCGAAGGTTGCGCGGCGAGGCGCTTGTTGACGTGGGTCAAGATCTCCATCGCCTTCTTCTTCGTGGAGGCGTGCGCAGACGCCATCTGCTCCACCACGCGGGGGGTCAGAACGTGCAGCACGCGCTCGAGCTTAGCATCGTCCGTGAATCCAAGCGCGGTGAGCGCCTTGTCCAGCGCGGCGAGCTCCTCAGCCTCCGTCGCCGGCGCCATCGCGGACCCGGAGAGTTCCGACTCCCCGCGCTTGCGTTTCAGATCCGTCGTCACGGTGCCTACGTGTGGATCCTTCGGTAACAATCGACCCGACGCCTCGAGGTCGACGACCCCGCCTTCGCCAGCCGGGCCTCGGGCGCGCGAAACGGCGCGAAGACGGAGAGGAGGAGAAGCCTGTTTCGCCTCGTCCAGACGTCGCGCGCGTGCGGACTCGTGTGCCCGGGGGCAGATCTCGACTCGCGAGACTCGAAAACGGCACTCGAAACAAATAACGCGACCGGCGCGCCCGTCGCGCGACTCAGTTTCCGAGCCACACCTCGACACGAATCTGTCGGCGGTGCGCCACTGTCACATGCGCGCGCTGCGTTTCGCGCGTCTCCTGACCGACCCCGGTCTCCGCACGTCCCCCCTCGCGCGTCCCGCGCCCCGCGCCCCCGCGCGCCTCGCGAGCTTCCGCCCCGCGCGGTCCCGAACCCAGTCGGCCACGCGCGCGATGAGCGGCTCGACCGTCGTCCGCAAGGTGAGCGGGCTGCAGTTCCCGTTCCAGACCCCCGACCCGTTCCTGTTCGCGGTGTACCACAACGACGAGTACCCCGCCGGGGACGAGCAGATGCGCGCGCCGCGCCGCGGCAACGGCGCGGACTTCGACCCCAACGCGCCGTACCGCATGTACCACGGCGACCGCGTCCCCGGGTTCCCGCAACATCCCCATCGCGGCTTCGAGACTGTCACCGCGACGATGCGAGGCATCGTCGACCACACCGATAGCCTCGGGAACGCCGGCCGGTACGGCCACGGGGACGTGCAGTGGATGACCGCCGGGTCGGGCATCGTGCACGGCGAGATGTTCCCGCTCGTGCACGCGGACACGCCCAACCACCTGCGTCTGTTCCAGATCTGGCTCAACCTCCCGTCGCGCAAAAAAATGACGGATCCCGCGTTCGTCATGCACTGGGCGCCGGACGTGCAGACGGCGCGAGCCGGCGACGGCGACGTGGAGGTGGTCGTGTGGGCGGGCTCGCTGTTCGGCGCGAAGGGCCAGCCGCCTCCCCCCGACTCGTGGGCCGCCGACCCGGCGAACGACGTCGGGATCTACTTCCTCACCGCGAAGCCGGGCTCGTCCGCGTCTCTGCCCCCCGCCGACGGCGGCGCGGCGACCAATCGCACGATGTACTTTTTCGAGGGCGACGGCGTCGTCGTCGGGGGGCGCGTCGTGAGCTCGAAGTCCGCCATCGAGCTGGACGCGAGCCAGGCGTGCGAGATCGCCGTGCCTTCTTCCGCGTCCACGGACACGTTACTGCTCGTCCTGCAAGGCAAGCCCATCGGTGAGCCCGTCGCGCAGCACGGCCCGTTCGTGATGAACACGCGATTGGAGATCCAACGCGCGTTTGAGGATTACCAAAAGACGCGGTTCGGGGGCTGGCCTTGGCCGAAGGACGCGATGACGTTCCCCAAGGACAAAGGCAGGTTCGCGCTGGTGAACGGCGTGGAGGAGCCCGGGCCGGGAGGCGTCGCGGGGCTCAGGGGGCACCGCACGGAGCTCTGATAGTACCGTGTTATTACCCTATAACTATTACCTCGTAATACATGTACAGTCTACGACGTAGTCGTCTCGGAGACGTCACGACTCGCGATGTTGGAACATCAAAAAAAAAAAGTCGTCGCGTGTTCTCACATCGTCCAGTTCATCTTCTTCCGCGTCCCGCGGTCGCCCCCGTTCCCGCTCGCGGCCGCCATCTTCCCCGCGGGCTGCTTGCGGTGCGTGCGCTCTTT
>Ga0209666_1004035_pt1 | contig 10468 bp, 10 predicted proteins | sample SaaInlV_125m_DNA_FD_184679 | JGI IMG/M metagenome (GOLD analysis project Ga0209666, IMG submission 184679) | Marine microbial communities from expanding oxygen minimum zones in the Saanich Inlet - Saanich Inlet SI037_S3LV_10m_DNA (SPAdes)... | ecosystem: Environmental > Aquatic > Marine >...
TTGAATATTGTTTGTTCTTTAACCCAGTCATAATCGTCTGTGAATATATCGTACTTAAATTCATTAATATTTTTACTCAGATAATCTAGAGATTTTTCATAAAATACTATATCCAACTCTTCACCCATCTGAATATAATCTTTTCTTCTAATGTGAATAAAACTATTATTATTTTCCTTTGAAAGTGAAAGAGCACCTTTGATTAAAGGTATCTTTTCAATTGTATTTTTTATAAATTCTCTATTGCCTGATAATAATTTTTTATTTTGCCAATAGCCATCAAATTCATTGAAGTCCTTCATTTTTTCTTCATTAAAATCATAACCTTTTAAAAATTCGTATGTAAAAAATTTGATTTCTAAGGAGTTAACTTTTCTAAGAATTTTTAAAAAAAGTTTGTATAAACTAGATGTTTTTTTAAACCCTAGTAGATTTGGTTCAAAAATAATACCTCTAGGAGTATTGTTACTTTTTTGAAAATTTTCTCTATAAAAATCTGTATCAATAGTAACTTTATAATTTTGATCTCTTAAGTAGTTCGCCAAACTATATTGAAAAATTTGATTACCAAACCCCCCCTTTAAGTGAATTGATGCTCTTTTCATAAAATTTTAAATATAAAAATTTTCATAATTTTACTTTAATGAAGGTATCTTATTTTGTTTACAAAAAATTTAAAAATACATATATAGTTAGTTGTAATGAATTTTTTATACTGCTTTGACAAAAATTATAATATTCAAGCAAGTATCTCTATACATTCATTGTTGGAGCATTTAGAAACCAAAGTTAATATACATATAATACATAAAAATCCACATAGCTTTAATAAATTACTTAAGAAAATTAAAAAACATAAAAACTTATCAAATATATTTATACATAAATTTAATAAAAGTTTAGATTTTCCTAAATTAGAAGAAGCACACGTATCAGAAGCCACATATTATAGAATTTTTATTTCGGATTACATAGATGAACATATCGAAGATTTAATCTATCTAGATGCGGATACTGTAATAGTTAACAATCCCGAATCAGATCTCATATCAATTTCTCAAGAATTGAATTCATCTAACAAGACTATTGCAGCAAAAACTGAAAAGAGCTTATCAGAGCATTCAAAAAAATTGACCGGCAATGAGAACTACTTTAACGCAGGGGTTATGTTTATAAATTATAAAAAATGGCTGGCAAACAACTCTATGCAAGGATTGTTACTTAAAATGAATGAAATACAAAATAAAATAATTTTTTGGGATCAAGATGTATTAAATGCTTACTTTAACGGGGAGTATCTGGAAATTAATGATTCTTATAATTACAAAGTGGATGTAGATGACCCCAAACAGGGCAAAATAGATATTAAAAATATAAAAATTCTTCATTACGTAGGAAAATCAAAACCTTGGACGGTAAGAGGAGCAAGTAAGGATAACTCAATCTATTATCAAAATAAGTATGATGAGCTCTTTTTTCTTCCGTACCATATATCTAATAATTGGAAACGACAGGCTTTCGATGACTTAAGAACCTTGTATAAATTTAATCTCATAAAAAGAGTAAAAAAACCAGTTGGATTTACTATTAGTGTTATATACTTTCTACTTAAATATCGTGATAAATAATCAATTTTTTCAAGATTATAAAGAAAGTTCCATATTAACGAGTTACAATTTTGCACGACTTGCAGATTTTATTTATGCTGAAGAATTAACATTTGAACAGTATGAAATATTAAATAAAAAAAATAAAGTAATAGTTCATAATGACCACAGAATTGTTTACATAAACCCAGAAATTGTACTTAAAGAAAATGATATAATTTTTTGCAATACCCATTATGTGGAGTATTTATTTAAAGCTTTAAAATCATGTAATCTAAAAAATCTCATATTAATTACTCACCAGTCTGATATATCGATAAATAAAAAACTCTATAATAAAAAGCCAGACTGCATATCAAAATGGTTTGGTATAAATATAAACTATGAAGTTCATAATTTAATACCCATTCCAATAGGGCTATCTAACTATTATTCTCCAAAGAATTTATTTTATAAAGATTTTAAAAAAAGTGATCTAGATTCAATTCAAAAAGTTAATGAGATGTATGTTAATTTTAATGTAAACACAAATCGTAAAGTTAGAGAAAAGCTAGTCAAAAATCTAGAAGATAAATCATCTTTCTACATAGAAAAAGAAAACAAGGATTTAAATGCATATCTCACATCTTTAATCAATTTCAAGTATGTAATCTGTCCAGAAGGAAATGGAATAGATACTCATAGATTTTGGGAAACCATCTATGCCGGATCAATCCCAGTTTCAGAGAATAAAATTACATTAAAAGCTTCAGAAGGTCTCCCGGTTATTTTATTAGACAGTTACGACGAATTAAGTGCGGAGATAATATTTAATTATGTTCTGAAGGAAAATAGTTTTGATGTTGAAAAACTTACTGTTGAGTACTGGATTAATCTCATGAAAAATTACACAATTACTGGTTCAGAACAATTCAATTATTTAGAGAGTAACTCTATAACTAAAAGAAATATTATTAATTATAAATTTAGAATCTACTCGTATAGTTACTATAAAAAAATTAAGTACTATTTTTTAAAACTCAAAAAGCTATCAACAGTAATTAAAAAATAAAAAATTATTATGTGAAATATATTTAATAGATATCTATAACTTGATTCATATTCAACATTTGACCATATAAAGACATATAGAAAAAATACAAAAATAGTATTAAGAATTATAGTTGACAAGAGTTCAAATTCATAAATACCCTTTTTACTATTAACAAAAACACTTAACAATAATATTATTAAGATAAAATATGACATTGGTTTATCAATCAAAAATTGAACAATTATATTTATTATATTTTCTACATTAACTCCGTCTTTAGTAGCTGCATCTGTTTCTAGAGAATTTAAATAAAATGACCAAGTTATAGGTGTTTTCAATATAACTGAATTAATTAAATCAACAGATATTCCAAAAATAATAAGAAAATACTTAACAATATAATCTTTATTTTTGAAAATAGCATAAATACCAATTAAAATTGAGAAAATCGATATGAATTGTTTTGAAAAATATAAAAATCCTAGACTTATTAATATAAAAGAATTATTTTTATTCCTAAACAGCTCTATCACTAATATTCCAAAGAAATAGCTTGAAATAGACTCAGCCAGTAGGGAATTAAAGAATAAATAAGTAAACCAATCAGAGGTTAAAGCGATTGTTGTTATAAAGATTATTACAATCACTCTGGATTTTATTGAATTTTTACTCTCGTATATAAAATAAATTGTTAAGAAGAAAAATATATTTTTATAAGCGGGTAGATACAAAAATTCAGAAGAGTATGTGAAAAAATTATTTAAAACAGCATGTGTATGACCAACTAGCAAGCCATAACTTTGGATTGGATTATTTGTTATTGCTGTAAACAAATTATCTTCAAAAATATCTTTTGAGACAGGTAGCCAAAAATATTTCTCATCTGATGTTAGGAAGCTTTCTGTAGAAATTGAAATGTACAAGTTTGTTAGCTTGAGGACCGCAAAGGAGAATATATATGTCAAAAAAGTATAGATAATGTTTCTATAACTTCCTGAGTATTTTAGTAATATAAAAACAATCCAACAGATTAATGTGATAGTAAATGAGTTTTTAAAAGAAAAATTTTTCATAATAACGATAAATGTCTTATCGAGAGCATAGAAACTCAATAAAAATATAACAATCCCCGTACTAGCGTAATGCAAATTGAGCATATCTTGCACAATTTTTCCCACTTGAACTACAAATATTGCAAATAAAAATCCAATTAACGTATTTAGTAAACCTTTATAATTATTACTAGCGTAGCTTTTATCTTCAATGAAAAAGTTGTATAAAAGATTTAATAATAATGGCAAGTAAAGAAGGGCAATTATTAATTCTTTATTATTGATAATATGACTGTATTTTTTTAAGATGTTAATATCCTTTTTCTAATCTATAATCTACCACATGTTATATATTTTTATTTTAAAAATGCTTCAACATAAAATGAGTTATTTCAGATGAGAGTATTATGTTTTATCCCCGCATATAATGAATATTCAAATCTTAAATCTCTTATTAGTAAAATTAAGAAAGAAAATTACATGATTGATGAATTTCTTTTTATAGATAGCGGCTCAAATGATGGATCTCTTGATATTATTAAAAAATCTGGTCATAAGTATATTTCTCTTAACGAGAATAAAGGACTCGGTTATTTATTTATAAAAGCAATTGATTATTCAATACAACACAATTTTGATATTTTTGTAGTCTTATCAGGAAATGATAAGATGAATCCCGAAGATTTTCAAAATATATTAAATCCAATACTTTTCGATGGGTATGATTTTATTTGGGGCAGCAGGTTTCTTGAGAGTGGAAAAGCTATCAATACTCCAAAATTCAGAGAAACTTCAATTCCTTTATTAAGCAAGTTAGTAAGCTTTCTTTTTAGTAGAGATGTAACGGATGCAACTAACGGATTTAGGGCCTTTAAAATAACAACTTTATTGAAGATATTAAAAAAATATGACCGACGCTGGCTCTATGGGTACTCTTTTGAAACTTATTTATTTGGATTAGTTTTATCAACAAAAACAATTATATCAAAAGAGGTTCCTGTTGAAATAAAATACAAAATTGATGAAAAGCATACGAAAATTAAACCATTTCTGGACTATCCCTCAATAATAGCCCCCTTCTTCATAGCTAAAATAGTATCCTTATTAAATAAAAATTAAAAAAACACACATATTTTTTGTAAATAGATTATCTTTTTTAAGTAAGTATGAATTTATCAGTAATTATTCCAACATTCAATAGATTTGAAGCCCTACAAAATGCAGTTAAAAGCGTTGTATCTCAAATAGACAAAAACTCAGAAATAATCATAATCAACGATGGTTCAACTGAAGAAAATTACTATAAAGTAAAATACAATAATGCTCAAATTCGACAGATTAATCTAAAAGTCAACCAAAAATTAAAAAATGGATTTTCTGCAGATGCAATAAGAAACATAGGGTCTTCAGAAGCAAAGGGAAAATATATAGGTTTTTTAGATGATGATGATATATGGCTTCCTGGAAAAATTGAAACTCAATTAGCTGCTCTTGAAAAAAGTAATAATAAAATATCTTGTACAGAAGGATATTATGGTTTGGGTTTTTATGAAAAAAATAAGAAATATAGCTTGTACAATCAAAAACATTTCTATAAACAAATATCAGTAAAGTATAAAAATACCAAATTTAAAAATAAAAAGAGATTCAAAAAATTTGAATTTCCTTCAATTTTCAATTCCGAATTTATAGAAATACATAACTGTATAGTTACTTCAAGTGTCATTGTTGAAAATAGCGTTTTTAAACAAGTTGGAATGTTTGACCCATCCTTACCTAATGGAGTTGGAGATTATGACTGTTGGAAAAAAATAATGCTCACTACAGACTGTGAGTACATTAAAAAACCACTTTTTTATTATGATGGTTTGCATGCTGGTCTACAAAATTATAAGTAATTTACTTACTGAAATTTAAGATAGCAACTTAATAATAAAAAGTTATTAGAGTTTTTGTGTGGATCAATTTTGGGAAGACTCTTTACCTCTTGGCTATTATGATATAGTTCTCAGTGAAGGCGTGTCTAAAAATAGAGGCATTCAGGCAAACTGGCATAACATGACCTATCTCAAGATCTCAAATTCTATTGATGATAATAGTGTACATTTAGACTATGCGTGTGGTCCAGGATCGTTAATTGGGAATTATATAAATTCTGAAGATTTGTTTGGAGTTGATATTTCACAAAACCAAATTAACTATGCAAATAATAAATATGGTAAAAAGGGAAACTTTTTTACAAATGAACAATTTAATCTAGAAGAATATCAAAATTATTTTGATAGTATTTCAATAATTGGACTTATGGAATATCTAACTAATGAAGAAATCAAAGATTTACTGAGTAATTTTTATACAATATTAAAACCAGAAGGAAAATTGCTGATTACAACGCCAAATTATGGTGGATTAATGTCAATAGTTGATATTCTGCTTAACAATTTTGGACCAGTTAATTACAAATCAGAAAATATAAACAAACTAACTAAGAAAAGGTTGTTACACATATTAAAGGACACTCAATTTAGTAAAATCAAATTACATACATTTAATAACATTGGTATAGTTTTCTCAATTGTCAATATAAAATTAGCTATAAAAATATGTTCTATAATTGCAAATTTAACTTTTAATAAAACTGGCTTTCTACTTTTTGCTAAACTCCATAAATGATGAAAAAAACAGATATTACTGTAATCCTACCAACTATTAATGAGGAGGAAAATCTAAAAATTCTCATACCGGAACTAATTGATGTATTTTTTACAAAAGATGAACTCAAGTACGAGATATTAGTTGTTGACGATGGATCTACCGATAACACTGTTGAATTAATAAGAAAGATGAATATCGAAAACAACAGAGTTAAAATAATTTCTCGGACAGCGACCGCGTCATTACCTAGTTCTATCTATGAAGGCATCGTGAGTTCTAATTCTGAATACGTATTGTGGATGGATGCAGATGGATCAATGCCAGTTTATGACGTGAAAAGGCTTATCGATGAACAATTAAAAAATCCTGATACAGTCATCATTGGATCTAGGTTTGTTGAAGGTGGTGGATATAAAGGTACAGGCACAGATAAGGAAAAGTCGTTGTCAAAAACAATTAAAAATGTCTATGAGTCCGAAGACTCTGTTCTTGCAGTATTTTTATCAAAAATTTTCAATTCACTTTTAGTATTTCTTTTAAAATCAGAAGTCAAAGATATAACTAGTGGATTTATTATTGGCAGAAAAGAATATTTCAAAAAAGATATTTTCGAAGATGCTAATTATGGTGATTATTTTATTTTTTTAGTTTTATCTCTAATGAAAAGAAATATCGAAATTAAAGAAATAGGATATGTCTGCCTTACTAGAATTGCTGGGTATTCAAAAACTTCAAATAGTTTCTTAGACCTTTTCAAAAAAGGGTTACCATATATAAAGGTAGCTATTATGAGTAGAAGAAATTAATGATTATTAAAGACTCTAATAATAACCTTTTAGGAATCAAACTTTTAAAAGGGGAAGTAACTAATAAAAAATTTTTTGCTACAGAAAATAGCAATGAAATGCAACTTGCCTCCTTTAACCTTGACAAAGGTGAAAAAATAATACGTCACCATCATCCAAATCAGGAAAGAAATATAAAAATGACCTCCGAAGTTATAGTCGTTTTGAAAGGAGAGATTAAAGTCGACCTTTACGACTGTGAATTAAACTACCACTCTGATCACATAATAGGTGAGGGTGAAGTCATGGCTTTATTTTCTGGAGGTCATGGAATTACAATTATGGAGAATACAGAATTTATTGAAGTTAAGCAGGGTCCTTATGACCCAGATACAGATAAAGAGCATTTCTAAATTGATTAATGTCTTTAGTCCAAAAATTGGCATAGGGGATATGGCTAGTGTTTTAAAGGTCTTAATGAGCAATCAAATTTCTGGTACAAGTCCAATAGTTAATAAATTTGAAGAACAGATAGCTAAGAAATTTGATAGAAAACATGGGATAGCTGTCTCTAATGGAAGTGTGGCTCTAGATTTAGCATTCCAGTCACTTGATTTAAAAGAAGGAGATGAAGTAATTCTTCCAAGTTTTACAATCATTTCATGCCTTTCAGCAGTAGTACGTACAGGGGCGACTCCTATATTTTGTGATATAAATAAAACTTCTTGGAATATGACCTTAAAAGATGTTGAAAAAAAGAAAACAGAAAACACTAAGGCAATATTAATGGTACATTTATATGGGCTTACCGCCGAGGCACAAAAGATTGAAAAATATTGTGAAAAAAATGGGATATTTTTAATAGAAGATGCAGCAGAAGCTCATGGTCAAAAAGAATCGCAGAAATTTTGCGGATCATTCGGTTTAATTTCAACAATGAGTTTCTATGCTAATAAACACATAACCACCGGAGAAGGAGGCATGGTACTGACTGATGATGATGATTTAAAAGATAAAATAAAAAAAATGAGAAATCTTGACTTTGATAATAAAAAAAGATTTTATCATGATAATTTATATTGGAACTATAGACTCGGTGGAATGCAAGCTGCTCTGGGGATTTCGCAATTAAAAAAATTAGATAAAACCATAAGTCATAAAATTAAACAAGCAGAAATTTATGACCAGTATTTCTCTGAAGAAAAAACACTTTCTATACCCCTTAAAAATATAAACGATATCAATAATCACTATTGGGTATATGGTGTAGTACTAAATAAAGATGGTATAAGAGATAAAGTAATGAAAGAATTATATGATTCTGGTATAGAAACCAGACCTTTTTTTTGGCCGTTACATCTACAAGGGTCTTTACCAAAAAAATTTCGAAATGATATTGAATTAGTTAATACTGAACATATTTCCAAAAATGGACTGTACCTTCCACTTGGAAAACATTTGAAAATAAGAGATCAGAAGTTTGTAACTGAAACTCTTTTAACTATTTTAAAAAATAATAACTAACTAGTTATAATTTAGTTAAAGGTTTGTTTTTTGAAATATAAACTCAAATCTGTATAAATTAAACAATATTCAAAAGAAAGTATTGTTTCTTATTTAAAATGAAATCTACATGATGAAATATACATTTTCTAAAATCTACATTACAACAATAGCTTTAGTAATGTCAATTATTCCTTTTTATTACAACAATCAAAAAGAGGCAACATATCTATCAATAGTATTAATAATTATTATTTTGGTATCTTACAATTATCTTTTTAAAGATAATTTTCATTTTGATCTAAAACTTAATCATCTATCAATTATTTTAGGGTTAACATTCTTTGCTATTCTCTCACAAAATATTTATTTGAATTTCGAAACAATTGATTGGGATGTCGCCTCTTATCTTGTAGCTTCCCAGGATATAGCAAATGGAAATGTTCCAAATCAGTACCAATGGGAGTCTAAAGGCCCGGTACTTTTTTATTTCTATTATTTATTGATGTTATTTGCAGGTAAAAATTTTCTAATTTTTAAATTGTTGAATGATTTGATATTAATAGTAATAACCATATTCTTGTATCTAACAATCTACGAACTATCCAATAAAAATAAATTGAAGAGCATTTTTAGTAGTCTTCTTTTTCTTGTTTTAATGTCTCAATCATGGGCTGTTGGTGAATTTTCTGAAATATATAGCTTATTCTTTATCTCGTGTGCAAGTTATTTAATGGTTGCAAAAATTTCTGATAGGTATAAATATATATACATTGGAACACTGCTCGCACTTTCAACACTAGTGAACCAAGGTACAATTTTATTTGTGTTGCCAATATTACATTATATATTATTAGACACCCGGGGTAAGAATCTTAAAAATGGGTTGATTAAATTTATAACACCGGGGATTATTATTCATTTACTTTTTTTACTTTACTATTCCTACCATTCAATTTTAGACGTATACATTACAACATACATTCAGATTCCTTTAGGATATATTCAGTCAAATTATGCAAATCTTTATGAATTAAAAGTTTTCTTTCGAAGTTTTTATGAAAGCTATCACCCTATATATTTTGCACTATTATGCATCTTAATTTTTTTAATAACGCAGTTATTTACACTTTTTAATAGATTAAGCAACTATGTAAATGACTGGATCATAACTTTTTTGATTACTTCAGTAATTTTTTATTACGTTGGTTCACATAATTATTATCATCACTTAATATTCTTTCTTTTTGCAATCTCGTTATCTGTAATTAAAATTCCAAATTCGCAATCGTTGTTAATTTATTCCTTTATTTCTATAGCAAGTGTTTTATTAATAATTCAAGATGGAAATCAGGCTGTATACAATCTTAAAAATACTGAATCTTTATTTGAAGACTATCCTTTGCGTAAACTTTCACAAGAAATCGATATGCAATTCCAAAATGATTACACAGTATTAGCTTTAGATCATACATTGATTTTATATTATTTAGATAAACCAAATTACACTTATATAATTCACCCATCTAATCATGCAGAAGATTATATTGTTAAAACGCTAGCCAGTCTTGGAAAAATTAATGAAAATTATCTAGAGGAAATACTCTTATATGAGGATCCAGATGTAATTTTATGTTCAGCAAGGATGATTGTTAAAGGAAATCCTACTAAGAATACTCTTTTTAATTGTGCTGTAGACGATTATCGGAAAGAGTACATAAAACTTGATACCACAAAATATGAACAAAATTTAAATTTATCATATTATGTTGATCCGTACAGAGAGATAAATGTTTATATAAAAAAGCCAGTAGATAGCTAACTAACTAACTA
>Ga0209666_1004041_pt1 | contig 10456 bp, 6 predicted proteins | sample SaaInlV_125m_DNA_FD_184679 | JGI IMG/M metagenome (GOLD analysis project Ga0209666, IMG submission 184679) | Marine microbial communities from expanding oxygen minimum zones in the Saanich Inlet - Saanich Inlet SI037_S3LV_10m_DNA (SPAdes)... | ecosystem: Environmental > Aquatic > Marine >...
TGTGCCGATCAAACTGTCGATGCAAGCATGCAACTGTCGATCCGCCCTTTCAAGGAGGAAGTCTGCCTGGGGGAACGACGCCTGGTCAAATTTAGGAAGCGACGACCGCACGCGCGCCGGCCACTCCGTTCGGAGCGCCGCACGTCTCCGAGCGTCCCGCGACCGACCGCGGTCCGAAGCTCGCGACCATGGCGCCCAAAGGCGGCGCCAAGAAGGCCAAGAAGGTGCGTCCCGCGTCTGGATGACTCGCAAAAGCCGAGAACCCAAAATTGGCTCGCACCGGCGTGGCGCGCCCGATTCGGCGGAATCGGACGCGCGCCGTCGATCCCGGCGCGACCGACGAGTTACCTCTCGGCCACGCGCGCGCGTGACATCCCGTCACGTCCTGACATACCCCCCTCGCACCTCCCCAACACAAACGCAGGCCTCCGGCGACGCCGCCGTGGGCGACGCCGCGCTGGTGGAGGAGCTCACGGCGAAGCTCGCTTCTCTCCAGGCGGAGAAGGAGAAGGAGTCTGAGGATCGAAACTACGCGCAGCTGGAGCGCGATAAGATCGACTCGTTCTGGGAAATCACCAAGGCTGAGCTGGAAGAGTGCAAGGCGTCTCTGCGCGTCAAGGACAGGGAGGCGGAGGAGCTCGAGGAGAGGCACAGGGTGGAGATCAAGGTGTACAAGCAGAAGGTGAAGCATCTGCTTTACGAGCATCAAAACGACGTGTCTCGGATTAAAACCGACGCCGAGGCGGCGCTCAAGGCGCAGCAGGATGATTTCCGGAAACGCACGGGCGAGCTGAGCGAAGACAAAAGATCGTTGAAGCTGGAGATGAAGGAAACCGAGCTCGCGCACGAGGACATCGTGCGGTCTTTAAAGCTGGACCACGCGAAGGAGATCACGAAGCTGCGTTCGGAGTTTGAGCGAAACGCGGACGAGCTCAAGGCTTTGTACGAGCGGAAACAGAAGACCCTTCGCGAGGAGATGGATTTCCAGCGGCGGCACGAGATCCACGAGGTTGAGGAACGCAAGAACACGCACATCAACCAGCTGATGAAGAAACACGAGAGCGCGTTCGGGGAGATCAAGACGTACTACAACGACATCACGCACAACAACCTGGATTTGATCAAGACTTTAAAAGAAGACGTGAGCGAGATGAAGCGCAAGGAGGCGACGAACGATCGGCTCATGTTCGAGATCAGCCGCGAGAACAAGCGTTTGTCCGAGCCTTTGTCCATGGCGCTGCGGGAGGTGGACGACTTACGGCGGCAGCTCGGGAACTTCGAGAAGAACAAGATCTCGCTGCAGAACACCAAGCAAAGGCTGGCGGACGCCGAGAAGTCGCTGCGGAACGTCGAGTGGGAGCACGAGGTGCAGATGCAGAGGTTCGCCAAGGTTGAGGCGGAGCGCGACGCGCTGCACGCCAAGTTCGAGAAGGCCATCTTCGACGTGCAGCGCAAGAGCGGGCTGAAGAACATGGTGCTGGAGCGTAAGCTGGAGGCGCTGGGGGACGAACTGGAGAAGAAGGAGGCGCAGCTGGGCGAAGTGCTGTCCGCGTCCAACCTGGACCCCGGCACGCTCGCGCTCGTGTCCAAGAAGCTGGACGAGGTGATGGACTCCAAGAACCAGCTGATAAAGGCGCTGCAGTACGACGTCGCCAAGGTGTCCAAGGCGCACAACGACCTCATCAGGGTGTACGAGGCGAAACTCGCGGAATTCGGCGTGCCCGTGGACGAACTGGGGTTCAGGCCGCTCGTGACGAACACGAACACCGGGCCCGCCGGGCTCGTCGTCGGCGCGTGATGACGTGCAATCCGACGGAGATTAGGAAAAGCAATCGTTTAGGGTCGTCGCTTACACGCAAGTTCTCGCGCCGACGCTACCCGTTCAAAGTTCATTCGTCGCCTCCCTCGGCATCCTCCATCTCCTCGTCCGCGGCGGCGTCCTCGTCGCCCGCGGCGTCGTCGCCCTCGCCCTCCTCCGCGGCCTCTTCCTCGCCCTCCTCTTCCTCCTCGTCCTCCTCGTTCTCCGCCTCCTCCTTGGCTTCGACGTCCGTCAGCATCGCCGCCGCCGCGGCGGTGGCGAAGTCGGGCACCGCCTCCGCCTCCGCCTTGGCCGCCTTCGCGGCTTCGTCCTCGGGGGGGGGCATCGCGGCGAACTTCTCCGCCTGCCACCGCTGGAACTTCTCCGCCTTCTTCTCCGCGCGCGACGCGACGGCAGCTTTGCCCTCGGCGCCGCGGCCTCGCTTCGCGCCGGCGCCCGTCCCCGCGCGGCGGAAAAACACATCCTCCGTGTCGAGCACGTACGAAACCTTGCTGTTGGAGCACGAGATCTTGCACTCGAGCGAGTTGTGCACGCTCACCGAACCCATGTTTTTCGTGTCCTCGCCGTTCTCGTCCACGAACCCGGCGACGATCTTCGAGCGCGGCAGGTACACCTCCGGCCGGTCGCCAAGGTCCTGCCACGGCGCCGTGTTCTCGTCCTCGTCGTCGGCGGCGGTGTGCAAAAAGCCCTCGAGGTACTCGTGGAACTGCGCCTCCATCGTGCCGGCGGGCAGGTCCGACTTGTCCAGCCCGGACTCCACCAGCTGCAGCGCCAGGCCGGCGCCTTTGTCCACACCGCCGATCCGGTAGCACGGCTCGTCCATCAGCAAAACAGAGGCGTTGGCGTGGTACACGGCTTCCGAAAACGCCCCGATTCCGCGCGCCTTCTCGTACTCCGCCAGCCGTCTCAACTTGGCGGCGACGTCGTCCTGCGCCAAGGCTTGAATCTGCTTGACGATCTTGAACACGAGCTTGTCCAGCGTGAACAGCACGTACGAGTTGGCGCCGAGAAGCATGCGGCAGTCGTCCTCGAACGAAGAGGACTCCACTTGGCCGTTGAGCAGCTTGAAGAACAGACGAAGGAACTCGTCGTGGATCTCGCGCGCTTTAGCGGCGCGCACCGTCTCCGGCTCGGCTTTTTGCCCAAACTGTTTTGACATCGACTCCGCCGACGCGCGCGCCGTGGACAGTCGCTCGTACAGGTGCTGGTGCAGGCGGAACAGCATGTAGTACCCGTCGTGGCAGTAGAACAGACGCGTGCCGTCCGTGCGCTCCAGGGGGTGCGCGCCGCCGCTCTGCGCCGAAACCGCCGCTGACGTCGAAACCGCGCCGCTTAAAGGCGTGCACGCCGCGTACACCTTCTCCTCCTCGTCGTCCTCGTCCGACTCCTCGGCGTCTTCGTCCGACTCCTCCTTCTTCGGGCGCTTCTTGGCGCCGGCTTTGCCCCCGGGCCCGCCCTTGCGCTTCTTCACCGCGGGCGCCTCCTCCTCCTCGTCGTCGTCCGAGTTCTTGGACGCCGTGGGACGGGGCGGCGCGTCGTCGTCCATCTCGGCGTTCTCCTCCTCGGCGTCCTCGTCTTTGTCGGCGTCGTCGACATCCTCCTTTTCGTCCTCCTCCTCCAAAGACTCCTCCTCCTTCTTCTGGGCATCCTCGGCGGCGCGCTCGGCGGCGTCGTCCACGTAGTCGCCCTCGGGGTCTTTCCGCACGATCGCGAAGAAGGGCTCGACCACCTCGCGCCACGTCTTGAGCACCTCGTCCGCCTGCTTGGCGTTGAGCATCTCGCGCGCGGAAAACTTGAGCACGGCGTACACGTCGTCGTGCACGGCGCGCTCTTGGTAAGTAAACACCAAGTCGGGGTCGCCGCCGATTTTCTTCTCCGTCGCCAGCGCCCCCCCCTTGGCGACAGCCTCGTCGGACAGCTTCTTCTTGTCGCTCGCCTCCTTGATCTCGCCGGTCATGCCCTTCGCGGAGAGCGCCTTCTTGTCCGTCTGCTTGAAGTAGAACGAGCGGTGGTCGAGCGACTTGTTGTAGTTCTTCTCGTACACGTCCACCCACACCGGCGTCACCTCCGTCTTCACCTTTTTCCACTCCGCCTCCTTCTCGCGCAACCGAGCGAGCACGATGGGGCAGGTCACCGCGGGGTAGTCCTGGATCATGCGTCGGATGTCGCTGCCCTGATCGGTGCCGATGCCGTACAGACGCTCGATCGACCGTAAGTGGACGGGGGTCAAGACGCCCTCCGCCAGGCGGTACGTCGCGCGTTGCTCCGGCGCGAGCGACTCGATCTTCGCCTGGATCGGCTCGAGCGCCTCCACCGTCGCTTTCGTCGTCTCGAGCACCATGTCCAGCTCGAAGCGGTCATCCTCGCACCGGAACAACGCTTCTTCGTACTGGTTCTTGCGCATCGCCTTGAACGAGTAGTCCTCCGACCCAGAAGTCACGCTGACCCAGTTATCGTTGAGGTGCGCGTCGCACAAAGGCGTGCGCCCCGACGCGGGCGCTTTCGGGAACGCCGCCGGGAGGAGACGGTACGACGGACCGCACCGCTCGCAGGAGGTGAGGTCCAGCTCGGAGATGGGTTTCGAGAGGAACTTCTCGCGCGCGGACATCACCTTCATCTTCTGCATCTCCTTCTGGCTCAGCTTGCCGTCTTTCGGGCCCTTGCCCGAGCCCTCCACGAACTCAAAGTCCATGAGCTCGCACCGGCCGAGGAAGTCGCTGAACCCCGCGTGCAAGTCGGGGTGCTTGCCCAGGATCTCGTACACCAGCGCCTGCAGCTCCATCTTGGAGATCACCTCGCTGTTGAAGATGTTCAGACACTTGATCAGCTCGTTGTACGCGTCGCGGTCCTTCAGGCGAGCCTTCACCTTCTCGAAGAACGCGAGCTCCTTCGCGAGGCTCGCCGCCGTCTGCTTCTCCTCGGGCTCGGGAGGCGGCGCAAACGCCTCGCCCTTGCCCTTGCGCTTGTTCGCACCCATGCCGCCCTTGCCGCGCCCCGGGAGACGCGCGCCCTTCTTGCCTGCCGCGGGCGTGGAGAAGTCGGGAAGGAAGTACGTGAACTCCTCCAGCAGGTCGTTGTGCGACTTGAACAACAAGGCCACCTCCTCGTACACCTGCGAGATGGATTTCAGATTCTTGCGATACATGTTGAGGATCTCCAGAAACGCCTTGTACACGCTCTCGTCGTTGGAGAAACGCGTCTTGATCTTGTTCACGTACGAAATGGCGTGCACGAACTCCACCTGCGGCTTGGGCGCGGCGCCGCCGGCGCCTTTCTGGCGCTCAGCCTCTTCGCGCTCCTCGCGCTCGACATCCTCCACGCGAATCTCGTGGCCCTGATTTTTGAGAACATGCGACAGTGGGTTGTTAGTCAGGGTTTTTTTCGCGCGCGCGGTCGAGTTCGCTCTCGAAAAAGAAAGCAACGGAGACGCGCGCGAAGCCGCTTCGGCGACGACCCGCGCGGTCGCGTTCGCTGTTGGCGGGTTATCGAGGGACGCGACGAAAAGAGGCGGGATGCCGGCGGGATTGCTCGCGCGGGCGCGACCGCTGCCTCGCGGAAAGACGCGAAAACGCCCACACGACGCGGGTACGCGCCGCGCCATCGATCGAGGTCGCCGTGGCGCGCCGTTCGCATCGCGCGGCGGCGAGACACGCGGGAGATCTGGCGGACGCACCTTCGGCAGGAACTGGTTGAAACCGAGGATGAGGTCTTTGTGTCCCCTGAAAATCGTCTTGACTCGCTTGATGACACCCTCGGTGTCGATCCTGTTTCGTCGGGGAGAGCGGGGGCGGAGGTCAGCGAAAGGCACGCAGAGAGGGCCGCCGGTGATCTGGAGGACGGGCTCGGGCGCGGTTCGCGCCGCCGCGCGCGCGGCGAGACGCCGGTCGCGGCGGATTGACAGCCACCCCTCGGCGGTTGCTCGCGATCAAAAAGGAAGAAAAGCACATTCGGACCGCTCGCGCACCTCTGAGCTTTGAACTCCTTCATGATCTCGAGGAACTCATCGTACGTGTCCTTCTTGTTCTTCAGGCGCTCCTTGAGCTCGCGGAGGTACGTGAGCGCCTCCTGCTTGCGCAGCGCGTCGTCCGACGATGCCTTCTGCATCGCGGCCGTGGACACGCACTACACGGATTACGCCAACCCGCCGGTCGCCGCGCGTGAGGTTTTGCGTGGGCCGCAGCGCACCGCCGGACGCCTCGCCGGGGAAGGTTGCGTTTGAACGCGCTCGATCGAACCGAGGCGCGGGAGGACGACGCGGCGCGAGAGACGTGCGACCGTCGATCGAACGTGTGCTTCCGCGCGCGGCGTTGTCTGCGCTCGAGGAAGCGCGCGGGTCGCTTCCTCTCCCAAACACAGAGCCAGCCTGCGCCGAGTTCGCGCCAATCTTCCGTATGGCGAACTAGACTGGCCGTCTCGACCGACCACAACTGTCTTTGAATCGTCAACCCGCGCAGGAAAACAAAAGATCGATCGGAGCCGCGATTTTCATTGGTTTTCGTGAATGGCGATAGTGCCGAATTTCTGAGTCACAGACCCTCGTTCGCGCCGGCGAAAAACGAAAAACGAGGAGCGCCTCCGAATAATGTCCGCCGAACGGCGAACCGAAGCCGACAGACACGACACGTCTTTTCGAGAATCGGCGCTGCGTGACGAAAGAAAAAAAAAACGACACGAGCGCTAATAATAAAAGAAGAGAAACCGACCGCCGACGCGCGCGCGTCGTCGTCGTCTACGCCGACGGCGCGACACGGTGAACTCGTACGACACTTTCAGACGACGCGCATCTCGTGGACGACGTCATCGTGTTATAGGCTTATCATATTCCGTAGACGTGATCAATAATAACGACACTATCTACCCCTGCTTCCCGAGGTCGATCTTTTTTCGTAGCGCCTTCCCGCCGCGGTACACCGTCGCGTCGAGGATGCCGGAGACGGCGAACACGCCGCCGACGATGGCGCAGAGGTTCGTGGTGAAACCGAACACCGAGTCTCTTCTTTCGACTATGTTCACCTTGATCGGGGACAGGTCGTAGAAGAAAAACACCCCGGGCAAGTGCTGGCCTTGCTCCGCGTCGACGGATACGAAGTGGTCCGTCACCGAAAACTGGTTCGTCGACGTCTCGCCTGCGCCTCTGCTTTTTTTCGACGCGCCCGTGAACACCGTGGGCACGACTTTGAGGAAGTACTGGTACATGCCCGCGTCGCCCTGCATGTCCCGCTTCACGCCGTCCAGAGGGTTCACCACCCCCGGGATCGCCTCGCCGAACGAAAGCTTGGTGATCTTGTGCGACATGTCGAACTTCTTGGTGTGGAACGGCATCAGGTCGTGCACGTGCATGTTCCCGTGCTGGAACGACTTCCCGGGCGCAAAGTGGAAGTTGCCGGCGACTTTGTTCACGTCCAGCGAGCCGTAAATCTTGCACCCCTCGTCGCTCTGCAGCCGGAGGTTCTCGGAGAAGCCCTCCTTGGCGCACTGTTCGATGCCGTCCGGGTCGGAGAACGCCCACCCCTTCAGACGGTACGCCTCGCGCACCTCGTCGCACGTGTTGCAGCACTGCTCGGGGGTCTGCTCCGAGCCGTAACACGAACCGCAGAGCTTCTGCGGCGCGACGCGCTCGTCGTCATTCGCCGCGTCCGTCTCGTTCCCACTCTCTTTATCTTTCTCGGCCGCCCTCCTGGCGGCGACCGTCTCCGGGTCCACCTTGTTGCCGTTCACGGCGTCCTTCTCGCCCGCGGCGATGGGCTTGCCGCGCCGGTCCAGGCGCCGCTTGAAGATGTCGTGCGACACGTCCAGCTCCTGCTCGCCGGAGACGTCCATGACGTCTAGCGACACCACCGAGCACGGCATGCGCGGGAACGTGACGTCCAGGTGGATGCGCATCTGCTCGCCCCGGCTGGAGTCCACGGAGAGCTCGTAGTCCGTGTTCACGGCCATGAACACGCGGAGCTGGGACACGAACAGCACCGCCACGACGATCGTCGCCACCAGCGTGATCACCCCGCCGCTCAGCGTCCGCTGGAAAAAATCCTCGTTCACCTTGGGGAACGCGTCGAAACGCTGGAGCGAACGCATGAACCCGTCACCGCCCGCGGTGGAGGAACCGCCGCCCTTACCCATCGCGCGACGCCTCGCTTCGTGTCCGCGACCGCGCCGCGGTGTTCCGCGCTCTGAGCGAGTCGCGATCGAAGACGCGGCCCGAAACTCGTCGAAGGCGCGGATCTCGAAGTGAAAGAAAGTCTCGAAATGATTTTTTGAGAGGTGATTTGATTTGACGGTAACAACGAGGATCTCTTTGGTCGCCCTCCCACCACTCTCGATCGCGCGGGATGAGCGATCCGGCGTCGAAAGCCGCCAAGGATGAGATCTCCGCGGAGGCGCAGCGGCGCGCGGACGACGCCGCGCTCAAGGTGAACGAGGACGCGAAGCAGTTCGCCGCGAACCTGCGAAGCGAAATCTTGACGCGCGTGCACAGAGAATCCGCCACGCTCGACGCGCTATTCGACGCGGACGCGCTGCGATGACGTCGTGGGGTGACGCCCGAGACGGCGTTTCGAGCGGCGCATCGAACGGCGGTACGCGCGCGCGCGCGCGCGTGTCGTACGAGGCGGTTTGATGACGCGACCGCCTCGGGGAGGACGAGACGAATGCGCGCCGTTCGGAAGCGCTTCGAGACGCTCTCATCCCACGAACCCGAAGTACCCGGAGTCGTCCTTCGCCAGCGCGGTGGTTCGCACGCGCGCCGCGCGAGTCTCCTCGTCCTCCTCGGACTCCGCCTCGTCTTCCAGGCGCGCCTCCCGGAGCGCCTCCTCGATCGCCTCGGCGCTGGGCGGCGCGCGTGCGCACAGAAACTTCCTCGCCTGCTCGACGGTCTCGAACGTCTCGAGCGCGCGGACGCTCGCGCCGAGGAGCTCCGGCCGTCTGCTCGACGGGTCCGTCAAGTGAATCGGGCCCTCGAACGCCAAGACACAATCTAACACGACGTCTCGGGTTTCGCGCGGGCGGTCCTCCAGGCAACGCGCGCCCGCGCCCGGGACGGCGACGGCGGCGAAATCGGTTTCGCGACGGAGAGACGATTTTAAAACGGCGGCGCGGTCGTCGGTCCCCGCCGCGCCGGAGACGCTGCGCGCGCCGACCACGAGACGCGTCGGGCACAACACGCGCGGTGCGAAGTGCTGTTTGGTGTTTTTCAGTCGAGGGGTCCAGGGGAAGCGGTGTCAGTGCGGCGTGCACGCGCGGGCGTCGACGCGCGTACCGTTCCGTCGACGTCGCGACGCGTTGTCCTTTCAGTAAAAGAAGACTCGTCGCGAAAGAAACCGCCTCCGCGTACATGAAAGTAACGTAACGCGTTCGCACCTCGAGAGCGCCGCGCGTCGCGAAGAAGCACCACTCGGGGTCCATCTTCGTGACCACCTTTTGCCCCGCGGGCGAGATCTCGTCCCGCACGGCCCACCGCATTCGTTGCAGCGCTTTCGTCGCGTCGCGCCTAAAGCCGCCGCGGGGCGTCTCGGCGGAGGACGTGAGCAGCTCGAGGAGCTCGGGCGCGCAGTGGCGATCGACGGCGTCTCTGACGTCGGCGAACGTCGAGGCTTGAAGCGGGTGGAACCGGTATACGTCATGCGCGTTCGTTTCGTTCGACGTCCTTCGTAACTCCGCGTCGATCAGAACGATGCCACCCGCCAGCGCGGGATGCGTCGCGGCGAACGCCATCGCCACGAACGCGCCGAGTCCGAACCCGACGAGCACCGCCGGTCTTCGATACAGGTCGAGCTCGACGAAAAACGCTCGCGTGTCCTCGACGAGCGTTTCGTCGTCGTACGGAAGCGCGCGATCGCTGTCTCCGTGTCCGCGGAAGTCAGGGGCCCACACGCGGTAGCCGCGCCGAGCGAGTGCGACGCCGAGGTCGCTCAGACCCCCGCCGGCCTCGCCGAGGTCGTGCAGGAGCACCACGTCCACGACGTCGGGGTCGTTGGTCTCGCCCCAGACGTGGTATCGCAGACGCGGGCCGACGGGGAGGGAAAGGAACTTCTCCGCCCTCGGTCTCAGCGCGCCGTGCCAGAACGACTCCGCTTTGTGCATCGCCGCGCCCCACTCGGTGGCGGTCACGCGCGGCGGGCGTCTCGCGAGCGCGGCGGAGATGGTCTCGCTGGCCGAGCGCGCCTCCTCGCCGGAGGCGGGTGCGGCCAACACGCCGAAGTTCGCGAAGCGTGTCGCGCGGAGGCGGTCAGCCGTCGCGTCGGTTTCGCACGGCGAAGCCTGGAGAAGCGACTCGAGCTCGTCCGCGTTCATCGAGGCGGCGCGCGCGAGACGACAGCGTGCGTCGCGGAGGCGCGAGAGGACCGGTCGGGGGTGCGGCGCCGCGCGCGCGCTTCTGACGGAGCGTCGTCTCCGTCCGGAGCGTTCCGCGTTCCGCGTCGCGCCGAACGAGCGCGGAAAAGCGGGGACCGAAGCGAAATAGCGCGAGATGTGACGGCGTCGCGTCGTTTTCCGACTGAAAAAGTGTTTTACACCGGGATCCTACGCCTCCTTCTCCGACCCGAACAGGAACACCAGGTCCTCCGTGGTGAGCTGCGCGCGCCGCGACGACCCCCCGAACCCGTCGTCCGCCTCGTCCCCGAACGCCGCCGCGACCATCGC
>Ga0209666_1004045_pt1 | contig 10450 bp, 14 predicted proteins | sample SaaInlV_125m_DNA_FD_184679 | JGI IMG/M metagenome (GOLD analysis project Ga0209666, IMG submission 184679) | Marine microbial communities from expanding oxygen minimum zones in the Saanich Inlet - Saanich Inlet SI037_S3LV_10m_DNA (SPAdes)... | ecosystem: Environmental > Aquatic > Marine >...
TGGATAGTGCTCATCCAGGCGGCAGAGCAGATGGGAAGCACGCTCTTTTCTGAGCAATGGTCATCGAGTTGCAGGACTGCCATCATGACCTCACTGCTTTTGCGGCCATGGCCTCTGTTCGTAACGACGACCTATCAGACGTCTCTTCGGCCTATCAGCGTGCGATCGCTCGAGAAGAAAACGCTGTGATCCCTAAGCAGCGGATTGGAGCGGTTGAGCCAGGCGCACGCCAAGCGAAATCTGAGCCGGAAGCCGATGGAGACAGCGATCTCTACCGCCATCACAGCCAGCAGCAATCGCTCGAGGGAGGGTGAAGCCTGATCGTTGACTCCGCCTCCCTCATCAATTCCAGGAGGGATCTGCCCCTAGGCGCCAGGCTGAATCGCTTTTTTAATCGTGTCCACTCCTTTTTGAATCGCTTCTTTGGGCGCTTCGATCATTCTTTTCTGGGTGTTTGACCAGATGGTGACTGCATAGACAAGAGCACCTCCAAGAATTAAGGCCGCTAGAACCAAGCCAATGCCAGTGCCTCCCCCCCCTTGCTTGATCACGACAGGTTGCTGCTGATTGCCTTCAGACATAGGAGGACCTTTTTGCTTCTATCAAAGTGATCACCCAAAGGTCCTAGCGACGACAGGGATCAATGTCAGGTTGCTTCAAGAAGCTTTCAATTCACATCCTTGGCCGAACGATGTGAATTGATGGTTGCCCTAGCGTCGAATCGAACAAGCATTTTTAAAAGGAGCTGCCGTGAACACCGCCGTTAGGGGGATTCTCTACGTTTCGGTTTGGGTTGTTGTGTGGGGTGTCGCCTCATCACTCGTGGATTGGGTGTTGTTAAGCGGAGAGGTCTACGAGATGGGGTCTTTCGGACAAGTGGCCACATTCATCGGCTACGGCGCAGCTTGTTCTGTGCTTGCTGTTCGTCTGTCTGGACGCTTTCTCAAAGCAGTTGAGGATCAGGCTGACGACTGATGGTGCTCGCGTGACACTGCGCCGGCTGCTAATAGGCCAGCGATGAACCCACTTGCATGGCCAATCCAGCTCACTCCCGCAGGCGAGGCCCAGGGCAGCAGTCCAGGTAGGGCACTGCCGTAAAAGGCAACGGCAATCACGCTTAAAGCGATGGCCAGCGGTCGTCGTTCGACAAATCCAATGAGTACGAGGTAGCCAAGGAGTCCGTAGACGACACCAGAGAGTCCGTGGCTGCCAACCGGCCAAAACATCCAGAGCGGAATTTCGAGAAGAATCACGGCAATCCAAACCGCCACATAACCGCGCAAGCCTTTCAACAGCACCAGATAACTGAGCGGTAAAAAAACAATGCTGTTTCCGATCAGGTGACCAAGATCTCCATGGCTGAATGGAGCAGTGAGCAAGGTCCACCAAGGGGTGCCCGGTCCCATAGCTAAATTCCAACGCCCGCCTAGCAGCAGTTGGTCAATGCCTTCTTGAAGCCAGGACAGGCCGAGCAGGATCAAGGGAAGAACGATCACTGCACTCTGAATGTCACTCCCATCACAGCAGTGATGTCTTTGTCGATGGTGCTGGTGTCATAGGAGCCATAGCTTCCCATTTTTGTGGAGTTGGGCACGGTGATTTGGAACGTGCCTGTGTCGGCATTGGTAATCGCTCCAATGCCGGAACCCGCCTCACCTGCAATCGCAATTGCTCGATCTCGAGCATCTGCAGTGGCTTTGGCCAGCATGTCAACGCGCTTTTCAGCCAATTTTGTGTAGGTGTAAGCCGGTGGCTGAATCTCCAACGACACACCGTCGCCAATCAGGTTGCTGACGTTATTGGATGCCTTGCGGATTAACGCCACATCTGCGCTGCCAACGTGGATGGATTGTCGTGCTGTCCACTCCGTGTTGGTAAGCATGCCTGTAACGCGGTTACGAATGTCGTTGCGATTCGTGCGCAAAATCGTGAGCTGGGTGCTGCTTTCAGGAATGCCTGCGTCTCGCAAAAATGCAAGCGTGCGCTTCAAATCGGGTTGCAGATTTTGATAAGCCTGTTGTTGGCTCAGCCCATTGCCGCTCACTGTCACGGTCCAATCTGCGTAGTCGCTGCGCAACCGCTCGGTGCTAGCACCGGTGACGGTGACGGTGTCTGTTGCGGTTCGAATCCCCTTAACAGCAACAGCTCCAGCCATGACAAGACCGCAGCTGAGGACCAGCATCGGCAAAACCAAGGGCGGTGTTTGACGCCATAGGGGTAGCTGGTTTTTGCCTGGAGAGGATGGTTCTGGCACGGACTTTGCGCTTTCAACCATTTCAACCGATCTTTGGATTGGGAAGTGTTTTTCACGATCACAGCTGTGACTGGCTATGACCCGAGGTGGGATTTCTGATTGGTGATAGATGCCAAAAAGCGCTGAGGTGATCGTGATTGGCAGTGGGATCGGAGGCTTGTGCTGTGCCGGTCTCACCGCCCGGGCTGGAAAGGACGTTCTGGTTTTAGAGGCCCATAGCCAGCCAGGCGGCGCTGCCCATGGTTTTGAACGGCAGGGATATCACTTCGAATCTGGTCCATCCCTTTGGAGTGGATTGTCGCGTTGGCCAAGCAGTAACCCCCTTGCTCAGATTCTGCGCGCGTTGGATCAACCCTTGGATGTGCTGAGTTACAAGGATTGGGATGTCTTGTTTCCGGAAGGACATCTCCGTGTTGGGGTGGGAGGGGATGGCTTCGAGCGGGTGGTGGAAAGGTTGCGTGGACCTGAGGCTGTGGCCGAATGGCAGCGTTTTACCGGCGTGTTGCAGCCGATTGCAGCAGCTGCAGATGCCCTGCCATTGCTGGCGTTGCCTGCATCTGTAGATGGGATTGGTCCTCTGTTGAGGCGAAGTGGACGGCTGGTGCAGCATTTGCCAGCCATCCGCCATCTCAGTGGTGCTTTCGGGCCTCTAGTCGATCGTCACCTGCAGGATCCATTCCTTCGCCATTGGGTGGATTTGCTCTGTTTTTTGATCAGCGGTATGCCGATGGCTGACACCAACGCAGCCGCGATGGCCACGTTGTTTGGTGAATGGTTTGACCCTGAATCGTGTCTTGATTTTCCGCGCGGGGGCAGTGCGGCCGTTGTGAACGCCCTCGTGCGCGGCATGGAGTCTTTCGGCGGCAGCTTGCGGCTTGGCGCAACAGTGAGTGAGCTGTTGCTCGATGGTGATCGTGTCATCGGTGTCCAGCTCAGCAATGGCGAGACGCTTTACGCCGATGTTGTGGTGAGCAATGCGGATGCTTGGGGCACGGCAGCCTTGCTACCCGAAACGGCTGCGAAGACTTGGAGTCAGGAACGATTGTCCACGCCTGGTTGTCATTCGTTTCTGCATCTTCATCTGGGATTTGATGCGAGCGGCCTTGAGGATCTACCGATCCATACCGTTTGGGTTGGTGACTGGGAACGGGGCATTGATGCCGAGCGCAATGCCGTGGTGGTCTCGATTCCATCTGTGCTCGATCCCTCGATGGCACCGGAGGGACATCACGTGCTCCATGCCTATACCCCTGCCAACGAACCCTGGTCGGAGTGGGCCGATCTCAAGAGGGGAACGGCGGATTATCAAGAGAAACGCGGACAACGGTGTCAGGTGTTTTGGGATGTGTTGGAGCAACGCATTCCCGATCTGCGCCGTCGTTGCCAAGTGGTGATGGAGGGGACCCCTCTCACCCATCGTCATTACCTTTCCACGCACCAAGGCAGTTATGGCCCTGCGTTGTCAGCGGCGAAGGGGCTGTTCCCTGGGGTAACGACTCCCCTCAAGGGATTGCTGCAGTGTGGTTCGAGCTGTTTCCCTGGGATTGGTATTCCACCCGTTGCTGCGAGTGGTGCGATGGCCGCCCATGCCATTACAGGTCGTAAGGCACAGCGGGAATTGCTTCGTTCACTCGATCTCTAAGGCAAGTGGAGTTATTTTGCTTGGTTGAAAGAAAACCCTAAAGCCGCAATCCTGAAAGGTAAAAAATGTAGACGAAAAGAATGAACTGGGTTTTGTTTATTGGGCTAGATTTGATGCTGTTAAGCGTCATCAAGACAAATTATTGGCCCCATTGCTGTATTTCCATGTATTGGTTATAAGTGATTCTGTGGCATGCTGATTAGGAGGGTTTGTTTGGCATCAAGTCTTGACTTCACTTGGTCCAGCGGTTTCAGTCATTAGTCGATGCTCTTACGCGCGACTACTGCAAAAAAGGGGTCACCTTTGCTTCCTACCAGTCCCATTAATCCACCGGCTTTTGTTTCTTCAGCAAACACCCTTACATCAGTCCAACCATTGGCTTGCAGCACTGTGCCTACGTAGTCGAGGTGCTGCTTGTCGTCGTTTTCGGTCCAAACTTGCGGTGCTTTTGTGAAAAACATCCTGTTTGAGAACGCAACAATTGCTGTGCCATTTGGCCTCGTGACGCGAAGCATCTCTGCTGCGACATTCTCTGGTTGTGTCCAGTACTGCCAAGCAGCAACAGCTAGGCAGACATCTACAGATTCATCTTTCAAAGGGATGGATGGATCCAAGTTCATGTCTTGGACGTAGTGACTGTCAAGTCTTGGGTTGGCTGCGAGTTCAGCCTCATTCATTCCATGTCCAACTACCCGCTCGTAATGGATCTCATCTGGTAGGTGACTCACCCATGACGAACCCAAATCCAGAACAACGGCTCCAGAGGGAATGTGCTCTCTATAAAAATTAGTAAGACGTGATCTAAAGCCCTCGTCAAGGTGTTGAACGAAGCGAGGCTCGGAATAGAAAATCCGATCAGGTGCGCTGTCGAGTTTGAAGCGCTGGTCTTCGGTTAAGACTTGAATTGCCATGTCCTAATTGTGGCGAAATCGATGTGGTCGCTGCGAGTGAGGCCCCCGAGTGGTCTGCTCGGTGGCGGCATCTCACTCAGCTGGTGGAAGTTGTTTCCAGCCGCTTGTCCAATGCTTCTGGCTTTTGAGCTCGCTCCAGGCGATGCGTCGTCGAACCTTTGAGTCAAGGACAGCTTCGAGTTCAACCCAGCGCTCCTCTCCTTTTCCGCCTTGGAGCATCACCTGAAAGTGTCGATAGCCTTGTTGAGGATTAACGCTTGTCCATGCTTGGGCTACTTTCCAGGTCATCTTTTAAGTGAGGATTGAAAAATAAGAAAAAAGTGATTCATCGATAAAAGCGATCAGTAGCTTCTCTGCCCCTATAATTCTCTTTTATGTGCTGAAATTGAATGAATTGGAGGCGTTTTTGTGCTTGATTGTTGTGTAAGAAATAGCTTGCGGTTTGCATTATTAAACTTGATTTTAGTCAACGATTCTAAGCTTTTTGATCCCTGTTGCTTCGACCCAATTCGCCAAGACGTTTAGGTCATTGCGGTTGGGAATGCAGAGGCATCCGCTGCCTGGGTTGCAATTGTGGATGCCTAGGCCACTTCGATCTGTTTTGAATTGGGGCTCTAAGTTCAGCCAAAGATCGCTTCCCCATGGTTCTGGTTGGCCCAGCGCATACGTTCCGATCGGTAGTGGAGCCCCATTGCCTGGGCTCCAAAGACGGTCGGCTGTTTGCTTGCTTCCATAACCGCTAACGGCAGGCCATTGGGCTAACAATTGTTCTCCTCTAAACAATTCAAGAACCCAAGAGCCAGTTGGTGAGGATCCTGATGGGTTGCTGCGACGTGCTTCGAGTGAAAAATGTTCACCTTGGCGGACTTGGAGTAGGGCTGGAGTGGGCCCCTTTTGACCTGGGGCTTCCAATGTTGGTGGTTGGGCCAATGTGGTTTCTTTTGTCTCTAGAACCGTGAGCTGCCTGGCGGATTGTCCAGCCTCACAGCTCAGCATGAGCAGTGAGATCGCGAGAGCTAGAAAGGGAACGGGGTGAAGCATGGTCGAAAATTTATATGTTTTAAGTGGTCAATGGCTTGATTCTTTGACTTGCGATCGTTGGTGAAGCTTTTCCTTCTTTTAGCAAGGGATACCGGCCTCTAAAAAAGAATCCCTTGGGAGTTTTGATAACTTTTCTGTAATCTTTTCATTATTGAAGTATTCCTTCAAAAGCGAGATTATGGCCATTGTAGTTGCTGATTTGGATTGTCAAAACTTTGATGGCAATCCCATCGGTCAAGGAGTATTCCCGAGTGCATAGGTTGCCAATGAATGGTGATGCTGCACCAGGCGTTCCCCTATTTTTCGTCTCTGTATCGCCGCGAACGACGGATGGGTTGACGGTTGGTTAAATTTATGGAGTAGCAACCGCTACCTATTGCATCGTTCACCTCGTTTTACGAGGCGCAGACCGGCCCAGGCCAAGGAACGGGGACCAGGGCTTTCTCGGAGAACATCATGACTACTCTTCATTACAGAGGTCAGGCCTACGCAACCCGTAAGCCCTCTGACGCTAAAGCTTGCGTTGAATTGACCTATCGTCATGAGCACTACAACACGTGCCGTGAGCTTGTAAGGGCTGAGATGCAAGAGCATCCGTCCTTGACCTATCGAGGCATTATTTACTCCAAATAAATTGCATCCTATTGATTTTAGTTTGTAATTTTTTTGATTCTTTCACCGGTAGCCGTTGGCTATCGGTTTTTTTGTTCCCATCAAGTCTTGTCGAAAGGCCGATATTTATCTGTCCCAGACGCTTTTGCAGTTGGCTTTCTTGTATTGATTTTTCGCTGCTCTGTAGTTTTTTGTTTGCTCGGAGAGATTATCGCTTGCTTGCTTGATCAGGTCTTCGTCCTTTTTGCTTGAAATAACGTACCGGTTGATGCTCATTTTTGCTCCCAAATTATTCATGATTCGCGTTAGCAGCTCACACTCTGTCATCGCTTGGCTTTGCTGTGGATGAATGCTGGAGATGGTTAGCAAGGCAATGGCTGTTAGAGATTTCATTGGTTGATCAGTTGTCCTCCCGAATGATGCGTTTTTTATGACAGCTCATCTTAGTTCTCGTTTACGGTTAGCACATGAATTCTTGAGTTCTACTAGGAGGTTTGAATGAGTGACAGAACGATTGCAATTACTGGGGCCTCTGGAAAAACAGGCTTTCGTATTGCTGAGGAGTTGATGGCTGCTGGAGATCGTCCGCGTTTGTTGGTGAGGTCTTCATCGGTGATTCCCAGCACCCTCATGAATGCTGAGCAAGTTCGGCTGAGCTTGCAAGATCCAACTGCTTTGGATTCAGCCTTAAAGGGCGTGGATGCCTTAGTGATTGCAACGGGTGCAAGGCCTTCGATTGACTTGTTAGGTCCGATGCGGGTTGACGCATGGGGCGTGCGCTCTCAGGTGGAAAGCTGTTTGAGAGTTGGGGTGTCCAGAGTGATTCTCGTAAGCTCTCTTTGTGCAGGTCGTTGGCGTCACCCCCTGAACTTGTTCGGATTGATTCTTGTTTGGAAACGAATTGGTGAGCAGGCTCTGGAAAATAGTGGTCTTGATTGGACTGTGATTCGGCCAGGCGGTCTTAGTGAAAGAGAGGAAACGCTGGAAGCAGAGGGGGTGTATTGGTCAGGTCCCGATCGGCAGGAGAATGATTCCATCCCAAGGCGTCTGGTTGCTCGTTGTTGCCTGGAGGCGTTGAATACTCCGGCCTCTATCGGAAGGATTCTTGAAGTGACAAGCAGTGCATCTCGACCAATCATCTCTCTTCCTGATGCATTATTGAGTATTGATTCCTAGAGACGAGTCCCTGTGACTATGCGATAAATCGTCAATCAGGATTAAGTTCCTGGTCTTTGCAATCGTGTAAAAAGATGGGCCGCCACCCATCTTTTTTAATGGCTCTTGATTGTTTCAGTTGCTTTCGGTGCAATCAAGCTCAAACAATGCTTTTGCTGTTGATAAATTCATGGATTCCAAGCTTGCCCAGCTCTCTTCCATAGCCACTATCTTTGATCCCGCCAAAGGGAACACGAGGATCACTTCGTACAAAATCATTGATTGCGACGCATCCTGCTTCAATGTCTTCGATGGCGATCCGCTGGGCTTTGGCGACGTTCGCTGAGAAAATGGCTGCTCCCAATCCAAAGCGCGTCTCTGAGGCCAGTTCAATCGCATGCTCGTCATGCTTTGCACGGACAAGGCTCAGCACAGGACCAAAGATTTCATCATCAAATGCGGGCATTCCCGGCTGCACATCTTCGAGGATGGTCACGGGATACCACCAGCCTTGTTGGTTTGGGACAATGCCACCTTGACGAAGGGTTGCTCCCTGTTCAACACTTTTCTCAACTTGCTGATGAACTTTCTGCCGTAGATCTAATCGTGCCAATGGCCCGATATTGAAGGCAGGATTCATGGGGTCTCCCATCACATAGGAGTGCAGCTTTTCTTGCAGACGTTTGAAAAATTGATCGTAAATGTCATCGACAACAATCAAGCGTTTTGCTGCAATGCAAACTTGTCCCGAGCAAAGCATCCGACTTGCTGCACAACGGTCTGCAGCTAAATCAAGGTCTGCATCGTGAAGGATTAGGTATGGGTCTTGTCCCCCTAGCTCTAAAACACATTTTTTGAGATTGGCGCCCGCAATTGAGGCCACAGCTCGACCAGCCTCTTCACTCCCTGTCAGCGTGACAGCGCGTACTTTTGGATGAGAAATAACGAGTTCTGCATCCGTTGATCGAATGGGCATATTCGTAAACACCCCTTGAGGGATCTCACAACTGTCAAAGATCTTTTGAATGGCCTTGCTACATCCCGGCACATTTGATGCACCTTTCAGAAGAAGCGTATTTCCTGCCATCAAGGCTGGGGCAATTGCCCTAAATGCTTGCCATAGAGGGAAATTCCAAGGCATCACTGCAAATAGAATTCCCAGTGGTTGTGCCGTAACGATTGCATCCTTATGGTCAAGTTTGATCCGTTCATCAGATAGGTGCTGTTGAGCATTCGATGCAAAATAGTCGCAGACCCATGCACACTTCTCTACTTCTGCGAATGATTGCTGAATTGGTTTTCCCATTTCCTGGGTGATGCATTCCGCCAGTTCAACCTTGTTGGCTCTTAAGGCCTGAGAGGCATCAGTGAGTGCTTTAGACCTTACAGAAAAATCAGACTGTCTCCATTGTTGAAATCCAGAATGCGCCTGCTCTATGGCTAGCACTATCTCTGCTTGGTTCATTAATGGATATGTCGAAATGATTCTTCCGGTGGCAGGATTAATTGCTTCAAGACTTCTGGCTTCCGTCATCTTTCTCAGATGTTAATGCTTTCACCAATTATGGCTCGTAATCTGAGCTTTGACTGATTTATGTCCAACGAACAGGGTCTTTCGAAAAATGGTGCAGACATGAATCGGTTTCATCCCCAAGTAAGTCTCGGCTAATCGTGAGGCAGATTGCATTGAGAGGCAATGCAAATGTGCTTCCATCTCCGTCAAATGGGCCTTCAACGTAGGCACCAATGCGTTCGGCCATTAAAAACCCTAGAAATAACAAGATCCCTGTGATGCTTCCTACTAAAGATGTGCCATCCATCTTGAAGTTCAACAAGAGCTGAAACCCAAAGATCCAGCTGAGCATGCGCACAAAGACGTCATAACTCGCGGGTAGGGGTGTGTTTCTAATTCTCTCCAGGCCACCGATTGCATCAACAGTTGCATTGGCAATGTTCATTAATTGTTCTCGTCCTCGAGCATTTATTTTTTTATTCTCATATAATTCGCGAACAGCAATCGCCCTTGCCTGCCCTAATTGCCTGAGTGTTGTCGTTTGTTTCATTTCTAGATTTTCCAGCAGGTAGTCTTGAAACCTTCTTAAATCCTTGTGGTAAAAATTTCTCAACTGAAAATTAAGCTGCCAAACCATTGCGACTTGATAACGCACTAGGTTCCTTCCGTGTGTACTCATTAAATCTTCTTTTGGAAGAAGACTTGACAGGATGTCTGTCCAGTTTCGGCTGTGGTTTACGACTGCTCCCCATAATTGGCGTGCTTCCCACCAGCGACCAATCGCCTGAGTGTTTCTAAAACCGATAAAGATCGAAACCGTGATTCCCATAATTGAAACCACGCTGCCGCTTTGTTGCCAATTTGTAGGCACTGTGTCAGTCAAGATCAGAGTGCCAATCACTGCTAACAGCAAGACGTCGTAGCGCATACGCCATAGCAACAGCAACAGAACAACGAAGTAGTCCCGTCGAGCTGTGCGCGGTGGATCGCCGTAGGGCCCAGAATTAATTGACATGGCGTTTTTGAAGATTCGCTTTGACATCGTCCTGCGGCCCTTGGTGCTCTACAAGCATGACCTTATTTGGTGATAGTCAGCACTCAGACGTTGATCTTGCGGTGATCGGAGCTGGTCTTTCCGGCACCGGTCTTGCCGCCTCTCTCCGCCAACGCGGTTTTGACGGCACGATCTTGCTCATGGAGGCTGGTCGAGGCCCTGGTGGTCGCGCGGCGACGAGGCGTCGACGTGATGATCTGCTCTGGCGGCTTGATCATGGAGCACCTTGTTTCAGCTTCAGTCATCCCCCGCAGGGTCTTCTTGCGGA
>Ga0209666_1004047_pt1 | contig 10447 bp, 10 predicted proteins | sample SaaInlV_125m_DNA_FD_184679 | JGI IMG/M metagenome (GOLD analysis project Ga0209666, IMG submission 184679) | Marine microbial communities from expanding oxygen minimum zones in the Saanich Inlet - Saanich Inlet SI037_S3LV_10m_DNA (SPAdes)... | ecosystem: Environmental > Aquatic > Marine >...
GGACTGGTGATGCATACTTAACAGTTGCATCTGAAGTAAAACCTGATCACAGTCTTTTGGTAACAACTCCAAATAAATTAGCAATTCACGATACTTTAAAATCAGTATCTTTTTTTAACAAGTTAGATATAAATCTAATAGGGTTTATTGAAAATAATACCTCAAATCAGTTATTTGAAGCTGACTATGAATCTTTACTATCAAAAGATCAGCCCTGTATAGGCAAAATATCATATAACGAAGATATATATAATTTAAATTTAAATAAGTCCTCAAACTTGGTTTCAGATATATCAACCGTAATTCAAACCCTTGTATAATAAAGCTATGAGATCATTTGTTTTCACAATTTTTGTTTGTTCTTCATTTCTAATTGCTGAAGATATAAATGATCCCTTTGAAGATTTAAATAGATTGTCATTCGAATTTAATGAATCTTTGGATGCAAATTTTCTTAAACCCATTGCCGAAACTTATTCAAAATCCCCCAGACTATTAAAAAAAGGCGTCACGAATTTTTTTGATAACCTTGAAGAGGTAGATACTACTGTAAACCAGCTATTACAAGGAAAAATTGGATATGCAGTCAATGATCTTACAAGATTTGTTATAAATTCTACTATTGGTCTTGGTGGTGTACTAGATGTTGCAACTCCCTTGGGACTCAAAAGACATGAAGAAGATTTTAGTCAAACTCTTGCATTATGGGGGGTTCCTTCTGGACCATACATAATGTTGCCACTTTTAGGCCCATCTAGTGTCAGGGATGTCTTTAGCAGGCCTGTATCATCTCTTTTATCAGTCACCTTCCATATGACAGAGAGTGATGTAAATATTGCTCTAAAAGCTGTTGATGCACTTGAAACAAGAGAAAGATTACTGGAGATTGAATCATTAATATATGGAGATAGGTATGATTTTGTAAAAGATTCTTATGTCCAGTATATGATTTATGAAGTTAGTGATGGCGAAAATGTTGTTGATGAATTTGTAGATGATATGGATGATTTTTTAATAGAATAAAAGATCTTCTAAATCTTTTCGTTGAGACTTTATCTCACCCAGTCTAATAATCTCTAAAATTTTTAAACGAAATGTTTTTGCAAATTTATCACCCCTTGATAATCCAAATAAATGCTTCATCATTCTCGAGATCTCATGTCCTTCTGTAATTTTTTCTTCAACGTAATCTAAATATTGGTTTAAGATAATTTTTTTTGATTTTTTGATATATTCAAGACCATATATTTCAGAGTCTATATCCTTAATTAAAAAAGGGTTCTCATAAGCAGCTCTTCCAATCATAACCCCATCAACATGCTCAAGATGTTGTTTTGTTTCGTCAATTGATTTAATTCCACCATTAATAATAATATTAAGGTTGGGGAAATCTTTTTTTAAGTTATACACATAGTCATATTTTAATGGAGGTATATGCCTATTTTGTCTTGGGCTTAAGCCTTTCAAAATTCCATTTCTTGCATGTATAACAAAATTATTAATCCCTGTTTCTTGTATTATGTTTACAAAATTATATAAGAACTCATAGTCAACATGATCATCTACGCCTAACCTGCATTTAATTGATACCGGAACAGATACATTTTCTTGCATTGAGCTCAAACAATCGGCCACGTGATTAGGTTCAAGCATCAGACATGCTCCAAATCTACCTTTTTGAACCCTATCTGAAGGGCAACCAACATTTAAATTAATCTCATCATAACCATAGTCTTCAGATATCTTTGCACATTCAACTAAGTCTTTAATATCAGAGCCTCCTAGCTGAACAGCTACAGGGTGTTCTTGTGGGTTATATTCTAATTGATGAAAGCATTTTCCAAATAGAATGGCTCCTGTAGTGACCATCTCGGTATACAAATAAACTTTTTTTGAAATCAACCTCAAGAGATATCTATCGTGCATATCTGTGTACTGCATCATTGGGGCAATACAAACCTTGTGCTCTGTGGCAAAAGACATATCTAAAGCAGAAATACTATTGATGTAAAACCAACAATTGAGAGAACTATAGTATAAGGCAAGGCCATCATTACCATTCTTAGGTAGGATAAATTAATTAAAGGTGCTAATGATGATGTAAGTAGAAATAGAAATGCAGCTTGTCCATTTGGGGTTGCAACACTTGGTATATTTGTACCTGTATTAATTGCAACAGCCAAATTATCAAACTCCTGTCTTGTAATTAACCCGCTATCAAGTGCGGCCTTAACTTCATTAATATATATTGTTGCCACAAAAACATTGTCACTAATAGCAGACAACACTCCATTTGCTACAAAAAATAGAGGAGGTTGGGTATCAGCGCTTTGTGCCAGAACAAAGTTAATTACAGGAGAAAATAGATGTTGATCATGGATAACACTAACGATTGCAAAAAAGACTGCTAGCAAAGCTGTAAACGGAAGAGCTTCATGGAAAGCTTCTCCTAAATCATGCTCTTCAGTAATACCTTTAAAAGATGTTAAAAGAATGATGACTGCTAAACCAATCAAACCAACAGCAGCCACATGAAGTGCAAGTGCTACAACTAGGAAGATAGCAACTAATCCCTCTACTAATAGCTCAGCTTTATGAATTGCAGTCGTATTTTGTTTTTCATACTCATCAAAATCATTAAAGATTTTTCTAATACTTTCAGGCAATTGATTACCAAAACCTGCTATTGAAAATCTTTCTACAAAAACACATGTTAGTAAACCTGCTACAAATACAGGCATTGTAATAGGCGCCATTCTCATAAAGAATTCTATAAACTCCCAACCAGCAATTTTAGCTATTAATAAGTTCTGTGGTTCTCCAACAATTGTACAAACACCACCAAGAGCTGTTCCAATTGCACCATGCATGACCAAGTCTCTTAAAAACCCTTTGAATTTTTCCATATCTTCATGGCCAGCACCATCAAGCAATGAGTTATCAAGATAATCATGCCCATGGTCACTGAAAGCTTTTCCTGAAGATACTGTATGAAATACTCTATAAAATCCTATAGTTACTCCAATCAAAACAGCTGTAACAGTAAGCGCATCCAAGAATGCTGATAATACCGCTGCTGAAATACAGAAAAGTAGTGAAAGTAAGGTTTTAGATTCTATCCTAAGAAGAAGTTTAGTAAAAATTGTTAACATTAAATTCTTCATAAAGAATATTCCGGCAACCATAAATACTAGTAAAAGTATAACTTCAAGATTATTTTCAATTTCATGCAGAATGTTATCAGTGGTTGTAAGACCTAAAACTATGGCTTCAATTGCAAGAAGACCTCCTGGTTGGAGGGGATAGCACTTTAATGCTAATGCTAACGTAAAAATAAACTCTAATAGAAACATCCAACCAACAATAAACTCACCATTGTAATTAAGTGAATTTAAAACTATTAAGGCTATTGGATTAATTATTAGAAACACTACAATGGTAGACTTGTACCAACTTGGTGAATTGCCTAAAAACATTTTTTGTATTGTATTAATCATAGGTATCAGTAATTAAATAAATTTATAAGTTATATATGCATTTTAAAAGATTTTTTGAGTTTAAACCTAATAATAATAATATTTTTATTATATATAAGGATGGCAAAGTTATTTATGACTTAGATCAAAAAACTTTCATGCTTGAGGAATCCTTCTTAAATTATGAGGTTGAGTGCCTAAAAATAGGTATTGCCATTAATGGTGAATCTAATATTTATGCAGTAGATGTTACCAATTCTATCTTTCAATTGAATGAGCAGGGGTATACATCCCTAGTTGAATATGACTTACGTCAAATGATGTCTATGCTAAATGAAGATGATTTAAATCTTGTTGGTAGAGCTAACCAATTGTTGCATTGGCTAAAAAGCAATAAACATTGTGGATATTGTGGAGCTGTTAAAAATGAGGATAAAAAAGAAGGAGCTTTATTTTGTTCTTGTAATAACATTATGACTTATCCGACCATATCACCATGTGTGCTTTGTTTAATTAAGAAAGATGATCAAATTCTTTTGGCTAGAAATGCTATGTTTCCAGAAGGGCTTTTTAGTGTCCTAGCTGGATTCATAGAAACCTCTGAGACTGCCGAGCAAACTCTTGAAAGAGAGGTTGAAGAAGAGGTTGGTCTTAAAGTTAAAAATATTAAGTATTTTGGAAGCCAATCGTGGCCATTTCCAAGCCAGTTAATGATTGGTTACGAATGTGAATACGCATCTGGTGAAATTAATGTAGATGGGATAGAAATAGTTGAAGCAAAATGGTTTGGTATCAACAACTTACCAAAGACGCCACCTAACTCTACCTTATCTGGAAGACTAATTAACTCTTATATCGCGGATCGTTCGAAGCTCTAGTTGGAATTTTTACCTTTGCTTTTGGCTCTTTAACAATCTCTCTAATAGCAGGTTCTTTTTTTACTGGTTTTTTAGGCTCTTGTACAATTTTTTTATCAACCATTGGTTTGGTATTTACAGGCTTTTTATTAGTAGTTTTCTCAGAAGGTTTACTTTGAGTGGCATTGTTTTCAGCAACTTTTTTTGGCTCAACTGGCTTATCAATCTTTACATTAGCTTTTTTTACAGAAGACTCATTCGAATTCTTAGTATTTTGATTCCTTGTATTTTTTTGATTAGGGTTTGGCTTCTGATTCGGGTTTGATCTCTGATTAGGATTTCTTTGTGTATTTTTTTGAGCTGCTCCTTTGTTGTTTGTTCTTGGCTTAGAATTTTGTCTAGGTTTTTTGTTCCTATTTTGATTATTTGATCTGGTTGTTTTCTTTTTAGGTTTTTCTTCTTTATCTATACCCGCAATACTTTTTATCCAGCCTACGAGGCCTTCTTTTTTCTTCTTAGGCATTTTTGGTGGTTTAATCCCATCAACTAATGGCTTCATGGCTTTAGATTGATTTTTATCATCTCTCCAGTCTGTACTAGGCTCAGGGCTATTAGGAGTTAGTTTATAAGAATCAATATTTTTTATATCCGAAGCCTTAATTCTAACCACCTTATAGTAAGGTCTAGATTTATAAGGGTCAGCAATAACCATTACTCTAATATTATTAGTTTTTTCAATGTTTATAATGTCTTGTCTTTTTTCATTTAACAGATAACTTGCTACGTCGGCTGGAACATAAACCTGTATTTCTCCAGTATTATCTTTAGCTGAATCCTCTCCTATTATTCTTAAGATTGATAAGCCTAGCGATCTAGGCCCTCTAACCAAAACATGTTCTATATCATAGGATTCATTAAGTGATGGTCTAAGTCTTTGTCTTGATACTTCTAATAATCCAAACTTAGATATTCCTGATATTTGTACTCTAGCTCTATCTGAGTAAACTGCTTTTCTAAAAGCTGACTCAACCTTTTCCTGGTGAGCGGTATCAAGCATGTCTATGAAATCTATAACAACCAAACCACCAACATCTCTAAGCCTTAGTTGCCTTGCTACTTCTTTTGCAGCTTCAAGATTTGTTTTATACGCTGTATCTTCAATGTCTTTACCTTTGGTTGATCTTGCAGAGTTTACATCTACTGCTGTCATTGCTTCAGTTGGGTCTATGACAATAGATCCACCAGATGTTAAGGATATTTCTCTTTGAAAAGCTAATTCAATTTGTGATTCAATTTGATAGCGATTAAATAATGGGATTTCCTCATCATATAACTTTACTTTATCAGCATGGTCTGGAATCACAGATTCGATGAACTCTTTTGCTTCAATATATGTATCTTTATCATCAATTAAAATTTCTTCAATATCATCTTTGAAATAGTCTTTTACAACTCTTACTATCAACTTATCATCTCTGTATATAAGTGCAGGAGAGGGTGCCTCAGGTATAGTTTTATTAATTTCTTCCCATAAGGCTAGCAGGTATGCAAGATCAAGACTCAATTCTTCAGAGCTTCTTCCAAGTCCATTAGTTCTAACAATAGCACTCATATTATCTGGGATATTGATTGAATCTAACGCCTGCTTAATTTGATCTCTTTCTTCCCCACTTATTCTTCTTGATATACCACCAGATCTTGATGAGTTTGGAATAAGTACAATAAACCTTCCGGCCAATCCTATTTGAGTGGTAAGAGCTGCGCCTTTAGTTCCTCTTTCCTCTTTTGTTACTTGAACAATTATTTCCTGACCTTCCTTCAAAGTACATTCTTTTCTACCTTCCGAGTTCTTTTTAAAGAAATCATTAGATAAATCTTTTAATGGAAGAAAGCCATGCCTTTCTGACCCAAAGTTAACAAAAGCAGCATCAAGGCTTGACTCTACTCTTGAGACAGTTGCTTTAAATATACTACCCTTTAGAAGGACCTTGTCAGGCGACTCAGTATCAAAATCATATAGCTTAGCCCCATCAACTAAAGCCACGCGAAGTTCATCACCATATGATGAGTTTATTAAAATTCTTTTCATTTTATTCTCCCTATGTATAGGAAGATAAGTCAGCAGTGTGCTTATTTTAAAGCTTCTATCATCAAGTCTTACGTTATATTGCTTGGATGATTAACTCTTTAAGAGAGTTGTAATTAAACTGTTGTATTTATCTTTCTTTAATATTTAACTAGTTTATCTAGTTATTTAAGTCTATATCCTATAGATTTGTCACATGCCTGTCAAAAAAATAGAAGTTAATGATGATAATCACGGAAGAAGATTAGACAATTTTCTTCTATCTATATATAAAGATGTACCTAAATCTAAAATTTATAGCATTATTCGAAAAGGAGAGGTAAGAATTAATTCTGGAAGAGTTAAGCCTCATACCAAAATTAATAAAGATGACATTATTAGAATACCCCCATATTTAACCAATGACCCAAGTTTAGAAAAAAAATCAGTTTTCTCTGAAAGTCTCATTAATCTTATTAAAAATAATATTATCCATGAAGATGATAACTATCTGATACTTAATAAACCACACGGCCTACCAGTTCATGGAGGTACAAATAGCCCAAATGGTGTGATATCTATCTTGAGGTCTTTTATGGATGATTCATTAGATCTTTGTCATAGAATTGATAAAGAGACCTCTGGATGTCTTGTTGTATCAAAAAATAAGAAATCTAATAGACATTTTAATGAACAACTCGTGCTTAAAAAAGTTAATAAAACCTATCTTGCTATATTGAAAGGTCATTTAAAGAAAAAAATTAAGGTTGATTTATTTATCGAAACATCTTCTGAAGAAAATATACAAAAATCTATAATTTCAGATAATGGTAAAGAGGCTGTTTCAACATTTAAACCTTTAAAAAAACTTAATCAGTCTTGCTTAGTTAGTGTAAATATTGCCACTGGAAGAACTCATCAGATTCGCGTTCAGGCTAATCATATTGGCCATCCTGTTCTAAATGATGATAAATATGGCGATCGCACATTCAATAAAAGCAAACCATTTAATAAAACAAAAAGAATGACATTACATGCATCAGAAATAGAGTTTATAGATCAGAACAATAATTTAATTAAAGGTAAGGCAGATATTGATGATTCCTTTGAAAAAATTCTTAATTTATTAGAATAAAAAAATCTATCAATAATTGTATATATTTGTTAGGATACGTTTTTTTTAAAGGGTTAGTATGGCAGTTCAAAAAAGTAAAGTTACAAGGTCTAGAAGAGGTCAAAGAAGATCTCATGATTCACTCACAGCATCTACATTATCTATAGATCCTGTATCTGGTGAAAAGCATGCTAGACATCAAATGACTAAAGATGGTTTTTATAAAGGAAGACTTGTTAAAGACTTAAGAAAAGTAGAAAAAGAAGTAGAAGAAACATCTGCTTAATTTATGCCTAGGCATATAAGTTTACTTTTCCCTGGACAGGGGTCCCAATCCCTGGGGATGTTATCCTCATTTAGTAGCGAAGATCTCGATTTTATTTCCTCTGCATCTAAAGAAATACTATCTTTTGATTTATTGGATGTTATTCAAAGTGGCTCTGACGATAAGTTAAACCAAACCTCTTTTACCCAACCCGCTTTACTTGCAACATCTTACTTATATTATAAAAAATTTTTATCTATTACAGAATTAACACCTAATATCATGGCAGGGCATTCCCTTGGTGAATATTCAGCACTTGTTGCCTCTGGTAGCATTGATTTCAAAACAGCCCTGAATCTTGTATATAAAAGAGGCCTATTTATGGAGAAATCTGATGCTGGGTCTATGTTTGCAATACTTAACCTTGATATTGAGACCATATATTCAATTTGTGATGAGGTTAGAGATACGTTAGATCAAATTGTAGCTCCTGCTAACATTAACTCTGCAAACCAAGTTGTTATAGCTGGCTCGCATGAGGCTGCAGCCTTGGCTGCTGAAAAGTGCAAGGTCGCTGGTGCCAAAAGAACTATTCAACTAAAGGTTAGTGTTGCCTCTCATTGCAATTTAATGCAATCAGCCTCAATACTTCTTTCTGAAGAAATGAAAAATATTAAGTTTAATAATCCTGCCATTCCTATTATTCACAATGTGAATGCATTAGAAAGCAATAATAATGATGATGATATAGCTCAAAAATTAACTGACCAACTTATAAAACCAGTTCAATGGCTCAAGACTATGGAAAAGATTAATATGCTTGATGGAATTGTTGTTGAATGCGGGCCGGGAAGAGTTCTTTCAGGTCTTGCTAAAACTAATGGTCTGAGTAATATATTAACAATGAGTTCTGATAATTTTAAAGAAGATTTTAATAACATATATGGATAAAAAAGTAGTACTTATTTCAGGTGCCTCTAGAGGAATTGGTGCAGCTATAGCAATGCATCTTGCAAGTCTTGGATACAAAGTTATAGGAACCGCAAGAAGTGAGTTTAAATTTGATAAACCTTCAGACAATTTAATTCCATTAAAACTTGATATTACATGTCGAGAGTCTATTAAGAATTGCGCAGCCAAACTGAAGGAGCAAAACTTATTACCAGACATATTAATCAATAATGCTGGCATAACTTCTGATCAGCTCTTTCTTCGCATGAAAGATGATGAATGGGATAACGTTTTAGCAACTAATTTAACTGGAACATTTAATTTAACAAAAGCTTTTATAAAAAATATGATCAAGAATAGATATGGAAGAATTATAAACATATCATCTATATCTGGATTAATGGGAAATCCAGGTCAGGTAAATTATTCATCTGCAAAGGCTGGATTAAGCGGGTTTACTAAATCCTTGGCAAAAGAAGTAGGATCCAGAAATATTACAGTTAATTCTGTAGCACCAGGTTTTATAGAAACTGATATGACCTCTTTTTTGGATGAGGATTCTAAAAATACTATTATTAAAGATATACCTTTAAATAGGCTTGGCTCACCCGAAGATGTTTCAGAGTTAGTTGCATTTCTTGCTGGTGACGAATCTCAATATATAACAGGGCAAACCATTTCTATTGATGGCGGACTATTTATGCATTAATAAATGTGCATCTTTTTGATATTAGATGTAAAATGAGCAACTTTTCAATTGGGAGAAATTATGAGCGTTGAAGATAAGGTAAAAAAAATAGTTAGTGACCAACTTGGCACAGCAATTGATGATATACAAAGTGATTCATCTTTTGTAGATGATCTTGGTGCTGACTCTTTAGACACTGTTGAACTTGTTATGGCACTTGAAGAAGAATTTGATCTTGAAATAGCAGACGAAGATGCTGAAAAGATTTCTACTGTTAACGAAGCGGTAGATTACATTAATTCTAATTCTTAGAAATACCAACTAGCAAAATTATTCATTTCTTACATGAAATGATATTAAAAAGGATTCTTTAATAGAATCCTTTTTTTATTTATGACACTATAAGTTTTAATGAAAATACTCCCTTACATTAATTTAATAATAATATTTACTATATCTATTTTAGGGCCATATCATGCCTTTATTAATTTTGAACCCGCCAAAGATGAATATATTGTCGTAAAACAAGGCGAGTCAATGACAAGAACTTTAGATAATTTAGTAAAGAGTAATATTGTAGATACTATTTTTTTTAAAGTATTTCTTGCGATTGAAAATATTGATAGTTTTCAAGCTGGTAAATACAAAGTAGAGGAAAAAAATTTAAAAGAGATTTTCTTAGATTTAAGTCAGGGACATACTTCGACTCATAAGTTAGTTATTAAAGATGGGGCAAATATTTATGATGTACAAAAAGAACTTGAGAATAGTTTTTTAGATATTGATTGCTTTAATCTAAATTGTATAAAGAGACAAACACCATTTAAAGAAGGAATTCTTTATCCTGATACTTATTTCTATAAAGACTCAATGAAGGCATCATCTCTATTGCAAGCCAGTCATGAACGTTTATTCAATACAGTATCAAAACTTTGGTTAAATAAGCCACCTAATAATCCTTTAAAAAACATTAATGAAGCTATTATTCTTGCCTCTATAATTGAAAAAGAAGCAGGTAATAATCAAGAAAA
>Ga0209666_1004054_pt1 | contig 10432 bp, 5 predicted proteins | sample SaaInlV_125m_DNA_FD_184679 | JGI IMG/M metagenome (GOLD analysis project Ga0209666, IMG submission 184679) | Marine microbial communities from expanding oxygen minimum zones in the Saanich Inlet - Saanich Inlet SI037_S3LV_10m_DNA (SPAdes)... | ecosystem: Environmental > Aquatic > Marine >...
AAGCGTGCGCGCGACGAGGCGCGCAATCAGAAGGCCCATGACAAGGAGTTTGAGGAGGCGCTTGCCGAGATCGAGGCTGAGGAGGCGGCTTACCAGCAGGCCGACGAGGACTGGCTCTTCGAGCTAGAGCAGGTCGATGCCGAGAAGGATGCTAAGCGGGCCGAGAAGGAGGCTAAACGGGCCGAGAAGGCGGCCGAGCAGAAGAAGCAGCGCGAGGCCAACATGGCGCGCAACAAGGCCGAGAGGCTGCTGGAGTCGCAACGCAAGCGGAAGGAGGCCGAGTTCAAGCACCAGCAGAGCCAGTTCAACCGGGCGTTCGCAGGGTCGTCGTTCACGCTGGAGGCGGTCAAGAGCGGCGGCAAGCTCGTACTTCGCGCCACGGTTGCGCAGGTTCCCGGCATGGGCGGGGTGCTCAGCTTGGCGAGGAAGGCCATCTGCGGAGAGAAGCGCTACACGCTGCTGGCTTCCGACATTGATGAGGAGATCACCGAGGACGAGCAGCTCGCCAACAATGGCGTGACGCGCGACTTTGACCTTCATGGACTGACGCTTCCCGACAACCAAGTCTACATGGTCGTCCTCTGGCTCAATGGCGCGGTGCAGGCGACTCACGGCAAGCACGTGCCCAAGGAGTTTGAGAAGGATGGCTCGGACAGCGTGCTCTTCGACGCCGACACCGAGATTGGCAAGCTCGTGGCCGCCGACAACGCCGCGGCCGCCGCCGCCGCCGCGGCCGCGGCCGCCCGTGCGCTCGCTACCGCACCCGTTGCCGCGCCCGCCGCTGCCGCTGCGACGACGGTGGGCGTGCCGGTGACGCCAACGGCCATGGTCGTTGCGCAGCCGACGGCCGTCGACTACCGCGAGCGCTTCCGCGCGCAGATCTTGCTGCCGCCCAAGGCCAGGGGCGTGATCGGCCAGTCGGCGGGCGTCATGGCCAATGCGGCAAACATCAACCTGTGCGCTGGAGCCCTCGCGACTATGCAGGGCCGGCTGCGCCAGCTCAGCAACCTGACGCAGCACGGCGCCTACGCGGTCAACGCTTTCCTGACGCCGCTGCTCACCACCGCGCTCGACATTCGCTCGCGCGCCCAAGACGACAGGGAGAAGCTCGCGCGCTGCTGGGCGGCGGGATGGGGCGCCCACAAGCAGGAGCACGCGGAGCTGTTCGTCAATTGCGGCATGCTGCTCGTGGGGGAGCTGGCGCAGCTTCCGCGCGACGAGTACGACGCGCTGCGCAAGCGCGTCACGGACTACCGCACGCTGTACTGCGTCTCCAAGGCGCACTTCGAGACCGTGTCTGGCGCGTGGGATAAGCAGCAGAGCGCGCGCGCCTCGTCGCGCACGGCCGGCCCCGCGCTCCCGCCCCTCGACGACTTCCAGGACGCCACCACGATCCTTTCCCGCTTCCACTGCTGGGACAACGGCGGCTCGATGTACAGCATCCAGGAGGCCGTGCGCCAGATCCAGGCCACCGTCAAGGGCACCGTCACGGCCGCCATGGCCAACCCGGGCAAGCGCAACCTGCCGAGCGAGGAGTACGTCGTTAAGACGAAGCAGCGCAAGGTGGGCGACCGCACGTCCATCGACGTCGTGACCGAGAAGGTGAGCTCCTTCCCCAAGATCAAGACCACGGGCAGTAAGGACACGGAGGAGGACCAGGAGGGCGACTGGGACCACTCGCTCAAGGACGCCTACAAGGCCGTCGGCGGCATGATCGTCTACGAACTTGGGAAGTGCATCGTCGATCCCAACAAGGAGAAGGGCGAGGCCTACTCCCACTGCACGTTCAGGAAGATGGAGGACAAGAACAAGCACATCGGCGAGGTGAAGAAGATCTTCCACGTGGATGCGAGCGCGGGCGACAACTGGGGCGACTTCCCGATCAAGTCACGCAATGCCATGCCCAACGAGCTGGCTGACGTCGAGGGCGTCTTCTCGCAGACCCTACGGGACATCGGAGACCCCTACACTGAGATTGTCATCAAGAACCACCGCTCGGCCATGCACTGGGCCGCGCGTGGCCACGGGATTGCCAAGCACGTGCTCGAGACAGGCAAGCGCATCCCATCCGGCATCAACATCTACGACATCCGCGACACCATCCGCATCAAGCAGGTCGATATTCGCAACGCTGAGCTCGCCCAGGTTAGTGGGCTCCCGCCCGGCGTAAAGAAGGGCGATGGCAAGGACGACATGAAATGGATGGCCTACATCCGCCACAAGTTCCCGGAGCGCGTCGGGGCGCTCGACGCCTACTGCAAGAAGATGGGGATCTGACGGGTGGCCTGGTCATGTCGCGCTACGCGTAGTTACACCGAACTTGTACGCGCGCATGCGCATGCGTGTGTGTGTGTGTGTGTGAGTGTGGTTGTGGGTGTGCCCGCGTGAGCATGCACGTGTCATCAACTTAAACAATTTTCTTTCTCACTTGTGACACGCTATCGTCACAAGCGCACATGCGGAAGGGTGCACGCACGCGTGCGCGACCTGTCGCGCGGGGAGCGTCCATGCGGCAACAAGACTTGGCGCGCATGCTCGGCGCGCCCGGGTTGGCGTCCGACGTGTCGTGGCCCGAGGAGGGCGTCGAGGTGTTCGACCTCTTCTGCGGGGCGGGCGGCTTCTCGCAGGGCGCGGTGCAGGCGGGCCACCGCGTGGTGTTTGCGTGCGACTTTGACGCCCAGGCGCTCGCGACGCACGAACGCAACCACCCGCACGGCTGCGAGCACCGATGCACAGCGTTGCCGCTCGACGACCTGCCGTACCCGACCGACGGTCGCCGCTTTCACCTGCACGGCTCGCCGCCATGCCAAAAGTTTTCCGTCGCGCATGGCCGTGCTGGCGGCGCAACGGAGGCCGAGATGGAGGGTGGCGAGAGCCTGGTGGTGTGGTTTTTGCGCGAAGCGCTGGAGCGAAGCAACTGCACGACCTGGTCGATGGAGGAGGTCGACTCGCCACGGATCCAGTGCATCCTTGATCAGTTTCGACGCAAGCACCGCAAGCAAATCGATTGGGACGTCTTCGACTTTGAGCTCTTGGGGGTGCCGCAGACGCGCACGCGCATCTTGGCGGGCACGCCTGCGCTCATCGTGCGCCTCCGACAGCTACGCAGCTCCGATCGGATACGCAGCGTGCGCGACACGATCAGAGAACCGCGCGGCACGCACACAAAGGGCACGAGTTGCACAAACGTGGTGCGCAAGAAGTCAAGCCGCGATACCGGCGAAGGCAAGTATCTCTACCGGGCACTGGAAATGCACGAAAAGTCTCGCCCCATCAGCAAGCCAGCACACACCCTGTGCGCAGGTAGGAGAGCTACGGGATGGTTCACGCCGACACCAGGAACGTTGGTGAACGACTACCAGCACTTTTCAATCAAAGAGATGGCGGCGCTTCAAACATTCCCGGAAGGCTACAAGTGGCCCAAGCAGGTGACGCACGCGTCACGACAGATTGGCAACGCGGTGCCACCCCTGATTGCCCAGCTGTTGCTCGGTGAGTGCGAACAGCCACACCAGCATCAGAGACGGCAGCCGACGCCGACTGCACCGATTCGCAATTCCAGGGACGACTCGGACTTGGAGGACTGATGGCGCACGCGTGTGGGTGTGTGTGTGTGTGTGTGTGTCTAACACGAGGAGTGGGATGTTTGACGTCCCCCTCCCCTTGGCGTCTTCTCCCTCCCCTATCCCCACAAACGCAACCACGCACGGGCGATTGAGAAGTGCGTGTGGCCCCTCGAACCCGGATTTGGCCGGTGCTCGTGCGTGCGCACCAAACGAACGTTGACAAGTCTGACAATTGTCAACTCGTTCTTGTGCGCAGACCGGTCCCCGTTTCCCAAGCAGCAACACCCCAACGGTCCGCTGCGTGCCCCGTTGAACCGAGCCCGAGCCCTGTGCTCGTGCGTGCGCATCAATAGCACCACATTTGTCGTGCGCAGACAATGTCCGCAAGCCGAAACGTTCGCCCGCGTCTCGCGGAGCCGCCATCGCCGCCCTGCCCCCTCGTGGGCCCTTTGGCCGAGAGGGTCAACTACGCGTTTGGAAGCGAGACAACCCCTTCCAGGGATGCGGTGCTCGCAGCTTTTCAGCACTGCCTTGCGCAGCCCGGCGCGCAGCTCAACGAGCTGATCGAAGTCTACGACAAGTTTAACCAGTGGCTCGTCGCGCGCGAGCGTGCGAGCAATGAGCGGCGCGTCCGTGCCGAGGTCGAACGCGCCCGTGCCGAGCAGGCGGCCGCCGAGGCGGAGCGCGACCGCTTGCGCGCCGAGCGCGATCAGGCGCGCGCCGATCGCCAAGCTGCGCAGCGGCGCCAGCGCGCCCCATTCCTTTCGGAGCTCAGCGACCAGGAACTGTGGCAATTTGTGGATGAAGTCTGCAATGTGCTGCAGGCCAACGTTCACAAGATCATCAAGGAATGCAACGGGCTCCTCCCTCACACCGTCAAGGAGCTTGTGCGCTTGGTCGTCATGTCGCACGCCAAGCAAGGCTACCCTGCTGCTGCGCGCCTCATCGATCGCAGGGTGAAGAAGCTGATGGCCGCGATCGTCAATGGCGACTTCCAGCGCGGCAAGTCCACGGTTGAGTCGCTCATTGGCCAGATCAATTTTGCGATCAACGAGTCGTCCACCGTGGGCGACAAGTGCTGCACCATCCTCGTTACGGTGCAGCGCGCGTGGGCCCTGGCGCTCGAGGCGACGTGCAAGAGCAAGAGTGTGCGCAACAACGACGACCCCGATCACACAAACTCGCCGAGTCCCGGCGCCCAACCGGACTCGGACATCGACGAAGCAGACCTCGAGGACGAGGATGGCGGTATCGACGCTGCCGACCTGGGCACCATGCCCATCGCTCGCATGAAGGGCCGTACCGGGCGCGAAGAGGTCCGCAACTGCCTTCGCGCGGGCGGCATGGCGGTGGCCTTCCGCACCGAGTCGCAGTACGAGGCACACGTCAAGATCATCGCCGAGATCAACGACTCCCGCGGTGCGGACGAGAAGGCCTTTGTCTACACCTTGGTGCTCGACGAAGCCGACAAGTTCTTCGGCGACGGCAGGGCGGCGCACGCCAAGCAGCTCGAGACGATGCTTGGGCTTCGAGGTTCGAACCATTCCAATTTGCCCGTGCTCATGCTGGCGGTCTCGGCCACCAACATCGGCGTCAGCTACTACCTCATGCGTCGCATGCACAAGCTACGCGACAACAACCTTCCTTGCGTGGAATTAATCGACCAGGTCTCGTTTAAGCCACCCGTCGACGGCACCTACCGCAGCGCAACGGCCTCCTTCCTTTCCGAGGGAGAGGTCGTGGAGGTGCCCCGCCCGGACAGCGATTACAGCACCGAGCAGATTGTGCGCATGGTTGGCGACGTCATGAACCGGCCCCACTCGATGCTCGTCGACACGTCGTGCACGCGCGTCAACGTGACCGTCGAGCACAACATGATCGACCACGTCGACGCGGTGATCAGCAACATGCCCGCGGACCGCCAGAAACCCATGGCGGTTACGCATCTGCACGGTGGGCATTCGACCCACCATGGCACGATGGCCGTGCAGATGGTTTGCGAGGACGGTCTCGATGCCGAGGACCGCGGGCTGCTTAAGCTCATTGATGCACACGAGCAGCTTGCCGACGAGGAAGATCGCCACGCCGACGAGCTGCAGGCCGCTGGTGCCGACTCTCGGCTGATCGCAGACGCGCGTAAGATGGCATGCGTGCTAACCGATGCGGGCGAGAACCTCGAAGTCAACGAGTGCACCGGTTGCATCGAGGCGCACAACCTCACCGAGCTTGCGTGGGGCGTCCGGCGCAAGGCCAACCGCCTTGGCTTCTACAAGGACGCACAGATCCTTGGCCTCGACGACCCGCCCGGGTCGTTCAACCGCGACGACGGCATCGGACGGTCGCCGTGGCAGCCCAAGCACCTGCCGCTGCTGCTCTTCATCATTCGCAAGTTTATTCGCGAGGACATCCCCATTGCGGTGGTCGGCAACGCGATGATCAAGCGCAGCATGTCCATCGTGGCCGTCGACGTCTTCCGTGCCCCGATCTCGGTAGAGGTGGATGGGGAGCAGCTTGGCTCCTGCGTGGGCCAGCCCAAGTGCATGGCCCTGATCACCGATCAGATCCATACGCGCTGCGCCAACGCCCCCGACGGCGCCCAAATGAAGGCACGCAACTGCTCGACGCTCACCAACTTTGACGTGGCGCACCCCGATCTGTTTGAGTACAGGGACGGCAAGGCATGCGTGCGCGAGATCGTGGTGGAGGACCTGTCCGAGGCCATCAGTGGCCACGTCGCGTACAATGCCATGGACACGTGGAAGGCGCCGATGGACCAGCGCATGAAAACGATGAAAGAGATCCGCATCGCCACGCGCGCGGACCGGCGCGCGCGCACGATCGACGAGTTCCGCGAGAACGTACTTGACACTGAGCACAAGCGCGAGATGTTTGACGGGATGGTTGAGCAAGTGCGCAGCGCCGGCGACGTCGGTGACGCGATCAGCGACGTCGAGCACATGCTGGCCCTGGCCTGCGCAATGGCCCAGCAGATCACCCTTCCAGCAAGCGTGACCACGCTCATCCAGCGCCACCGCAACCCGCTGTTCCAGTCGCGCGCCGGCGAGCCGGAACGCGACCTGGCCAACATGCACGCGAACCTGTGCAACATCGTGGGGGATCGGCAGCCGCTCGCCTTCCGCCACGCGCTCACCAAGCGCCGGGGCGGTGGCCGCCGTGGTGGCGGCGGCGGCCAGCTCGGCGGCGTGGCACAGATGTGCCTGCAGCACCTCGCCAACAACAACATCCGCGAGGATGCCGACGGCAACCCGCCCGACGACCCGCCCGAGGCGTGGACCATTCTTTGGGCGATCCGCGACGCTCACCGCCAACTCATCGGCCAGCCAGGCTACTCCGAGCTGAGCCCGACCACCAACCGGGGCTGCGGATGCGGCCTTGCCCTCAACAAGCTCTTTGCCGCGGGCCAGATCAAGAAGGGCAAGTACCGGCGCTCCAAGCCCGACCCGGAGCCCGGACTCGGAGTCAACATCGACACGCGCCCGCGGGAAATCACGTGCTTCTGGCTCGCCAGGGGCGTCGCCGTGCCAACCGCGACGCCCGCTGCGGCTGTGCCAGTCGCCAACTTGGCGGGCGTCGCCAACACCAACAACAACGCTTGAATTCGAAACACACAGACAAACAGACAAACAGGCAGATGCGTAATGCTCACGCGTGAACGCCGCGCATGACCATGCGCGCAAAGCGCGGCGGCACGGCATTGCCGATGCCGATGAACGCGGTCTGGGAGTGGGTGCCAAACTGGTAGGTGGTCGGGAAGGTTTGCAGCGCGGCCATTTCTCGCATAGTGAACCAGCGCACCTTGCGGAAGTCGGGGGCGCACCAGCAAAGCGGGTGCCGACCAGAAAGGCAGGTCCACGCGACCTCGTGCACCGAACGCATGCACCGTCGTATCGTGTGGTTGGTGTAGGTGCCGTCAGTGTGTGCGACGTTTTTTGAATAGTCCGGTTCTTTGCCCGTGGAAGCCATGCAAATGGCCGCGCCCTTTGGGGGCTTGAGGACGGCGCTCAGCACCGGCGCGTCGGCACGCACGGACGCGTCGGTGCGCAGCCGCTCCACGAGCCTGGGCGTGCCGGCGATGCACCGCTTGCGGTGCTGGGGCACGCCGTAGTCGCTCATGGTCAGGGTCGGCACGTAGTCGAGCATCTCGGGGTGGAACTGGCGCGCCATGCTCAGCGCGCCGGTGAGTTGCTGGTGCGGCACCTCCTCCATGGTCCAGGTCGTGGGCTTGAGGCGGTGCACGAACGCGACGAACCAGTTGACGAGCGACACGCCGCCGTCCACGTTGTGGTGGCGCAGGTCGCCGACGGCGGACAAGCACGAGATGCGCTGGCACGGCGGCGACCCGTGCAGGTGGAACGCGCGCCCCGGCGGCACGTGCGCACGGATGAGGGCCACCAGGTCGTCCTCGGAGCCCGGGCCGACCGTCATCACGCACTGCGTCGTCTCGGGGTGGTTGAGCCTGTGCAGCTTGAGCAGCGGCATGTTGGCGTCCACGGCCAGCACGGTGTGGAACCCGGCCTGGCGCGCGCCCTCGGTCCACCCGCCGATGCCGCAGAAGAGCTCGACGACGAGCGGTTTGCGCAGGTGCTGCTCCGTGACGCCGGTCGGTTTGAACAGGATGCGCTTGCGGCGCGGCGCGGCGATCCCGAGGGCACTGGTGAGCGTGCGCTGCACGAGGGCCGAGTCCTTGCGCACAAACGGCTTGGGCACCTTGCGCCGTTTCGGTCCGTTGCGCGGTGCGCGCATGGTGGGAAGGTGCGCGTGAATCTTACGGGCGCAACCACACGCGCAACGCACACGTCTAGCGGTGCGCAACTTGCGCACAAGTGCAAAAGTTGCGCAACGTGCGCAACGCGCAATGGCGACGAGCAGCTGCGTGTCCCCCGCTAGGACACCTGGTAGTGCGCATGCGCCTACGTATTTTGCGCGCGCACGGTTCCTGACATGCGCCAACCGTCTCTGTTTGAAGTGGTCAACGTCCCCCCTCCCAACCATGCCGCTGCGTCCAGCAAGCCCCTTGAAGTCTACGACTTCTTCGCGGGTGCGGGCGGCTTCTCCACGGGCGCGCGCCAGGCCGGGTGCCGCGTCGTCTACGCGTGCGACAACAATGCCGAGGCGCTCGCGACGCACAAGCGCAACCACCCCGAGACGGAGCACGCGTGCCTGACGCTGCCGTCGGCCGAGGCGGTGGCCAGGCTGCCCACCGACGGCCGGCGCTTCCACGTGCACTGCTCGCCGCCGTGCGTCAAGCTGTCGCGGATCAACACGCCCAACGTGGTCGCGGGCAACGCGGGCTCGCGCGGCACGGACCAGGCCGCCGACATGGTCGAGTGGTGCCTCGAGATGATGCTCGCGTCCGAATGCACCTCGTGGAGCCTCGAGCAGGTGGGCGACCATTCCGTGCAGGCGATCGTGGAGCGCGTGCGCAGGCGCCACCCGAACCGCCTCGCGTACGCCGTGGTCAAGCTCGAGGAGCTGGGCGTGCCGCAGACGCGCGTGCGGCTCATCGCCGCGACGCCCTCGCTCCTGGCCGCGCTGCTGCGCAAGGCGTGCAAGGCCAACGTGCGCACGACGCGCGACGCGATCTCGAAGCCGCGCGGCACGCATGTGCGCTCGGGCCGCTCGATCGTGCAGGTGCGCAAGCGGCTCAACCGCAAGCCGGGCGAGACCATGTGGATCAACGCGCGCGCGGGCTGGGAGGACTGGTGCACGAGCATCGACAGGCCGGCGCCCACGGTGCGCGCCAAGCACACGCACGCGTGGGTGACGCTCGAGGACGGCAAGGCCACGCACCACTGCCGCATGAGCGCGCAGGACCTCGCCGCGCTGCAGACCTTCCCGCCCGACTACCAGCTGCCCGCGCGGAAGCAGGACGCGTGCCTGCAGGTCGGCAACGCCGTGCCGCCCCTGCTCGCGCAACGGCTCCTCGAGTCCGTGGCCTGACAATCGACACGGTCGCCAGTGCTCGTGCGTGCGCATCAATGATGCACAGTTGGCAATCACCACTTACAATTAGGCTCAACTCACGCGATCCCGACAGCGTCATCGACGACCCCAACCACCCGCGGTTCCATGACGACATCTTGTGGGGGCCTTCGATTCTCTCCCGTGGGTATGACAACACCTCGGTGAGCTTCACATTGCGCCAAGTCGTGTACTACCACCACGGCACGGCCCCGCTGCGGCCAAGGACGTTTAATTTAGAGTGGCGGCACACCTACCACCTCCGAGGCCTTTACGGCGCCGTCCCCAAACCCGCCTCCGACGAGAAGAAGGCGCGGAGGGCGGCGAACCGCGCCGCGAAGCACGGGGATCGCACTGCGCGCATGCAGCGCGACGCCGCGCGCAAGGCCCAGCAGCACCGCGCCCGGCGCCACTAGAGCGTGTTGTGCTCGTGCGTTTGCCAGTTCATCAAATAAAATGTCAGATGTACTGCCCGATTACTCGATGGTGGTTTGCGCAGGTCGCTAGCCCCTTGACACGTAACTATAGACGTGTCCTCCCCTTTGCGCTGCGCGCACCACCGCCATGCCTCACCTCTACGAACCAGTACCGCCCCTCTGGCCCGTCGCGAAGCGGCTGGAGCGTCTGCCCCTGCAACGCTTCCCGGCGGAGCTGCTGCCGCGGCGCATCGCGCTCGTCACATGGACCAACCGCCGTTTCTCGCAGCACGAGGCGCGAAACGCGGCCTATTGCGCGCGTTGGGGATACACGTGCATTTGGAACACGACGCGCAACCTTCCGCGCCTGCCACACACCTTTGAGAAGCTGCCGCTCGTGCGCTGGGCCCTCGAGCGGCACGACGCGGTCCTCCAGATCGACGACGACGCGTCGGTGCAGCGCGCGCA
>Ga0209666_1004059_pt1 | contig 10423 bp, 9 predicted proteins | sample SaaInlV_125m_DNA_FD_184679 | JGI IMG/M metagenome (GOLD analysis project Ga0209666, IMG submission 184679) | Marine microbial communities from expanding oxygen minimum zones in the Saanich Inlet - Saanich Inlet SI037_S3LV_10m_DNA (SPAdes)... | ecosystem: Environmental > Aquatic > Marine >...
CGACGTCCGACGCGTCTACCCGCGACTCGCTGTCCCGCACTTCACCCAAGACGTTCCCGCCGCTCCGAACACCGAGAGCGCCGAGAGTGCCGCCGTCACCGACATCCAATCCCAAGACGAGTGGGGCGGGGGCGGGTGATCAATTACGCCTCCAACAGTATAAAGTATCGCGAAGCACGCCTATACAGGACGCAAGGATACCATCTGAAGGCAACTTGCGAAGCACTAAGGTTCTGCGAAAAGTCGGCAGCGGCGCCCAAGTGCCGCCCGCGTCGTCGCAGGAGGGGCTGGCGGCACTTCCGTCCGCGGTTGACATCGTATGCATATGTCCACGACGGCTTCTACAGAGCGCTGAGACGACCACTATATGTCACAACATGCATTTGACACAAGATCTGCATGTAGAAACCACCCACAAAAACGAGGTACCATCAAAAACCTTCTAGTGGCGCTGTGCGACGTCGTTACGGGACTGCTCGTTGCTATTCAGCTCGTAGCTATTCATTCTCGGCGCAAAGGTCGTGCGACCTTCACTCCTACCACAGGCGAGTCATTCGCGAGGAAGAGGCGAAGTTTTGTTGACGGATTTCGACTGATTTTGAGTATCCCCATTCGACGTGATACTCCTGATTCCTCGAACGAAATTCTGTATCGGCCCCTGCGAAGAGTTGGAAGTGCTTACTCAGTATCATTATTAGCTTTGAGCGGGCTTTGTCCTTTCTTTGCTTTCGGCTTTGCGAAATATGCGGCCGAATAACAGCCCCTCGAAACGTACCTGAGGAGAATCAACAGCACGCTTGCTGCGAGTTGTTTCTTCGAACACGAAATGCTGGTTTATGTACTTACTGCCCCAGCCTAGACCAATTCCCCAACCAAGTCCAAGCCCGACGCCACAACCTCCACCAACACCGAGTCCCATCACGCCGAGGTTGCCTCCTGAGAAAGTACGAGAGTCAGTTCGGAAGCTTCGCGTCGAAAAGCACTCGGTTCATGACAGCGTGTCGACAAGTTGGGGAACCGTAAATGCGCTGCGGGCACTCACCTCCAAATCCCCACCCGACGCCGAAGCCGCAACCAACACCCACGCCTGTGTAAATAAGGACATCAGTAGAAGCTCGAAGGAGGAACAGATTAACGACGGAAAGTTCTGTGCATTCGTACCGAGACCGACGCCACGCCCTTGAATCAACCTGTTAGATCCTGACATTTGCAAAGACGGCAGGTCGTTGAACAGTTCCTCTTTGCCTCGGGGACAGCTGATTTACTTCGTCGTCGCCCCCTCCCTTCTTCACGTGAAGTGGGAAGAGATCGACTGTAGCTCCCTTCTTCGTTCAAAGATTTTTTGGCGATCAAGGAATGATGCTGCGCCCTGCGCGCGCGGCCGCGCGCGCGCGCTTGCTCAGATCAAACAAGCATATTATTATTACATGTAGCTTATTATGTGAAGCTGATGCCGCGAGAAATTTTATCAAAAAAAAGCACCTCCTTTATTACATTGTCGCTCCCCAAAAGCAAATAATTGTTGCCTGACTATTTGCGGAGCTAGACTATTTACCACGCATCGCTTCTTCAAGTTCATTTCTTCTCGCGCGTGCTACAACTACTGTCACGGTCGGGGTCTTGTAGAACGGGCAGTTACGCATGTGGTTCTCAAGGCAGTTTCGGGAGGCTTTCTTGCACAAGATCCTGCCAACACTAAGTATATTGCATGTATCGTGGATGTTTCGTATGAATGGAGTTTCCTCGGTGGTCCCCGTGGCAGACTGGGTGTATCGCTTGACTTTTGACATTTGCAACCGGGTGCCCAAGTCTCCCGGTACACCAAGTTCATTGTGGCGTATCATCGTGTACAACATTCACAGAGTCATTTCGTGGTTTGTGGTACGTGCATTACGGGCACCTGAGCGCTTCTTCGTTTTCTTTCTGACACTCGTTCCCTCCCCATATGACTGGAACCGCAGAGCTCCGCGTCAAGTGAAAAGGCAGAAGCAGACTGGGAAAATCCAGAAGTTGTTGGTCGCTGCAAAAGGTGAGTCGCCGCACAGAGGAAAAGAACGAGTGAAGAAGCGAAGATTGACATCAACTTTCTCCCCAATATTCCCCAGGGCTGGCCATGTACCCCTTTACTCTTTCCGTGACGTTCCTACTGCTTTGAAATTCTGGTCAGAAGGCGGTGGCTGGAGTTCACGCTCGAAGCTGCCGAATGTCCTTTTGCTCAACGGAAAATGGGACTTTCATCTCGCTGCAGCACCGCAAGATGCCCCGGTTGATTTTTTCCACTCCAATTTTGATACCAGCCTCTGGGATGAGATTGACGTCCCTTCGAATTGGGAATGCCAAGGGTACGATCGTCCCATTTACACCAACATGTTCTATCCTTTCCCTTTGGATCCACCTCGGGCACTGCGCCGTGGGGTGTGGAGCTCAAGCAACAATTCGACAGCGTCGAGTCAAGGTGGCGATTTAAGCCTCATTGGAGGTTGGAAGTGGGATCCTGAGATCAAAAATCCTAACGAGCTCGAAAATCCCACTGGCTGCTATCGCCGTGCGTTCGATCTTCCACAAGGATGGACCGAAAACGGGCGCCGTGTTTTTATCTCATTTGAGGGTGTGGATTCGGCTTTTTATTGTTGGGTGAATGGTCAACGCGTGGGATACTCTCAAGACAGTCGACTGCCAGCAGAATTTGACATAACCGAAGTCCTTGTGCCTGGAAAAAATTTTGTCGCGGCGCAGGTTATGCGCTGGAGTGACGGTAGCTACCTCGAGGATCAGGATCATTGGTGGCTAAGTGGTATTCATCGGGACGTAATACTTTACTTGAAAGAGGCAGTTTTTATTTCAGATTATATGGTAAAAACTTCACTTCCGGAAAAGCGTGGTGGCCCAGCACGCGTTGACGTCGACATCCGAGTACAGGAAGCTGTGACGTCAGAAGTTGCACTTCCCACGGACGTCATCGTTGAGGCTCTGATTTTTGATGCAGATGGCACGCAGATTGCTTGTGTAACTTCTAGGCCAGAAGACCTGTTGTGGAGTGACCCTGCTGAAGTGTACGGTCAGCCTTTCGATAAGGATCAGCCCCAGTTCAATCGTAAGGCCCTGCTGTCATTATCAGTCCCTGCCGCTCGTCTATGGTCAGCAGAAGTTCCCTATTTGTACACGCTGGTCGTTAGGACAATGACTCCCACTGCCACAGGGAACACCTCCAGCCGCAGATTTGTTCCAGCGTCAGATGTTGAGGCTTGCAGGATTGGCATCAGGTCTGTGTCTATTTCAGAAAAGAAGTTATGGGTCAACGGTGTACCTGTCATCATTCAAGGCGTCAATCGCCATGATCACTGCCCTAAGAACGGAAAAGCAGTTTCAGAAGAGTCTATGTTGCAAGACGTGCTTCTTATGAAAAAATACAACTTCAACGCCGTGAGGACAAGTCACTATCCAAATCATCCGCGCTTCTATGACCTATGCGACGAATACGGTCTTTATGTATGCGACGAAGCGAACCTCGAAACCCATGGTTTCCATGCCGGGATGCATCCAACCCCCTTCTTGGCAAACATTCCTCAATGGAGGCAAGCTTACATTTCACGAATGGCTCGCATGATTCAGCGAGATCGCAACCACGCTTCTATAATCATGTGGTCACTTGGAAACGAGGCAGGATGTGGAAGTGGTCAACGAGCTATGGCTGAGTGGGCCAGAGAAAACGACCCTACTCGTCCCTTGCACTATGAATCTGGCGGTTCTCGCTCAAGTTGTACTGATATCATATGCCCCATGTATGCTCGAGTGTACACTTGTGAGAAGATGGCCAATGAGGATCCGAATGATCATCGCCCTGTGATTTTGTGTGAATACAGCCACGCGATGGGCAATAGTAACGGAAGTCTGGACAAATATTGGAGGTGCTTTCGCGAAAACAGCGCCGTGCAGGGGGGTTTCATATGGGATTGGGTCGATCAAGGTCTTGAGGCCACTGCGCCTAGTGGAAAAACCTTTTGGGCATATGGAGGTGACTTTGGTGACAAGCCTAACGATGCCCAGTTTTGCATAAACGGAATTGTTTTCCCCGATCGCACTCCTCATCCTGCAATGGAAGAACTGAAATTCTTAATGAGGCCAGTAACATTTCAGGTAACTAACTTGTTAAAAGAGGAAGCAAATTGCACCCGTGTAAAAACTGATAGCGAGCTGGTCAACCTTGAAACGTGGATGAGTAGCAACCCACGAATTGTGGTGCGCAATTGGTTGAATTTTACATCCTTGGATCATCTCAAAACGACCTGGGTGATCTTGGCTGATAGCGGTGCTAGGCTTGAAGAAGGAGTGCTTGACTTATCTTCTATTCCCCAAGATGCTGAGGTCGAGTTGCCGTGGAAGGCTTTTCTTCCAGATCTTGTGTTCCTCGCAAAGAAGGTGTCAACTTTGAGGACTGCTGCACAGACATCCCCTTTGCACAACTGGTTTCTGGAGTTCCGAACCACCGTGAAGGAAACGACAAGGTGGTGTGATGCAGGTCATGAAGTCGCTCATACGCAGATAACTCTTCCTGTTCCCGTGAATGGGTTTCCATCACCTTCTATGTTGTCCATTCCTAAATCACTTTCCGTTCACTCTGACATGGTTCGAGTATTCACCTTGGGTGACGATCTGTTGCAGGTGCAGTGTGCCGATGGAGTTCACATGGCATTTCATCTCAGCGGTCCAAAGATTGGAACGATCGTTAACATGGGTTCGAGAGGAAAATTGATCCTCGAAGGTGGCCCGTCTCCATGTTTCTGGCGAGCTCCCACTGACAACGATCGTGGGGGCGAAGCAATTTCATACTGTGCGCGTTGGCGAAATGCTGGGATAAATCAGTTGCAGACAGTACAGGACAGTTTTCCAACTGTTACTCAAACTGCTGGTCCTGATGGTTCGCTTCGTATCGCTGTTACGTTAACCATGACTCCATGTGGATCGAATAGAAAGGGAGTTGCAGGAATTACCGTAACACTGACGCATGAAATTCAGACAAATGGCATTGTGGACTTGAATATGGTCGCGACGGCCTCAAAGTCGTTACCCCCGATACCTCGTGTTGGCCTGCGCATGCGTTGCTCAAGTGAGTTGCAAGCCGTAGACTGGTTTGGCCGAGGCCCTCACGAATGTTATTCAGACCGGAAAGCATCTGCTACCTTTGGACATCACTCGTCAAATGCAGTCGACATGCATGTACCATACATTGTTCCAGGTGAGAATGGTGGCCGAGCTGACGTAAGTTGGCTTGCGCTTCGTCGGCGTGAAGTAATTCCCGAACAGCCGCTGACAATCAAAGGAAATAAGTTGCGCGCCTCAGCTCGGACAGGCCGAGGTACTGTCGCACCAGCACCGGGGCTCCTCGTCTCAATCCCTGCAGGTAAGGTTGCGCAAGTGTCTGTTCAGCAGCATTCTCTTGAGGATTTGGAGTCTTCGTCTCATGAATATCAACTTGAGGAATCTAGATCAAGGGGCGACGGCACAGTCCATGTGCACGTCGACCACTTACATATGGGGGTTGGCGGTGACGACAGCTGGACTCCAAATGTACACCCAGAGTATCTCATACCAACAGGAAGTAAATGGCAATTGAGTTTGAAACTCGCGGCTTTGGTACATGACGACGACGCATTTGAGATGCATAGACACTTGCAATAACGTGGGAGTGTTGGGAGTTTAATAATAGGTACATACATGTATGCAACGAACGAAGGCAACACACCAGGAAAGTCTGCATGAAAAGACCGGCACAGAGACGCATATGCTGTCGAAAGCACTAGAGCTCCCTTGATCTGTCAAAGGACGGACATACCTTGACATCGAAGCGTGTATGCGTATACTTTGAATGGAATGAAGAATAAAATCTATGGTGAGTAACTACCTTCACGCCATTGACCACTGCACACCGTGCACGACAAAGGACAAGCATCCAACATGTATCCAGGGTTTTTGTCGCACTCATTCTGCTCTGCCCAGGTATGACACGTTTCGTGAGCATCAGCGCAGTTGTCAGTGCTCACCTCCCTCCCTTCGAAAAATACCCGTTGGTGCGCCTCTCGCGAAGATAATGGAGCAACGTGCATCCATTTGGTTGCCGTCCACTTCTCACCACTCTCGACTGGACATCCTGCATGACTACTGCCACCGTCTAGCTCACCGCCAACTTTCGTACTCCAGAACAGTAAAGCATCCCCCTTCTCGGGCTTTACTGCCTTCCCGTTGTTCCCACAAACTGAATAGGCGGACTGGTTTCTGCCTCTGGGCATGTCAGTGTTTGGAAACACTGTCTCGCCTCCTCCCTGTCGAGCGAGTTAACAAGCGCACATCGTCGATTCCGTGATAGAGTCAGTAACAGTACAGGAGATGGAAGTGAAGGTGATGTGACGCGGATATTTAGACGAACGCACCTCAACATCCGACAGGTACATCAGCACCGTGGCCACTCGATTATTCAGCTTGCCAGCATCGTGGAAGAAGTAGTCATAGTGTGCACGATATTCCTCGCCAGGTTTGTAGCGCAGTACTTGAATCGGCTCGCCGTGAGATTCAGGAATCTGACTCCAGCTCGCTATGCGTCGTTCTATATTTTGTATCATTGCGTTCATACCTGTGAAAAATCACCCAGCCAGGCAACCGTCATAAGTAAATAAATGAAGTAAGAAGGAACTGAACCGACCGTCACATTTTACCCACCTTTTGGAACGAAAGAGCCAGTTGAGGTGCGAATATCGCTGAAAGAGCTGCCCCCATTTTCGGCATCTACCACGCCAGACTTATACATGTTAGGCTTAGAGTGCTCCTGCATGTTGCACCCCGAATTGATGTGGAGCACAGGAGCAATGAGAGGCGGTTAGCTGAGCAGCGTCCTTATTAATAGAAAGGGTGAGCGAACACTGAACGAGTGTCTGATGACTTACCATCAAAAAATTGCATTCCTCATCCGTCATGAAACCCTTGTACAGAAAAGCTCTCGGGTTATCAAGCGAAATAACTTGGATATTTCTCGGGTTAAGGACGTTCAGGGATGCGTGAGACAAGTCTGCCGCGTTGTGCAGCGTCCCTGAAGGCACCTCCATTTCGGCGTGAAAGTGGGTATCACTTGCTTCATGATACAAAGAGGATGTTGAGGGCGACCGAGTGGACTCGCTCAGCTATGTGCAAAGTTATACCGAGTCAGTAACGAAAATCTAACGCGCGAGCAACTTGGACGGAGGTATAGGCCCAGTCAGGAAGCTGGTAATAAGAAGGGCCGCTTGGAAAAAGTGTGCTCGGGGAGTGCTTTCGCTACTCACTTCTTCTCGATCATACGAACGTCGTTTGTCATCATGTCGCCGCGGTCGAACTTCGAACGTATGCCCCTCATTATTCGAGAGCTGGAAACTATCTTTCACTTCAAGTTGTGTAGCTTGGTCCTTCGCCAACGTCGAAGATCTGACGCGGCGGTGCACTACCTCGGCCCCTTTTCGATTTGATGAGCTGAGCTCTGATAAAGTCGGCTTCAAAGGTGGTAGAGCAGGCACTAGAAAGATAAAAGTGGCCAACGTGAGTGTCCAGCCTCCGAAAAACGCAATTGTGGCGATTCGATTTCGCCGCATGCGACCCGCCCCGTGCACGTGCAGCTCACGATTGACGTTTCCCGTTGGTTTCTGACTCGGTACTGATGATGGATTGATCGATGTACGGATCATGTATCAAAATGATGCATGCATAATAATATGCATAGACTATGATGAGCGAGCGAGGGAGAAATGATGAGTAATTTATTATTGTAGTACTGTAGCCATAAGCACTCCACTCCTCCTGCGGCGCATCCATGCATGCATTCAGCGCAAACTTGAACTTCACGTTTACGTGCATGATGATATGTGTGTACACATTACAATGTTTATTTGCTTCGGCCTTCCTTATTTAGCATGCTTGGGCACAAGCAAGTAAGTAAGTAAGCAAGTAAGCAAGTCAGCTCTCTTCGTTTTCTGTTTTCTGATTTCCTGTGCTGGATGCGCGTTTCATCTCGTGTCGTCGCTCTCTGCTCCTTTTAAGACGCAGTTCGTTTCGCCTGCTCGGTTCAAAGAAACACGAAAAAGTGTGCGTCAGTTATGCAACATGCGAGGCAGTATCGATGACGAGTGTTCGGTGGTGAGAGCATCGCTAAGCACGTGGAGGAAGAGTACTCACCTCACGCAGATAGTCCGTACGTCGTCCTGAGGGAACGCATCAAGATCGTGAAGCACGTGACAATACCGGCAATAGCGCTGTAAGGGGGCATCCGCATGCAATCGCACCTGTGCAGCTCTCTTTACAATGAAATTATGGATACGTATGTGTTAGAATGTGACGATATTCTTGCGCGACGTGGAGGGATGGATGCTTGTCTTTTTCTCACCTTGTGCTCTGAACAGAGTTTAAGTTTTCGCTTGCACGGTTCTGACAGATTTCTGCACGAGTACACCTTACACTGCGTGATGACGCCTTTATCAACCATCATTTGGCCGCTGATTGAGCCTTGCAGTAAGTGACTTTGTTTTCCAAGTGCTTTAATATCATGCGTGCTACCTTTGAGAACAGAAGTCATGTCGGCATCTTCTCCAGGGAGATGCTGGTCACGTGATGGGTTGCCAGGCGTAGTAAATTGGGTCCGAAATAAGCTTTCACCAGCGTCGTATCGGCCGCCGGAGGAATACGGCAGCGTCTGACCCAGCGTGGACTTACTTGATGGATGCGTAGCGACTGGAAAACTGTGACCGATTGTGCCGATGCCATGCTGTAAGTAGGCACCAAGCAAGCCAGGTTGATGCGAGAAGGAAGTTTGGAGCAACACCGCGGGTTCGCGCGAAAACTCGTTCACGATGTCGTCGCAAAGCCGATCACACGACTGAAGAGCGCACAGCTCCGAAAGTAGTCGGATTGGCACCGAGTGAAAGTCGTCTATTCCTTTCTCCATGTTGCAGAGGCAGATCCACGTGTGTATGTATGTGTGCTTGATTGTGTGAACATGATTCAAGGAACAACGGAACTCCTCCACGCACGCACGTCTCTCACAGATCTACATACAGAATACAATAGTAGTTAGTCTACTAATAGGGGGTTTTTGTGGCAAATTCGGGTCTAAAATCGGGTGGAAAATCGGGTCACCCACCCGATTTTCCACCCGATTTTCCACCCGATTTTATTAGACCCGAATTTGGCTCCACAAAAACCCCGTAATAAGAGGACACTACACGAGCGAGAACGAATGAAAGCCCTAAAATCGCCCTAAAACCCAGAATATCTGTTTGAGCACCCTAAAACGCGGACCAGGATTTTAGGGCGCCCTAAAATCGCCCTAAAATCGATCGCCCTAAAAATTGAGATTTCTCGATTATTTATTTATTTTCGTCCCCGTCTTCGTGTTCTTATCTTCTTCCCGATTGGGGACAGGAAGGAAGCTGTCAGAGATCCGGGGCGCAGCCCCTGCGCCCTGGACCTCCACTCACCCGAACCGTCACGTCTCCATGTAACATTGTGCATCTCTGTGAATTTCTATCTTTTAGCGATTAAACCTTTTATTTGAAGTGGGATTTCGTTCTGTGTCTGGCTTGAAAGCATGCATCCATCGAAGATAAAAAGCCTGGCTGGGAGGTAAATTTTCCTTCATGGAGACCTCGTCTTGAGCTTGAGAAACGTGTTTGCAACCTGGGGCGACGTTGATTTCTTCAGTAACGACTATGCTATAGGTCGGCTTTGCTGATGTCGCTCCTCGCCCCCGCCCATATCACACCCCCAGCTTGTTACGGTCCATTATCTGTGTTGGCACGGTGTAAACAAGACGTGTCTCGGGTCGTCCCACGCCGCCGCCGACAAACACTGATGGTGATGATGGGTTAGGTACACGTACGTGTCGAAATATTGAGTGGCACCACTGACGATCCATGCCTGACGAACCTTGCTGTGTGGATGTACTCGAGCATGCTTGGCCGTCTCGCACAGTTTTCGTCGATGATTCAAGCAGACTCCGTGTGCGTCTCGTGAGTCGGGAGAGCAGCGTGGTGTCGCGCCGCAAACCACCGAGCGGTCCCGTAACGACGCCGCACAGCGCCACTGGAAGGTTTTTGATGGTACCTCGTTTTGTGGGTGGTTTCGACATGCGGATCTTGTGTCAAATGCATGTTGTGACATATAGTGGTCGTCTCAGCGCTCTGTAGTAGCCGTCGTTGACATATGCATACGATGTCAACCGCAGACGGAAGTGTCGCCAGCCCCTCCTGCGGCGACGCGGGCGGCACTTTGGCGCCGCCGCCGACTATTCGCAGAACCTTAGTGCTTCGCAAGTTGCCTTCAGATGGTATCCTTGCGTCCTGTATAGGCGTGCTTCGCGATACTTTATACTGTTGGAGGCGTAATTGATCACCCGCCCCCGCCCCAC
>Ga0209666_1004061_pt1 | contig 10420 bp, 9 predicted proteins | sample SaaInlV_125m_DNA_FD_184679 | JGI IMG/M metagenome (GOLD analysis project Ga0209666, IMG submission 184679) | Marine microbial communities from expanding oxygen minimum zones in the Saanich Inlet - Saanich Inlet SI037_S3LV_10m_DNA (SPAdes)... | ecosystem: Environmental > Aquatic > Marine >...
CGCTGATGAAGAAAATGTGTTTTGGATCGATGATGAAAATGATGATTTCTTCGTTTTTTCAGCGCTGTCAATTTCCAATCCAGATTTCCCCGACGATTTGGAGGAGACGAAACAAACTTTGCCTTCCTTTCTTCGTCTTCTCCTCGAGCTTTTCGAAGTCCTCCTCGTCGAAGAAGAAGAAGAAGCGATGCACGATGATGACAAAGCGAACATGAGACTCGTAGTGTAGATAATTTTTTTTGTGCCGTCGTTTTTTTGCCAAAAAAAAAATATCCAACGCACCACTAAATTCAATCATCAGAGATTTGAGATTCATTTTATCTCTTCCTTTTTTTGAAACGACTTTTTGACGACGATGAAAAAATTTTCTTTTTTCTTCCTCTCTTTTTTTGATTGAATTTTTTTTGTTTGGACGATGAAAAAATTCATTCATTTTTCTCCCCTTTGTTTTCCTCAAAAAAACACACAGTAATCTAATCATTTTCCTGTGATTTTCCTGTGATTTTCCTGTGACCCCCAACCACTAAACCCTAATTTGAAAATACCCTAAACAGTTGTGGTTTTTTCTCGCCAGATATTTTTGGTTTGACCTCCCCTCCGTCTTTTTGTCGTGTGTCTTTTGGATACGAATCTTTTTCCGAATAACTAACCTCACTTTTCAAGCTCGTACGACGGCACTTTAACATCAAGTAAATATGGCAGACACACAAAAGACAACCACAGGTGCACCTGTGATTACGAATTCGTATGCCCCTAACAATGGCCTATTCAACTGTTTTGACGATATAAGCTCGTGTCTTCTTGGTTCCTTGTAGGTTATTTAATTTAGATCAATTTATTTAATTAAGTAATTTAGATCGTCTACTTTATCCTCTGCCAGTCACTACGTGGAATAGTCGACGCAGTGGTTACACTTACCTTACAACACGCGTATTTTACCCTGTCGTCGTATAAATCGATCATACATTGATTAACCTACCTTCCTTCTTCACCAAAAGCTGCGAGCCGATAAATCTTGGTTTGTTGGCTAGTAAAACTAAAACAGGCGACATCTTTTCAGTGTGCTGCATTTGGACTATACTGGCACAAGGTGGCTGTCAACCATGTTATGCACCAGGCGTGATCAATACTGCAGTTGCAAAGTATGGCGTAACGGAAGAGCCCGTGGATTGTCCTACGTATTGTTGTTGTGGCCCATGCTCGACCTGTCGCGCTCACAGAGAGGTGCGTCTTGTTTAGTGTAAAGTTACTTTTGCTCGTTTCTTCGTACGGTTCTTCGCCCACCGTTTAACTGACTCTCTCTTCTTCTTCAGGTTGACGCACGGATTAAATTGGGAGTCACTCCAGTTGGGTCACAAATCACTATCGCTCAACCAGTGATTATGACAGCGCCAACCCCGGTCTCTGCAAATAAGTAAACGAGCAAACATCAGGACTATGTGGTAGTCCTTTTGTCGATCCAGTTTTGGGTACACAAGGTAAGGGGAGTCTCAATTCAATGATCCCAAAATCAAGTTACTAACTAGTATAGATTTCATTTCTATAACAAAGTAAGTCACAGTAAAAATGTTCATGCATACAATTTTTTATCTTTTACGAAATAAACCTCTCGACCGAATCAAATCTTTTCCCGAATAAATAACCTCACTATTCAAACGCGTACGACGGTACTTCAAAACAAGTACTCGTACCTAAACGCGGTAAAAAGAAGTATCAACGCTTCCTCTACCCCGTTAATAATCTTAATCAACGATAGTCGCCTTCGGCTCTACACGTAAGTAAAGAAATAGAAACCGATTTTTTTCGTCGTCGTTTTTCCAAAAGTCGCGGAAGTTCCCGAAGTTGCGGACCTTAGTATAAGTTGCGGAGGTTGGGTCTTTTGGTTTGCGAGTGTGTGAGAACAGGAGGGATTCGTAGATTTTGTTAACTCGGAGTTCGTGTGGTCGCGGGAGTTTGCGGGGAAGGGTTCATATCAATTTGGTTGTTCTCTATTTATTTTTTTATTTTTAGCACAATGACCCTTCAACAGGTAACTGAATTGGAAGAAATTACCCCCGTAAAAAATGACGAGAGATCGAGAACCCCACTCGATACGAAGTCACGAAGTAAATTCTTGGGACAGAGTAAAGATGCTTTAATTGATATGATTGTTCAAGCAAATGTAGACGCAGATGAAAAAATAGAAAAATTTAAGAAGGAAAAAACAGAGTTGTGTGATACGATCAATACAATCAGGGAATACTTTTCTGACGAGGAATCGATAAAGTATAAGCGTGGTCAGGTTATTAATTCGTCCACGTGGAGTCACTTTTTAGATAATTTAAAGCCCGTTAGTGTTGAGATTAAAAGTATCTTGGACCGTGTACAAATGGAAAAACTTCAGGAAGAAAATACAAAATTACGTGATGTACTTGATGAAATAGATACACGCACTGAGCACTTATCTGTAGATTTAGATTGGACAAATTGCGGATTTCGGAAGCAATCCTGGGATGAATTTAAAGAGGATATAAGCAAACAGAAGTCCACTTTAGATACTGAGATTGAAAATATCGTCGAAGCCAATGAAATAGAAAAGTATAAGAGGGAAAAGACACTACGGTGGTTAGCCCTTAAGAAAATACTGTATTGGCAGAAGAAACTTGATGAAAGAACGTCATTCGATAATACAGCGGAGGGTAAAGTGAATCAATCAAAATGGAGAGCCTTCAATGATCACATGTGTACACTTATAGAAACAAATACGGTTTAAAAGTTCAATAATACTATCATTAACTTTTCCGAAAAAACTCCCGTAACTCCCGTAGCCAACCACTCAATATACCCGGACCATAAAGCCAACAAAATCGAACGCCGAGGACAGCTCCGCCAAAGAAAGGCGCCGTAAGGATTGCAAAAAAGATTCCTATCCCCCATCCGTTTGTGGCACATGTCGCGAAATCCACAACAGCACAAAAAACAAATCCGCGGCGGCAAATCCGCTTACTAACTAACTTTCTGAAGATCCTGAAGCACTGCGTTTTTAATTTTTCTAAATTGAAGAAATAAAACACAATATACCCTTAATTTTTCATTTTTTTCTTGAAGTGCCTTTAGAAACCAATCCAAAAAAATCTATTGACACGTGCCATTTTTCTTTTATTTGCTCACTTCAAGCACTTAAGCACGATGATCTCTATGAAGCAAACCACTTCTATATTTGTGACCCCGGTGACTGTTATCAATCGCATCAAGATTCCTCGTAAGAACACCACCGCGAATGTGTCTTCCAAGAATGATGTCGAGAAAGAAACGGCAGAAGAAGAGGAGACTAGCAAAATCGGAAGTGAAGAGGAAGCTGAAGCAACAATTGAGGAGAAGAAAATCCCAGAACGGTGACACTTTTCCTACAATATCTTTTTACATTGTCAATTGTTTTACATTACCGCAGCGTATCATATGGAAAGGTTTCGGCCGCCGATTTCGAGAAATTTAAGGCACAGATGGTCCAGAAGAAGGAACAAATGCATAAAGAGGCAAAGTACCCGGGCTCGAAGAAGTTTTTCGGTTTGTTTTAAAAAAGATATTTTCTAGAATATAACACGTGTCCCCTTTTCAACCTTCAGACAAAACTACCGAGTACCTTAACACCTGTAAACAAATATGTACCTTCCCAACCCCTTACTTTGCTGACCTTCAAGCTTCCGTGAGTCACCAAAACCTACCGAAACTACGAGCTCGCTCACCGCAATTATAGTCGCGTATAGACGTAGCCTTACTACTACGGGATAATTATTTTGTGAGGACAAAAGGGCTACCAAAGGAGTTTCCCTTAACAAGTCTTGAAAAAAAAACAGTATCCTTTTTCTTTCATCAAAGTGCGAAACTGTACGGCGTTTTCCATATCGTTCACGTCGTCCTCTTCATCCAAACTCTTTTCCACTTCATCTTCCTTCTGTGGTCTCTAAGAGTAAGGTCTTTTGGACAGCATACATTTTTGCATACAATTTTAATTTTGCATACTTTCTTCATTGTATATTACACCCTAAATTAAAAAAATCTGATGCGGAATATTTTTATACTCATGAGCGAGATACGGACTCTCAACCTCATCATCGCCATAACAAAAACGATGGCGGCTTTGCCGAGTTTCACGACGCCGCGACTGGTCGTCGGGACCCGGCCGTCTCGCAATAGGGTAAAAGCGACAATAGCGAGGAGCGAGGGAGCAGTGTTTTCCTCTTCCATTCGCGACGACGAGACCGACGCTAAGCGCGATGATGACGATGAGCCCACTGTCACCATCGCGGGGAAAGCGGTCTCGGCGATCGTCGCAACGGTGGTGGCGCTGAGCGCACCGACGCGATCTTCCGCGACGGAAGTGGTGCGTTTTAGTCGAGTCGTTTCTTTGGTTCTGTACTTGTTTGCGTTCGCGTGAGCTTCCCGTGCGCGCGTTTCCGCGGCGAGGATATTCTCGGATATCGAGACCGTTCTTTTTCTCTCTGTACCACAAACTCGTCCGACCGCACCCTCCGTACCACAGGGCGCGAGTGACGCGAGAAAGGCTGACCGTTAGTACTCACGCATCCTCCTCTATCTCAGATGTCAAGGGGGTCGACTGAAATCACGCAAGTTTCGGCGGCGGCGACGACGACGACGATGCCAAAGAATACTTTGAGGGTTGAGAAGAAAGCGCAACAAGCCAAGGTGGACGCGGCAAGGAGAGAAGCGGCCTGCAAGGCTAAGGCCGCGGCGACGAGAAGAGACGCCGAATACAGAACCAAAGTGAAAGTGAACATGAAAAAGCAAAGAGAAGCGGCAATGGAACAAGCGCAAGCCTTGGAGAAACAGCAAAGAGATGCGGTTATGAAGGAGAAAGCTGACGCCAACGCCAAGAAAGCCGCGGTTCAAAAGGCAGAGGCGCTCCGTGCCTCGGATAAGGTTGTATTCGACGCGGAGATGCAAGCCGAGGCTGCGAAGAAAGCCTTGAAGGTGAAGAAACAGAATGCTGCGAAGGCGTCGCTGGAGATGAAGCGAGTGGCCCAATCGAATGTCAAGACAGCCGAGGCGAAGACGGCCAAGAGAGAAGCGGCCCGCAAGGCTAGAGTGGAGGAGACGAGAAGAGACGCCGAATACAGGACCAAAGTGAAAGTGAACATGAAAAAGCAAAGAGAAGCGGCAATGGAACAAGTGCAAGCCTTGGAGAAACAGCAAAGAGATGCGGTGATGATGCACAAAGCTGACGCCAACGCCAAGAAAGCCACGGCTCAAAAGGCGGAGGCAATACGCAGGGTGAATAAGGTCGTCTCCGACGCAAAGAAGCACACTGAGGCGGTGAAGAGAGCCAAGGAGGCAAAGAAGTCGGCGGAGATGAAGAGAGTCGCACAAGCGAACATTAAGGCGGCCGAGACGAAGAGAAATGAACAAGCCGCCGCCGCCGCTAAGGCTGAAAGAGTACGATTGAGTACGTTCTCAAAGAACAAGCAAGCTGTCCAGAAACGGTTGGGTTGAAGACAACGAGGAATAAGGTGATGGTGTTCGGTAACTGATGAAGTATACATGCATGTGCGTTTCGCGACCGATAAAGCATATAGCACAAAAAAATGAGAGAGTAAACGTAATCGCACCGCACTGTGGAACTTCTTGTCCCCCAGCCCTCCTCGATTGCATCGTTCTCGTGTTTTTTAAGTTAGGATCGTGCGCAGGAGCAACAAAGAGATGTATTGTATGCATGTAGTTGGATTTCTTTTTCAATGGACCTAATTTTGTATTGCAGAATCCAACAGCTCTTTATTATAACTCTTCTTCTCTTCGCGTCTTTTGTGTTCATTTTGCTGCGATGAATCGGCACACACATCTAGCGTATACTTCAAAAGAGTAAATGCGACCTGTTCGGCGCTTGGTCGAGCTTTAGCATGTTTATCCCACGATTTTTGAACTAATCTTCTAAATTCTAACGGCACCCGTTCACCGATTTCTGGTCTTACATTCGAAAGGATTTGATTTATTACAATCATATCCAACATGTCCCCATACGGATTTTTGCGCTCGAAAATTTCCCAGATTGTCATAGCTAAGGAGTAAACGTCCGTCGCTTTTGTTTTCTGTTGATTTTTTAGTATTTCTGGAGCTGTCCATTGAACGGTAAATCCGCGCGTGGAAAGCCCTCCACTAATGGTCTTACTCCTGTTCTTTGCCTCTGAAAGACCAAAGTCGCACAGGCAGATGGAGTTATTTTCACGGACGAGTACATTATCAGCTTTCAAATCACCATGAACTATCGATACATCCGCAGAGTGTAGGTACGCCAAACCCGATGCCGTCGCAAGTGCAAACTTTGTAAGATCTGACACTGATAAGTTTCTTTCTTCGTCGTCAAGGAGTGACTTGAGGGACCCTTGTGTACAGTATTCCATAAAAAGCATAATAGCAAATCCGCTTACGACTTTTCTGAAGACCCCAAAGGCTTCCCTTTTTTTCTCTTTTATATTTGCACAACATGTAATGTAAACATGTCTTCAAAGTGTTCAGTGGTAGCACGAAGATGCGCACTATCAAACCAAAAGACGACTGAAGACAATACTTTGAACGTACCGTGTAGAAAATACGTTGAAACTATGTGAAACCTGCTTATTTTTTATACTTTTTCGCCGATTTCTTTTTCAGCTCGCGCACCTCCTTCTGGACGCGCTTCGATCGGGGGACGTAACGAGCTTCACTACGTGTCGAAGCTTCTTTTGTGTGCGTTTGATCACGAATACGTATTGTGAATGTACCCGTGTTGCGCGTTAAAAAAGTGAGGTATCCCGAAAAAAAAGCGGAAAGTTTTTGGAAAGTTTTTGGAAAGTTTTTGGAAAGTTTTTGGAAAGTTTTCCCAAAAATATCAACTCCCACAACTTCCGTAAACCCCAACCCCAGGTTTAACGAATTCAACAGATTATCAAAATACGTGTGATTCAACTAAAGATCACGAGTTTAATAAGGTTCACGCAAGGACACGAAGTGTCTGTTGCGGACTTTTATTTGGCGTTATTTGGGGAAAAGTAAAAGCGTGTGTCGAAGAGTCGTTGATATTTATTTTGTTTAGGGTTGTTCAGTTTCTGGGGTCACATGAAAATCACGTGAAAATCACGGGAAAATCAATAGATCTCTTGTCTTGTTTCTTTATCTAATTAGTACGCTTTATGAGAGAGCGTGAGGAGGAGTAAAGCGCTTTATTATTAAACTGCTTTTCTTCTCTCGTTTTTATAACAGAATCGAACTACTCTCTCTCTTCTTTTCGGACCGAGGAGAGAAAGACAGAGAGGTTCAAAGAGAGGACTCTTTTGCTTTTAAAAAGCGTTTTCGTTTTTGTCTCGCGAAAACGAAACAAAATGACAATGTGGATAAACAACAACGCAAAAGGCATTCTGAAATTGGTGTATGATGATGCAAAGATGACGACGAAACAGACGACTTTACGCGCCTCCCTGGTGGCAAAATCATCGAACACTGCGTCGACGTCGTATTCCTCCTCTTCCTCTTCTTCCTCCTCCGCTCTCAAAGTGTGTTTTAAAGGAGGGAGAAGAAACAGACGAATTCTGACGCAAAGGATGCGAGCGAAAAGGACAACCGCGGGAGGGGAAGCAGACGACGACGAAGAAGAAGAAGAAGAGAAGAACACGATGATGATGCAACAACAAGAAGAAGAACAAAACAACAATAACGAAAGAAAATTTCACCCGCGAATGTTTGTCCCTTTCCCGTTGTCCTGGGGATCGGTGAAACTGGACGCGTCCGATCCGTATTACGATCAAAACAGACAGAAACAGTTTTCGTCGACGGCGACGCCGAAAATGGTGTTCAGCTCGTTCGCGTTAGCGGTGGTCGTGTTCAACGTCCCGTTCGTGGCGCAGGTTTTAGCGAAAGTGAACCCTCTGTTCAGTGGTTTTTTGAACGCTTTGTCGTACGGGTTTAACGTCCCGATTTTCATCAAGTGTTCGACGGCGATTTTTAAGATTTGCGTGTTGTGCGTGGTCGTGAGCAAGTTGATTTTGAAGAAACGTTTGCCGTTGGAAACGCCGGTGGTGGTGAGTAAATTAGCGTTTAACGTTTTGTTGCCGTGTTATTTGTGCACGAGAGTCGCCGGGACGTTAACGAAGACGCCTTTGAACCAATCGCTGATGGTGTTGCCGTTTGGCGCGTTGTCGCAAGTCATCGCCGGGACGATTTGTGGGGTGGTGTTGACCAAATTAGTCGTAACGATGGCCTCGTTACAGAAGAAGAAAAGTAGTGGTGGTGGTGGTAATAGAGGGAGCAATAACAACAACTCGATATCGGCGGCGGCTATCGATATCGAGTGTAAAGACGACGTGATGCCACGTTTAGGCTTAGCCGCGTGCGCGTTTGGGAACACGTTTACGCTACCGCTCGTGTTCTTGACCGAGGTTTTAGGCGCGGCTAATGCAGATGTCATTGCGGGGTACATCGCTTTATATTTAGTCGGTTGGACGCCTTTGTTATGGACGGTTGGGTTCTTAATCATTGCCGGTCCAGCCATGAGCGACGCCATCGTGCGAGAGAAGAATCCGGTGAAGAAATGCGCCTTGCAAATCCGAGAAACCGGGAAACGAATCGTGAACGAATTAGCCAATCCGCCGTTTTTGGCGATGGTTTTAGGGGTCATCATTGGTACCAACGCGCCTTTGAGGGAGTTTTTGGTGCCTGGGGCGAAAGCGTTCGCTGCTTCTACTTCGTCGGGAACTCTCGCAACTATCGCCCCTCTCGAATTCTCATTCATCGCCGGCGTGGCCAAGGCTATTTACGAACTCGCCGTTAATATTGGCGCCGCCGCATTACCGATGCAAATGCTCGTCTTAGCCGCTTCGCTCGTTAAAGTGAAGAAAGAAGATTTAATCGAGCAAGAAATCATCAACGACGCCGCGGACGACGACATTTTCCGAGCAGACGACGCGTCGGCGTCGGCCAAAGACGACGCCTCGTGGATAACGGGGAAAACCAAAGCTTCTTTTCTCATCGAAAAAGCGACTGAAATCGTCACCAACATCCGAAAAGGATTAGTCATGGACGCTCCAGACTTCAAAGCCTTGTGCGTGGCCTGCGTCACGCGCTTCATCGTCCTTCCCATCGTCTGCGTCTCTGGATTTCTCGCGTTGAAAAATTTCTTTCCGCATTTAATTCCAAAAGACAAAATCGCCCAAATGGTCTTACTCACCATGTCGTGCATGCCTGCGGCGCAAAACTTAGTCGTCTTGGCGCAGTTAAGAGACGAAACTAGAGTGTTTGCTCCGCAATTAGCCGGGTTGATGTTGCGACAGTACATCTTTGGCATTTTGCCGTGCACGTTGTGGATAACCGCGTTTACCAGGTTGGTGGTTTAATGATGACGACGACGACTTCAAACGCGCGCGTATTTATTCTTCTTTGACGAGAGAAAGAGAGAGAGAGAGAGAGAGAGAGAGAACTGCGTTTGTTATGCCTCGTGATGACACTGTTATACATTCTTCGTCGCGTACCTTTATCTACCGCTCGTATTTTGAACATTTTGAAAGCACAAACGAACTCTTTTTCCATCACAAAAAAAGAGCGCAAAAGCGCTCTCCAAACAACGAACGGAAAGAAGCGAGAAAGAAGAAAAAGAAGACGAACAGTACTACTACTACGACTACTGAGAATGTCTCTCTGGACGCTTCTTCAGTCCGTTCTCCTCGTCGCGAACGCGTTCGCGGTCCTAAACGAGGAGCGGTTCTTGGAACCGAAAAGCTTGAGTCAAAGTGCGATTACGTCGGGATACGTTTCCGCGCACGGGTTTAAAGGCCAGTTGATTGGCTTGATATACGCGGCGAGTTACTTACGGATGCCTCTCCTCGCGGCGAACGCGATCGTGATCTTCGTGAAAGTCTTGTTCGGTTAACGCGCTTGTGAAATTCGTGAAAGTCTTGTTCGGTTCACGAGAGGAAGAGTGAGTGAAAGATATAACGCGATCGACGAATTTCATACCGCATACATAGATAGCTCTAGATATAAAACCGTGTATTATTATTATTATTATTATTAAGTGATTCTTTATGTGTATCTTCAAATTCACGCTTTGAGCGCCGTCTCCAAGGGAATCGGTTCGTTGGGAACACCGATGGTGCAACCCGGTCTCGGCCCGTACGTGTTCCAAAACGATCCAGACAACTTGGCACCGTTTTCTTTCAGCCAAGTTTCCGGCATCGCAGTTCCAGTTGGTTGCGCGGAGCAGTACGGTCGGCTCCCCGGTTTCGCTAAGTATTGTTGATGGTAGTCTTCGGCGAAGTAGTACGGCATAGTAAAATCTTCCGGGATTTCGCTCGTAATTTCACCTCTGGTCGACCCGAGCGCTTCTTGGTACGCTTTTTTTGCGGATAAAGTCATGTCGTATTGTTCTTTATCTTTGCAATACACGCCAGACCTGTAT
>Ga0209666_1004065_pt1 | contig 10419 bp, 10 predicted proteins | sample SaaInlV_125m_DNA_FD_184679 | JGI IMG/M metagenome (GOLD analysis project Ga0209666, IMG submission 184679) | Marine microbial communities from expanding oxygen minimum zones in the Saanich Inlet - Saanich Inlet SI037_S3LV_10m_DNA (SPAdes)... | ecosystem: Environmental > Aquatic > Marine >...
TCAGGGTGCTTATGTCTGACTTGATTCCAGCCTATCTGAGGCACTTTCAAACCGGGTCGTTCAGGAAAGCGCACCACAGACCCCTTGAACAAGCCAAAACCGGGCGACTTACTTTGGAATTCTTCACTGCGTTCGAATAAAATCTGATACCCTACACAGATTCCCAGAAACCATGCCCCTTCGTCAATGCGTCGGCGGGTTGCCTCCATTAAGGCCTGATTCTTCAAGGCAATCGAACAATCATCAAAGGCACCTACGCCCGGAAGCACAATCCCCGGGCATTCATCCAATCCAGCAGGTTCCGAAACCAAGCGTACTTCCACCCCAAGATGGAGCAGGGCCTTGTGGACACTTCTTAAATTACCGGCGCCATAATCGATCAACGCTATCACGAAATCAATGTAAGCCCCACCGAGAACAGAAGAAAGTTAAAACGTACCGGGGTGACAAAGACTCTTGGATTGCCAGTTTTTGATGATAGGTGTTATACCTTCATCATGTTCCGATTCATGACGCATGTTCGAGTATGGCAATGGCTGCTGGCCAGTTTCTTGATTCAGATCGCTGGGATTTTTTCCATCCAGTCAGCCACACCATCCCGTCCTGTGAAACCCAATTTCATTGTCATCTTTTGCGATGACCTTGGATATGGCGATATTGGTCCATTTGGTTCGAAAGCAAATCGTACCCCTCATCTCGATCGCATGGCAGAGGAAGGGCTTCGCCTTACCAGTTTTTATGTGACTTGCAGCGTGTGTACGCCTTCAAGATCGAGTCTGATGACCGGCTGTTATTCACAACGGGTTGACATGCACGTCAATGACCGAAACCTATGCGTTCTTTTTCCTGGTGACAAAAAAGGATTGAATCCATCGGAAAGAACCATCGCAGAAGTCTTGAAAAACCAAGGCTATGCCACGGCGTGCATTGGAAAATGGCACATGGGCGATCAACCTGAATTTCTGCCTACTCGACAAGGGTTTGATACTTACTTTGGCATTCCATACAGCAACGACATGACAGGCAGGAAGGATGGCTCGCGTCCACCACTGCCTTTGATGCGAAATGAACGGGTCATAGAAGCGCCTGTTGATCAAACAAGACTGACAGAGCGCTACACACAGGAGACCATTCGATTTATCCAACAGCATCAGAGGGACTCTTTCTTTATTTACCTGCCTCACACCTTTCCACACGTACCACTTTTTGCAGGCGTGCAACATAAAGGCAAATCAAAGAACGGCCTTTATGGAGATGTCATCGAAGAACTGGATACCTCGACTGGCGCCATACTCAATACTCTGAGAAAACTGGGGCTTGACCGAAGAACCATGGTAATCTTCACCTCAGATAACGGTGCAACCGGCGGCAAAGGCAGGAGCAATGGACCTTTGAGAGGCGCAAAAGGAACAACATGGGATGGCGGCATGCGGGAACCATTTGTGGCATGGTGGCCAGGACAAATCCCATCTTCAAGCACCTCGGACGCGTTAACCTCCACGATCGACCTGCTCCCTACGTTAGCTCATCTTGCGGACGCGGATATACCAACAGACCACACCCTGGATGGATTAAATATCTGGCCGATCCTCAAGCGCCCCGCTCAAGCAACTTCTCCACACGATTACTTTTATTATTACCAGATGCAGCAATTACAAGCACTTCGTGATGAACGCTGGAAACTGCATTTACCTCTGGTTCCCAAACTGCGCAACTGGGGAAAGCCTGAGGCCGAGTCACCCTTGATGTTATTTGACCTGCAGGCGGATATTGCTGAATCCAGCAACGTAGCAAACGAACAGCCGGACATCGTGGAGCGAATGCTGAAACAGGCACAGCTGATAAGGCATGAACTTGGTGACATTGGTATTCCAGCTCTTGGACGACGAGCTTCCGGCTGGAATGACAATCCTGAATTTTTGAGAATGGGAAAACGTTAAGGTTGAAGCCAGCGATAGGTCACACTGCGAAACCGCTTGTTAGACTTCCCGTTCCAATCCTTACAATCTTTTCCGTTGAACCGCCGACCTCCGTCGTCACTCAGCACAAGCAATTCCTGAAGGCCTGTATCGGGAAATATAACCACCGATTCAGGGTCAATGGATCGCAGTTCAGGGGTATGCAACTGAGTTACGTCGTTACCTTGTTCATCCCAAATATAGATGGCAGGGCCAAGGTCGCCTTTGTCCGTATCTGCCACAAAGATAATATGACCGCCAAAGTTATCCGCTCCCCGAATGGTACGCCCCTGAAGATCTAATAATTGGTGTTTTCCAAAACGAGGCCTGACACCTGCCACTATATCAGCAGGATTGATCATCGGTATCAGCAGGGCCCTGGCTCCTATACGAGGACCTCGAAAGCACAACCACAAAATACCATCAGAACCACTACAAAGACCTTCAATATTGAATCCCTCGGGGTCACTCCCTGCTTCTCCAGCACTTTGCTTGAGACCCAACTCATCGAAGGCATCGTGATCTTCCAGGTCATTCATCAAATCTTCATAAACATCGCCCAGAGGCTTGAGATCGAACACACCATTTTCCGATCGTAAACGGAGTGCCAATAATTTCCTGCGCTCCTTCTGTTTTTTACCATCCCGGTCACGCGAATGAGAACCAAGGACAAAAAGGTAATCCTTCACTAGAGCGAGAGCTTCCAGATCACCTTCTTCCTTTTTTTTCAACTCAAGGGCCTTCCTCAAATTGATTGATTGAATGGGTTCACCCGGGTCATGGCGCTTGTAAATCAACAAATGACTTGTCTCATCATTGACCACGGCAAAGTGATCCTTATCGAGAGCAACACCTCCAGAACCGTCACAGGAACCTCTGAAATAAGCGGTGTGCTGCATGAAATAATCGGCTATCAAAAGAGGTAATTTGTCATCCGATTTCCCTGGGGGCGATGGCCTTTTCTGATCGTCGGAAGATTTCACACTGGCTACACCACATCCTGTCAGCAAGGGCATCAAGCCTATGAGGAAAAGAATCCCCCTGAGGGTCTGTATGCAGCTTTGTTTATTCATTCTTGATTGAGTGTACGTTTCACGAGCAAAGGTGTGCATCAAAACAATTCCATGACTTTCAGGGAATGACAATGAGGTGTTTCTTCAGAAAAGACTTCATGAGGTTCAGTCGATGACCATCATAAAACAAAGCCCCCCCATGAGCCGCACCATGAATCACCTCCATGCTCACGACAGCCCCCGCTTGCTGATAAACCCCAACAAGCTCGTGCGATTGATTGATGGGCATTTGAGGGTCCTGATCACCGTGTATCAATAACAGCGGTGGATCTGTGGACTCGACATGAAATACAGGACTGGCAAGTTCAGCTAATGAGACATCATCTTCAGGCTGCGATCCAAGCAAAAGTTGGAGGGCTGGAATTCTAACGCTCAGGCCATGCGGTGTTGATTGCGAGAGAATGGAGGTAAGATTGGATGCACCGTAAAACGAAACAATAGCCTGCACATCTGAGGAAGCATCGGGATGTTCACCCAGATCGCCTTCCAGTAATGCATGGCCATTGGTCACCCCCACCAGAGCGGCTAGATGCCCTCCTGCGGATGCACCTGCGATGATGATTGTCTCCGTATGGATTCCAAGCCGTTTACTGTTTGCCCGCAAGTATCGAATCGCAGCCTTGATGTCATGAACATTGGCTGGAAATCGAGCTTCGGGAGTCAATCGATAATCAACACTGGCAATTGAAAAACCATCCTTGACGAGAGACTTCAGTGGCATGCTGGATTTGTGACCCGCTCGCCATGCACCGCCGTGAACCCAGACAATGAATGGCTTTTTATTGGAGGTATTGGAGCCATATAGGTCCAATTTCAGAAAGCGATCGCCAACTTGAGCATAAGTGAGGTCCTGTTGCATCTTGGTATTTGATGGAGCACCCTGCATATGCAGAGGAATGGAAACGATGATGATGCACAACCACGCGACAGCCCATCGTTGAAGTGTCTTCCTTGTCGTTGGTGGCACATGATTCATGGTACAATTGAAGCGTGAACCCGCTCAGTCTTCAAGGAATTCATCAGGCCAAGGATAACTTCCTGGCTTGGGAACGATTCGAATCAATGGGGTTTCGCAGGGAAGCAACTCCGGGACACCTTCCTGAGAACTATACACCACCTTGAATCGATCTTGACCAAAGGAGCACACAAGCAGATGAGCCGTCTCTCCTCCTTCGACCAGCATTTGATCAACCGTCCGATGACGACACAATATGTGAACGGCCTTCACCAAGCGACACGCAGGATGGGATGGATCACTCCATGAGCTCACATGATTCCCATCCATACCAACCATGCACTTGCGCGAGTGCTGCATGGCCTCCCAAACACGCGCACACCAATCATTCAGTAATACAGGATCATCACTACTCATCCAAGCTTCGGGCAACAAGTGTACGGCCCAACCCTGATGATGACATTGTTCAATGCGCCCCGAATCGATCGCAGTATGGCTTCCACAAATCATTAACCTGGTTAGTGGGGTAGTATCCCTCTGGGTTGAATGATGATTACTGTCATGCTGATGACGGTGTTTCAAAAGACTACTAAAGAAATCCACACCTCCTGCAGCCAGTGAATCAAAAGGCAATTTTTTCGCCCAATCATTGACTTCTTCGGGCAAACTGACATCCGGAACAATCAACCTCCTATGATCTTTGGGCTCCATTTTATCCTGATAGCTCAAGACTTCCAGATCATCAGAAGAACCAAGCAATTCCATGACATTGGATGTCGTTGCAGGAAAAGCCGGATCTCGAGCGAACATCGTTTGATGCAATGGTGTATCATGGATGAAGTAATTCCCTCCCCGTATAACCCGTTTTTTAGATGGGTTCACGCTGATGAGCATACCATTGGCCTGATCAAAACACCGCATTATCGTTGCCGACTCCGCCAGTACATGCCCGCGTAAAACAGAATCAACTTTTTTAAAAATCCAGGATGCTTGCATATCCTTGATGACCGGCATCATTCCTTCCAATTGAGCGATTGCATCTTTCTTGTTTAAGCCTCGTGTATGCGCATCGATGGCGACGACTTCGGAGTTGGAGGATGTGCGCGGAGAGGTATGAATTTCCGCAGAGAAACCAAAGGAGTGGGCAATCCCTGCCATTTCAGCCGCACCTGAAAAGTCATCCGATAAAACAAGGATCATAGAAAGTGGTGCAAGGCAGGAAATATTTTGTAACTCACGCCTACTCCAGACAAGGTGCGAAGAGGTATAGGGATTGATTCACTGGGACGATGCATTGGAAGGACATAAATCCTTTATTTCGCATGAGGCACATTGCGGACTTCGGGCAGCACATCGGCGTCGGCCATGCCAGATCAGCCAGTGACTGAACATAGTCCAATGATGCGGTGCCACTAATTTCTGTAAATCCTGTTCGACCTTCTCTGCCGAATTTGCCCTGGAAAACCTGAGACGTTCTGACAGTCGCTTCACATGTGTGTCCACAACAATACCTACCTGTATCTCAAATGCATTTCCCAGAACAACATTGGCTGTCTTGCGACCAACGCCGCCCAACTGCACAAGTTCTTCCATGGTTTCAGGAACTTGGCCCCGATGATCTTCAACTAGTTTTTGAGAACATAAACGGATATTCCTGGCCTTGCTTCGAAACAATCCTATGCGCCGAATATCATTCTCCAATGCTTCCTGGCTGGCAACAGCATAATCCTGCGCTGTCTTGTATTTTTCAAACAAATCACTGGTTACGATGTTCACCTGTTTGTCGGTGCATTGCGCGGATAATATAGTGGCGATGAGCAACTCCAGAGGATTCTTGTAAACAAGCTCACAATGGGCATCAGGATAGGTTTTCCTGAGTGCCCGGATGACCAGTTGCATGCGATCTTTCTTGGATTGAAGAGACTCTCTGGGCATGAGTTAGATATAAAAGAGGCGAATATCAGGAAAGGCAAACAGTGGTTCAGAGCCAGAAGGAAAATATAAAAATATCCTGATTCTATGCTTCCCCATGAACCGATGAGCACACCTTCATGGATGAAGCATCTTCAGGTTCATCAGCAACCTCGGGATATTCAAACACGCGGCCTTCGAAGTTACGGATCACCACTCGTTCGTTGTTATGACTCAGGATATATTCCGGATTGATCGGCACCTTGCCACCGCCACCGGGAGCGTCGATTACATATTGCGGCACCGCATAGCCTGTTGTATGACCACGCAATCCACGCATGATTTCCAAACCTTTTCGAACGCTGGTACGAAGATGAGCTGAACCCGAAATCAAATCACACTGGTAAAGGTAGTAGGGACGCACACGGCACATCAGTAATTTGTGAATCAGCGCTTTCATGACAGGCACTGAATCGTTCACCCCTCTGAGGAGCACAGACTGATTGCCCAGCGGGATCCCGGCATCCGCTAAGCGACCCAAAGCTTCTTTGACCTCAGTCGTTAACTCTCGGGGATGATTCGCATGCACACTCATGAACAGGGGGTGAAACTGTTTGAGCATCTCGCATAGATCGGAAGTGATGCGCTGAGGTAGGAAAATAGGAATTCGACTGCCAATACGAATGAATTCTACGTGGGGAATATCCCTGAGCGCCTTCAACAAACCCTCAAGCTTAGAGTCACTCAAAAGGAGTGGATCACCACCACTGAACAAGACGTCGCGGACCTCTGGATGCTTTCGAATATAATCCAGCTGCTCCTGATAATCAGGTTGGAACCCATAGCCTGAAGCATTGCTCACCAGACGAGAACGAGTACAGTAACGGCAATAAGCCGCACAACGATCCGTCACCAAAAAAAGCACACGATCAGGATATCGATGCACCAAGCCGGGAACGGGAGAATGCTCGTCTTCTCCACATGGATCACTCATGTCCCAAGTGGAGCTGATAGTCTCCTCAACGCGGGGCACGACTTGCCGCCGAATGGGGCAAATTGGATCTTCGCGATGGATCAGATTGGAAAAATAAGGCGTGATTCCCAAAGAAAGTTTGGTATTGGCCAGCTCTGCCCCCTGAATCTCTTCATCTGACAAATCCGGAACCACGGACTCCAACTGGTCGAGGTTGTTGATGCGGTTTTTGAGCTGCCATCTCCAATCCTTCCAATCGGAATCAGACACAGCATGCCAAGGGCCACGTCCTCCAGAGGTAAACCGCTTGAGCGATGAGATAACCTCCGAAACCTGAGCAGGATCTTGGTGGGGATACGTTTCGTTAGCCATTGTCGGTGAAATATAAAGTTCTATCGCCCCCTGTCAAGGAACCGCAAGTCACTGATTGACGCAAAAAACAATTGATACCACTTGGAATGACTACTCCAGGGCTTATCGAATCGTCGCAATTTCAATCTACAAGACTCACCTCCGTAAATGGTATCGTTCAAAAGTTCATACAGATAATTGCCAGCTATTGGATCCAACATCCCTCAGAAAGTGCCGCTATTGAACGCGCAACCAATATATTCGAGTGGAAGGTGAAATTGAGAGTCTGCAGCATGGAAAGCTTACCCACCGATGAAGCTCATGGTGCGATCAGGCTGAACGAAATCCTCATGGCCAATTTTGTGCCCGGATTCCTTTCCCCAAACAACCGTTTTTAATTGGTCGATGATTGCCTGGTCTGCGGACCCATCTCTCAAATGAGCTTTAAAGTCGTGCTCATGATGACTGAAAAGGCAGGTTCGCAGTTGGCCATCCGCAGTGAGGCGAAGTCGATTACATTGTTGGCAGAAAGGTTCGGATACAGATGCAATGATCCCCACTTCGCCTTGTCCATCTTTGTGCTTCCAACGCTTGGCAGTTTCGGATGGATTGGAAGGAGGAACCTGTTCGATATCAAAGCTTGATTGTATGCGATCAATCATTTCCCTCCCTGTAATCACCATTGTTTTTTGCCAGGCTTTAGCATGATCAAGAGGCATGTACTCGATGAAACGCATGCTGATCTGGCGATTTTTGCCAAATTGAACAAGATCTTCGAGCTCATGATCGTTTAGATTGCGAATAATGACTGCGTTGACCTTGACGGGATCAAACCCAAGCTGTTTGGCAAGATCAATACTGTCCAGAACATCCTGCAAGCCTTTTCTGCCGGTCATTTTTTCGAAATTATCAGCATCAAGTGAATCCAGACTGAAGGTCATGCGAGACAAACCGGCGTCCTTCAACTGCTGAGCATATCTGCGAAAGAGGAAGCCGTTGCTTGTCAATGCTACATCTTTGATTCCAGGGATAGCCCGGATGTTAGAAATAAGATCAGCAATACCAGACCTCAGAAGGGGTTCACCACCTGTGATGCGAATCTTTTCAATTCCCAGACCAGCTGCAATACGTGTGAATCGTTCAATTTCTTCGAAAGTCAGGATATCTTTTTTCGGCTTCCAAGGGTAGCGAATAAGCCGCTTGGCTGTTTTGGAGCCAGCATCTTCTTGCTGGTTACGATAAAAATTGGAAGCCTCTTCGGTGTCAGGAAGGCAATATAGGCAGCGAAAATTGCATCGATCAGTCACGCTAATCCGAAGATCACCCATGATCCTTCCGAAGGAATCCTGAAGCCCTACTGCATTGACTGGGCTACCCATGCGTTTCTTTCCCAAGAGAATTAAGGCTGTTCCGAAGGAATAACCTGAACGCCACCCTCCTGATTTAATTCTACATTGAGGTCGAAATTAGGTTTGTTTTCCCTGCGTTTAAAACCTCGCTTGAGCAAGGTCGCTCCTTTTGGAGTGGAGCCGCCTCCCATGATACCTTTACGAATCCACTCGATACGACGGGCAATCGAAAGCTCGTCTTTGAGTTTGCGAATCTGTTCTCGCATTACGGCCAGATCATTGAATTGACGTTCCAGATCAGCTTTCTCGGCCTGCATGCGCTTCAGCTCTTTGAGAAGGAACTCCCGATCACCCTCCGAGGAAGCCAGTTTTCTTTGGGTCTCAAGAATATGGCCTTCAAGAGTTTCCATGTTGCTGTTCAGTTCAGTCATTTGCCCTGTGAGCGCATCCCGTTCAGTGGATAATTCAGTGATGCGCTTATCTTGATCGGCAATTGTTTTTTTCGCTTCGTTGGCTTCGGTAGTAACCGCAACTACCGTGCTTTGAGCCTGTTCCAGCTCTCCAGTGATGGATTTATAACGGTTCTCCAAGCTCTGGAGTGCTTCTGATTTTGTGTCCAATTCAGCTTTGAGGACCTTGTTGTTTTGGGTTTGAGAGGAAAGCTTCTCCTGCGTTTCGGTAAGGCTGGATTCGACAACTTTAATCTTGTCCTCCTTGGCCTGTTCCACTTTGTTCGCTTGAAGATGGCGGACTACGAGCCCAACTAACAGTAGGGCACAGACAATTCCAAGAAGGATCGTAATCTTGCTTGTGTTATTCATTTCTTATAACATGGTGGTTGAAACTTGTTTTGGCAAGCCTTCAGAAGGGATGCTTCGATGATAGTTTTTTGCTCCTTGAAATCAACAAGTTCCAATGACTGGTTTTGTAAAACCGAGCGAGGTCCTTGAATTGTTGCTGACACTGTTTAAATTGATCATATGGAGTATCCAGAGTCCATTCCGGTGATGATGTTGCCAAACACTACATTGTTTCCAAACACCATGTTACCTCTTTTCATTTTTGAGCCGAGGTATTGCAGGATGCTGCATCGAAGTCTTCAAAGCCATCGGTTAATGGCAATTTCGATGCGGAAACCTCAGACGGCACGCGAAGTTCCTTACAAAACGGCAGGGTTGGGCATGATCAGGGCTGCGGTCAAACACGCGGACGGCAGTTCACACATTATTCTGCAGGGAATGTCACGTATCCAGCTCAATAAAGCGACCGCCTACAAACCATTCCGTGTGCATGATTTCGATTTGCTTGAAACAAAACGCAGGAGCGAGAAACGCATCTTGTCACTCAAGCAAAAGTTGGTGGATCTTATCTCGATGCATTTGGAACAGGACAAAGGCATGCTGCAAAAATTTCAATCCTGTTTCTCTGAGTGTGGGGTTGAATCATCAGGCGTAGGAGATCATTTACCTGTTGAAAAAGCACTCCTGAAGATGATCCAATTGCAGGAGATCGAGCATCTGGCAGACCTCGTATCATGTACATTCATCAGCAAACCACAAGCCAGGCAACTTATCCTTGAAGAAGTAGATCTGGAGTCCAGATTAACACATTTGATAGCCTTTCTCATGGGTGAAATATTTTGTCGCAAACGTAAAGACCCCTCATGACTCCCTCCAAGCTCAATGAAAAAGAACTAAATCAGGCAGATCGTAAGAAGATCATGTCAGCCCTGTTTCAGGATTTCGTAATTCAACATGGTCAGACGGCCCTGGTAATGCTCGGACGCATGCCCGGTACAGATGGTCAACTGATGACAGATCCCGATCCAGAGGCCGCTAAAACGTTGATT
>Ga0209666_1004074_pt1 | contig 10407 bp, 3 predicted proteins | sample SaaInlV_125m_DNA_FD_184679 | JGI IMG/M metagenome (GOLD analysis project Ga0209666, IMG submission 184679) | Marine microbial communities from expanding oxygen minimum zones in the Saanich Inlet - Saanich Inlet SI037_S3LV_10m_DNA (SPAdes)... | ecosystem: Environmental > Aquatic > Marine >...
GGCGAGCGCGCCGAGGGTAAGCCTCGCGATCGCGCGCCGCGCGATGCGACGGGACCTCGCGGCGGATTCGGTCTCCTCCGCCCACCGCTCGAACGAAGTCGCGAGCGCGCGCGAAGCGAATCGAGCGACGCACTTTTTGAGTTTCCGCCGCGTCGCGGCGAGCGCCGACGCGCGATCGCGCCACCCGTTCCACGCTGAAACCAGGTTCTTGCGACGTAAAGCGTTTAGAAACCGCTCGCACGCGCGCTCGAGCCTGGCGTCCGCCGCCACCGCCGTCTCCACGCGCGCCGCGTTCGTCGCCGCGTTTTCAACGAAATCGCACCAGTCGTAGAACGAAGAAGCGAGGCGTCGACGGAGCATGCGCTGCACGCACCGCCGCGCGGCGCGCTCCGCCGCCGCGGCATCCGCCGAAAACGATCGCCACCGGTTGAACGCGCGGTACGCGACGTTTGAAAAAATCGCGCGCAGAAACTTCTGCGCCGCCCGAGCCTTGCTCTCGAACTGCTTCTTTCGCCGTAAAGACTCCCGCCACTCGGAAAAAGAAAACGACAGCGACCGTCGCGACCACCGCTGCACGACACGCAACGCCGTTTTTCGCGCGCGGCGCCTAAACGAAGCGGCTTCGGTCCACCCGTCAAACGCGGCGGCGAGACTCCGCCGCGTCGCGCGTTTAACGACGCGCGTAACGACTACGCGCCTTCTTTTTTCCTCGAGCACCTCCGAGCGCCACCGCGAGAGACACAGCCTACGCAGACGCTCAGCCTTGGCTTTCGCGAACCGCGTCGCTCTGTTCCGGCGGGACACAAGGACAGCCTCCGCGCGCTCTCGCGCCTCCGCCGCGAAAGCCGCGTCGGACTCCGCGCGTTTCCCCGCCTCCACCAAAAACGCCCAGTCCTGGAACGCCACCGCCAACGCGTTTTTGGAGAAGCGCGCGGTGGCGCGACTTACGCGCTGGCGCAGAGCGCGCGTCCGCGCGTGCGTCCGTTTCCAGACGTAGAACGCGCGCGAGCGCGCGCGGCGATCGAGCACGCGCCGCGCGACGCGCGCCGACGCCTTCTCCCGCGCCGTCTCCGACGCCGTCGACGCCCAAAAACGAAAGTTCCGCCGCTGGATCGCGCGCCGCATCAGCGAGGCAAGCCGCGCGACGCGCGCGGCAGTCGCGCGTATGCCCTCGTGGTGTCTGCGCCAAACGCTCCACACCTGCCTCAGGTACCGCCGGTGTGTGCTCATCTCCATCTCGCGCGCGAACTTGGACATCAGACGCACGCCTAAATCGAGCGCGTCGCCCTGCGAAGCGTCGCCGACGAAAACGTGCCCGCCCGGGGTCGGGGTCACGCCGAGCGGCGCGCGCGCCCCGAACGCGAGCCCGGGCGTGCTCGCGGCGCTGCCGTAGACGCTCTTCGTTCCTCTTCGTTGCGTCTCGTACCGGCCCTTCCGCGCGGCCGAGCCGGGGAGGCTCGGCGGGAGGCTCGGCGCCGACTCGGGCGCGAGCGAGAGCGCGACGCGCCACGATTTGCGCGTCGCGAACGTATTAGGCGAAACCGTGGGCGTGGCGTACGTCGAGCCCGCGCGGCTCTCCGTTTGGCTCTCCATTTGGCTCGAGGTGGATGCCTCTTTCGTATCCCGCGCGCGGTCGCGGTCGGTCGGGGGTTTGTCTCGCTTCGGCTTTTGTGTCTCGCGCAGGCGCGGGTCCGCGGGCGCGGCGGCGGGCGGCGCCGGCAACGGCGACGGCGCCGCCGACGCCGAAGGCGTCGCCTCCAGCGAGACGCTCGACCGCGCCGACGACCGCGCCGACCCGAACCCCCACCCGGAGGTGGGCATCACCGATCCGGATATCACCGCGGCTTCGAACGTGTTCGGTTCGGGAAGCGTCGCGAGCGCGTTGCACAGCCGAACGCGCAGCGCGATGGTCTCCGGGAACCGACGCGGCGAAAAGCTCGCGACGGCCAACGTCGCATCCGCCCCGGCGCCGGTTTTTCGGCGCGCGTTCGGGTTGACGTCGCGCACGTCTCTCGCCTCGAACTGCTCGTTCACGCCGCACGTGTTCGAGAAGAACATCAGCCTGTGCCTGCCGCTCTTCTTCGCCTGGAGGTACCGCCCGGAGGCTGGGTGCGCGACGCCGAAGAAGCCGGCGTCGGATCGAAGCCTCGAAAACGCGAAGCGCGTGGGGTGGTGCGCGTCCGCGGAGCTGGTCCGCGCCGCGAGCGACACAGCCTCCTCCGCGGTTAGGTCGGAGAGCTCTAGCACGATCGAGCCGTCATCGAGCGTCACCGCGTGGTACGCGCGGCCGGTCTCGACGTCCACCAGCGTCACGAGCGTCGGCTCGCGAGGGAGCCCGTCGTCCGCCAACGGCCCCGAGCCGGACGTCGACGCCTCCGCGAATCCTCCGCCGGCACCCTCCAGGCGACGCGCCACCTGCGCGAGGCGAGCGGCGGTCTGGTTGGAGTCCGACATACCGGACGTCGCGTGCCGATCGGCGAACGCCCGCGCTCGTTCGTCTCGCCGATACGCCCCGCCCAGACGCGAAGGGCACCCGACGCGACCCTCCAATCACCTGCTTCCGACTGGGCACGCTCAATCGCCGCTCAAATTCCGTACCGGTGACTCCCTCACGCGAAGGCGGTGTGTCGACCCTCGACCCCTCCGCGCTCCGCCGGCGCGCGCGTCGCGTCGTCCGGCTACTCCGAACGCGCTCCGCCGCCGCCTATACCGCTAGCGCCCCGCGCCAGCCTCAGTGCCGAGTCGATGGACTTGGCTTGGCGGGAGAGGAATTCATCTTCATCATCTTAAACGACTTGACCGACCGGAAACGACCGAAAATACTAACAACTTCTGAATGGCGAGTAAACAGACCAGAAAACCGCTCACTCAACCGCTCGATTTGTTTTTTTCTCGTCTCGTCCAACCTGTCGAGGTCGCGACTCGCGCCTTCGCGCGCCCGAAAAGGAACCCACCGGCCCCGTGAGCGGTCGAGGTCTCGATTCTCGGATTGGCCCGCGATTCAGCAGAGCGCGCGTTGTGCGTTCGAAGCGACCAAACACACTTCCACGATGCCCTCCGTCGCGGGCATGGGCCTGGAGTTCAGCTGCGGGGAGGACCCGAAGCTGGTGCCCGCGGTGGCCACGGGCGCCGAGCAGCACGGCGCTGCGCCTGAGGAATTCGTGGAAATAATGACCGCAGCGCTGAAAGGTGCGTCTCCAGTCGGCGCACACCGCAAGCCCGTCGAAACCGTCCGCCCGTCCCCTCTCCGCCGACCCCGCGGACGCGATCGATCTCGAGACGCGTCGACCGAGGCGCGGGTCGGTCGGGTCCGGCGCGTGTGGGTGACTCGGCGGTCGCGCACCTCGACCCAAAATTGGATGGCATCGCCGCGTTTCGAGAGTCTCTCCCGACAGCTCTTCGGGTCCGACGATCGGATTCGACATCGAACGCGAACTCCACGCGCGCTCGGAAACCTGACCGAACGCGTTTTTCTCACTCTCCGTCGCCATCTCCACGCGTCGCAGACGCCAAGTACGGCACGCGCCCCACCAAAAAGGTGACTCTCGAGGCGTTGAAGCAGAAGGGGTGGCGCCCCCCCGCGATTGCCATCCCGCCCGCCACCCCAGGGACGAGTCCCGGCGGAAAGAGGGGCGTGACGTGGCGCGTCGCCGCCGAGCGCGCGGCGCGCAGCGGCTACCTGACCTCGCCTCGGTCCGTGCACGTGTGCATGGAACACGGCGTCGACCCCGCGACGCTGCTCGAGCGCGACCTCGCTTCGTTCGCGGAGAAGGGCCTGAGCGAGACGCTTCAAGCAGCGGCGCACGCGCACCACGAGGAGGTTCGCGCTAAGACGTTGGCTCGTCTGCTCGAGGCGCGCTCGGCGCTTCCCGCGAACTTCCAGCCCCCGAGCGTGGGCGTGGATAAGCTCTCGAAGTCGTTCAAGATGAACGCCACTCCGGGCGAGAACTCCGCGGACGCGGAGATGCGCGCGCGGCAGCTGGAGGAGGAGGCTAAGCGCGCGAAGCAGAGGGAAAAGTTGGAGGCGAATCGAAAACAAGCCGAGGCGGAGACGCAGAAGCTGCAGCGCGAGTTCGCCGAGAAGACCACGCGCACCGAAGCTCGGGCGCGCGTGCTGAGCAAGAAGATGCTCGAGCAGGAGCGCGCGCGGACCGCCGAGCAGGTGCGTCGGACGGCGGAGCAGACGCGCCAAGCCGCCGTTTACGAATCGGACGAAAGAGCGGCGGCGCTCAAGCGCGTCGACGAGGAGACGGCGGCGCGAAAAGCGGCGGCGCGCGCGGCGGCGCTGGAGAAAAAGGCGGAGGCTGCGCGACGCGCCGAGAGCGCGGCGCGCGTCGCCGCGCGCGCGGCGAAGACCGCGGCCATCCGAGCGCGCGCGGAGGCGCAGACGGAGGCGCTGCGGCTGCAGCTCGAGGCGCGCGACGCGAAGCTCGCCGAGTTTGAAAACGCGACGGCGCGGCGGCGCGGCGGCGCCAACCAAGGACCCGGCGCCTCCGCTCGGGTTCCGCCCTCCGTGTCCCGCAACCTCTCGGCTTTAGCCTCGGAGGAGGAGCAGAGGCGACGAGAGCTCGTTCGCGAGCGTCTGCGGCGGGACGCGCGCGCGATGTCCGCGAGGATGTCCGAGGATGACCTCGAGGCGCGCGCCGCGCGCGACGTCGCCGCCGCCGCGAAACGCGCCCAAGCCGAGTCTGCTCGTCTACACGAGACGGAGTCTCGCGCCGCTTCGTTCGCGTCGGCGGAGGCGAAGCAGGCGGCTCGGATGCGTTCGTTGGCGAGCGCTCGCGCGGCCGAAGCGGAGCGCGTGCGGTTCGAGCGCGCGCTGAAGGCGAGCGAGCGCGCGCAACGCGTGCAGAACCTGTCTCGCGCGCGCGCGGTGGAGAAGGCGAGGCTGTTACGAAAACTCGAGGAGGACGCGTCGCGGACGGAGACGTTAACCTCCACGCGCGCGTCCTTGGCGGAGTCCCGTCAGCTCGAGAACTGCCGCGCCGCGCTCGCGAAGTCCACGAGGCAGCAGCGGGAGGAGGAGGCGATGCGCAAGGAGACGCGCGAGAGGTGGCTCAAGTCGCAGGAGCCGGACCTCGAGCTCGAGGCGCGAATCGCCGCCGAGGCGGAGGAGAAGGCGCGCGCCGCCGCCGAGGCCAAGGCGGCGGAGAAAGCGGCGGCGGCGGCGCGCGTCGCCGCGAAACACAAAAGAAGCGCGTCGCAGGTGTCGGCGTACTCGCAGAAGTCGGAGAAGCGGTCGCAACTCTCGGGAGGCTCGCGCGCGCACTCGACGGCCGGGTCCGCGCGCGACGGCGGCGCGGAGGTGGACGCCGACACCGAAGCCGAAGTCGACGCGGAGATTGAATTTCGACGCGAACGGAACGTCGAGGACGGCGAGGGCGGTTTGGATTCGGGGGACGGCGACGACAGCGCGCCCGCTTTCGTCGCCGCTGAGGGCGCCGAGGCACCCGTCGAGGGCACCACGGACGCACCGATGGAAGGCGAGGCCGCGGAGGAGGCGCCCGCGGCGGTCGATGAGCCCGAGGCGGCGGACGTGGACGACGAGGACACCGTCGCCGCGTGATGATGATCAGATGTTGACGGCAATCGTGATTTGACAAAACTTTCTGAAATAACAACGATCGACGACACGCGCTCGCGCGCGCCCGACACGCGCTCACGCCTCGTCAGTTCGGCGCGCGCGCATGACTCTTCCCCCCGCGTTCGCGCGCGGCGCGCGGCGCGCGGACGCGCCCCAGCGCGCGCACTACGGCCGCATCTTCGATGTGGCGTGTTGCCCCTGGGACGACAGTCTGTTCGCCACCGCGGGAGAGGACGAGACGGCTCGCGTTTGGCGGGACGACTCTCGATCGAGCGGAGGCTCCGGCATCGCGTCTCACGGGGTGTGCCGCGGCCACAAGGACGAGGTCGTGCGCGTCGCGTGGCACCCCACGATGCGCATCCTCGCCTCCGGGTCCGCGGACGGCGCGGTGGCGGTGTGGAAAGTCGCGCCGTCGGGCGCGGAGCGCGCGGCGTCCGCGCACGATCCCGACGAAGCGGCCGTCGCGCGCGTGGACGTGCTCGGTCCCCACCCCGGGGAGGTGTACGGGTGCTCGTTCGTGGGCGACGGCGAGGGCGGCGGCCCGATGCTCGCCACGGCCGCGGGCACGGACCTGCGTCTGTGGGACCTGGAGGCGGCGGTCGAGGTGGCGCGCGTCCCGCCCTTGCGCGCCGCGAAGGAACCCGACGGCTCTCCCGACGAGACCGTCTCGGGACCGGCGTCAAAAAAAAAGCCGGACCGCTGGGAGCCCGGTTTTCTGTTCAGCCTGAGCGGCGACGGCGGCGCGCGGGGCTTGCTCGCGTCCGCGTGCAGCGACGGCACGGTGAAGCTCTGGGGGCTGGACGGCAACGCGAGGAGCGCCACGGCCGTCGCGTCCGTCGCGAGCCACCCGAACGCGCTCGCCACAGCGACGGCGTTTCTTCCGTGCGGGAACCTTCTGGCGAGCGCGGGCTCCGACGGACGCGTCGTCGTGTGCGACGTGCGGCGCAGTTGCCGGGCGGTTCGACGGATAACGCCGCCGTGCGTCGCGACGGGGCTGTGCGCGGTGCAGGCGCCGCGGACTTCTTCTTTCCGCGAGCGAGACTCGGAGTCAGAGGCGTGTGACGCGGAGTCTGACGCGGCGGCGACAGAAAAAGCGACGCCGGGGGGGTACCTGCTGATGAGCGGCCGGGACGGCGTCGTGCGCGCCGTCCGCGGCGAGGGCGCCGGTCCGAGCGCGGCGCTCTCTCCGAGCGAAACGAACATCACGCCTCTGCTGTGCGTCGCGTCCGACCGAGACGGCGCGCGCGTGTTCGCGGCCGGGAACACGAGGGAACGAGGGAACGAGGTTCCGGAGAGTGTGAAAACGTCGGGTCCGGCGTCGGGGTCGGGTCCGTTTGGCGTCTCTCCCGGGCCGTTCGGGTTTGTTCGACGAAACGGAAACCTCGGCGCCCTCGGCGCGGCGGGCGGCGCCAAGCCGCGCGCCGAGCCCGCGGAGATTTTCGTCTGGGACGCGCTTTTGTCGGCGGGGGAAGAGGACGAAGACACGTAGCGCGAGCGCGTGTGATACGCGTCGTGCGCGGTAGATCGGTCATGACGCGCCGCGTACGGCAGGCATATGGTACGTAGTATGTACTAGTTACTAGAGAAGTCGGTTCCGTTTATTACCTTCGAAGGTACGCGTTTCGCCGCGCGTGCCGACTACGTCGACTCGCGTCTCGGCGTCGCGTAGGCGCTTCCGTGCGGACTGGCGAAGGGACTGCCTCCGTACGGGCTTCGCGCCGACGCCGGGCGCGCCGAAAGCGGCCTGTGCTTGGCTTTGATCGAGCTGACACGTCGGATCTCGCGCGCGTCCGCGCGCAGCAGCAGCTCGCGCTCGAGGCTCAGCTCGTCGTTGTTCAGCCTTCGCTGCTGCGCGAGCTCCTCCCTGGCGGCGTTCAACGCCTTGGCGCGCGCGGTGTCGCGCTCGATCTTCTCCAGCAACAGCGCGGCTTCGTACTGTCTCCGCCGCGCCGTCATCTCCACCTTTTCCCGTTTCTCCTCCAGCGTCAGCCGCTTCTCCAGGGTCTGCATCTCGAGCTCCTTTCTCCGCTCCTCCTCCGCGCGCGCGAGCTTCGCGTCCTCCTCCGCTCGCTTCCGCAGCAGCCGCGCCGTCCGCGCGCTTTCCATGCGCTTGGCGTCGTCGTACCGCGCGTCGCGCTCTCGCTGCTTCTCGGCGAGCTCATCGAGCCGTTTCTGCCGCTCCGCCTCCTCCGCTTCGGCGGCGCTCATCTTGCGGAACTCCGCCTTCGCCGTCTTGCGCACGATGGACAGACGCTTGGTCTCCGTGACGTTCTGGTGTTTCGACCGCGCGCTCTCCAGTCGCCCGTTGAATTCCCGGCGCTTCCGCTCAGCTTGTTCCCGCAAAACGCGCGCTTCCTCTTCCTTGGCGCGCACGCGGTTTCGCTCCTTCTCGCGCGCGTCGCGCTCCTTCAGCGAAAGAAGACGCGCCTTGTTCTCGGCGATGCTCTCCGTCCGCGCGCGGAACGCGTTTAGTTTTTCCCGACGACGCGCCTCCTCCGCCGCGCGCTCGAGACGCGCGCGCTCCTCCGCCTGTTTCTTCTCGCGCAGAGCCCTCTGCCTCGCCTGGAACCGAGCCTCGCTCTCGCGGCGCTTCAACTCCGCCAACAGACGCTCGTCCTCCTTCTTCTGCTGCACCTCGGCGAAGGCGCGCTCGCACCGTTCGCGCTCGACCCGCGCCTTCTCCGCCTCGCGCGCCTCGTCCACGCGCCGCGCCCGCGCCAGCTTCGCCTCGGTCGCCGCGCGGCGCAGCTCGGCCGAGCGGCTCGCCGCCGCCATCATCGCCACCTGCTTCTCGGTGCGACGCCGCGCGGCTTCCACGCGGAGCTCCTCCTCGCGCGCGGCGGAGACGCCGACGCCCGGCGCCGACGTCGGGCGAAGCGGCGCCGCGCGCCGCTTCGGCGTGGCGTACGGGGACGACATCGAGTGCCGGGGCGTGACGACGTCTCCGAACAGAGAAGGAGTTGTGCGCGCGGGGGACACGGGCACGAGCGACGGGCCCGGGGATGCCCCGGAAGAAAGCGGCCCGCTCGTCATCAGCCCGGCGCCGGCCACGCCGGGAACGCGCGGCGCGTCCTCGTCCGGAGCCTCCGGCAACGCGTCCCTGGCTTTGTTCAGCGCCACCACCCGCTGCAGACGCGTGCGCTCGTGCCGCTCCCACTTGACCTGCACGTGCTCGGCGCTGAGCTCCGGCGTGGCGAACGACTCCGGGAGTCTGGGGACGAGCATGCCGGGTTCCACCCCTCGCTCCAGGCAGACGCGCAACGATCGCGGCGACGTGAGGATGGGCGCGGAGGTGTCCCCCGGCGCGCGGTTCGCCAGGTCGTTCACCGTGACCTTCCCGAGAGACAGCCGGCTCATGGACGTGCGGACCCACGCCTGCGGTGGGGGAGAGTGGAAGGGGACGGTCAGGTGGGTGCCGCGTGCGACTTCGCCGCGACGACGACGCGTGAGGCACAATTACGTGCTCTTTCCGGAATCGGGTGGATGATCGGACCGGGACGCACCAGGGGGCTCTCATCCACCGAGGCCTTCGAGGGGCTGCCGCCGGGAGGGTGTATGTACCCGGGACTTCCGGAGCTCCCGGGCGAGCTCGGGAGCATGCCGTCTCTGTTCCGCCGCATGCCTGCAGGCGCGGTGCGCGCCCGGTCTGATCTGATAACAACGGAGATTGTATTTCCGTCCGGGACGCGCATTCGTGTTCGCGGCCCGAAGATGACGAAGGAAGAACGGATGCGCGAGCGCGCGCGCGCGATACGCGTAGTACGCGGTGGATCGTCGATGACCACACGTGTTCCCCTTTACATTTACCTTCGCTACGCGCGACGACTACGTCGACTCGCGTCTCGGGCTCGCGTAAGCGCTCCGTGCGGACTTGCGAAGGGACCGCCTCCGCGCGGGCTCCGCGCGGACGCCGGGCGCTCTCGAGAGCCTTCATGTCATCTCCACCTCGTCCCAAGCGGTCGCGCCGAGACCGGCCTGTGCTTGGCTTTGATCGAGCTGACACGTCGGATCTCGGGCGCGTCCGCGTGCAGCAGCAGCTCGCGCTCGAGGCTCAGCTCGTAGTTTTCCAACCTTCGCTGCTGCGCGAGCTCCTCCCTGGCGGCGTTCACCGCCTTAGCGCGCGCGGTGTCTCGCTCGATCTTCTCCAGCAACAGCGCGGCTTCGTACTGCCTCCGCCGCTCCGTCATCTCCACGTTTTCCATTTTCTCCTCCAGCGTCAGCCGCTTCTTCAGGGTCTGCATCTCGAGCTCCTTTCTCCGCTCCTCCTCCGCACGCGCCAGCCTGACGTCCTCCTCCTCGTGCTTCAGCATGATACGCGCCGACCGCGAGCGTTCCATGCGCTTGGCGTTGTCGTATCGCTTGTCGCGGTCTCGCTGCTTCTTCAAGGCTTTCTCGATCCGCTTCAACTCTTTTTTCGCCCTCTCCGCCTCGCGCTCCTCCGCCTTGCGCTCCTCCTGCGCCAGCTTCGCCTCGGCCGCCGCGCGGCGCAGCTCGGCGGTGCGCTTCGCCGCCGCGATCACCGCGAGCTGGTTCTCCGTGCGACGCCGCGCGGCTTCCAGGCGGCGCGAATCCTCCCGCACGGCGGAGATGACGGCGCCGTCGCCGCGCGCAGCGCGCACCGGCGCCGACGTCGGGCGAAGCGGCGCCGCGCGCCGCCTCGGCGTGGCGTACGGGGACGACATCGAGTGCTGGGGCGTGGCCGTGCGCGCGGGGGACACGGGCACGAGCGACGGGCCCGGGGACGCGCCGGAAGAAAGCGGCCCGCTCGTCATCAGCCCGGCGCCGGCCACGCCGGGAACGCGCGGCGCGTCCTCGTCCGGAGC
>Ga0209666_1004080_pt1 | contig 10397 bp, 6 predicted proteins | sample SaaInlV_125m_DNA_FD_184679 | JGI IMG/M metagenome (GOLD analysis project Ga0209666, IMG submission 184679) | Marine microbial communities from expanding oxygen minimum zones in the Saanich Inlet - Saanich Inlet SI037_S3LV_10m_DNA (SPAdes)... | ecosystem: Environmental > Aquatic > Marine >...
GAATCATCCGATTCGTCCCCGAGCGAGTGCGAGTGCGAGTGCGAGTGCGAGTGCGAGTGCGAGTGCCCGCCGTGGGAATGCGCGTGCGCGTGTGTGTGCGCGTGCTCGCCGTGGGAGTGCGCGTGCGCTTGGTTCGCAGGTGGTTTCTCGCCCTCGTTCGCGCCGTGCGAGTGCGAGTGCGTGTGTCCGTCGCGCACCAGCGCCCGCCTCGTCGTGAGAATCGCGCGCCGGTCCCGCCGAAACGAGGACCACGACATCGACGCCGACCCGCTGGGGCGCGCGCGCGGCGATCGCGCCGACGCGATCTCCCCGTACATCGCCGCGCGCGCCGCGAGCGCGGGAAGTCGCGTCGTCGCCGCCATCGTGTCGGCGCACGAGCGCGTCTCGGAAACTGAGACGAGGGAACGTAACAACGAGCGTGCGAGTTGCCTCTTTCTTCTCTCGGCAATTGTCGATGTCGAACGATTTCCATTTTCCGTTTTTGCAGACTACTGCAGACTTCCTCCTCGAAGCAAAAATTCCCACATCCGCTCGGAATCTCGCCTGCGGAGAATTCTCGACCGCGACAGGTGTGCCAGCTTTTTTGCGAAAACCTGTAAACCTCGCGCGCAGACTCTGTCTGCGCGGCGCGCGAGGGACCGCGACCCGCCGGTCGCCGTCCTCGTCGGCTCCGGGTCTGTCGACGTCTGCTGGGTACCCGCGATGGGGTCGGACTACGGCAAGCGCCCTTCCCGCGGCGGGGCATGGCGCGCGCGCGGGATGGCGAGGTCCCTGTACGTCCGCCTCGTGACGGACACCAAGTTCGCGACGCGCGCGCTGGTGATCGCGGTCGTCACGCTCGCCCTGTGCTCGTTCGGGGCGAGGCAGGCGTACGAGACGGTGGAACGTTTCTCCGGCGTGCGCGTCGGTCCCCCGACGCAGCGCTGCGGCGCGTCCAAGTACGGGTTCCTGCGCGCCAACTCGTGCCATCCCTTTTCGTTGCCGGCGCAGATGAAACGCGTCGACGCGCACCCCAAGAGGTGCGGTCGCTTCACGCACACCACCGCGGGCTTCTGCCTGTGCGACGACGACGAGAGCGCGACCGTCATCGCGGCGCCCAAGGGGTGCGGCACGGAGCCGGTGATGTGCGAGAAGGCGTGCAAGCAGAACCCTATCGTCGGCAGGAAGCTCCCGGCGTGCTCGCCGGAGGATGCCAAGCGCCGCGAGCCGTGCGCGCGGCGAGGCGCGACGACGACGCCGTCGAAGGAGATCATCGCCTTACTGGACGAGATCGCGCGCGCTATGGGCGAGCCGCTGGGCGTGAAGATGCCCCCTGGCTCTCGGCGCGACCTGTACACGGATTTCGTGATGTACGGCCGGCGCATGTCCGAGGAGGCGGTGCGCGAGACGCGCCGCCGCGTGGATCTCTTCAAAAAAAACGCGCCGGCGTACCCCGAGCGCGCGTTTAAAGGAAGGGGCGTCGTCATCGTCGGCGGGAATTCACCGAAATTCCAAACCTCGTACTGGGTCGCGATCCACGCGCTTAGACGCGCGGGGTGCGCGCTACCTATCCAGCTGTGGTTCCCGGAACACGAAAGTCCAGACTGCGAAAGAGCGGATGAGTTGCGGCGGATGGGCGTGACGATCCACTCGTTCGGCGACCTGGTCGACGAAACCTCCGCGTCTTCCGGCGCGCACGGCGCGGCGGCGATGACGAACCGCTTCATGTACAAGATCGTCGCGCTCGTGTTCTCGTCGTTCCAGGAGGTGTTGCTGATGGACAGCGATAACATCGTGTTAAGAGATCCGAACTCGTTGTTTAATTCGGACCTGTACTCCGACCACGGCTCGATCCTGTGGATGGACTTTTGGCGAGGCAGCGCGGCGCCCGACTTGGCGTCGGTGCTCGGGTTTGACGCGCGCGCGAACCACACGCACGAGAGCGGGCAGATGGTGATGGATAAGAAACGCACGTGGGAGGCGTTACGACTCGCGCTCTTCTTCAACGCGCACGCCGACGTGTTCTACCCCCTCACCGTGAACTACATGGGTTTAGGGGACAAAGAGATTGTGAGCACGGCGTTTTTACATCTCCGAGCCGCGTACGGTTTATCGCCGCACGGCCCGGATCACGTCGGAGTGCGCGATCACGATCGCGCCGAGACGTTGGGAAACACCATGATGCAGCACGACATGGACGGTGTGCCTATGTTTTTACACGCCAACTTGGGTAAACCCATGGGCTTCGTCCCCGCGGAGAGAACAACGTACGTGCGGAGGTGGCAAATCAGTAACGGCCGCGGATTACATCTGCCGCGCGTCGTGAACGACGCCGCCGGCGTGGAGGATTTCGAGATGTGGTACTACGACTTGCTTAGACGAAAGCGGTGCTGGTTCGACGGGAGGCCGGCGAAGCACTGGTACCACACGTTAGGGTTCGGGCCGTTCGTGGAGGGGTTCCACGTCAGCGACCACTACAACGTCAACGACGAGTTACAGTCGTTCCGCGCGATGGTCGACGCCGGGATCGTGTTCGGGTGATCGATCGATGTTGTTTTCATGTCGATCGATCGATCGCCGAAAAGACGTGAAAGTTTCAAACAGAAGTTTCAAAAACACCGTTCATCGGGGATTTTGCTTTTTTCATCGTGTCTCGGTTTTACCGCTTTTTCGATCGAAAAAAAAAAAAAAAAAAAAAGCGTCCGCGCGCGCGTGATTGGTCGAGCGCGGAAATGCCGCAACCGCAGGCGACCACGTCGACGGAGCTCTTTTTTCGCCTTTCCAGCGCTCACGACGCTCCAAACATCGACTTTCGCCCAAGCCACGCGCCGCGCCAGTCGCTTGCCACAACCGGACGCACGAGCCTCTCGTCGTTCCACCTTCGTCAGATCAAGATGTCCGCCACCATGGCCTCTGCGAACCTCCGCGCCACCGGCGCGGCGCCGCGCGTCGTCGCGCGCTCCAGCGCGTCGTCCCGCGTCGCCACCATGTTCCGCACGGCGGGCCCCGACGTCGAGCGCAAGCTCGGCGACGCGATGGTCGCCGCCGCGGGCAAGTTCGGCGCCAAGCACCAGATGGAGGTCAGGGCGGCCCTCAACGAGGACGCCCCCGCCCCCGAGCGCCGCGCTTTCCTCAAGAAGGCTCTCCTCGGGGTACGTGCCCGCGCCGACCCGCGCGCGATCACCCGCGCGCCCCCACGTCATCTTTGGAAAAAGCAGCCAACACGTGGAGGCATCTTGCCTATCCACACGTGTGGCGCGCGTGTTTCCGTTCTCCCTCGCGACCGAGGCTGACCGCCGACGTTCCCCCCGTCCCGCACATCTCCCCAATCGTCGAACAGGCCGCCGCCGTGATGCCCGCCGCCGCCGCCAACGCCGCGGACGACCAGGGTGTCGCCTCCTCCCGCATGTCCTACTCCCGCTTCCTGGTGCGTCTCCGCCCGTCGACGACCGTCAGTCACGACACGCTGGCAGTTTCCTGACAGGCGCGGCGCGATCCGAAGACCGCGCGCTCGGGTTTTTCCCAAGAATCGAGGTTTATTTTCGCGCGACTCTTTTTTTCAGCGACGAGAGAATGAGTCCAACCCACCCGCGCGCCGCCTTTCTGACCGCCTTCTCTTCACGCTTCACGCCAACAGGAGTACCTGGACATGGGCCGTGTCAAGAAGGTTGACCTGTACGAGAACGGCACGATCGCCATCGTCGAGGCTGTGTCCCCCGAGCTGGGCAACCGCGTGCAGCGCGTGCGCGTGCAGCTGCCGGGCACCTCCGCCGAGCTCCTCTCCAAGTTCCGCGAGAAGAACATCGACTTCGCCGCGCACACCAACTCCGAGGACGGCTCCGCTGTGTTCCTGAACCTGCTCGGCAACCTCGCGTTCCCCCTGCTGCTGGTGGGCGGCCTGTTCCTGCTCACGCGCCGCAACAACGGCCAGGGCGGCCCCGGCGGCGGCAACATGCCCGGCGGCATGGGCGGCGGGAACCCGATGGCGTTTGGCAAGTCCAAGGCGAAGTTCCAGATGGAGCCCAACACCGGCATCACCTTCGACGACGTCGCGGGCGTGGACGAGGCCAAGAACGACTTCATGGAGGTTGTGGAGTTCCTGAAGCGCCCCGAGCGCTTCACCAACGTCGGCGCCAAGATCCCCAAGGGCGTGCTCCTCGTCGGTCCCCCGGGTACCGGTAAGACGCTGCTCGCCAAGGCGATCGCCGGCGAGGCGGGCGTGCCCTTCTTCTCCATCTCCGGCTCGGAGTTCGTCGAGATGTTCGTGGGCGTCGGCGCGTCCCGCGTGCGCGACCTGTTCAAGAAGGCGAAGGAGAACGCGCCCTGCATCATCTTCGTCGACGAGATTGACGCCGTCGGCCGCTCGCGCGGCACCGGCATCGGCGGCGGGAACGACGAGCGCGAGCAGACCCTGAACCAGCTTCTGACCGAGATGGACGGCTTCGAGGGCAACACCGGTGTTATTGTCGTCGCCGCGACCAACCGCGCGGACATCCTCGACCCCGCGCTCCTCCGCCCCGGCCGCTTCGACCGCCAGGTGCAGGTGGACGTGCCCGACGTCAAGGGCCGCATCGAGATTCTCGGCGTGCACGCGAAGAACAAGCGCCTGACCGAGGAGGTTGACCTGGTGACCATCGCCAAGCGCACGCCCGGCTTCTCCGGCGCGGACCTCGCGAACCTGCTCAACGAGGCTGCGATTTTGACCGGCCGCCGCGGCAAGGACGCCATCACGCTCCTCGAGATTGACGACTCGGTCGACCGCATCGTGGCCGGCATGGAGGGCACGCGCATGACGGACGGCAAGGCGAAGTCGCTCGTGGCGTACCACGAAGTCGGCCACGCCATCTGCGGCACGCTCACGCCCGGCCACGACGCCGTGCAGAAGGTGACGCTGGTGCCCCGCGGCCAAGCCAAGGGCCTGACCTGGTTCCTCCCCGGCGAGGACCCCTCTTTGATCTCCAAGCAGCAGATTTTCGCGCGCGTCGTGGGCGCGCTCGGCGGGCGCGCCGCCGAGGAGGTGATTTTCGGCTCCGCCGAGGTGACCACCGGCGCGTCGGGCGACCTGCAGCAGGTGGCTTCCATGGCGAAGCAGATGGTCACGACCTTCGGCATGTCCGACGTGGGCCCCTGGGCGCTCAACGACCCCTCCTCGCAGGGTGGCGACATGATCATGCGCATGATGGCGCGCAACGCCATGTCTGAGAAGCTCGCCAACGACATCGACGTCGCCACCAAGCGCATCGCCGACGAGGCGTACGTCGTGGCGCTGCAGCAGATCCGCGACAACCGCGAGGCGATCGACGTCATCGTCGAGGAGCTCCTCGAGGATGAAACCATGACGGGCGAGCGCTTCCGCGAGATCCTCGGCCAGTACGTCACCATCCCCGAGGAGAACATCCCCAAGGAGATTGTCGTGGCGTAAATTTTTCAAGAAGAAGCGCCGCTTTGCGCGACTCTTTGAAGACAAAAAGGTGTGCGGAGGATTTTTTAGCGAGCGCCAAAAAGCGAGCGACGACGCGCGCGGCGGCTTCGCGGAACAGAGGGTGTTGTGGGTGGGTGCGGGGCGAGGGAGACGTCGGAACTTCGTCGCGACGCGGCGGAGACGTCGCTCGTCCCAGTGTACATGATGCGTCGCGGCGGGTAACGCCGGAACCCTTTCCTTTTGACGAGGGGTTTCGGTCGCGGCGGCGCGAGAGGCGATGTTATTTTGCATTTGCATGTCGCATTCAGCGAGAACCGTCGGACGCGCTCGACGCTCGAAAAACCTCCGCCTGCTCGTCGGCTTCCCTCGACCTCACGCCATCCCCCGGCGCGCGGCCGCGATGACGCTGGCACGCGCCGGTCGCAGAACCGCCGAGGCAGTCCTGCGCGGCGCGCGGCGCAGGCCGCTCTCCGCCCCGGGCACCTCGAGGTTCCACCCCGGAAGCACCTCGCATGGTTTTCATCCCGCGAAACCCGGCATCGGTCCCGGCACTCACGTCCGAGATGGCTCGTCCTCGGCCGCGGCGGCGGCGAGACGCGCGAGCGGCGCCGGTCACTCAGACACGCGCGCCGCGACCTTCGCGGCGATTCAGGAGCTGACCCGCTCCCCCGCGGCGCGCCGGTTCGCGCGCGCGCTCGTGGGCGGCGCGACCGTCGCCGGCGTCGTCGGCGGTGGCCTCGCGCTGTGCGACGCCTCCGGCGCGCCCGCCGACGCGCTGCGTTCGTTTTTCGGCACCCCCGCGTCCGACGCGAAAGAGACCGCCGCGCGTCGCGCCACCCCGGACGACGACACGCGCGAAAAAAACAGCGACGGCGACAGCGACGGCACCGCTGTGCGTGCGCGCGACGACGACGACGACGCATCTTCAAAAAGCGACGCGAGCGTAACGTCGACGTCGCGCCCGCGCGCGGCGTCGAATGGCGTTCCGCTCGACGGCGGGCGTCTGCTCCTCATGCTCGCCGCCGAGCACTGGCCGGCGCTGCTTCTCGCGACGATCGCGACGGTGGTGGCGTCCGTCCTGAAGCTCACAAGCGTCAGGCACATGTCCCGCCTGTACGACCTGATCGGCGCCGGCGGCGTCCCGCTGCGCCCGCTACTCGAGCTCGCCGCGCTCCGCGCCGCCGAGGCGGCGGCGAAGTACGCTTTGGTGCGCGTCAGCGGCGCCGCGCGATGTGAGATGGAGACGTCGCTTCGGCGGCGTCTGTTCGCGGCGTTCCTCACGGAGGACATGGCCACGCTGGAGCGGCGCACGGCGGGCGAGTGCCGCGAGCGGCTTGGCGGCGAAGCCTCGAGGATCGCGGACGTCGTCGCGCGGGCGTTGACGGGAGGGGTAAAGAGCTGCGCGGTGACCGTTCACGGCGTCGCGTCGCTCATGAGGCTCAGCTGGGAAATCAGCGCCGTGGCGCTGGGCATGGTCCCGCCCGGCGTGCTTCTGTTCGGCGCCGTGGGCGCGTACTCCGCGAGAGCGCACCGCGACGCCAACGCCGCGAAGGAGGCTGCCTCGAGCGTCGCCGCCGAGCGCCTCGCTGGCGCGCGTACGGTGCGCGCGTTCGCGCGCGAGGAGGACGAAGAGGCTCGGTACGCCGAGGCGCTGCGTGTAGCGGCCAACGCCAAGAAGCGCGCCATTCACGCGCACGCCGCGCACCTGGCGCTCTTCGCCGCGGTGCCCTCCACCGCCGTCGCGGCGTGGCTGTGGTACGGCGGGCAGCTCGTCGAGCGCGGACGGCTCACCGTGGGCGAGCTCACCACCGTCGTGCCGCTCGCGCTGGAGGTGGCGGGCGCGCTCGCGGGCCTCAGCGAGCTCAGCGCGGAGGTGCAGAGGGGGATGCACGCCGCGGACAACGCCGCGCGAGTGCTGGGCGCGCCGCAAGAGGTGGAGACGGGCGCGCGGAGACGGATGGAGGCGAGGCTTTTGACGAGACGCGCGTCGTCGTCGTCGTCGTCGGACTCGTCGTCGTCGGACTCGTCGGACGACGTCACGTCATACACGAAATCGCGCCCGAAGGGTGCGATTTCGTTCCGCGACGTGCGCTTCGCGTACCCCGGGCGTCCCGACCGCGAGGTCCTGCGCGGGTTCGACTTGGACTTGCGACCCGGCGAGACGTTCGCGCTCGTCGGTCCGAGCGGCGGCGGCAAGAGCACGGTCGGGGCGTTACTCGAGCGTTTCTACGACCCGCAAGCCGGCGCCGTGCTCGTGGACGGACGAGACGTGCGCACTTTGGACCTCGCTTGGCTGCGGCGAAACGTCGGCACGGTGAGCCAGGACCCGACGCTGTTCGACGGCACCGTCGCCGAGAACGTCGCGTACGCCGTCGGCGGGCCTCATCGAACGACAAACGATTCCATCGCCACCGCCGCCGAGATCGCCAACGCGCGGGGGTTCATCGAGGCGTTTCCGGATGGGTACGACACGCGCGTCGGCGAGAACGGAGCTTTGCTTTCGGGGGGACAGAAACAGCGGCTGGCGATCGCGCGCGTCGTCCTTGCCGATCCCGCCATATTGTTACTGGACGAAGCCACCAGCGCGCTGGACGCCGAGAGCGAAGCGGCTGTGTCGGAAGCGCTGACGAAAGTCGCGGCGGGGAGAACGGTCATCCTCGTCGCGCACCGCCTGTCCACCGTACGGCGCGCGGACCGCGTCGGCGTGCTCAAGGACGGGAGGCTGGTGGAGTGCGGGACGCACGAGCAGCTCATGGCCAAGAAGGACGGCGCGTACAGGGCGCTCGTCCAGACGCAGCTCCAGGCGTGAACGGGCTGTTTTTTGGTTTTGCGCTCATCATAGACTAGTCCACTATGGATGCAATTTATCTAGACTATGTAGACATACAGACACTAGTCTAAAGAGAAGGGCGCATTTCGCCGAGGGATGAGGCACTCGGCACCGCACGCCCGGCGCCCGCGATGGCGTCCGCGGCCGCGACGCCGACGGCGTGCACCGCGCGCGGGTTCGAGCGCGTGGCCGCGCGTCGTTCCGCGCGCCCCGACGGACGGTCCGGGTTCCCGGACCGCGGGCCCGTCCGCGTGGTGTGTCGGACCACCCGCTTCTCGGAACAGTTCGGCGACGCGGGCGCGCCCAAGCCGGGGACGCTGCAGTCCCCGCCGCTGTACGTGAAGCGCACGCTGCGCGGAGGGCAGACCGTGCGGCACCCCGGAACGGTCATCGTACGTCACGTCTCGCGTTTCTCGTTCCCCACGCCCTCCAGGCGCGCGCGCGCGCCGCGCGACCGACGTCCGACGTTCCGGACCGTTGCGCATCTTTACTCTCGACTCGAACACTCGAAGCGTTTCTTGTCGATTTTTTTTTCCTCGCCCGCCGACGTCTGACGACGCGCATCCGCGAAAACGCAGGTTCTCGGCGACGTGAACCAGAACTCCGAGGTGATCGCCGGCGGCGACGTGTTCGTGTGGGGCTCGCTCCGCGGCGACGTCGTGGCCGGCTCCAAGGGCGACCAGCGCGCGAAGATCTTCTCGCTGGATTTCAGGCCGAGCTCGGTGGTGATCGGCGGCGTGCGCCGAGCCAATCCGGCGAGCGAATCGCGCGCCGCCGGCGCGACGAGCCGCGCGACGGGCGTGCCGCAGGTGGCTGAGGTGATTGAAGGCCGTGGAGTGGGCGTGATGACGAACGCGGTACGCACCTCAGCTCACGACACCGAGTCCGGCAGAGCCGAGAAAAGAGGCAGGAGCATAATCGTGAGCCCCGCGAACGGTGCCGCCGCGAGACTGGCGGAGGACGCGTCGAGGCGCTCCGCCGCCGTCGCGGCGGCGTCCGCCGCGCGGAAAGCTTCGAACGTGACGGGCGCGTACATCGCGTTCGTCGGTTTGGCGTTACTGTTTTTCCCCGCGAAGACCTTCGGTTTGCTGTTCGACGTCGAGGCCATCACGGATTACTGGATCCGCGTCTTCGGAATTCTGTGCGTCGCGTTCGGAGTGTACTACGTCGGCGCGGCGTGGGGCGACGGAAACGGATGGGGCGCGCGCGGGTTTTACGCGTCAACCGTCGTCGGGCGTCTCTTTGTCTTTTTCGCGTTTCTTTTACTCGTCGCCGCGGGGTGGCACCCCGAGCCGAAGCTTCTCGTGCTGGGCTTCGTCAACCTGATCGGCGCGCTCGCCATGTGGCGCGCGCTCGGGGGGAAAAAGAAAAAGGGCGACACGAGCGCGACCGCGGAGGCGTAGGCGCGATCGCGGAGCGTTAGCCGCGACGCGAACGAAAAAACGCCTTTCGTTTCATCGTCTTCAAAAAAGAAAAAGAAAAACTGATGCGGGCGCGAACAGTCTCATCTTTTGGACAAATGCACGCGTGAGACTGAGTTTCATACGAAATGGATGATTTGTCGTTTGTAACCGCAACGTGTTGTAACCCCGCTCCGAGTCGCGTTCGAGTCACTTGCGCGGAACGCCGGCGGTGTCCCGAGCCCCGAGCATGCCGCACTCGGAAGAGCGCAACTCCCTTCTGATGGCGGGCAGCGCCACCGACTCCGAAGAGTCGCAGGTGCGTCTCGCGCTCGTCCTTCCCGCGCGTCCGCCGCGATCCGCCGAACACCCCCGAACCCAAAATCTTCGTGTGCGCCGAGAAAGCGGTTGGCGCTCGTCCCGACTCGAGACACGCGGGCTCGGTCCGGCTCGACGACGCTCGATGTCGCGTCCCGAAGCGACGGGAGATGGTTCGCGAATCGTCTCTCGCGCCCGTCGCTGACCGTCGCCCCCCCCGGCTTCCCCCGTCCCCGTCCCCGTCGAATCAATCGTCCACGCAGGGTCTGCTGTCCGACGCGCCTCGGCGGAAGCCCCCGCTGTCCGTGGGCGCGTACGTCGCGACCGTCGCGACGCTCGGCCTGGTGGCGTTCGGCGCGCTGGTCTCCCGCGACGGCGGCGCGTACTCCGAGCACCTGCGCGTGCGTCTGTCCCGCGAGGGCGCCTCGCGCGTCTCCTCGCAGAACCC
>Ga0209666_1004082_pt1 | contig 10393 bp, 11 predicted proteins | sample SaaInlV_125m_DNA_FD_184679 | JGI IMG/M metagenome (GOLD analysis project Ga0209666, IMG submission 184679) | Marine microbial communities from expanding oxygen minimum zones in the Saanich Inlet - Saanich Inlet SI037_S3LV_10m_DNA (SPAdes)... | ecosystem: Environmental > Aquatic > Marine >...
GGTTTGTGTGGCATGTTCGCCTCCTGTGGTTGGTGGGGGCCGCAGCCCCCGGTTGAATTACTTGCGATGAGTGATGGCATTGGTTGCCAACTTTTCCATGATCCCGACCAGCGGGTTGATGAAATCCTCGTCGATCCCGAGCTCTTCGGCTAGGCGACCACCTTGTTCGAAGAGTCGAACCATGTGTTGCTGCTTGAGCGTGTCGCCTGTTGGAAGGTTCTGAATGAAGTCCAAGATAGCTTCGGTGACTTGATGCAGATTGTCTTGCAGGTTGTACTGGCCGTCGAAGTTGAACGTCCATGTTTCCGTCTTGCTGTCGCTTGTTGGTAGCCCGCGATAGTAGAGCTTGAACCATACGCGCTGTGCTTCGAACCCTGTCCCGTCACCTTGGATCTGACAGTCGAAGTCTGTCCAGTCGTAGTTGAGGAGGCGCAGAGCCCGGTTGATTTCGCTTACTTCGTCTGACAATCTGAGTACTGTGATATCCATGTTGATATTTCCTATACTTGAGTTACACACCACACATTTGTGATGATGCCTACGGTTTGCAATTTGAATTTATCGCGCCGAGATCCCTAACAGAGTTTAAATGCAAAAAGGATTCCGGGCGGCCCGGAGCACGCTTGGAGAAGGGTTGCCCGGAATTCTTTTTTCCGTTGATTCCTGTTTGGGTCGAGGGAATGGTCAAGGGGTAAGACCGGGACGGTCGTCCTCCGCGCTCATTATTTTTTTAAAGCGTCTGCGTAAAAATAATGGCACCCTTGACGACGCATAAATACGAAGGGCATACCAGAGGTATCATTCAAAATGTGTGTGTGTATAGCTGGCGCACCTGATCCGACTGACCGATCTTCAGAGGCTCCGATGCACGACGATGTGCACAAGGCGTGAGAACATCTGAAGGATGTTCCCGGCGCAGTGCAACATCGCCGTACAGCGGAGATAGATCGGGCGCGGGTCAGAGCGCATATCGGTACGGTTCCTCTGTTTCTAAGTGCCTGATCCAACGGGGCTATAGCCGTTGGCCGACTGCGGTTCGGATACCGCACGGGCTGAAGGCCCGTTGTCTTTTCTTCTCGTCGCCCCGAGCTTGCTCGGTTAACAGGCGACTCTACGTTTCTTGCAACGTTGGGGGTTACTTTGGCAAATCTGGGTGCACGGATCGGGGCTCTTGCTACCCCCATCCCCCCGTTTTGGGCGGTGCGGTGTCTCTGGTGTCTGTATAATGTTGGTTTTGTAAATTCATTGCGATATAATTTTATTGGGTTTTTCCCCTATAGGGAATCCCGCCTTTGAGGCCCCTATCGCTTTCAAATTATTTCGGGTATAATTTCATTTGGGTTTTTATGAGAAAGAAGCGATGACCGAGTTCCGACGTAAATTATTGGGTAGTGAGAGCAGCGGTGATTATGGTGTTGTTCAGGGTGATTATTCTGGTGGTTATCAATTTGGTCCTGCTCGTTTTAGTGAGTTTGAGGATTTTTTGGGTCGGGATGTTTCGAGGGATGAATTTTTGCGCAGTCCTGCATTGCAGGAGCAGGCGATGGATTGGCATGAGCGGGACATATTGGATTATGTTGAGGAGTTTGGATTAGATGACTATGTTGGCAAGACTGTTGGTGGTGTTGAGGTTACGCCTAGTTCGTTGTTGGCTATGGCTCACTTGGGTGGTCGCAAGGGTATGCGTGATTTTTTGGAGAGTGGTGGTCGGGATAACCCGGAGGATAAGTTTGGCACGAGTATATCTGACTATGGTTCTCGGTTCTCGGGCCTTGAGTATTTACCGTATGGTGATGAGGAGACGGTAGATTTGGTTGATGCGGGGATTATGGCTAGTTTGGATCGTGGTAAGCGAGGTGTGATGTCACAGGCTATGGGTTTGATGGCACCTTCTCGTGAGGCCCCTCCTGAATTATTGGACATTCAGCTTCGCCGTGGTACAAGTGTGGATCCGTTGCGTAATTTTCAGGGTGTTGGCAGCTTAGGAGGGGATTTATAATGATTAGTCCAGCACAGATAGGGCAACTGAGACTATCGTCCTTGTTTGGTTCAGCTAGTGATAAAGGGGCATTACTTGGTTCACGCCCAGAGCCGGTTTATAACTACACCTATGATCAGGCAGTTAGCCGTAGGTCGAATCGAGACGTAAAATCACCTGCCGAAGAAGCAGCAATTATGGCGGCTATAAATGCGGGTCCAAGTGCGGAATCTCAATTTGGTCCACAAAGACCGCAGTTGTTGCCTGATTTTCGCGGCTCTTTAATCGACAGTGCAAACTTAAAAGATGCAACGGGCATGCCTGACACTCGCGGCCCGAACGTCCCCGGCAACAGACCGCCTACCCCGACGGATCCTTATAAGGGAACTCGGTTCGAAGGGTTTACAGGCTTAGGCAATGATGGCTACGGAAGCATGTCGCAAGGTCCGATGGACAACATTCTTGCAGATGGATTTTTTGTTAATGATCCAAGAAGACCGGGAGTAGTTGGCGATCTGTTGCCAAATGTAGTTAAAGATCCAAACCCAATCAATACTTATATGGGTCGCCCGACAAATATGACTACCGCTGCGGAGATTGAAAATTTCGAGGCGATCAACAATCCAAACCCGATGGGTGAGGGTTCGGGTGCTCTTATGGTTCCTGACGCGATTGCTGGAATCAGCAATCAACCGGGCGGTGGTGAAGTGTCGCCTCCTGTTTCGGCTGGACCCGACATATCGCCACAGCCTGATATGACGCAACGTCCTATGCCGTTTAGCGGATTAGCGAGTTTAACTAAGCTACCGATGTTTCAAGATTTTGCGACGAAGTTGGAGGCGGAGCATCCGGAGGCGAGTCAGTTATTCAGTCAGATGTTTATGGGGTCTTCTCAGCGTCCTATGCCGTACCAGAATCCTTTTATGGGAATGGGAATGGGTTCGTTTCATCCTATGATGGGCATGGGAATGGGCGGTTACAATCCTATGATGGGCATGGGTGGCGGCTTTAATCCTATGATGGGCGGTTACAGTCCGTTTATGGGAATGAATCCTATGATGGGCGGTGGTTTTAATCCTATGATGGGCATGGGCGGTGGTGGATTAGGTTCGTTTTATCCGCAGCCTTCGACCTATGGTCCGCCGCAATCGATGCCGTCGATGGGTGGTTATCCGACGCCTCCGCAGAGCAGTCCGTTTGGTGGTGCGATGCGCGGTTATTATGCTTAGAGTTGAAGGAGAACTCGAATGAAGAAGTTTCAGGGTGGTGGTGGAGTTCCTCGTCAGACGACGATTGGTGGTCAGCGTCATGATTTGGCGTATATAAATCCGTTTGAGGCGGATTTATTGCGGGCTTATGGTGGGAGTGGTGAGCCGGGTCCGGGCGGGATACCTGCGTATCGTGTTTATGATGGAAGTTATAATCCTAGTACGATTTCTCGGGATCGAACTCAAAGCACTGCTTCTATTTCTCAGCAACAACGTCAAGAAATGGACCGAGAGATTAACCGCCCTGCTTCTTCTCCTCGGCCCGACAGGACTGATCCGAATCGCCCTTCTCCTGCGGAGCAGGTAGCGCGGGCCAACGCGCAGGCTAATGCGGAACGAGCTCGACAGCAGGCTCAAGCGCAACAAGCGGCTCAACGTCAGGCTCAAGCGGCTCAAGCTGCGGCTCGTGCGGAGCAGGCTCGCATTGCGCAGGCGGAAGCTGCTGCGGAAGCTCGTAGGAAGCAGGCGGAACAAAGTAGGAGAGAGGCTGCTGCGTTGGCGGCTCGAAACGCGGCCCGTGCTGAAGAGGAGCGCAAGGAGGCGGCTCGCATTGCTCGTGTTCAACGTGAGGCTGCGGAGAGGCAGCGCGAGCAGCAGGAGGCTCAACGTCGTGAGATTGAGCGTCTGAAAAAAGAGGCGGAAGAAAGAGCTCGCATTCAAGCGGAGGCGCAACGCGCTCGTGAGGAGGCTGCTCGAAAAGACAAGATCAAAAACATTGCTTTGTCGGCGGGCGCTGGTCCGGATCCATTTGATCGTCCTGTCCCGCTTGGTGATACGGACAGCGGAGGTGTTACGAGTGTTTATCAGGATCCTCGGCCCCCGGTCCGTCCGACTGTGGTCGGCCCCGATGCGGAAGGTCCTGCGGAGGCCACTGGTATTTTGAGTGGTTTACCGAACATGTTGGACATGTTGAAGGGCGCTGCGGGCGATGTAACGATGGGTTATTACGCTGGGTTTGGGGATCCTGCTACTCAGCGGGCTAATTTAATTGCTGCGGGTTATTCGGAGGCAGAGGCTCAGGCGTATCTTGATCGGACTGCGGCGACGATAGCTCGTAACGAGGCTGCGGCTCAGGGTGGAACGAGATCTGGTGGTGATAGTTCTCCTGCGCCGATTGATCCATGTCCGGAGGGTTATCGGATGGACACGGCGACGAATGCGTGTGTTCCTAGTGATGACGTTACGGATGCGGCTCCGGAGCCAGACCCTGTGACTCCGTTTCCGGGTATTACGCCACCGATTTCGACGGTTCCTACGCTTGTTGGGAGTCCGAATTATACTCAGATAGAGTCTCCGTTTACGTTGCCTCCATTGACTCCGGGCGGAGCTCCGGGAATTTTGCCGATGCCTGATTTTGGTATAGCTGCGGCGGATCGGGGTTTTATGCCCACAACGTATGGCGGGATGCCTACGGATGTAGATCCGTTTAGGTAATGAATTTACAGGCATTACCTGAAGAAGCGTTAAAGGAGATTTTAGCCTTAACTGAGGCTAAGAAGACCTTAGATTTGAGGGAAAAGGCGCATGATCAGTTCATGCCTTTTGCTCATCATGTGTATGAGAACTTCATTGAGGGTCGTCATCACCGGGTTATTGCGGAAAAGTTGGAGCAGGTAGCGAGGGGCGAGTTAAAGCGGTTAATTATTAATATGCCGCCTCGTCATTCGAAGTCTGAGTTTGCCAGTTATTTGATGCCTGCGTGGTTTTTGGGGCGGAATCCGAAGTTAAAGATCATTCAGGCTACGCACAACACTGAGTTGGCGGTACGATTTGGTCGTAAGGTTCGTGATTTGATTGATGATCCTGCGTATAAGTCTGTTTTTCCGGACACGAATTTGAAGGAAGACAACAAGGGCGCGGGTCGTTGGCAGACGGACCGTGGCGGCGAGTACTTTGCGGCGGGTGTTGGTGCTGCGGTAACGGGTCGTGGTGCGGATTTGTTTGTGATTGACGATCCGCATTCGGAGCAGGACGCTATGAGCGACAGTGCATTCGACAATGCGTATGAGTGGTACACTTCTGGTCCTCGTCAGCGTCTTCAACCGGGTGGCGCGATCATAATTGTTATGACTCGGTGGGGAAAAAAGGACTTGACAGGTCGTTTGATTGCCGCGCAGGGCGGTGATGTGATGGCGGACAAGTGGGAGGTTGTGGAATTTCCTGCGATCATGCCTTCTGATCAGCCTTTATGGCCTGAGTTCTGGGAAAAAGACGCATTATTGGGGATTAAGGCGTCACTTCCGGTAGGAAAGTGGAATGCGCAGTGGCAGCAGCAGCCTACGGCGTCGGAATCTGCGATTATCAAGCGTGAGTGGTGGAAGGATTGGGATAAGGAGAAGATTCCACGGCTGGATTACATTTTGCAGGCGTATGACACGGCGTTTTCGAAGAAAGAGACTGCGGATTACAGTGCGATTACGACTTGGGGGGTATTTAAGCCCGAGGAGGGTGGCCCTGATCACATTATTTTGTTGGATGCCCGTCGAGGGCGGTGGAATTTCCCGGAACTCAAGGAGGTTGCCTATGAAGAGCACGAATACTGGGAGCCAGACATGGTGTTGGTCGAAGCGAAAGCGACGGGTACACCACTTATTGACGAGTTGCGGCTTCGTGGTATTCCGGCATTGGGCTTCTCACCGGGCAAAGGGAATGATAAGATAACGAGAATGCACATGGTTGCGCCTTTGTTTGAGGCTGAGATGGTTTGGGCCCCGATGCACGAAAAGTTTGCTGATGAGGTCGTTGAGGAGGTAGTTTCATTTCCTAATGGCGATCATGATGACTTTTGTGATAGTATGACCTTGGCACTGATGCGTTTTCGTCAAGGCGGGTTTATTTCGTTGAGTGGCGAAGACGAGGATAGTTTAGAATGGAGGCCCCGTAAGCGGGAGTATTATTAATGGCTTTACCACCTAACATGGTTGTGCCGGGGTTGGACCTCGATGACACAGCGGGACTTCCAGACGTAGAGATTCCTATTGATGTACCGATGGAGTTCCCGGATGGTGCGGAGATTATTGAGGATGGCGAGGGCGGCGCGATTGTGCAGGCTATTCGTGATGGGGAGATGGATATCCCTGACGAGGCGATACCTTTTGACGCTAATTTAGCGGAGATTTTGGACGATGGCACGTTGGGAGAGTTATCTTCGGAGTTGCGGGCTTCGTATAACGAGGATTTGGATTCTCGTGACGAGTGGGAAGAGACGTATGTTAAGGGTCTTGATCTGCTTGGTTTAAGGACTGAGGAGCGCACGACTCCGTTTGAGGGTGCGAGTGGTATTACGCATCCGATGATTAGCGAGAGTGTTACGCAGTTTCAGGCTCAGGCGTATAAGGAGTTGTTGCCAGCGGGTGGTCCGGTTCGCACGAATGTTTTGGGATTGCAGAACGCGGAGCGAGAAGAGCAGGCCAATCGTGTAAAAGACTTCATGAACTATCAGATTACTGAGGTTATGGAAGAATATGATCCGGACATGGATCAGATGTTGTTTTATTTACCCTTGAGCGGTTCGACGTTTAAGAAGGTCTATTTTGATCAAACGCGGCAGCGGGCTGTTGCGAAGTTTATTCCTGCGCAGGATTTGGTTGTACCGTATTCTGCTTCTGATTTGGCGACATCGACGCGAGTTACGCATGTACTTCGGATGGACGAGAATGACGTTCGTAAGATGCAGGTTGCTCAGATTTACCGTGATGTAGATTTAAACACTTCTTCGGATACTGAAGAGGACCCTGTTAGGCAGAAGGTTAATGAGCTTGAGGGGATATCGAAGAACTACAGCGATGATGTTCTGACGATCTTGGAGATGCACGTTGAGTTGGATCTTGAGCGGTTTGAGGATTTAGATCCTGAGACTGGAGAACCTACGGGTATTCGTCTTCCTTATGTTGTGACTATTGATGAGTCTTCGGGGAAAATTTTAGCGATTCGTCGTAACTACGACATGGACGATCCGTTGAAGCGGAAGCGCCAGTACTTTGTGCATTACAAGTTTATGCCGGGTTTGGGCTTCTACGGCTTTGGTTTGGTACACATGATTGGCGGTTTGGGCCGCGCTGCGACGAGCTTGTTGCGACAGTTGATAGATGCCGGGACGTTAGCCAACCTTCCTGCTGGATTTAAGGCCCGTGGAGTGCGTGTACGCAACGATGATGAGCCGTTACAGCCCGGAGAGTTTAGGGACATTGACGCGCCCGGTGGCAGCATCAGGGACGCTATTGTTCCGTTGCCGTACAAAGAGCCCTCTGCGACATTGGCTCAGTTGTTGGGTGGATTGGTTAACGACGGGCGTAGGTTTGTTGCTTTAGCTGATCAGCAGATGTCGGACATGAATCAGGAAACGCCAGTGGGGACTACGGTTGCCATGTTGGAGCGTGGCATGAAGGTTATGTCTGCGATTCATAAACGTATGCACTACGCCCAGCGAACGGAGTTCCGTTTGTTGGCGCGTATCTTTGCGGAAAACCTTCCTCCGATGTACCCCTACGAAGTAGCGGGTGCGCCACAACAGGTTAAGATGCAAGACTTTGATGCTAGGATCGACGTTCTCCCCGTTTCTGATCCGAACATTTTCTCTATGTCTCAGAGGGTGACGCTGGCTCAAACCCAACTTCAGCTAGCGCAATCTAACCCTCAGATGCACAACCTTCATGCGGCGTATAGAAGGATGTATCAAGCATTAGAGGTGCAGAATATTGACGAGATCTTGCCACCGCCTCCACCACCTCCGCAGCCACAAGACCCGGCGGTAGAGAATGGATTGTTAATTGGTGGTCAGGTTCCGCAGGCGTTTGCGCAGCAGGATCATGACGCGCATTTGGCGGCACATATTGCATTATTGGAGATACCGATGATGCAGAATGCGCCTCCTGTGTTGTCGGCATTGTTTACTCATGCGTTGCAGCACATTAGCTTCAAGGCTCGTGAACAGGTGGATAAAGAATTGGCACAGATTACGGCACAACCGCAGCAGCAAATGCAGCAGTTGCAGTTGATGGCGCAAGCGGGTGCGGTGGATCCTATGGTTGCTCAACAGCAAATGGCTGCGTTACAGCAGCAGGGTCCTGCGCAGTTTACTCCAGAGCAGATTGAGTCTCGTGTGGCTCAGGTTGAGGAGGAGATGATTAAGGATCTGATGCCTAAACTTTCGTATTCTCCAGAGGGCGATCAAGAGGATCCTTTGGTTAAAATACGGATGCAGGAGCTTTCTATTAAGCAGATGGAAGCTCAACACAAGGCCGCGATGGATCAAGCGAATCTTGAACTTGAGGGGGCTCGATTGGAGCAACGTGCTGTTACGGATGCTGCGCGATTGGATTTACAGGAAGAGGTTGCGGACAATCGCAACGCTGTGAACCAAGAGCGGATCGATGTGCAGCGAGAAGCCATGTTACGGAGGACCTGATGCCTCTTAAAGAAGGCACATCAAAAGGTGTTATCAGCCAGAACATCAAGACAGAAATGGCTGCTGGAAAACCGCAAAATCAAGCGGTTGCTATTGCTTTAAGCAAAGCGGGTAAAAGTAAATATTCTTCTGGCGGTATGGTGAACAGGCGGTTTAGTCCGATAGCCCGACCACAGAGGTTTGTCGGAGAGTTCTAGTGTTGTGTGCGCTCACCGCTGTGCTGGTGGGAATGCATGGCGGCGATATGTACAAGGCGTGTGTGTATCGTTGTCCTAGAGACGTTTCGTATTTTTACTATCATTACCCGAGAGTGATACGGATACCGTATGATTTCCGGTGTCCTCCTGTAGCCAAGGTGGGTGAACGTGTATGATAGACCCCTTTACAGCGTTAGCAGCGGTTAAGTCTGCTGTTTCTGCGGGCAAAGAGCTCGTTAATGTCACTAAGCAAATCGGTGAGTTTTTCGATGGGGTAGATGATTTACGCGCTGCTCATGAGAAAAAGAAGAATAGTCTTTTTTCTGGTTCAGACGAAAACGCTATGGAGACGTTTGTAAACTTGCAAAGGGCCAAGGACGCCGAGGAGGAACTTAGGCAGATTGTGATAGCCACTAGGGGGTTTTCTGCTTGGGGCGAGCTTCAAGCTATAAGAGTTCAAGCGCGGAAGGACCGCAAGGCGAAGGCGGAAGCGGAAAGGAAGCGTAAGGCCAAGCTGGTTGAGCGTATAGTTATTTATGGCGGAGCGGTTCTAATTGTTTCTATAATGCTGGGTATTACGATTGTGATAATTTTAGCCAAGCAGGGGCGCATCTGATGGCCGACGGGGTTTCAGGAGTAGGCTCTTCTCCGTTTAATGTAGGAAGCGACATACACGCCCAAACGCGGGCCCGTGAGCGCATAGAAACGCATCTTGTGGAGCAGAGGGTAGAAAAAGAACACCGGGCCAACCACAGCCATTTAGAGGCTCTTGTAAAGCAACGATTGGACTTACAGGAAAGTTATGATAGGTTTGGGCGCAAGACTAATGCGGATCGTCCGCAGGGGACGAAGTTAAACATAGAGGTTTGACATGGAAAAAATACTGGCTTGGAAGATTATGCCGCGTCTTATGATGCTGGTGATGACGATCATGTATATACGCGTTTTGGAGTGGGGGATGAGCCTTGACGATTTGTCAACGCAACAATCCGCAATGATTTCGATTTGCTCTGGAGCCATGACAGGCGCGTTCGCCGTGTGGCTGGGTTCTGAGAAATGATGACATTTGTTTGTGCTTTCTTAGGTTCTTTCACCGCCGCGGCGGTGATTTCGATTTTCCTAGAACGGAGAAATAAATGATACAGGCATTATTAGGCCCTGTTGCAAACCTTGCTGGAAGTTGGTTGCAAGGCAAAGCCGACAAGAACGCCGCCGCGGCGGAGCTAAAACTCACCGAGGCTAAGGCGAAATCTCAGATACTATTGTCAAAAGAAACAAGCGTTGCCGACTGGGAGCGCATTATGGCAGAGGGGGCTAAGTCTAGCTGGAAAGACGAATGGTTTGTTGTAATCCTGTCTATCCCTTTGATTTTATGTTGGATTCCGGGCGCTGAAGGTTGGGTTGACCGTGGGTTTGCGCAGCTTTCTAAAGCGCCCGACTGGTATTTTTACAGCCTTGGAATTGCAATTTCAGCCAGTTTCGGTGTGCGCGGGGCGCAGGCATTTTTTAAGAGGAAGTAATGGAATACGATACGTCGGATGAT
>Ga0209666_1004084_pt1 | contig 10388 bp, 5 predicted proteins | sample SaaInlV_125m_DNA_FD_184679 | JGI IMG/M metagenome (GOLD analysis project Ga0209666, IMG submission 184679) | Marine microbial communities from expanding oxygen minimum zones in the Saanich Inlet - Saanich Inlet SI037_S3LV_10m_DNA (SPAdes)... | ecosystem: Environmental > Aquatic > Marine >...
CAACCTATCACTTTATTATTAAAAGGTCTATTCTTAATTGAGTAGGCCTTTTTTATTCACCGGATCATCTAGTGTGAGCTTTTTTCTTTTTTGATAAATACTTGTGTTATAGAGTTCCTCATATGAGGACTTATGCGGATTCCACCGCGTAGACCCTAGAACGGCAAATGATTTAAACAAAGGAGATATAATCATGGGAAGACCAATTAATAAAAGATTTTTCGGAATGCCAGTAACAAATGGCCAAGAAATTAAAGTACGTTTCTTTGCTCCCGGCGGAGCAGAAACAAACGGCTGGATTGTAAAGCAATTAGGATCTAAAAAGTTCCGTTGCACAAACACCACATACACAGGAGATTGTTACTTAGTTGACAAATCACAAGGCACTTTAGCAGCAGGTGATATGACTATTACAGTAAAAGACGATGGCGGCACAGCACGTCAAGTTACTAAGATTTCAGGACGTATGGTAACACTTGACACAGGCGTTAAAATTCCTTGGACCTTCAGTGATTCTACAACAGATGGTGCAGTTGAAATGGAAGAAGCTGGAACAGGCGCTGGCTTTGGCGCAGATGATTTCGAAGCTGACTAAGGATAAAAATATAGTAGGGGAGAAATCCCCTACTTACTTTTAAGGAATAATAAATGTCAAAAATAGTAAGAGTATCAGACGGTAACTATAAAATTGCAGTAGCAGAGGATCACAGAATTACCTTTGATGTCGGATCAGGCGGCAGAGGTGACGGAAACGGTACTGTGTATATTACTGGTGACTTAATGGTTGAAGGTACAAACACTTCATTAGAAACTGTTAATACTGTAATTGAAGACAACATTATTACTTTAAACAGAGGCGAAAGTGGATCTGGCGTTACTAGAGATAGCGGTACATCAGGCTTACAAATTGATAGAGGTTTAAAAGTTGATGCTTATTGGGTATTCGACGAAGCAATTACGTGGTTTGACCCAGCAGGAATTACATATCAAGGAACATTTAAAGCAACTGATAACGATGACAGAATATTAGGACTACAAACACCTAATATTACTACAGACGGTACAGATTTAAATTTATTAGGCCCTTATTCAACAAGCGGCGGCATAGAAGCTAATCCAGGGTTAATTAAAATTGCTGGTGAAGACGGTGCACCTTATCTAGCTAAGATGAACCTTACTAAAGATCCAGGCGATCCGTTGTCAGAAGTTGATGGAAACATTATTCCAAACGTATCTTATGTTAATGATTATGTTTTAACATTCTTTAACAATACAGTGCCTAACAGAATTGAATCTGGCATTATTCCAGATGCAATTACTAGTGTAAGAGCTTTTGATAATTCGGAAGATGGCGGAACTAGTAAAGTAGTATTAAGTGTTGACGGAAATGCAGTACAAGAAAACTTTGATAATTATGTAGAAATGTATGGATTAATTATCCAAGACACTGACTTAGGTACAGAAATAAAAACATCAAGTACATCAGCACAAGATCTAATACTTGGAGCAATGGGTACAGGTAGTGTTGTTGTAGAAGATAATCTACGTATTAGTAGAATCGGACATGAAGGTGATGACAGATTAGAACCAGCAGCACCAGTTGGTGACGAAGGAACAGTAATATATACAGATCACAGCGGTGCTGGTGCATCAGGAATATATTTTGTTAATTCTAAAACTGTAACCACAGGCGGCGACGAACAGAGAGACGAATTGATAAGTAGAAATAGAGCACTAGTTTATAGTATGCTCTTTTAAGGAAAGATAAATGGCAATAGTAAATGAAGCAATAATAAGTAACGGCACCGGCGGCGCAACAGACTATAGATACACTATGTTAACTGTACCAGCAGGTGAAGAATGGGCCATAACAAATATTATGGTTTGTAATACATATGATCCAGCAGGCGGCGATGCAGCAACAGCAGATTGTGCATTTGACTTACATTTTGTACCAAGTGACGGGTCGTACAGTGATACTATTACATCTGTAGTTAGAAGATTAAATTTACCTGCAGGCGAAACTTTTACGTTTGATACAGAAAAAGTTGTGCTAGAAGGCGGCGACAGTGTAGTTGTTAATGGCAGTGCAGATACAACTTCTCCAACAGCAGTTGGTAGATTAGCATGTACAGTAAGTTATATTAAGGTATTGTAATGAGGTTATTAAAAGCGCAAAATACAAATCTACGTAACATTTACGGTAAGGGTGTTAAGTATGATATTAATAACAGAGTAATTGTAGATAGCGAAAATGTTATGCTAGTTCCAAAAGGTACTACAGCAGAACGTCCTGCAGATGCAACTACTGGCGACTTGCGCTACAATACAAGCAACAACGAATTTGAAGCATATCAAGGCAGCAGTGCAACTTGGAAAAGAATTGCATTTAAAGAACCATCAACAGTGGTTCAGCAACAATTTGGACCAGCTGACGGAGTAGAAACTGTGTTTGGTCCGTTGAACTCGTCATGGGATAATGACGGTGGCGACTATGAAGATTACACATTGCCAGTAGATGGAAACAATGTTATTGTACTAGTAGAAAATGTTATTCAAATACATGGCGCAGGAAATAATTATACAATCGTAACAAATCCAGGTGGATTTGCAGCAGGTACTTATCTACAATTTACTTCACCACCCCCATCAGCGGGCACAGGTGGCGCTGACGTTTATATAACAGTGCTACATAACTTCGATAAGTAAATTCAATAAATACTTGTGTTAAGGAGACATCTGAGTGGCACAAGTAGGTAGAATATCCGGAGGTTTATTAGATAGCAACCTTCTAAGAGAAGGCGCAACAACCGGAGCAAATCAAAATCTTACATTTAGAAATGTATCATCAGCAAGTGGTGGTGCAGCAATACTTCACCTTGATGTTATTAATGATAAATTAGGATTTAATAATGATGCTCCTAGTACTGTTTTACATGTAACAGGCACAACAAAAATATCTAATTCATTAACTGTCGATACTAATATTGACATTGCAAATCTAAATATTCAAAATAACACTATAGTACCGCTAGGCGGAACAAATAATATTATACTTAATTCTGCTGGTGTTATTACATCAACGAATGTGCAAACTGAAGAATTATTTATTGATAATAATTTTATACAGACATCAAATACTAGTGCAAACTTAGAACTAAGACCAAACGGCAACGGCAGTGTTGATGTAATTTCTAATGTAAATGTTAGAGGAAATTTACACTCTGAAGGCAATATTACCGCTGAAGGTAATATTGTATTTGGTGATTCGAACACAGACACAGTTATACTTAAAGCAGAAGTAAGTAGTGATATTGTTCCTGACCAACACGATACATATTCTCTTGGTAGTACATCAAAACGCTGGACAGAATTTGAAGGGATATTATTAAACGGGCAAGAAATGACAGCAGACGTTGCATTTATTGGTGGACTAGAAATAAACTCTCGACAAGGCAAAATATGGTTTGTTGCTAAAAATGGTAGTAATTCTAATGTAGGAGATCATCCACAAGGTCCATTTGAAACTATCGATTATGCTGTAACACAAGCAACTACCGGAGATACAATTTATGTATATCCAGGAGAATATGAAGAAAGTTGCCCAATTGAAATTCCACAAGGCGTAACTTTACGAGGACACGATCAAAGAAATACTATTGTATATCCAGCAAGCAGTCAAAGCACTACTGATATATTTTTACTCAACGGTGAAACTGGAGTAAGTGATTTAACTATTAAAGATTACTTTTATGACAATGCAAACGATATAGGATATGCATTTAGATTTGCAGCAGGCGGTAAAGTAACTAGCCGATCACCGTATATACAAAACGTTACGGTTTCAACTAAAGGTAGCACAGTATCCGCAGCAGATCCCTTAGGATTTATTGCAGGCGATGCTGGGCGTGGCATCCTAGCAGATGGCGCAGCATTAGCAGCAGATACAAGAGAAGCAAGTTTATTATTTCATGCAATTACATTAATTGTTCCTAATGCAGATGCATTAGTAATGACTAATGGTGTAAGGATAGAATGGTTAAACTCCTTTACTTATTTTGCTAATAGAGGATTTTACGCAACAAATGGATCAGGCCGAGTTGATGATAATTTACAAACACACTACGGTGCCGAAGTAAGATCGATCGGAAGCGCAAACATTTACGGCAACTACGGTGCAGAAGTAGATGGCTCAGATACATTAATCTATCTAATCATGCACAACTTTGGTTACATAGGGACAGGTGCTGATAGTTCAAATGACGAAACATTAACAATACAAGCAAATGAAGTTGTAGAAGCAAACAGTGGTAGAATACAATATCAATCACAATCACATAATGGCGATTTTAGAATAGGCGATAACTTCTTAATTGACTTTCAAAAAGGCAGCCAATCTTTTAATATTAATGATCTTCCTGTAGTTGGTGTTGATACTATTAGTGTTACCACTGGCTCGGACATTACGTTCTTAGATTTACAATATGTACAAACTGGAAATGTTAGATTAATTGACAATAGTTTAGCAAGTATCAGCGGCGACATGAATATTGCTAGTGCATCAACTTTAATAAATCTTAACGGTGATGTTACTATTGAACAAGATCTAGATGTTAGTGGAAACTTAACTATAGCAGGAGCATTAATTGCATTTGGTAATAATCAATCAATTGATACAATTAGATTTGAATCAGGTATTAACAGCAATTTATATCCTAAAACAACAGACACTTATGACATTGGCAGCAACACACTACAATGGGACGATGTTTGGTTAACCCAAGTACTAAATGATGATATTAATATTACTAATAACTTTATTGAGACAACACAAACTAGTAGTGATTTAGAACTTAGAGCAGACCTAACTGGAACACCAACATCAGTAGTTATTAGTGATAATGCTATATTTGAAAATAATTTAACAGCGTCAGGTTTAACTACATTTAATGGCACGTTAGATGTTTCAACCCTAATACTTAACAACGGCTTGTCTGGGTTAGGAAATTTAAATGAAAATCAAAAGCTAACAATAACTGGCAATCTTACAGCCGGCGCAGCAGCGCAATTTGAAGAAATATTAATCGACGGCAACGTTATTACAACTACGTCTACAAATGCAGATTTAGAACTTCGTGCAAATAGCACTGGAAAGATATTAGTACCTGATAATGATTTTATAGTTGTAAATGATATTATAGTAACTGAAAACGTACAAGCTGGGGAAATAGAAGCTACAGGATATATTCAGTTTGACGGAGAATATACAACAGGTCAATTAAAAATATTTGATGATACTATTACTACAACATCAGGTAATTTAGAACTTGGCGCAACTGGTGATGTTGTAGTTGATTTAAACGGAGTACAAATTGATAATAATTTAACAGTTATTGGATTAACTACTGTAAACAATACTGTTGATATTACTGGCACACTAACACATATTGGCGCTAATAACCAAATCGGTAATAAAACTATTACGGGAAATCTTTATGTAAGCAATAAAAATACATTTGACCGTAGATTTGAAATTGAAGATATAGTAATTGACGGAAATGTTATTACTACATCTGCAACTAGTTCAGATTTAGAATTACGTGCAAATGGCGCAGGAGTTGTACGATTTAATAACACATTAGAAGCACTTGGAACTGGCGTTAATGTACAAGACGTTACTGCAAATACATTATTGTCACAAACAACAATTACAACACCAACAATAAGTAATGGCACAATTGTTGTTTCGGGTAATCAAATATCTACAAGCAATACTGATTTAGTTTTTAGTGTATTAGATCCAAACAATGCTGTAACCGCTGACAGTAATACTGTTAGAGCATTATCAGGTATTGAAGAAACATCAGGACCAACTCAATTCACGACTGCTACTGATATAGTAGGTACATTAATACATACCGGACCAGCATCACAGTTTGGTAATAGCGGTCGCACAGGCGATCATGATATAGTAGGTAATTTAACTATTAGTTCAACAACAACGATAGACGATATTAAGTTCGCATCGGGTAACATTTTTACAACCGATACTGATTTAATACTTTCTGCACAAGGTACCGGACAGGTATTAATACCAACTAATGATGCACTAATTGCAGGAACTTTTGACAATCAAGGCATATCGATTGTTAATTCTGCTATTGTTTCAAATTTAACAACAGCAGAACAATTTATATCAGGAAGAACTACCATTTCTGATAATACTATATTCACTGATTTTGTTTTAGATTTAGCAGCAACCAGTGGAAAAAAAGTAGTATTTGATTCTAACGCAATATTTGAAAATGATTTAACTGTTATTGGCTTAACAACTCTTAATCAAGTTGATATTACTGGCACACTAAACCATAATGATGACAGAATACAAACAGGGCTGTATTCACTTATAGGTGATTTAACAGTAAGCGGTAATTTTGATGTTCCTAATATAGAATTTGATAATATATTAATTGACGGAAATAGAATCACAACAACATCTGGAGACTTAGAGTTAGAGGCAGCAGGCTCCGGTAATGTTGTCTTTAACAAACCCGTAATAATAGATGCAGATGTTACAGCTAAATCTACAATACAAGGATCGCAAGCAACAGTAGATGTATTTCCTGGAGGCACAATTAATGTAGACGCATTAGCTACTCCTGTTAGTTTAACCGAAGCAACTGTTTTAATTAATAATAAAATTACAACATCTTCTGGAACTAATGTGTCATTAAGTATTGAAGATTTTGACACTATAATAATAGATGCAGATGCTACAGAAATTTCACTTAACCTCGATGTTGACGGAACAACTACATTATTAGATACAGAAGTTAATGGTACATTAACATATATAGGAGACCTAACTCAAACAGGTAATGTTGACATAACTGGCAATGTTAGTTTTAATGGAACTTTAACAGTTAATAGCCAAGTACAATTTGAAAATATCCTTATAGACGACAATATTATTACAACTACCGAAACAAGTAGTGACTTAGAATTACGTGCTAATGGAACAGCAAAAGTTGTAGTATCTAGTAGTAATTTGTCTATAGACAATGATCTTACAGTAGACGGATTAACAACAACTGACGGTATTACTAACGGAATAAACATTAGTTCGAATGCATTTGAAACTAACACCGGACTAGAAATTAGAAGTAACGGTATTATTCATACCACGCCTGATTTAGATATAGAATTTGATGCTGGTTTAAATGCAGATGTAATATTTAATTCTGATACAAGTGCTAATGAAGATTTTACAATGTTTAGTGGCTCATCGCAGTTACTTAATACTAGAATAGGAACAGTAGTAACAACTAACACTATTCTAACTCATACTGGTGATAGAGAACAAACAGGACTCTTTTCTATGCCAAACCTCCTTGGCAACGAGGTAATGAGTGTAACTGGCACAATTGATGTTACAGGTTCTGGAAGATTAGGCAATATTAGAATTGAAGGTAATACTATACGTCAAACTGCTGTTGCAAACGGAGATCTAGAATTACGTGCAAACGGCACTGGCAACATTTTAGTACCCGAAAATAATGTTCGAATTACAAATAATTTAACTGTATCACAACTAACCTCGTCAACTATACAGAATATTAGTCAAGTTAATGTAGACACATTAGAAACTAATTCTCTTAGGATTTATGATAATAACATTGATGCATACGGTACTGACAAAGACATTATTTTAGAAACTAATGGCTCGGGTAATGTTGTAATTGATACAAATAATGCAGTATTTGGTCAAACATTAACAGCAACTAACTATATATTAGGCGGCGTAAATATTGGTAGTGTTGCAACACCGGCTCAACTTACTCAAACCGGCGACAGAATTGATAATGGTCTTATTATACTTTTATCATGTGATTTTGATATTACAGGAAGTTTAACAGGAAGTTTAGGACAAGCTAGACTAGATGACATAACAATTTCTACTATAGGAACTGCTGAAGGAATATCATCAACTAGCGACCTTATACTTAGAGCTACAAATAATGTTGTATTTGACGGCGACCTGGCATTTAGTCATAATAATATTAATGCTCAAAACATAACTTCGCAAACTATTATTAATAGTGGTACAATTACTGCAAATGCATTTGAAACTGCTGATATTACTGTTACACAAGATACCATTGGAATTAGTACTGTTGGATCAGGCTTATACTTCCTGCCATCAACAGGCAATATAGTAAGTGTTCCAAGTAATGATGTGTTTATCAATGAAGATTTAGATATTGCTGGTACCACTACAACTGTACAAGATCTTGAGGTAAACGATGGTACATTAGACCCAAAACAAATTACTCATGTAGGTGATAGAACAGTAGAAGATACATTTGATGTCTCAGGCGACTTAACAGTTACAGGAGATATTATTGCAACTGAAGTACAGTTTGAAGAAATTAATGTTAATGATAACACAATAACAACTACATCAACCAGCGCCTATTTAGAGTTACAAGCAGCAGGAACTGGAGAAGTACAGTTTAGTGCTAACGCAAAGATAGAACAAAATTTATATCTAAACGGTGTAAGTGACATAGGACAGTTAACAGCACAGTATATACAATCCGACAAGTTTGAAACTGATAACATAGAAATATACGACAATAGAATACAGTCTGTTAATACTGATAGTAATTTACAATTAAGTACAAATGCTCCAACTACCTTTGCGAACATAGAAATAGACGACCTTACATTTTCAGGTCAATCATTTCCACCCATAATGGACACTATTACTTCTGAATTCAAGTTTAGCCTTGGCTCCGGCAGTCTTGATATATCTAACTTTGATAACGCCGAAATGCCAAACGGTACAACAGCACAAAAAACATTAAGCACATCTGGAGAAATTAGGTTTAATACTGACCTTGGTGTGTTTGAAGGATTTACATCAGCACCAATTGCATTTTCAGGCATTTACTCAGCAGATAGACAAACAAATGTAACTGCTGATTCTACATCAAACGAATTAAGATTAAATGCACAAGGAAATAGAGTAGCTACATTTAGAACTGGTAACGTGTCACTTGCTGGAACAATACTTCCTAATATTGATATTAATGACTCTACAATATTAGGTACTGTAACAGATCAAGATATTACATTTAGCAACGGAACCGGCGTAGTTAATATTGAAGAATTAACTTTTGAAAATTCTAAAATATTCAACAATACTAATAGTGCGTTAACATTTTCAAACACCGGCGGCTTTACAGTACTATCTGCAGACGGATTGCAACTTCCATCAGGCCCATCAGCTAATAGAACAAGTATAGAAGTAGGCGACACTCGATGGAATACAGATACTGGAATTTTAGAAACATATGACGGAAATTCTTACATAGCATCAGCAGGATTATCTAATAATATTACCCCTGCAGAGTTTGACGATCTATTGTTTGAATACACGTTAATCTTTGGCTAATAGCCCACTTTTCCGTAAAACACATAAATACTAGTAATGCAAATACGTGAGACCGCGTCTTGCAGGACAAACTGTGGTTAGCCAGCAAAGACCTTAGGGTGAAAAATAGGCTAGAGGGACAGGATCCCCGTGTTAAGGAGAAGAGATGGCTGTTGGTCGTATATCGGGTCCGCTCTTAAAGTCAAACTTACTTCGATCAGGAGTAAATTTAGCCTTTGAGAACGACTTACTAGTATTAGATGTCAATAATGACAAAGTAGGTATCAAGCTAGGACTTAACAACGGAGATCAAAACGATCCTATATTACCTCAACACGAATTAGATGTTAACGGAACATCAAAGACTACTAACCTCATAGTAGACGTACAAGCAGACCTTGCTGATATTACTATATCTGGTAATACTATACAAAGCTCCAGTGATTTAAATCTTGTAACAATAGGTGCAGATACTGTTGTATATCAAAAACAATTAGATATACAAGATATAAGCATATATGACAATATTATAAGCACTAATAATGGTAATGTAAATTTAGAATTAAGACCAAACGGAACTGGAATTGTAGATATATTTTCAGAAGTAAACGTTACTGGAAATATTCATGCTACAGGCAATATTACAGCAGACGGTAATATTCAACTTGGTAGTACTGACCAAACAACACCAAATGACGATACTGTAACATTTAATGCAGAAATAGCATCAGATTTAATACCTGATGCAGATAATACTTACCAACTAGGTACAGCAGCAAAACGTTGGTCAGATATTTACGTTCAAAACTTTGTTGCTACTGAGATCGACACCGGCGACTTATTTGTTGATGGTATTGATTTATCATTACGTCAAGGTAAAATTATATATGTTGCAACAAATGGTGACGACACTAATACAGGAACACATCCTCAAGATCCGGTTGCAAGTTTA
>Ga0209666_1004085_pt1 | contig 10382 bp, 11 predicted proteins | sample SaaInlV_125m_DNA_FD_184679 | JGI IMG/M metagenome (GOLD analysis project Ga0209666, IMG submission 184679) | Marine microbial communities from expanding oxygen minimum zones in the Saanich Inlet - Saanich Inlet SI037_S3LV_10m_DNA (SPAdes)... | ecosystem: Environmental > Aquatic > Marine >...
ACCTCAGGTGGTACCTGTAACGGTTTTTTTTGGGGGGGGTAATACGGGACATCATTGGGGGTGGTAACCAGCCAACGTTCCGTACTTACATGCCAAAGTGTCCCGTATTAACACCCCCCAAAAAACCGTTACAGGTACCACCTGAGGTGCGCATTTCGGCCGTAGGCGCACCTTTGGCGCACCCCTTGTCCAGGCTGAGCCCGATTGTTCCAGGTTGGGCCGGGGTGTTAATACGGGACATCATGGGTGGTAAACAGCCAACGTTCCGTACTTACATCCCAAAGTGTCCCGTATTAACTCCTCTTCCCCCAAAAAACCGTTACAGGTGACTGTCTACTTCCCCTTAACCAGGGTGCGCACCCTGGTTAAGGGGAAGTAGAGGTTGTAGAATAATCAGCCAACCATGCCCAAGTCCAGCAAGCGCCGACACCCGGCGCCGACACCCGGCGCCGACACCCGGCGCCGACACCCGGCGCCGACACCCGGCGCCGACACCCGGCGCCGACACCCGGCGCCGACACCCGGCGCCGACACCCGGCGCCGACCATAAACCGCGAAACCTCACGTTTAACCACAGGTGCGTAGTCTCTGCCACGCGTGGAGGCAACACTGCCACCCCCGCACCCATGCCCGGCGCCGACGCCCCGGCGCCGACGCCCCGGTGCCGACGTAACACCCTTGCATCCACAGATAATGGAAGTAGCTAACAAGCAAAAGAAGACACAGGGCCGTTTTCGCTCAAATGAGCAGCGAGCGGCAATCAAGAAGAACTGCCTCAACATGTATCAGCTTCAGCAAATGGACGCAGCAAGAAGCACCTTTGCATCCGAGATTACAAGTGCCACCAAAGGTTGCGCGAATGTGTTCATGCCATGCAGTGCCGACGACAGTGGGTGTGTGATGCGATCTTTGGGTGACGATGTACCCATATTTCGTTCCATGGGTGCGACGGACAGTGCTATTAAGGATCAGCGCAACTTCGCAGTGGCACTCGAAAAATGCAAGGAAGAACCCGCAAACGAAACACAGCGCGCTTCCATGTGGACAACTGTGAAGTCGTTTACCGACCAAGTCGATGTGCTGCGCGATCTCATGAAGGATGCCACGCTTAATGCCATGGACGACGAATTCAAAGAAGGCATGGAGCAAACTTCCCACTGGGTTGGATACGACCTCGCTGTTGGTGCACAGAAGTTCGTGTACAAAATGGAGGCAGAGATGGATGAGCAGAAATTGCAGATGCAAGCTTTTAACGACACAACCTGCCCCATATGTCACGACGAGTTTGAAGGAGAGGATACCGTCACGGTGACATTGTGCAAACACGCGTTTTGCACCGACTGTCTCGAAACCTGGAAAGGTTGTGGTGGGCACAAGTGTCCCCTTTGCAATGCATCTCTGGGAAATAATGTTACCGCCAACGAAAACAACTACCAAGGCGTGCGCCAGAGTCTCAGCAATGAGCCGCACTTCTTAAGCCTCGTGGCCGACAATGGGGATCCGGTCTACACATCTCTAGGGGCTCAAGAAGACCTTCATGGGTTTTACCACGACGATGAGCCTCGCTACAACAGCCTCGTGGCCGACAATCAGCATTTCTTAAGCCCGGAGGCTGACAATGAGGATGCGGTCCACAGAGAGGTCGCACTTGAAGACCTTCACGGGTTTTACTACGACGATGAGCCTCGCTACAACAGCCTCTCGGCTTCTTATGACCCAATGGATCACGAGGTATTGGTGTACCGTTGATCGATTTGGCCTGCGATCAAGGTGGTGTTTCCACACGCGTAAAATGTACTCGCTAAAGGCTATCAAGTTCAAAACATTCGTGGGGTTGTGTCGAGACATGTCGTCTAGAAAACATGTGTCTAATGATGAATACCTGTCACCAAAGATGAGATTGTGCCTTTTTTACGGGAGTGCGTGTAATGCAGAAGAGGCTCTTGCCCTGCAAGAGTCGGATATTACTCCAGACTTCCTGATGGCAAATGGTGTAAAAGCAAGAAACATGTCGGCAGCTGGAGTGGGACCGAGGTTCCTCAAGGACATGGGTGTCAGTGACTGTGCGCAATTACGCACTATGGGATTCGACGCGCTCGACTTGGCAGACACTAAATTTGCTTCAGAGGCATGTTTGGCATATGGGGCTGATCAGATACTCGACGTGTTCTTAACCGGTGCTTCCGACGCCGTTGCAATTGCAGGAAGTGACACCACTCACATCACCGGAGTTAGCACAAGCGCGCTTCTCTCGGTTTGCGCCGGCGCTCCCGTGGAAGCACGGGCTGTCTTGCAGCAGCTTCCTTCAGGTGTATCCCTCGAAGGAGTTGACGCTGACACGTTGCTTGATACTGGCATACGAAAGTCGGTACTTTCGCAGTTAGGATACAGTTTAACAAGCATTGTCTCTCAGACAAAGGCAAACGCACAACAATTAGCAAAGCTTGGGTACAGTGTCGGGTAGTGTTCGGCGCCGGGACACTAAAGGCGCGACCAAACTTACGCGACTTTGGGAGATAGAAAGTTCTATACCTGTGTGCGGTACATGCGTCGACGTACATGGGGTGTGTCCGAACAGAAGATTGTTGCGGCCGCTCAACAATGGCGTTGCGCAAGCTGTTACGTGTTGCTCCCAGCCGCTTACGAGCTAGATCATGTAGTGCCGTTGTGGAAAGGTGGCAAAGATTGTCACGAGACAAATGCAGCCGCACTCTGCCCAAATTGCCACGCAGAAAAAACACAGAAAGAAAACATTGAAAGGCAAATGACTTTACGCAAAAATAGACTGTTTGCCTATAGGTCGTCTTTGCCGCCTCCAATACGTACTCCAGCAGCTCTCAGTAACGATGAGGATGAGCATGGGCATGGTGAAAACAGTTCCTTGAGGTTTGCGAATGCAAAAAGTTCATCCGCATTTCACATTGAAGATTCTGTGTGCAAGAACCGCTTCCTTCGTTTTGCACATGTCAAGGGTGGTAAGATGTTTGGCTTTGGTTAGTTTACTCAAAAAGTCTTTATTTTAGTGAGTTTCCATTCATATAAGTGTTTGAGGCATCACCGGCTGACTCCGCTAAGCGCGGCTACTCTTCCGGTGGGTGCAATATGGACACACCAAAGATACAAACTCGCGTAAGAATGGGGACTGACGCGATATCCAAGTCTTCGAATAACATCATTCACAACGCCAGAAATTCGCGTAAAGCTTACGATAAAATGTGGAGGGCTGCGGCACACGCACCCGTCTTTTGCAAAATCACAAAGAAGCAGGTTTTGGACAGCAAAGGTAAATCCAAGACTAAGAAGTTCTACCGCACAAGTCGCCTCATTGGTTCACATGCTTACAACATCGCAGCGTCCGGTGCTGCGATGAGAACCGCTTGCATTCTCAAGGACGACGCTGTTACGCTGCGCCTTGAAGCGGAAAACGAAAGCAAGCGCGCACCCTGGTACCCAGGGGTGCACAAAGGTGCCAAGATGCTCGCTGAGCAGTTCTTGTGTGCACTTTCCCAAGAAGCGGCCTACAAAGGACACATGGTGCGTGAGTGCTGCCGTACCAAGCGCCTAAGTTCCAGGCAGATGAAGCTCGGATGGGAAACGACGTTCGAATCTGTTTTCGGCTCTTCTTCCATCATTCCACGCAAAGTCATCGCAATTCCCCTAGTCCACAAGAAGTCTTCCAGAAAGAAGAAGAAGTCCAACGAAAAGAAGGGCGACACCGCAAATGCTGCTGCTGAAGACGACGACGAGTATGACGACGCAGAGGGCAACGCCGATGACCTGCAACCAGAAGAATGATTTGTGTGCAGTTTTAACAACAAACGTGCAGAGACACGTGTTCAACTGCAATAGCAAACAAAAACACCGCAGTGTGTCGATATCATGTGTAATTGGTGTTGCAGGTAGAGTGTGCAATATAATGTTTTTGGAAAAAAGAATTGCGCGATTATTGAGTGCGTCAAGCACTTCGCCCAGCAAAGATGGGGATGCAGATGTAGTGTATGCACTATTCCTGGAGCCCCATCCGGTGCCTGAACAAGGCTCCATTGCATCCAGAGCAGTTCATTACGCAATAAACCACTTCCAGCCGGATCCGGTAATGGCACATGTGGAACTCGTGATTCCTTGTGTTCCCGATGCAAATGAACCAGTGAATTTTGCTACTTACATCGGTGAGGACAGCAAGTGGCAAAGTAACACCAATGCAAACATGAAATACTACTTAACGAGTGGTAACAAATGGAGAGCTGTACCAGTGTTTGGAACTAAGGCCGCCGTCACAGCACGCAAAATATGTTCACAAAGCATTGGTGTTCAATACTCCCTGTTGAGATACCTCACAGCCTCATGGCCTTTGCGATACTTTTCGCGAATGGTGCCCAACAAGAAGCGTTCACCAGCACACTGTGCTACTCTCACTTCGCGTATTCTGAAAGAGTCTATACCCGGCGTCCTTCGACATTCCAGCGCGTGGTATGGACCCGCCACGCTTTACACTGAGCTTTTGTACAAACTCCGAAAAGGGGATGTTCTTCCCGAATCAACACTGATGCCGGCATCTACGGCAGAGGCAGTTGACTGCATTCTTAGGAAGCGTGACGAGGATGTCATGGCCATGCTTGATGATGAAACGTGTCTGAATGCGATTCGGGCCCTCACACTCAAGGTTGCTTCTTCTGCGACGCATGGAGACCCATTTAGCCAGAAATTGAGCCAGCGCCAACTCGCAACCGCACTGCTTCGGTGGAGCGTGCTTCGCCGCCCAACAGTGTCCAAATAAAAAGCAGTGTGAGTTATTCTAATCCCCAAGCGCACTAACGTAGTAAAACGCACACTCTACACCTTTTTAAAGATGAAAGGCTACCAGGTATTCAAAAACACTCACCCACTCACCACCCACTCACACACTCCCACCGCTCCCTTGTCCTTGGCAAATGCCGTGCGCCAGCTGCAGCCACCACCGCTGCTAAGAAGTCTTTGTTAATGCGTTCCCAACCAACCATGCAGCGAGCTTGAAGTTCATCTCGTCGTGCTCCGTCGCCTTGTTGTTCTGTATTACCGATCCACTGCTCTTTGAGCTGCGATAATAACTTCCAGAGGCGGTCGAGTAAGTCTCACATGGCGTACTCAGCCACAGCAACATTGCTACATTATCGCCACCATCTGCTTGAAACGTTGATACACTTAGAAGTCGAAGAAACTCTTCGATGTTGCTCATGTCCTCATCCCATCCACAACTCCTAAACGCGTCATTTTCAACAATTTTCACCTCGTTCTTAAAATAACCAAACTCTTTCAGCTGCTCTTCCCTTCGCGCATCGTTGTAAGTTCGCACTGCTTCCGAGACACTTCCAAAGCCCGCAAACGCGTCTATGAACACGTACGAGTCGGGTGGCTCTTGCATGTTTGCACACTTTTGCATCCATTTTTCAAGAAATTCCGTAGTTATAGATGTAGGGATCGAGTTTTTTTTGCTTGCGCTCGTGCCTTGAACGCCTTGTCGATGTTTTCCATATTCTTGAATCTCCGCGCAGGGATCCGTGTTGCAACATGGACTACGCAGCTGAGGCTTTGGCGAAACCAGAGAGGTAATGAACGTGGTAGGCTTTCTATACTGAAAGCCGTGTTTGCAGTATGTTGTCGACAGCTCCACCGTCATGACATCCTCGTGGGTATTTGTTCCACGAAGAAGATTCACTGCATCAGTTTGCCAGAACTTTCCGTTACTCGGGTTTTCAAAGACAAAGTCGAGTTTGTGATTTTGTCTCCATGTTGGAGGGGTCGGTTCTTTACGTTTTCGTTTTGTGCTTCTCCACCCATCTTCGGGGGCACAAATTGGCAACGGAATGAAAGGCAACATCTTGCACATTGAAATCTCTAACAGCACAACTTATCTCACCATGTTAATGGGAGCGCACATGCCTTTGCAATTATACCGGGGCGGTTTCTGCGTCACGGGGAATGGTCGACCCCACCCTTGCCCAGCGCAAACACTACAGCAACTAACACTGCATGCGACACTCGACAAGTTTTAGAGTATTAAGAGTTCACCCCATGCTTAATTTTATAACTGGGTTTTGTGACATTTGCTGCATGCGCTCCACCATGGCAGACGTCCTGTTAACGGACTGGATCATCTCCGGAACACTTGTGACGGCCATGACCTCGGACTGAGTCATGACAGTTTCCAAAGAAGAGCTAGCCACGTGGCCATGCCGCAGTATTTCCATCGTATTGTTTGCCCCCTCTACCATTAACGGGTAGTAGTAGTAAGCCGTATCTCTCGCCTGCCAACTGACGTACGCTATCGTAAAGACCAGTACCGCGAGCACAAGAACAATCAGCAGCTGCGAAACTAGCATCAGTGTAGAGGTGAAGTTGTTAAACCGCCGATTGGCGGAAGACTCCTTACGCACGTCGCCGCTTACGATTGGGAGAACTTGATTTGGACTTGCACCAATTCCAAAACGCAGTGTAGCTAGTGGAGATTGGACATCTCGGCGACCGGCACACGCGCCCCCGCTCCAAACGATTCGTGTTTCCTGTTGCATCTCCCACGCTAGTTGTCTTTTATTGTTAAGATATCGTTTAGACGATATGTGTAAAGTGGGAACGATGAGATCTCACCAATCGTGGATGTCGTGTCGCCAACAGCCCGCTACTCAACGTGGTTTCGACCTCCTACCACAATTCAATATGCCACCAGAAGTTGTAGACTTTTCTCTGGAGTCTAGACCACCAAGTCTTCCTCCGCGAAATTGTATACTACGCGTTCTTTCTGCAGGCACAATCTCTTTCTTTTGTATTGTTGGTGTCTACAGCATAGCAGCTAGAGCTACCGGACCTGTGTTGACACAGGGAGCAAGTATTGCCATGGATGTCAAGAACAGAGTGGGTACCGCGATTTCGCAAGCCAACAAACAAGAGGGTGAGAGGATTCACCATCACGAAAGTGTGGACTCGCAATCGAGAAGGCTTGAATTGGAGGTGACACCAGCTGTGGCAACATCATACACAGACCTGATACCACCTGCGCCTCTTAAGCCACAAGCACCATCGCAGCCCGATGCCTTGCGCTCAAAAACAAAAAACAAGGGTAGCTCTAGCTTATTGCTAAGGATGGCGGCGTTGACAAAACGGGAACGGTCGATGGGGAGCATAGAAGCGGCTGCAGTACAGCGCTATTTTCCAGAGTGGAGAACCTTAACGCCCAATGACTGGAAGGAGAAGCCCGAGCTGCGGGATATTGTGCTGGCAGTTTCTCAGCTTTCGCAACACGCACATGTAGAATCCGAACAGTCGGTGGGCACGCCTCGCTAGCCCCAAGAAGCTGCATTCAAACCTGTCACAGCGCATTGGTTGGATGATCGACCCAAACTCACCTTCGCTCTCGGAGCCTCCTCCACAGGAAACTGTGGAAACGCACTCAGCCCAGGACCTTCGCCAACACCCAGTATGGCAAGCTGCGGCACGAGGAGGTGCCAGTATGCCACCCCCTCCTGGTAGAGGAGCTGGACGTGGCAGAGGAAGAGGCGCACAAAATCCAAACACCGAAGATGCTGGCAACACGAGGTACGAAAGGATTTCACTTCTTTCACAAGAGTTACAAGGCTGTGCTACGGGTGGCGACGGTGCGGACTCAACCGCCTTTTCGGAAGACGAGGAATACGAAGATGTGAAGGAGGAAATGCACCAAGAAGGGTCCGAAGAAGACGAAGGGTCGGTTGAGGGAGACGGAGAAAGTGCTTTCCGGTTATCGTCGTCAGATGATGACGAACGACGCGGCGAGAAAAAGAAAAGAATGAGAGGAAAGAAAAGGGCAAGAGAAAAGCCGACCGGTTCTGGGAATGACATGTTCACCGCGACTGCCTTTGGTGGAGCGTTCAGCCATGGCAGTGATGCCATTTCCGACAATGAGTCTATGGCTTCGCGCACAAGTTCAAAAAGAAGATTCGATGCGCACAAGAAGGCATTTCCCGTGCGTGGCATAACGTGTGTCGGGTGTACCCTGGCAAACCGGATCGAACCGGTTGAACGATTCGTTATGAACAATGTCGGAAGGCAGTCAGAGCAGGCACTGTGGAAGTTTGCGGCCTTAACCTGGAAGAGGGAAGTCGTGGAACCGGCAAAACGCGAAGGGGTTACCGTAGTTGAATGGCGTTGGCGCGACATCGCAAAACACTTCAAGATGCACACGACCATGGCCGTTGTCGGCAGAACTTGCATGGTGAACTCCCTCACGGCGATGCGCTTGCAAATAGAAGGTTCACTCGTTCGCAACGACAACGGAGAACGCTCTCTTGACAAGCAAAATGCCGAACTTGCACTTAAGGTTTGCATGATAGATACGTAGCACCCTTTCCGTAGATCACAGCCACCTTGTCCCATCGTGCAGATATTGGCGGCCGAAAGCCGGGAGCGTCAGCTGCTACAGACGGACACTATGGGCGGGCGCGGGCGCAAAACGACAAATTCGCAAAAACCGGCGGGGGGGGACGATTAATACCAACCAATCGCTAAATGAAATAGCTATCCTGCAGTACACAATGACACTGTCTAGTCCAAGCTACATGCAAAATGCCACAAGCACTGCGCACGACAATTTGACACACAACTGGACACACAACTGGACACACAACTGGACACACAACTGGACACACTTTACACAAGGTTTAAACATGACAAGATCAAATCAAAACATCACAAAGATTATCGTGACAAACGTTTATCATCACAGACATGCAAAAGCACACACGTGGGTTTACGTCAGCGTCGGTGTGCCCCTGTTGCTCTGTACTATCTGCTTGATTATGAGCTGTGTTGCGACTCGTGTGGCAAACCGGCCAAGGTCCAGCGAATACGAAGGTCTTCCACTAATCAAGATAGAGATGGGAGCTAGATAGCCGGGACCCCCTAGCCCATTTGTCCGTTCTGACGCCGTGGTAGACGTGGAAGATTGTCGTGCAGTGCATAGATTTCATCGTAATATTTCATAATCCACTGAAGGTAGAGCGAGTAGGTTTTTCTGTCATCAACAAAATGTGACCATATATACAATGCAACATTTGACGGAGTTGCCTCTTCTTCATCGAGTATGGGATGTTCTTGATGATCATCGAGTCTGACTTTTAATCCTCGCGTGTTCAACATTTGCGCGTATTCCTCCGGACTAAGCTTGATATACGCAAAATTGGTTTCTGGGGAGGGTGGCCAAATGTCCCGCTGCGCAGTTTGTCTGCCAAGAAGTGGTGGCTCCCATCCAGGCTGCATTCCCACAGACAAGACATGGCGCAACCGACATGTCAGTTCTGGCGCCGGTTGCGAGCGGACCAGCCGGATGGACATGGGGAAAAGTCTCGCTTGTTCCTCTTCTAACACGGGATGTCGGTATCTTATCACTTACGCTTTTGTTTCGGTAACGCAAACAACGATTTTACTATTTCGCACTTCTTCTGTTTTCTTAATGCAAATGTAGCTTGTTTAATGATCTTTTTGTGCTTATTTGCGCGCTTGATTCCGTTCTTTACAGCAACTCCGTGTCGCTTTTTCTTTAGCTTAGTTATTGCGTCCATTCTGTGGTTTCTTAGTCTAACCAGACATGTGGATATAAATCTCTACGACTTTACGTGTGCTGGCACAAATGAGCCTCCACGGGCTCCATCTACCCAAGTGGCCAATGACGCGACGCGCTAGGCGCTGGTAAAACTTTCAACATTTTTACAAACTGTGGAGTGTCGTGTAAGATGCTGTGTAATGCGCTTTATTTAGTGTCTAAATTCTTCGCGGAACGCCTCGATCGCCCCGCGCGGCGCTTTGCCCTCGGCGTCGGGCCGCGAGACGTGCTCCAGTAGGTGGTAGGCCACAAGGCGCACAAGGACGTGTGCTCGGACGCGGCGGCGCGTCAGCCGCCACAGCCACCGCCCGTTCCGACGGAAATTGTCGTCGCGCCGCATGCGCTCCAGCAACGCAGGGGGCAAGGCCTCGTCAAAGGCGTCGGTACCGTGGAACATCGCGTCGCACATTGAATCAGATTGCTCAATCAGGCCCTCCCAGTGCCGATTCTCCCAAGCACTCAGCCCGCAGTTGAAAGCTTTGCAATAGCGAAACATGCAGTACATGTCCGTCACGCTGGACACGTCCCACTTGGAGAGGTCGCCGTTGAAGGCCTCGCAGCCGGAAAACATGTAGCTCATGTCCGTCACGTTGGACACGTCCCACTTGGAGAGGTCGCCGTTGAAGGCCTCGCAGCCGGAAAACGTGCAGGTCATGCCCTTCACGTTGGACACGTCCCACTTGGAGAGGTCGCAGTTGAAGGCCTCGCAGCCGGAAAACATGCAGCTCGTGTCCGTCACGTTGGACACGTGCCACTTGGAGAGGTCGCCGTT
>Ga0209666_1004090_pt1 | contig 10373 bp, 9 predicted proteins | sample SaaInlV_125m_DNA_FD_184679 | JGI IMG/M metagenome (GOLD analysis project Ga0209666, IMG submission 184679) | Marine microbial communities from expanding oxygen minimum zones in the Saanich Inlet - Saanich Inlet SI037_S3LV_10m_DNA (SPAdes)... | ecosystem: Environmental > Aquatic > Marine >...
ACTCTAACATGAAAAAAGCATTTATTACAGGTATAACTGGTCAAGATGGTCACTATTTATCAAAACTACTACTTGAAAAAGATTACGAAGTTCATGGAACAATTAGAAGGTCATCATCAATAAACACAGGTCGAATTGATCCATTAATTTCAAAGTATCAAAATACAAAACAGTTAAAGCTTTACTACTCTGATTTACTTGATTCTTCATCTTTAAATATGCTTATAAATAAAATACAGCCAGATGAAACATATAATCTTGCAGCACAATCGCATGTAGCAGTGTCCTTTAAGAATCCTGTATTTACAACTCAAACAGGTACATTAGGGCCTCTTTCATTACTTGAAGCGGTAAGAAATTCTGATAAAGAAATCAAATATTATCAAGCATCATCTTCAGAAATGTATGGCGGTCAGATGAAAGGAAAGCTAAACGAAGAATCACTTCTTGATCCTAAAAGCCCATACGCAGCAGCAAAAGTTTTTGCACACCATATGACCTCGATTTATAGAGATTCTTATTCATTATTTTGTTCAAACGGGATTCTGTTCAATCATGAATCACCACACAGAGGTGAAACCTTTGTAACAAGAAAAATAACAAGAGCTGCTACTCGAATAAAATTAGGTTTACAAAATAAGCTTACATTAGGCAATCTTGAGGCAAGTAGAGATTGGGGTTTTGCGGGTGATTATGTAGAAGCTATGTGGATGATGCTTCAACATGACACACCTGATGATTGGGTAATAGCTACAGGCGAAACATATACAGTAAGACAATTTTTAGAAGCAACTTTTAAAAAATTAGATTTAAATTGGGAAGAATATGTACAAACATCTGACAAATATTTGAGGCCAAATGAGGTCGAACATCTCTTAGGAGACCCTACAAAAGCTAAAGAGGAATTAGGCTGGGAGCCTAAAACAAGTTTTGATTCTTTAGTTGAGATGATGATTGAAAGTGATTTGAATTTAGCTAAAAGAGAAAAGGTTTTGGTAGCAGAGGGATTACTCGAGCCAACATGGGAAAATCCAACTAGCTAGTTATTTTCTAAAAACCAGGAATATGTAATCTTTAATCCTTCATCAAGATTTATATTTGGTTCCCAACCTAGTTTGTTTATTTTCTGTGAATCAATCAATTTTCTTGGGTTCCCATCAGGCATTGATGTATCAAAAATTAATTCACCCTGATAGTCAATAACCTTTTTAATTTTTTCTGCTAAATTTTTAATTGTAATTTCGTTTCCGCTACCAACATTTAGTAAATCAGTTTCAACTTTTTTATCGATTAGAAATTCTACAGCTTTTGAGAGGTCGTCTACAAACAAGAACTCTCTAAGTGGTTCTCCTGTACCCCAGATATTAAAACTTTCAGCATTTGTGACCTTTGATTTATGCATTCTTTTTATTAAACCAGGTATAACATGGCTATCTTTTTCTGAAAAATTATCATTTGGTCCATATAAATTTGTAGGCATCAAGTTTATTACATCATTTCCATACTGGAGGTTTAGTGATCTACCAATTTCAATACCGGCAATTTTAGCAATTGCATAAGGTGAGTTTGTAGGTTCCAGTTTCCCTGTTAAAAAGCTGTCTTCTGAAATAGGATTTTCAGCATTTAATGGATAAATACAGCTACTTCCAAGGTTAACTATTTTTACTTCAGGGTTATCCATACAAGCTTGAAAAACATTCATATTTATTTTAAGATTTTCAATTATAAACTCCATACGCTTGGTGTTATTTGCATTTATTCCACCTACTTTTGCCGCAGAATTTACAATTACATTTGGACTAAATGAATTAATTAAAGATTGAGTTTCTTCCAAAGAGAATAAATCTGCATCTTTCCTAGTTGAGGCAAAGACTTCGTGAACCTTTTTTGATTCACCCAGAACTCTATTAAGAGAAGATCCAACTAAACCGTTTCCACCAAGTATTAAAACTTTCATTCAAAACCCAATATAGACTACTTTCTTTTTAATTTAATAAAGACATATAAATAATTTATCGCATTTAAAATAAACTATATGAAACTCGAATTACCATATTTAATTAATATTCCACCTTTCATGTTAAAAGGTCTAGAAGGTAAAAAAATTCCCTTTCTCACAAAAGTTTATCTTTTGCTTAAAGGGAAAATGGTATCTCTAATTATAAAAAAAACAAAAGGCCGTATGTTTTGTTTATTCATGAATTTACTTTTTCAAAATGATGGAGATATTAAATTAATAAATGGTCTTTATCAGAAGACTTTAAAAAATAAGAAGCATATTTACTTTCCAAATAAAAGAATACTTAGGGTTCTCCGTGATTCAGATTTACACTTTAAAAGACTTCTAAGTTCTTATAGCTTGGATTACATAGAATTTTTTGATGGAGATGTAGTTATTGACTGTGGAGCAAATGTTGGCGAACTATATTTGGCTTTAAGCCGAGATAATAACAATTTGAAATATTATGCATTTGAACCAGATAAAAAGGCATATGAATGTTGTATTTTAAATACTACCAAAAATAGTATTATTCAAAACATTGGTCTTTCTAATGAAAGTGGGAGCATAGACTTTTATATGGATTCAATGGGTGGAAACTCTTCTGCTGTTGCTTTTGGTGAAAACGAAAAAGTTACTGTACCAGTAGAAAAATTAGACAATATTAAGACAGAAAATAATATTAAGTTATTAAAAGTTGAAGCTGAAGGGTTTGAGCCTGAAGTGCTAGAAGGCGCTGTAAACACCTTAAAAAAGGTACAGTATGTCGCAGTTGATTTCGGCCCTGAGAGAGGATATGAGCAAAAAGATACAATAATAGAAGTAAATAATTTTTTATTAGAAAATAATTTTCAATTAATAAAGTTTGAAATAAATAGGATTACTGGCTTATATGTAAAAGTTGACAGATGAAGATACTTGATCTTTCAAAATTGGCGAAAAATAGTAACAAGAATTTTCTTAATGATTTAATGCATAATGATGAGAGTTTCCATTTTTTACCAGTACAAGAAGGAATCACTCCACAGGGTGAAAAACTAAAATTAGGATTTTCAGTTTATTCGTTAAAAATGTTTTATATGACAGGTGAGTGGGATATTCTTGATAAAACAAAGCAGTCTGAATGGATAAAATTTATAAATAGTTTTCAGAGTACAAATAAATTGTTTCCAGAAAATTCTTATATTGATAATGAATATCTGAATTATTTTAAAAAAAACAGAGTAAGAATAATGATTAAAGATTCAGCTAAAAGACTTCTTAATGCAGTGACTGATAAGAATTATGAATTAAATTCTAGGTATATTCAAAATTCAGTTAGAGCTGAAACCAAACAATGCATTGCTACCCTAAGTCAAGTAAATCAGATAGCATCTCAACCCTATTTAGACTTTCCAAAAAAAGATCTAGCTATATTTTTAGATAATTTTGACTGGACTCAGCCTTGGGGAGCAGGAGCCCAATTTTCTGGATTATCAGTATTTATAACTACTCAAATAAATGATAAAAAAGAATCAGACCATCTTTCAGGCATGATGTCTGATTTTATTATGAAAAAAGTAAATTTAAACGATGGCGCATATTATGTAGGAAATCAGCCTTCAAAATCTCAGGCAATTAATGGTGCAATGAAAGTACTAACCGGTTTGGATTGGTTAGGAATAAATATCCATTATCCAAAAAAACTGATTGACCTATGTTTAAATACCGTTCCAAGTAGCGAAGGCTGTGACTTGGTGGATATTGTATATGTTTTATACAGGTGTTCACTCGAAAGTGACCATAGGAAAACTGAAATAGTAGCTTATTTACAAAATCTTGAGTCGCTAATTTCATCGCATTTTTATGAGAATCAAGGTGGGTTTTCTTATTATGCAAATAGAAGCCAACAAAATTATTATGGTGTAAAAATTTCTAATGGGCATGATGCTCCCGACATTCATGGAACAATATTGTTGACATGGGCTCTTGCAATGATTCATGAGATAATCAGTCCAGCTGATAATCCATGGAAAATTATAAAACCTTAAACCAAGTAACGGTCTTTATAACCTTTTAGGTATTGTTTTAAATCACGCTTAGTTTTATTCTGCAATCCAAAAGCAGAATATCCAAAATGTTCCTGTTTTAAATTTTGTAATTTACTACATATGAATTTGGGATGTTTTCTCATAGATATTTTATTTGTGTGAAGAGCATATCTATTTTTTATCATATTAAACCATGCCTCAAAAGCTTCTTCTTCACTAGGACCACCTCTATCTCCCCAATCTTTAAATTGGCTGTACCACGCCCTAGCAAATCTTGCCCTATCTTCTGCAATAGTAGATTTTGTTCGGAACATAGAATCGTATTGATAGACAGGAATATTGTAACTAGGCACACTTGTATTTAGTATTTGAGCGTTGTTTATTGTTGGCATACATAAATCACCACCACCATTAAGTTTTATACTAGGAAAATATTTTTTGTTTAGAGCAATACACAACTTTGTTTTAACTTGAAAACGATCCGGCGTAAAAAACTGATATTGAGGAAATGCTACAGATGGAGAATCTATATTCTTTTTAAGAATTTGTTTTAACTTAGCAAAATCATTTTCATGAAAGAAATAATCTAGATCCATTCTAATTACCCAATCTCCAGATGCTTTATTAAATCCTTCTTGAAATGTTTTTCCAATATGGTCAAATTTAAATTCATAAGGCCATTCTTCACCAACCACAACAACTTCATCTGCAAGAGAGTTGTAACAATCTAAAGCTTCTTTCCAAGGATCACCCCTTTCTTCAGGGTTGGTCATTGTCGTAAATATTGATAAATTACTACTCATTTATTCCAATTTCCTTAAATACTTTTGTATCGAATATTTTTAGATTGTAATCATTTTTAACTAATAATTTACCATTAGTGACAAGGTTTTCGTACAATCTCTTATCATTATAAATTTTATCAATTGAGGCTTTCCACTCTGAAGTAGTATTTTTTTCTATGAAAGTAATATGTTTACCATCTATAAATTTATCTACATCCCAAAAACCATCAATTCTTGTAATTAATACTGGCGTTCCAGCTGCCATAGATTGTAAAGTAACACTTTGGCCAGATGGTTGATTTGTATTTTTTAATGGGACAATAGTCAATTTGACATCTTTATAATAGTTACGAATTTCTTCATCTGAAAGCTGCTCGTTGCCCCAACTACCATTAACTAATCTAACATTTTCGGGTAAATTATCATTTTGATTTATTTTTTCACTAATAAATATAAAATTGTACTCTGGTAGGTTCGTAGCTAGCTTAACTACAAATTTATAGTCTCTATTACCATCATTGCCAATAAAAAGAATATCCTTTTTCACCGCATGTGTTTTATTTGAAGGATTTGACCAAAAATTAACATCAACGGAAAAAGGAAGAAATATAAATTTCTGTTTGTAAGTAATAAAATTTTTGCATGCAAAAATATATTCTTTTTTTCCTAAGAAAAATACTTTGTCTACTCTTTTTAACATCGTCTTTATCAAAATATTCCTAAATATTGTTTGAATTTGATATTTAGGAAAATTAGAAAATAATCCCATAACAAAGAAAGAGAAACTTACATTAGGATTACTTATTTTAGTTAACCAGATCATTGGGAGACTAGAAAAGGCAACACGATCATTTGATAAAATTACAAAATCTGATTGTTTGAATATTTTTAAATTTTTCCTTTTAAAAATTGCATATGTATAGATTGGCAATTTTGATAATTTGTTTATAAAGCTATCAAGTTTCCGAAGAAACTTTTGCGAAATGCTAGGTTCGAAATTTTCCATTTCAACAATTTCTACGTTTGTGTAATATTTTGCTGCATAAAAATAGGTATAAAAAAACTCTTTCGATATTTTCTTTCTAGAATTTATTCTTTGTTTCCTACCTTGTAGGAAAACATAAGTAATTTTTTTTGTATTATTCATAAATAATTTCGAACTATTTACATAATAACTAAAAATATCATTTTGAAACTATATTCTTTGATAATATAAGTTATGTGGTTACATTACTAATTCTTGCATATAACGAAGAAGAATATATAGAGCGTACAATTTCAAAATATGTTAATGATTTTCAAGAAATTATTGTTGTTGATGATAAGAGCAAAGATGGTACTTTAAACAAATGTAGAGAATTTTCATCAGCACACAAGAATATACATATTATTGAAAACGCAAAAAATTATGGTGCTGGAAGGTCTTTTGAGATTGGTGCTCATTATTTTCTTGAATCTGGTTCAGATTATTTAATAAAAATTGATGGTGACGATCAATTTAAATATGAAGATGTTCTTAGAATTAAAGAAATTGTCAGTAATGAAAAACCTGATTTTGTTAAGTGTGATAGATTTTGGGAGAAAGGAATTGAGGGAAATATTCCACTTATAAGATATTTTGGCAATGCTTTTGCCTCCATGCTTCTTAAATTTCTTACTGGAAACTGGAGGATAAATGATCCTCTAAATGGATTATTTTTAGTATCTAGAAAAGGTATGCAAGAATTCAGATTACCAAAATTATTCTATAGATACGGTTACCCCTTCTATTTATCAACATATCTTTCAAATATTTCTTTTGAAAAAGAATTTAACACAATTCAAGTAAAAAATACAATTTCATACCAGGGTCAAGGAAGCAATTTAAGTGCAGTAACTATGTTCTTTAAATTGATATTTTTCACAGCAACAATTTTTCTTAAAAAAATAAATATAAAATTAAGATTTTCAGCCCTACAGGGTTCAGCGCTTCTGGATATTTTAAGCGTCTCTTCATTAGTTATCTCACTCTACTGTTTTATCAAATTCCTATTAATAAGATATGGAACACTGATCGCCTCACAGGCGACTTGGTTTTTAGTCTTTATAATATTCTTTTTTACCTTTATTTATTTAATTTTTCAATCGCAAAAAGCTGAGAATGATTATAAGCTAAAATATTTCAAAGAGATATGAGAAGCTTGCTTCGGAATAGAATCATTTTAACAATTCTTTTAACTGTATTCTTACTTACTTTTTTGAAAATTGACTTTAGATTTCAAGATACAGTATTTTGTTGTGGGGATGACCATGACTACTACATCCATGCTGAAACGATAGCTATCGATTTTGATCTTGATTACTCTAATCAACTTGAAGGCTTCGAAACACGTAGATTTAGTTTAAATGGTAAGATTGCACCCACTGGCTTCATTGGTTCGGGTATTTATGCCTCCCCATTTTTATTTTTAGGAAACATTCTTGATAATTTACTTGCAGGAAATAAAAGTATCAGTGAAGAAGTTATGAACTATAGATTACTTTTTTATTCTCTATCTTCAATAGTTTACTTTTTCTTAACAATCAAATTTACAATAAATATTTTAAGAATTCTAGATTATAAATTTAGCCCACTTGTCGTTTACATTATTTATGGAGGGTCAGGTCTGAGTTACTACGCTTTTGAGAGATTTAGTATGACGCACATTTACGAATGTTTTTCCGTAGTTATAATTTTTTACTTATCCCTAAAATTCTATACATCGACAGACAATAAGAGATATGCTATCGCGATACCTTTATTAATCGCTTTGGGTATATCTGTAAAATGGGTAAATTATTTTCTTTTCTTAATACCATACATGGCAAAAAAACTTCTAGAAAACAAATACAAAACAAATTTAGTGACCTTGTCAAAAAACTATTTATTTATTATTTCATCAATTTTCTCCATATTTACATTCTTTATGCATACAAAAGCTTTATATGGAATATACACTTTTAATCCCCAGTTTGTTTATAGAACTGGTGGAGCAGTTTCAAGTTTTATAACTAGAGATGGTAGTTTTTATGATTTTATTTTAAATAATATTTTAAATATTTTTAAAATATTATTTTCACAAGAATTTGGCTTATTTTGGTTTTCACCCATAATTTTTCTTGGATTTGTTATCTCGATTTATAATATTTTTACTTCATCAAAAAAAAGTCTTTTATTTAACTTAATAGCTTTTGCTTCTTTTTCGCAGATATTTGTTATTGTGTTGCTTTGGAAATCAACAGCCTCAGCTTACGGGTATAGGTATCTGTTTTGTTTGATTCCTCTTTCAATAATATTATTTATTAAATCTAACTCAGAAAACAAAAACAATTATTTAAATTCCTATATTGTGATATTTTCAATCTTTTCTTTGTTTTCCGTATTATTCTTTGAGACTACCTCTGGCACACAGTTATCTCTTACTGAAACTACCAATACTTTCGGTAGATATTTAAAATATACACAACCAATGTACCTTAAAGGTTATTTACTTTCATTTTTAGAGATAAACAGCTACTTGAAAATTTTTACAACTAGTTTTTTTGGAGCTGCAATATTCAAATTTATATTTATATTTATAGAACCAAATTCTTTAATTTCAACACTTGATAATTTTGGATTACCAGTAAACAATCCAGATTTTACCGAATATGTTAACCAGCTCGAACAAATCAACATTTCAAAATTTGTATTCATCATAATATTCTTTCTATTTATCTCAAATAGCATATATAAAGAAGTGAACAATAAATGAAAAAATTTCTTTTTGTTTCTTCCGCGTCTCTATTTTTATTTGCATGTCTCTATCTATACAATAATCCAGAGGAATTAACAGTTTTATATCAACTAAATTTTAAAGTTGTTACATTATTATTATTTATTAAGTTCTTAACTCTTTTGATTAATTCGAGCTTTAATAAAACATTATTAAAAAGTTTTAAATTAGATATTCCTAATAGTGAAAGTATTTATCTTGGATCTTTAACATTTCTTGGAAATCTCTATCTTCCTGCAAGATCAGGAGCAAACCTCAGAATGCTTTACCTAAATAAAAAATATGATTTTAAATCACCCGCACTTGCTTCCATGTATCTTTACTTTTTTATCGTAACAATTTTATTAAATTCTTTTGTAGGATTACTTTCCTTGATTACGGTTTATAAAACATATGATTTTTTATTTTTCTTTTCATTCGTAAGCTTTCTCGTAATGTTATGTTTCTCTATACCGTTAACATTTAGAAAATTTAATCTTAGCGGTAACAAGAATTCAAATAAATTTTTTTATTGGTATAACAACCTAAAAGTGAACTGGAATTTGATTACATCTAATAAAATTGTTCGTAATCGATTAATATTTCTAACACTGTTTAATTATCTTCTTTTTGCAATAGAAGCTTTAATACTTTTCAATGTCTTATTTGATGAAAACAACATCTTCAACATATTTTACTACAATTCACTTTCGGTACTTTCTGGATTAACTACTTTCACACCTGCATCTATAGGTATTAAAGATACAATAATATTTTTATCAAGCCAAATTCTTGACCTAACATTTGCTGATGTTATTTCTCTAATGATAGTTGAAAGAGCACTCCTAATTTTATTTTCAATAATCCCTGGAATAATTATGCTAATTAATCAAAAAAAAATTATTAAATAAGTTCAAAACTTACTGTATTTAATTTGTTTTTAAATATTAACTTAAAAAGAAAAAAGTTGATAGGGTTTAAATATGTTCAATTTAGAAAATAAAAAAATCATGGTTACAGGTGGAAATAAAGGTATTGGATACTCTTATGCAGAAGCTCTGCTAAGTCAAGGTGCGGAAGTAATCATAACCGGGAGATCTCATGAAGACAATCTGACAGCATTATCGAATCTAAAGAAAATCTCAAAAAAAATAAGTTGTTTAGATTTTGACACAAACCAAGATGACTACAAAGAACTACTAAAACATGTTGACTTTTTAGACACCCTGATACTTAATCATGGGATTCTTGAGTTTGACAACAGAGAAGAATATATAGATAAATCAATACAAACAAATCTAAAAAGTTATTTACTAATTTCAGAAAATTACGCAGACATTATAAAGAAAAATAAATCAAGAGATGCTGGAAATGTAGTTTACACTTCTTCTATATCTGGAACTAATGGTTTTTCTCTAGACCCAGTTTATGGAATGGGTAAAAGTTCTTTAATTAATTTAAGCCGCTCTCTTGCTGTCAAATATGGGAAATATGGTATTAGATTTAACTGCATTTCCCCCGGTTGGATTGAAACAGATATGTATAAAAAGTTATCAAATCTACCTATTGGTAAGAAAGTTATTGAAAATGTAGTTTCGAGAACCCCATTGAAAAGAGTAGGAAATGTAAAGGACTTAAAAGGGATAGTTATATTCCTGGCATCCGATGAGTCAGCATTTGTAACAGGTCAAAATTTTGTAGTTGATGGTGGCTTCTCTATAAGTTGAACTGATACTTGAATTCAAGATTTTCTATCATTTCTTGTTGATTTTTTTTATTGAGGTCA
>Ga0209666_1004091_pt1 | contig 10373 bp, 4 predicted proteins | sample SaaInlV_125m_DNA_FD_184679 | JGI IMG/M metagenome (GOLD analysis project Ga0209666, IMG submission 184679) | Marine microbial communities from expanding oxygen minimum zones in the Saanich Inlet - Saanich Inlet SI037_S3LV_10m_DNA (SPAdes)... | ecosystem: Environmental > Aquatic > Marine >...
GCGGCGCCACCGTGACGTACCTCCCCTGCATCAGCTGCATGTCCGCCGACGTCACGTCGTCAAACCACACGTACGACTCCCCCGCGCAGCACCAGGGCGCGTACCGCGCGATGGGGATCTCCTTCACAAGCCGGCCGGCCGGGCATGGCGCGTTGCCGATCACCTGCCCGAGGGCCAGCCCGAGAAGGGCCAGCATTGCGCTGCGCGCTCTTAGTTAGTGCAACCCCCGTTGGGACATATTTCTTCTAGACACGCGCCCGCTCTCTCTCTCTCTCTCTCCTTCTCTCTCTCTCTCCAAAACCTCAAGCACGCCCCTGTCACACTCCCGCAGTCCCACCGCCACCCACACCGCTCACGCGAGCTCCAAGCCCGCGATCCTCACACCGACACCTTGCGATTGCACGAGTCGACGAGCATCGAATTCGCGAGCTCCAACTCGAGGGCGCGCCGCTTGGCCGCGAGCGACTGCACCTGGCACAGCTCGTCCTCCTCCTCTTCGCCGCAGCGCTCGCGCTTACGACGCTCCTGCGCCGTGAACGTCATGGGCCTCGCCTCCGTGCAGTTGCTCAGGTGGGGGTTGCCCGGGTGGTCGTCGCGCTGCGCCATCGCGCGGCGGTTGCGCACGCGGTAGCGCATGCACAGGCCCTGATCGTTCACGCGATCCTCCTCCTCGGGCGTGCTCATGCCGCGCGCGTCCAGCGCCGACAGCGTGAAGCGCTGCCACGCGCTGCGCGCAAATAGGTTGCCGCTCATGTTGAAGCCGGAGTTGACGCCGCGCGCCTCCGCCTCGTGCTCCAGGACCTCCGGGTCGTTGTACTCGATCTTGCGCCCATGCGCAATCGAGTGCACGGCCTCGGTGAGGCCCCTGCTCGCGCGCGAGGCCTTGATGTGCCGCTCCATGTCGCAGAAGCGGGACTGCTCGAGCGGGATGCTCACGCTGAGCGGCCAGAGCGAGTTGGTCTTCTCCTCGGCGACATCGTTTGCGTGCTTCCGCTTGTTGTCCGTGACGCCCGGGAAGCGGAGCGTCATCTGCGGCAGGCCCAGGAGCGTATCCTCGCAGTCCTCGTCCTCGTACACGTCGGGGAACGTTGCGCGCACGTTCTCGACGTAGGGCTGCACGTCGTTGTGCAGCGTCTGCGCCATCTTGATCGTGAAGAAGATGGCGCTCTGGTCCCACTCGAACGGCAGCGTGGGCACCATCGCCGAGGGGTCGATGCTGGCGCGCGCCGCCCGGTCGCACGCTCCCGCGGTCGGGTTGATGCCCGTGTCCGGCAGCTCGGGGCACTCCACGCCGTGCGCGAGCGCGCTGTGCTCCGAGGACTGCTCGTCGCTGTGGAGGGGCGAGTCCTCCGGCTCGACAAAGTCCTCCTCGGCGTCCTCCTCCGCGGAGCGCGACGGGCTCAGCGCGGGGAAGGTGTCCTGCACCACCTCGCGCGGCCGCGCGGCCGCGTTGGCGTCCGCCATCTCGGCGTCGCTGTGGGCTGCGCGCGACTCCTCCAGCAGCGCGTCCTGCGCGTCCTCGAGCCGCTTGGTGTCGATGACCTTGAACGAGTCGGGCACAGCCGAGTACTTGCCGCCGGCGATGCCGGGCACGTTGGACAGGTACAGCCCCATCTCCAAGACGAGGGACGCCTGCTCGCTGGCCGTGTGCTTGTTGAAGTAGATGCCGTTGCACGCTTCGCACTCCTTGATGGGCACGCCCCGCTCGAAGTTCTCGGGCAGGATGCACGCGGGCAGGGCGCGGTGGTTGGTCAGGTGGTCGAGGCGCGTCTGGAAGCCGGACTGGGCCACCGTCGAGTTGTGCGGGCGGTCGATGGCCATCGGCGAGAGGAACATCGGGTCGGGCTTCCCGGGCGCCTGCAGCATGCCGCGCGGGTGGATGGTCTCCACGTCCATCTCCTGGATGTCCCTGGTCCCCGACTGCATGGACGCGGTGCGGTTCAGGTTGCTCCGCTGCGAGATGTTCTTGGGAATGCGGATCCGGTTCTCGATCGGCGTCTGCGCCATCATGAAGATCACGTCGCGCATGCTCTCCACGGACATGGAGTGCACCTTCATGAGCGAAAAGGTGCGCGGCGAGTTGGCGCTCGCCGCCTTGATGATGCGCGCGCTGCGCGACCACACGGACTTCTGCTTGGCGCCACCGCCCCCCTGCTGCGCCTGGTCCGCGCCGCCGCTGCCCTGGTTGAACTCGATGCGCCGCGCCCAGTTGAAGTCGAAGTCGGCGGGCCCCTTCATCGTCGCCTCGGTCGCCAGCTGCTCGTACTCCCACCCCTTGGCCTTGATGCCGATCTTGGCGTAGGCGTCGTCAAACTCCCTCGACTCCATGCCGCACACGATGTTCTTCAGGAAGCCCTCGTCGACCCCGCGGTCGAGCACGTCCGACGCGCTGGGCATGCAGGCGCCCGCAGCGCGCTTGGCGCTGATCACCTTGCCCGTGGACGTCATCTTGTGCATCGGCTCCTTGTTCTTGTCGCGGCCGTCCGTGAAGATCGCGGTCAGGTGCACGTGCTCGCACTGGTCCGTGCGAGGGATCTTCTTGGACATGGCGCGGCTGCTGAACTCGCAGCGCAGCTCGCGCTGCGTGGCCAGCTCGTCGGCAACCTCGGCGCAGCGCTTGCGCGTCATGCCCTCGGTCATCGTGCGCACGGTGGTCGCCGTGCTGAGCACCCGCTGCCCGTTGACGTGGCTGGGCGATTCGATGCCATCGGCGTCGGTCTGGAGGGGCCGCCGCCGCGCCTGCTGGGGCGGCGGAGGTGGCATCGGCAACTGCTGCGAGCTGCTCGAGGCGCCCGACGGCGACGCGCCGGGCGCGGCGGCGGCAGTGGTGGCGACGGCAGGCGCGACCGGGGAAATCCCGAGCGGCACCGCGGGGGTGCCCTGCGCGGGCCCGCTGGGAAACTGGAGCTGGAAATTGGCCTCCATGTCGCCCAACGTGTCGTGGTCGATGTAGTTGGGATCGTCGTCGGCCAGCACCACCTCGGCCGAGCGTCCCTGGCTTCCGCGCACGGGGGGCGGCACGGGCGACGCCTCCGCAGTAGACGCGTACACTGGCGCTGGGGCCGCGGCCGCGGCCCCGGCCTGCGCCGCAGGCGCTGGCGGCGGCGTGCCATCCAGCCTGCGCCGGTCCAGCTCGGAGCCGTGCAGCTGCGCGAGCACCGTCTTCATCTGGAAGGTGTGCGCCGCAGTCGCGGCCGAGTGGTCGAGGCTGTGCGACCAGGCGTTCAGGATCACCTCGAAGTCGAGGCAGCGCTGCATGCTGCGGACCACGTCCGCGAGCTGCTCGATGGCAAACGGCGACAGGTGGCCGTTGGCGTCGGGCTTCATGTCGTCAAAGTCGACGCCAGACTCGGGAATGCCAAACTTCTCGAACGTGGCGCTCTCCGCCGAGAAGAGGAGCTGGAGCATGCGCAGCTTGATCTTCTTCCGCTTGGCGGGGACCGGCAGGTTGTACTCGTTCCACAGGATCTCGTACCACTTGTTGCACAGCATGTTGGCGTACGTCATGTTGGGATGGCACGCCGGGATGTGCTTGATGAAGATGAGCACGTACGCGACCAGGGACGAGATCACGCGGTACTTGTTGATCTGCTGCTTGACCTCGTCCGACGCCGTCTGCGGATCGAATTCGATGTCGCCCGTGGTCGCGTGGTCGTCGGTCGAGTGGACGATGTGCGGGATCGAGCGGTCCGTGAGCGCCGAGCGGTTGGTCGACGGCTCCACGTTCTCGCCCTTGAGGCCGAGCGGGCCGCAGTTGGTGCACATCAGGTACGACTCGTAGTGCAGCGAGTCGAGCACGATGGTCGTGAAGCTCTCGAGGCCGCCCTCGCCGATCGTCTTGACCGTGCGCGTGTTCAGGACGCGCTGCTCCTGTTTGCGCGAGGCGGCAAACGATCAGGGGAGGCACGCAAGGCGGAAGCGCAGCGCGCGCGCGTGCGCGTGGGCGCGCGTGCGCGCTCACCATCGTGATCGACTTCAGGTACCTGGTTAGGCGGCAGGGGTGTGCGTAAGAATGCGCCTTGGAGGATTTGAGGTTGGATGCGCGCTCACTCGATCCGCTCCGAGTCGGTGGACGCGTAGTCGTTGATGATCTCTGCGGCGACAAGCGCGTGCACGCTCATCAGTGCGCTCAAAGGTGGCGAGGGGTGGGCGCGCGGTTGGCGCACCATCGTAGTACACGAGGCGCCCGCACAGGAAGTCGAAGCCGCCGTTCATGCCCGCCTTCTGCGACGCCGAGCCCGAGCCCATCACCCACTTCTTGGGCAGCAGCGCCATGAGCCGCTTCGCGCGCATCGACTTGCCGCTGCCGGGACCACCGCACAGCAGCAGGAAGAAGCTGACCTCCTGGAACGGCTCGAACGCGTGGCAGTGCATCTCGAGCATGAGCTTGACGTCGCGGCCGGCGACGCGCACGCCCGCGGAGAAGAGGTGCATCAAAAAGGCGCGGTAGTGGCCCCAGGGCGTGAGGTCGGTGGCGACGAGCGACTGGTTGTGCGCAAAGCCGAGGTTGGCCGTGCCCAGCATCGCGTTGGGGTTCTCCGGGTCCACCTTGCGGCCCAGGTTGTGCGCGGCGCGGCGCTGCGCGATCGCGCCCGCCTCCTTCACGGCGCTCCGCAGCCCGGTGAACGCCACGTCGAAGTAGCCGGGCGGGATGGTCTTGCGCTGCTTCTTCGTGGTGAGGGAGTGCTCCATGCGCTGCAGGCCGAGCTTGATCGAGGCCATGGTCGCCTCGGCGTGGTCGCGCTTCCGGTTGAGCGTCTTCTCCTTGGCGTCAAACTGCATGAACTGCGCCTGCTGCGCGTCGTACACCTCCTGGGAGAGCCTCCCGCGCGCCCGCTTGTCCCACTCCTCGACCATGCCGTGCGTCTTCACCTGCTCGCCGGCGATGTCGCGCAGCGCCTGGCGCACCGAGAGCACCTTGCACTCGCCGTGCTCGTTCGTCTGCTGCACGTCGCCGTACGCGCGCCGCTCGATGATCGCCTCCTCCGCGATGCTCTTGTCGATGCTGTCGTTGGAGAGCATCTCCGTCTCCAGCACCGCGCGCGCCAGCCGAACCTGGTCCGGGTCGGCCGAGTCCTCCATGCGGTGGAAGAGCGAGATCACGGCGTCGCGGTTCTGATCGAACGTGGCGAGCCCGCGCTGCTGCGCCTTCTTGAGGATGGGGCACGAGTCCTTGTGCGTCTCCCAGAAGATGCGCAGCAGGCACTCCTCCGGCTCCACGTTGCCGTGCATCCGGTTGGGCAGCGGCGTGTTCAAGATGTTCCGGGCGCTCGTGTCGTGGCAGACGTGGCACCAGCCGTTGTCGACGACGTGCTGCGGCGGGCAGAAGTTGTGCTCGTCGTCGTACCAGTCGTTGGGATCGATCAGGCTCGGGTGCAGCGCGATCGGCTTGCCGCGCTGGTCGAGCGTGCCCGCGATCGACACGTTGACGCCGGGGTCGCCCTCCGAGGGCGCCACGTACCGCTTGTGGTTGTGCGAGACCGTGGGGCCGACGGGGTGCTTGCCGCCGTACTCCTTCCCCGGGTCCACGCCAAACGGGCTGGTCGCGCACCCGGGCGGCGTGTCCTTGGCGACGTCCGCGTAGTACGGCCGCCCCTCGTGCCCGTCGCCCTTGCCGCCCACGCTGTCCAGGAACTTGATCCAGTCCTGGACGCTGCAGATGCGCTTGTACTGCGTGCCGGCCGTCGTCTCCAGGTTCTCGTCCGTGATCTGCGTGCGTTGCAGCTTGTTCTGCCGCTCCATCTTGGGGTTGCGCATCTGCTCCGGGCAGCCGTTCATCTGGCCCGCGGACGAGATCTCGGCGTTCTCCTCCATGACCTTGCGCACGAGCTCGTCCGTCGAGAAGCCCTTGTCGAAGATCAGCATGAGGATCTTGAAGCCCACGTACTTGCCGTCCACGTCGTGCATGGCGACGTGCACGAAGCAGAACATCATCGCGGTCTTCTGCGCCTCGGCCGGGTCGGGGTCGTTGGCATTCGGGCAGTACGTGTACGTCTTGATCTTGCCGTTCCACTGCTTCCGGAGCTTCGACAGGTCCTCGTCCTCCTTCTTCTTGGACAGCGTCAGCTCCGAGTGGTTGTCCGACGCGATGAAGCCCTTGGCCATGCCGACGCTCAGCATGCCCATGAGCGAGCAGGTGGCGACCGTGCGCGATCGCGCCCCGAGCTCGGTCTGCGCGCTCATGTCGGAGACGCGCTCCGCGTCGGGCGCCTGCTGCCACGCCGCGACGAAGCCCATGTCCAGCACGCGGGCGGGGCGACACTTGCCGCCCGAGAACGGGCCCTCGCCCTTCCACTGCAGCCAGTGCCCCGGCAGGCCGGTCTCGAACGTGGGCGGCTTCGGGTCGATGCCGTGGCCCATGATCATCGGCGACCACCCGGGGACCTGGTCCAATCCCTGGTGCAGCCGCTTGGAGTGCGAGGAGCGCATGTCGTCGCCCTGCACTGGCGGGTCGAACGCGTCGTCGTCCCGATCCGTCACCGTGTCGACCTGGCGCCGAAACGGCTGCCCCCGGTCGCTGCTGCCCGCATGCGACCCGTCGTCGCTCGAATCGTTGAGCTCGCTGTAGTTGTGCGCTCGGCGCTTTCGGCTGCCGCGAACAGGGCGCTGCGCTCCAGCCGGTACTGGAGGCGCGCTGCGAAGCGGCGGGTTCCACGGCGGCGGCAACTCCAGATCGTTGTCGGCCTCCATGCGCTGCGGCGGTTGCGCGCCCCCCATGAAGTGGCGCTCCAACTCCATCGCGCGCTCCTGCTCCATCTCCGCCTCAATGTCCAACTCGTCCTCGGACATCCCGATCCGTCGGCGGTCCCGGCTACGGTGCGCCCCGGACGTGCCCCGATTTGGCGCTCCGGGCTAGCGGGGTCCAGCTGGCCCAGCTGTCGCGTCGCAAGCATTGTCTGTTACAAGTGCCAAAGTTGGATGATTATGGAAACCCGTTTGGCTTTCGATCCCGCGACGTTGTCCCGGGACGCAAGTGCCGCAAGTGCCGCAAGTGCCGATGGCGCCGATTGCGCGCCACCTCCAAACCCTGCAACTTATGACCCTAGGCGGGGGCAAGGAAACCAAGCCCTCCCAAGACCTGTCGAGGCCCGTCGCGCGCTTGGATCGAGCGCACCCGCTCCAAGAAGCTGGTTGCCCAACCAGGTGCCCCCACCGTCCTCACTACTCACTGGGGTTCCCGCCAAAGGGGTCCCCGAAGCTTATTAGGGTGAGAAACCAGCAAGGTTTGTCTCCCCATACCCAGTTTGGCATCTGGGGGTTAGGGGGCGCCCCACCGTCCTCACTATTCACCGGGGTTCCCGCCGTCACACCTCGCCACCTCCGGGAGGTACAGGGGAACGCGAGGTGCCGCCCCGTTCCCTGGCGCCACCACTGGTTGGATCGGGCGCACCCCCTCCCGGAAGCTGGTTGCCCCTTGAAGATGCAGCAGTGGAGCGCTAGCCACTCCACCCACCAGGTGCCCCACCCGTTGGATCGGGCGCACCCACCCTCACGCCGCCGTCACGCCTGACCACCCCGAGGGGTGTATAAGGGAACGCGAGGTGCCGCCCCGTTCCCTGGCGCCACCACTGGTTGGATCGGGCGCGCCCCCTCCCGGAAGCTGGTTGCCCCTTGAAGATACAGCAAGGGCGCGCTAGCCACTCCACCCACCAGGTGCCCCACCCGTTGGATCGGGCGCACCCACCCTCACGCCGCCGTCACACCTGACCACCCCCGGGTAATGGGAGTTGCCACCCCGTTCCCTGGTGCCACCACCGGTGTGATCGGACGCGCCCGAATACACAGTTCGACAAACGAGTCGATTGCGATGCTGATGACATCTCCCGAGGTCAAGCGCGTGATCAAGCGCGACCAGTCCGATGATGAGCGCGCGGCAGAGTCCAAGGCGTGGCTCGATCGCGTCATCGGCGCGGCCAAGCACACCCACGACGCCGCGGCGGAGTACCGCGAGTCCGCCCCGCCGTACGACGATTTTGAGCGACCGCACATCGAGTCGCCCCAGGCCTGGTTCCGGCGGCTCCACCCCTTTGCGCCCAAGATGTCGACCTTCACCGCAGCGCAGCGGCGGGAGGACCCGATGCGTTGCATCGAGGAGTTCCGCAACACGAACAGGTGCACGCGCTGCTCCGATCCGGAGTGCATCCCCGCCCTCGACTACGACGGGCACCACAGCACGGGCAGCAAGTGCGGCGTGGGTGGCAATGTCGCGCCTTGCAACGACGGCGCGCCGCGTCGCACCAAGGAGGGTGACGAGGCCAATAGCAAGGAGGCAGAGAAGAAGACGCAGCACTCCGCCTTCGACCAGGAGGCGGACAGGGCGCGCAACTTCATCGACGAGCGCCTCCTCGGCAACAACCCCTCCGAGGCCGTGAAGAAAGCGATGCAGGACCGCTACTCCCAGTGCGGCATGATTCTTAACAAGCTGGACGATGGGCGCGGCGACCCGATGCGGTTCGGGCTCACCAACGACGAGGTGCTCAAGGCGCAGCACTGGCTCAAGGCCGCGATCGTGCGCTGGGGCAAGGACGGATGCCCGACCACGTCCAGCGTCCCGTCCAAGCCGGCGGCCTCGCCCCTCTTCTGGACCATCGTCGTGGTACGCATGATAGTGGCTGACAGCGAGTGCGGCTTTGCCATGGCCACCGAGGGCCTGGCCGATCAGGTCACCATGGACAGCCTGTTCGACCGGCTCCACGTTTACGCGAGCGAGACGGTCGTGACGGGCGAGTCGTCCTTTGCCGTCACCAAGGGCGGCGGTAAGGACGCGCGCGTCGCCAACGAGAAGAAGCGCCGCCAGGTGCGCATCGACAGCCTGGGCAACGCGGCCGCGCGCAAGACCAAGATCGAGTACCTCGAGGGGCTGTTGATCCGCGCGCGCATGCTCGATGCGTCCAAGGGCTTCCCCCACGGCATCCGCAACGACACGGCCCCTGCGGTGCTCGGCAACGTGCGCGAGCAGCGCCGCGCCCTCGACCTGGTCTTCCTTCCGGTGGGCGCAACCATCACGGGCCTGAACGTGCACAAGCGTCAGAAGATGACGCCCCTGCCGCCGCCGCCGCCGCCGCCGCCGCCGCTGCCGCCGCTGCCGCCGCCGCTGGCGCTCCCCCTCCCCGACGACTCTCCGCCGCCCTCGGCGCCGCCCTCACCGGCGCCTGAGGAGGAGGACAGCTCTGTCGCGGGGGAGGTGTCTCCCTAATGTCCAATAACACGCTTAGGCGCGCACGCGTGCGCCCATTTCTGTTTCCCCCCCCATCCGCTCCAGCACGCCAATGGCGCGTACCCATAGGACCCGACGTCCGAAGAGGACGAGGAGCTGGACGATGGCAGCCTCCTCGAGGACGACGACATCTGGGAGACGCTCACCGGAGAGGCCGGTGGCGACGTCTTGGCCGCCCTCCCCGAGGGCATCGACCTCCCTGACGACCAGTGGGAGGCGGAGGCCAACGCGGCACGCGCTGAGGCGGTCGAGCAGCGCGACGCGTCTGCGGATGCGGGCGCGTGGGCCGCGATCGAGGCAACCGCGTCGATGGCCATCACGGACGCCCAGCCGCCCAGCCTCAAGGCGCCGCGCCGCAAGAGCATCCCGTCCACCCGGCTCAAGCACGCGACGGCGCGCCAGGTCTTTGCCTCCTCGCAGTTCAACCAGAGCGACAAGGCAAAGGCCGACGCCTTCTACAAGCGCTGGCTCCAGGAGGCAAAGGCGCAGCGGGAGAAGGTCAACTTGGCCATTGCCATGCGCAAGGACAAGGACGCCCTCCTTGCGAAGAAGCGGGCGGACCGTCTCGCGGCCAAGGAGGCGCGCCGCGTCGAGGCGGAGGCGTGCCTTGCCAACCAGCGCGAGTCTCGCGGCTTCGACCAGCTCCTTCGGCAGGGCGCCGTCAAGGAGAAGGCGGAGGCGCGCATCGCGCGCGGCCAGGGCGCCACCTACATCGTCCCTTCCGAGGAGCTCATCGACAGGAAGGCGGGCATCCTGCCGACCATCCGCATCGGCCAGGTCGCCCCCACGATCAGGATCTCCGCCAAGGTCATGAAGAAGGTCGATGCCATCCTGAGCAAGCGCAAGGTCCCTGCCGACAAACCCAAGGCCCGCGTCGAGGACCCGTGCCCGTACTTCCGGGTCTTCAACAAGCGCGAGCGCAAGCCCAAGTGAGGCGAGGACGCGATTGCGTGTGCGCGTCTGAGTGAGTGTGTGTGTGTGCGTGTGTGCGTGCGTGTCAATAAAGCGTGTCCGTGCGTGTTTCCAGTAAGAGAGAGGTAGAAAAGCAAATGCTCCCCTCCCTGTCCCAGCTGCCCGTGGGCGCCCCCGGGCCCTTGACGCTGGAGCGCGACTTTGCGCCCATGTTCCCGCCGCCCGAGGTCAAGCCGCCGCCCGG
>Ga0209666_1004101_pt1 | contig 10357 bp, 5 predicted proteins | sample SaaInlV_125m_DNA_FD_184679 | JGI IMG/M metagenome (GOLD analysis project Ga0209666, IMG submission 184679) | Marine microbial communities from expanding oxygen minimum zones in the Saanich Inlet - Saanich Inlet SI037_S3LV_10m_DNA (SPAdes)... | ecosystem: Environmental > Aquatic > Marine >...
GGGAGCCGCGCGAGCGCGCCGCGACGGAACGCGGAAACTCGAGTCGCGGCGCGCCGCAAGTCGAGAAACGCGCGTCTCGCGATTGCTCCGCGCCGGAACCGCTGCGCCGTCGTCGCCGCCGCGTTTTGGCGCGCGCGCGCGTCCTCCATGCGCCCGACCGAGCCCGCTCTGAGGAACACCTTCGAGACCCCGAGCTGGAACTCGTCGGCGCGCACGCCGTGCCGCTCGAGTATGGCGCGGCACGCGGCTTTCGCGTCGCTTTTTTCTTTACCTTTACCTTCGGCGTCCAACGCCTCCGCGACGCCTCCGAAACGCGCGACGAAGGCTTGGAAAGGCCACCGCGTCGGGTACCCTTGTCGCGCGATGCGGCACACCTCCAGCACGCCGCAACACCGCATCTGCGCCAGAACGTTCAGATCGTGGAACGCGTCCGGGGCGCGAACATCGTTGGGCTTGACGCACCGGATGAATTTGGAATCGCACGCGTCCAGCCGTTTTACCAGCTCGGCGAGCTGAGTTTTGAAACGCGCGCCGACGGAGACTTTCTTTTGCTTTTGGACGTTTGAGGTTTTTTTTGTTTCGTTTTCGTTTTCCTCGCGCGGCGTCCCAGCCTTTGCCGTCGCCGCCAGCGCGTTCGCGAACGGCTCCTTGGCCGTCTCGAGCAGTTCCAGCGCGCTTTCGGGAACCTCGTCTTTGTTCTTCGCGATGAACCCGGAGACGTCGTACTCCACGTCGCCGGCGTAGTGCCTGATGGTGAAGAAAGACTCGGGGTCGCGTTTGTTCGTTTTGAACGCGTTCCCTTCCGTCGCGTCGTCCTTCCCGAGCGCGTCCGCGCACGCGCGCGCGAACGTCGCGTCCGTGCTTTTCGGGAACGCGCACTGCTCGTCCAGCAACGCGAGCACGCCGTTTCGGTGTTTCGCCGCCTTTCCCGCCTTCCCGTCGATGACGTCCACGCACTTCTGGTTATCCTCGAAAGAAACTTTCGTCCAGTCGATTTCTTCGCGCGCGTACTCCTCCTGCTCCGTCTGGAACAGAGCTTCGTTGAACCGCTGCTGCAGACGCTCGTTCGCGTAGTTGATGCACAACTGCTCGAACGAGTTCGTCTCGAACGTCTCGAACCCGTAGATGTCCAGCACGGCGAAGGAAGTGGTCCACGACGAGGACGTGGTACCTTCTAGCGTCCTCTCGAGTTGCGAAAAGCGGTCGTTCACGCGTCGCACGAGCCACTCGAAGAGCGACGCGTACGTCGCCTTGGCGAACGCGTCGCGCGCTTCGCACGCTTTAGACGCGTCCAGCCGCTTCGTGACCGATTCGCCGCCCGCGGCGATGACGCGCGTGGTGAGCGCCTTCTCCAGCGCGTCCGGTCGTACCCCGAGGAGCTTGGCGGAGATCTTGAGCGCCGCGCGCGCGTCGCCGAAACAAACGCGCGCGGCGTCGTCCTCGCCGTCCACGCAGACGTCCTCGAACGAAATGTTCCCGAGCCACAAAATCGCGCACGCCGTTCGGAAGACGTCGGAAATCTCTTTTTCCGTCGCGCCGATCGCGCGCAAAGAATGTTTCGTCGCCGCGTACGCGTCGGCGTCGTCTTTTAAAAACGGAACGGGCTTCGTCTTCGCGTCGTCTGTAGTGTCGGGCGGGGAAGAGACGTTCGGAACGTTCTCCTTGTCGTCGCGGCCGCGAGAGCGAGAGAGCTCGGAAGGGCTCTTCCGTCCGTTCCGAGGTTCGGAAGCGTTCAGGTAGGTATACCGCGCGGCGTCGTCGGCGACGTGCCACGCTTCCCTCTCCTCTTTCGAAGCGCCGGCGACGAGCTGGTAAAACGCGTGGTACGCGCGTTCGCCGGGGGCGTGGCGCACGACGCGCGTCTTTTCGAGCAGGTACGTCTGCACGCGCGCGCCCCGGACTCGGCCGACAGAGTCGAAGCCCACCTCCACCAGCTTGCCGAAACGGCTCGAGTTGTCGTTGCGCGCGGTTTTCGCGTTCCCAAACGCCTCGAGCGCGGGGTTCGCCGACAGCAACACCGACTCCACGGAATCGAAGAGACGCGTCTGCCTTCCTTCCGATGTGGAGGTTTGAAAACCGCCGCCGAGTTTCGCCAGGCACCTCAGCGCGATCTTTGTGGTTTCGGTTTTGCCCGCGCCGGATTCGCCCGAGACGACGAGCGCCTGGTTTTTTTTATTAGCGAGCATGTCGCGGTGCGCGCGCGCGACGACTTTGTACACGTGCGGGTCTGTTCTGTCCGCGGACGAGCGCAGAGAGGCGGATCGCGCGTACTTCTCGATGACCGCGTCCCCGTACAGCGTCTCGGAGACGTCCTTGAACGGGTTCACCGCGACCAGAACCGGCCCCGCGTCCGTGTACACCTCGTTCGCCGCGTACCGGTCGCGCACGCAACGCAAGATGGACGGCTCGTTCAGGTACGAGAGGCTTGTCAAGTCGCGCGCCTTGGCGAGCATCTCGGGATTCGCGGGGAACACGGATGCTCGCGAAACCTCCGTGACCTGCACCTCATCGTCGACCTTCACCTCACACGTCTGGTCACCGATACGCACGATCGTCGCGGGGAGGTACGCCTCGACGTCACGACGCGCGTCCGCCATCTTGTTGTTTTCCGCATCCGCGCGCGTTACGCCCGGGGGGCCACCGGAAGCCGAAACCCACACCTTCGAGCCCCGGCCGAGGCCGGCCAGGGCGTCCTCGTCGAACGCGCCGCCGCTCGACATGGGAGCCTCACAGCGACGGATACGCGGACCGGGTCGCGTCCGCGCCGGGCGCCGGGTCTGCGCGCCCGAGAGTGACCCGGGACTTTCCGACTTCACGGGAAGAGACGAGAACAACGGCTCGCTTTCGAACACAGCGACAGCCGAAATCAAAACGAAGTCGAGATCTCGCCCTTCCGTCTCGCCATTGCCAGGCGTCGCGGTGGAGGCATCATGCTCGGCCTCGAGGGGTACGGCTCCGGAACGGACGACGACGACGACGACGTCGGCGACAACGCCACGCGCGGTCGCGTGACCCTCCTCACGGACGACGCGCCTCCGGCGGAGGCGCGCGCGCCGTCCCCCCCTCCCTCCGCGAAACCTGCGGAGGCGCCGAATTTCGCCGCCGCGCTCCCCCCCCCGAAGGTGACCACCGGGAGCCTGTTCGCGAGCTTGCCCGCTCCGGGCGCGGGCGCGAAGGGCGCGAAGCGCGTCGTGGCGTTCCGCCCGCCCCTGAAGACGGACGCGCTGGGCGAGGACAGCGAGGAGGATGAGGAGGATGAGGAGAAGGCTCGGGTTGAAAAGACGAGGCGAGGCGGCGGCGCCGGCGCGCCGCCTTCGTTGGCGTCGCTCTTACCGAAACCCGTGAACGTCTCTCGGAACGGCGATCTCGTCACCGGCGGCGTTCTCGGCGGAGGCGGCGCGTTGGGCGGAGGCGGCGGCACCGCGGTGGACCTCGGCGAGAGTAAAGCCGCGGCGCGCGAACGAGACGAATTTAACGCGAACGAACTCGACGACGTCGCCGCCGGCCCGGCGCCGCATCCGTCGCGCGCGTACGCGACTGACGAGCGGGGCGAGTACCTGTACGCGAGTTATGATGCGCGTGATCATGACTATGGTCAACCTTCGAGTTCTCACGGAAACACTCATCAAAAACCTTCCGCTTCCGACACTCGTGGCTTCGACGTGGACGACGCGCTCGCCGCGGCGCTCGCCGCCGAGCGCGCGCGCGGGAACGAATCGCGGTTCGCCGTTCGCGAGACCAACATGTCTTCTCTGCGGGGCGACGTCTTTAATTCGGAAACGCGCGCCGCGTTCGACCCCGCGAGCGTGCTCGGCGAGGAGCACCGGGAGAAGCTCGCGCGCGAGGCTGGCGCGAAGCCCAGCGCGGCGCACAAGAGCAAGAACCAGATCGGGTCGCTGCTGTACGAGGCGAAGCAGGCGGAGCTCAAGATCCTCGAGGGGCGGCTCGCCGGGACCAGCCACAAAGCGGCGGCGAAACGGAAATACGGGTGGTAGCGAGGAGGTTGCGAGTCGTGTGGTCCGGTATTTAGACGACTCGTGGTCTATCTCTAGGTAGTCAGTGATAGACTAACTACGGGTGGGTGATAGTCTACGGTAACACGTAGACGGTAGTAGACGGTGATCATCGTCCGAGCGGATACTCGCGCCGGGGAAGTCTTTACGTCGCTTCCAACACAAAACCCTGCTCGTCGCGCTCCTCTCGTCTCTCGCATTTTAGCGCGATTCGATTCTAAAAGCAAAAAACAATCACAACTCGTTGGCGATGATGCTCTTGACCATCTCCGCGGGGAGCATCCCCTCCGTGCGCAGCGCGGGCTTCTCCGTGTCCGTCCCCACGAACACCAGCGTGGGCAGACCCTGGATCTGCAGCTGCGTCGAGAGCGCCGCCTCCTCGTCCGTGTCCACCTTCACGATGCGCACCGAGTCGCCCAGCTCCGCCTTCACCTTCTCCAGCTCGGACGCCAGCAACACGCACGGGCCGCACCACGTCGCGAAGAAGTCGATCACCAGAGGCGTCGATCGGTCCTGATGGAACAGTTCGAAGGACGGTTCGGTGAACGACGGTTCGGTTTTTTTGGGATCGTCGAATGTCAGACGCGGCGCGTCGTTTACGACGCGCGTCGTTTACGCGCTCGAGAATCAAAAGAGCATCTCGTCTTCGCTCCACGAAAAAAACGGGGTTTAGGGTAAATCGCGCGCGAGAGACTCAGACTCGTCGCGGGGGACCGGGGTCGGCGGAGCTTGGCGCACGTACCTGCATGACCTTCTCGAGCTCGTCCTTGGTGACCTTCTGGATGGTCCCGGCGGCGCGCGCGGTGAGGGTCACCGCGGAGGCGCGTCGCGCGCGGTGCACGCGCAGGGGCGCGGCAGCGATGGCCCTCTTGGACCCGAGCGTCGAAGCGGCGCGCGCGGCGGGGGCGGCCGCGCAGCGGGGGGCGGAGACGGCGAACATGGCGTGGCGCGGCGGGCCTCTGTACAAGCGTAAGGCGGGGGGAAGCCGCGGGGGTGCGTCGCGATGTGGCGGGCGCGCGCGGAAAGTATGGCGGGGCTGACACGGGGCGCCTCGAGACGAGAATCCGTCGCGACGAAGCGTCGCGCTTGTGAAGGCGCCGAACACGTGCCTGGGTCTATCGGGGAGTCTTTTCTCCAGTCAGCATTGCGTCACCATCGATCGCAGCCTGGCGAGCCATTTCGCTGGCGGGCCACGTTTGTTCCGCCACGTGTTTTACAGTTGTCGGTACCGCGAACGCGCGCCCGCTCACTCCGTCGAGCGCAGCACCCGCCGCGCCGACCCCGCCCGAGAGGTGCGCGGCGACCACTCCGCCTCCGACCCCTTTCGCGGACCATCGCGCGAGCGCGTCCGGACGTCCCGCGGGACGACGCGGGTCACCCACTCTCTCCGCTGACCTCGGCCGCTCGTCATCCCGCTTCCCCTTTCGGCGCAGGCCCCCGCGCGCCTCGATGTTCGCCGCGCAAGCCGCCCCCCGCGCGTTCGCCGCGCCCGCCGGCCGCGCGCGCGCGCCGGCGCGGACGCCCGGCGCGCGCGCCGCGCGCGTCGGCCGCGCGCCCGCCTCCGCGGCGCCCTCTTCTTCGACCGCGAGCGACGAGCTCTCGCGTCCTTTCGTCGTCGCGGACATGCCCGCCACCGAGCTCGACCAAAACGGCGTCGAGCGCTTGACGTTACAGGAACAGGGCTGGAACGTGTGGAACTGGAAAGGACACGCGTGCAACTACATCAGCGCGGGCGTGGACAACGACGGACCGATCGTCGTGCTCGTGCACGGCTTCGGCGCGCACTCCTACCACTGGCGCTACACCGTACCTTCCCTGGCGCGTAGAGGCTTCCGCGTGTACGCGCTGTGCATGCTCGGGTACGGCTGGTCGCCCAAGGTGGAGGCGCCGTACAGCATGGAGTTCTGGGGCGAGCAGGTGATTGACTTTGCGAAAGAAGTCGCGAGGGCGTCGGAGAGCGACAAAGCCGTGATCGCGGGCAACTCCATCGGCGCTTTGGCGGCTTTGTACGCCGCCGCCAACGCGCCGGCCTTTACCAAAGGTCTGTGCCTGGTGAACTCCGCCGGGAACTTCGCGGAGGGCGCGAAGCCTGGTCCGGAGAAGAAGACCCTGGCGCAGAGAGCCGTGGGGCAAACAAAGAGCGAGATCCGCGACCCGACGGATTTGGAGGCGGCGGCTAAGTTGACCTTTGTGGAGCGCGCGCAAGAAGCGTTTGGCAAGGCGGTGAGCACGGCGATTTTCTTCTTCACCAAGGTGCGCATCAAGAGCATCCTGCAGTCGGTGTACGAGAGCGAGCCGGACGCGGATTTGGTGCGCAGCATCGAGCTCGCCGCGGAGGATCCGGGCGCCATAGACACCTTCTACCAGCTGTCGTTAGCGGGCGGGCGCACGAAAACCACCGCTGGGGACTTGCTCGAGAAGTACCAAGGCCCGCTGATGCTGCTGTGGGGCGAGAAGGATCCGTGGATGACCCCGACGAAAGCGGAGCGGATCATGGAGATGAAGCCCGAGGCGTACTACGCGCCGGTCGTCGCGGGGCACTGCCCGCACGACGATGCACCCGTCGAGTGCAGCGCGAAGCTCGGGGACTGGGCCCAAGGCCTCGCCGCGTGAGCGCCGACTTTTTGCGCGAAGACGTCGCCGGCGCCGATTCGCGCGCAGTCCCGGCGTCGAGGAAGAGAAAGCCGAAAAAAGTCTAAAAAGGTTGTGTATTCGTTAAAAGTTGGTGAAACGCGCAGAACGGCAGAGCAGAGCAGAACTACGACGTACCTTCCGTACGCTACGCCTTGTTATCGCCCAAGGGGCTTCCCCCTTCTTCTTCGCTCGACGCCGGTGTCTTCGCGTCTCCCCTTCCCACCGCCGCGACCCCCACCGCGACGAGCATCAGCCCCGCGCACGCCCAGCCCACGATCTGCATTCGGTTCCATCCGACGGCGGCGAGCGCCGCGCCCGACCCGACGCTCGCCGCGCCGGCGACGGCGAACGTCACCACGTCAGCCAACGCCTGCGTTTTCTGCGCGCTCTTCGCTTTTGACGCTCCTCCCCCTCCCGCTTTTTCGGCGGCGATCAAAGAAACTCTCGCCACCTCCGCGGTGGCGGCGACGAAACACAGGTTCCACGCTACCCCTAACGTGAGTTGGCCGCCCGCGTAGTGCGCGACGGATTGGCCGTCGCGCATCGCGACGCCGGCGACGACGAAGAGCGCGGCGCCCGCGGCCGCGACCGGTCTCCACCCGAAGACCCCGACGGCTTTCCCGGTCACGAAGCTCGGCGCGTACATGCCGAGCATGTGGCTGGTGATGACGTGCGAGACGGTGTCGAAGGAGAACCCGCGTTGGCGCATCGCTAAAGGCGTGGGGGACATCAGAAACGACATCGCGCCGTACGAAAGCGCGGCGATTACGACGGCGCAGACGTACCCGACGTCTCGCGCGGCGAAAACAACCGCGGACGTCGGTTCCTTCTTTTCCTTCTTTTCCTTCTCGACGAGCGCGGTCACGACACCGTTTGGCACATCGGCGGAACTGCCGGAAGCGCCTTCGATGTCGCCTTCGTCGCCGGTGACGTCGCCGGCGACGTCGCCGCCCTCGGACGGGAAGGTCACCAGCCCGGGCGCGCACACGATGCCGAGCAGAAGCGCGAACGCGACGCCGGTGCAGAGGTAGACGCCGGCGAACGGTGCGCCCCGGAAGACGTTCTTCGATGCCGCCGCGTAGGACGGCCCGATGACCGCGCCGACGATCCCGCCCGTCAGCACCAGCCCGATGCACTTCGGCCTCGAGCGAGGGGGGACCAGCGTGAGCACCGCGAACCGGAAGCTCTGGCCGGCCGCCGCGGGGAGCCCGAACAGCGCGCTGCTGACGCAGAGCGCGCCGAAGGACTCCGTGGCGCACGCCACCGCGGCGATGGCGCTCGCCGCGACGCCCACCACGGACGTGACCCTGTACGTGTTCAGGCGGCCGCCCAGCCTCGCGAAGAGCGACGGAAGCGCCAGGCTCCACGCGGAGAGGCTCACGATGAGGAAGGCCAGAGGGACGGTGTTCCACGATGCGCTCGGGGAAAAGGCGGATGAGGCGAGGTTGGTGGCGGTGATGGAGGCGGTGACGACGCTGAACGACAGAGCCCACCCCGCGCTCAGCGCGTACACCGCGGGCCAGTCGTGCAGGTGCGCGTCATCCGCCGCGTCGGAGGGGGAGGACGCCATCGCGCGGGGCGGACAACGCGCGCGGAGGTGTGCCGCCGAATCCAAGACGAACGCTTCGAGCAATGACGCAGGCGTGTGTCACCCGATTTCGCGGTCCGCGCGAAACCCGAAACGGCGGCCGTGAGCCGTTTTGAAATCGGAGAAAAACGTTTGTCGTGATGAGGAAGAAGACTTCCAGAAACGAAACCGCACGAAGTGAACCGCGAAAGGAGTAGTTACGAAAGTACGCGCGCAAACCCTCACGCGTCGTGCTCTGAGACGCGTCACGTCAAATACGCACTTAAACATCTATGAAGCACTCACCGAGAGCGGCTTTCACATCCTGGCTCTCCTTCCCGGCTCGCCGACCACGTCGTACCCCCCGGCGAAGGCGTTGTTCAAAACGTCCGCCATGGTGACGCACGGCACAATCTCCAGAGCGCGCCTGGTCGCCTCGGGAACCTCGTGCTCGACGTCCACGGCGTTGCGCGCGGGAATCAAGACCGTGCGCACGCCGTTCTGGTGCGCGGCGATGAGCTTCTCCTTCAGACCACCAACGGGAAGCACCAGACCGCGCAGAGACACCTCGCCGGTCATCGCCACGTCGCCGCGCACGGGGCGTCCGCTGAACAAACTAACGAGCGCCGTGCACATCGCGACGCCCGCGCTCGGGCCGTCCTTGGGGATGGCCCCTTGTGGCAAGTGGATGTGCACGCTCCGCCCGCGGAGCAGACCCTCGCCGCCGAGCGGGCCGGACGCGAGCGGAAGCGAGTCGATGCCGTTCGCGACGATGCCTCCGTACGCGCGCGACGACTGAGACGAACGAACCGACGCCGACGGTCTCGTCGCGTTTGTAGTCGATCCCGACGCGTACATCCCGCCGGGAGACGGAGACTCTGCAGGCGTCTCGCGAGACTTTGAACCTTGTCCTTTATCTTTTCCTCCGGATCCGGGGCCGCCCGCGCCTCCCCTCGGCGCGTCTGGCGCGCCGAGCCCCAGCGCGCGCGCGTGCGACTGCACCCAGCTGAGCGCGATGAGCGCGCTCTCCTTGATGACGTCGCCCAGCTGGCCCGTGAGCTGTATGTCGCCTTTTCCGGGCATCACCGCCGCTTCGATGTACATGAGGTCGCCGCCGACGGCGGTCCACGACAGGCCCGCGACGACGCCCGGGATTTCGCCGCGGTCGCGCAGGTCGGTGTTGGCGCTCTCGTACCGGGGAGGGCCTAAAACCTTTGTGATGAGCTCCTGCGTGACCACCGGGACGCCGGACGCGCCGAGAAGGCCCGCCGAGGAGGCGTTGGCCATAGCAACCGACGCAGGGTGCACGGAGGGTACGGCGTTGGTATTGTTCGCGAAACGTTTCGCGTCGTCCTGCGCGCCGGCGGCGTGCACGGCGGCGGCGCGGCAGAGCGCGTCCAGGCACCTCTGCAGCCCGCGCACGCCCGCCTCGCGCGTGTACCCGCGCACGACCGTCTCGATGGCGTCCATGGGGATCTCCAGCCTGGGCGTCGGGCGGAGCAGTCCGTGCTCTTCCAGGACGCGCGGCACGACGTGCTTTTTGGCGATGCGATATTTCTCCTCGGCGGTGTAGCCCGGCACGTCGATCATCTCCATGCGGTCGAACAGGGGCCCGGGGATGGACCGGCCGTCGTTCGCGGTCGCCAGGAACGTCACACGGGATAAATCGAAGGGCACGCCGAGGTAATGGTCCACGAAAGCGTTGTTCTGCTCCGGGTCCAGCACTTCGAGCATCGCCGCCGCGGGATCGCCCCTGGAGTCGGCGCCCATCTTATCCAGCTCGTCTAATAAGATGACGGGATCCTTCACCCCGACGCGCTTCAGGCCGTTAATAAGGCGACCGGGCATGGACGCGATGTACGTGCGTCTGTGGCCTCGTATGTCCGCCTCGTCGCGCACGCCTCCCAGCGATATGCGCTGGAACGGGCGCGACAGCACGCGCGCGATGGAGCGCGCCAGCGTGGTCTTGCCTACGCCCGGCGGGCCGAGGAAGCACAGGATGGGAGGCCGCGCCTCTGGCCGCAGCCGCCGCACCGCCAGGTACTCCACGATGCGGTCCTTCACCTTGTCCAGACCGTAGTGCTCGGCGTCGAGGATCGCGCGCGCCTCCGCGATGGGGTACTCCACCGCGTTCAGGCTCGCC
>Ga0209666_1004105_pt1 | contig 10354 bp, 8 predicted proteins | sample SaaInlV_125m_DNA_FD_184679 | JGI IMG/M metagenome (GOLD analysis project Ga0209666, IMG submission 184679) | Marine microbial communities from expanding oxygen minimum zones in the Saanich Inlet - Saanich Inlet SI037_S3LV_10m_DNA (SPAdes)... | ecosystem: Environmental > Aquatic > Marine >...
AAAGGGCTGTGTTCGCACGCGGACGTCCGAGCGTGGTGGCTGAAGAAGTTCCAGCCGCACAGCACGTGCGCGCTGCCCGACCCGGACGAGGCGCTGCCGCAGCAGCAGCGCCTGCAGAAACGCGCGAATCCGCGCGCGCGGATGATTGCCGCCGCCAAATCGAAATCGCGCGACGAGCGGAGAAGCGACGAAAGCGGTGAAAAAAACAAGACGCCCGCCGGCGTCTACTACGACCCGGAGAAGGCGAGGCGCGCGGCGGAGACGCGGAGGCGGCTAGCGGAGAGCGCCGGCGCGGAACGGGGGGGGGAAGGGAAACAGAAGCGGCGGAAGAAGGAGAAGAAGTCGGGGGGGGAAAACACGCGTTTGTAGCCGCGTCGCGTCGCGTAAAAACAGGATGAGCTTTTTTTTGCGTCGGGTGCCCACTTTGTGTTTTTTCCGCCGCTCGGATTTTTCGCGCCGACGCTACGACTGCCGCGCCGCGTCTCTCTCTCGCACCATCTCCGCCAGGGTCTCCGCGGCGACCTCGCGCACGTCGTGCTTCACGATCGTGGTGGTGTTCGTGAAGTGCACCGTCCCGGCGAACCGGCGGTCGCTCAGAAACAGCGGGTACCAGATCTCGTCATCCGGCCACATGCGTTCGAACGGCAGATCTTCGACGTCCCACCACTTTGGTCGCATCTCCTCCGTCTCCACCGGCGCGCCCGTGAACCGCGAGGCGTGGTACACGTGCACTTCCATCGGCCGGCTCTGGTCGTCGTACACGAACGTCAACAAGCCCCTCCTGGTCGTGTCCACCGCCTCGATGCCGGCCTCTTCGCGTAACTCTCGCAGCGCCGCTTCGTCCACGGACTCGCCCGCATCCACCTTCCCGCCGAACCCGTTCCAGAAACCGGCGCCGAACCCGCGCTTCTTCTCGCCCAACAACACCCGCTGACCCTGCACGACCATGAGCAACGTCATCACCTTGGGGGATACGTCCACCGGACTCATCGTGCCGCGCGCCCTCCCAGTGACGCCGCGCGAGTCTGAAAGTTGGCGTTTGTGTGTTTTCGGTCGAACGAGCGTTCGTCTGAACGAGAGACGCCAAGAAAAAAAACGCGAAACGTTCGCGAGCCCGCCTCGGGATAGGAGCCACTTTCCGAACGTTCCCATCGTCGGTCTCCGCGCCCGATGCTTCGCCTTCCTCGGACGAGGCAACGACGCCGAGGAATTCGACGCCTTATCTCACCGTCCGAGGCTGGGACGCGCGACCGAGCGTGAGCCAGACCCAAAACCCGTCGCTGCGAAGGGTGGGGTGGACCTCGGTTCGCTGGACGTCACGGCTCGTCGGGTCCACACCACCGGCGCACACCGCGTGGCACGCAAGATGGCGACGGCCGCGAGAGGCGTGTTCGCGCGTCGCGCGAAGACGACGCGTCGCTTCACTTCCGCACGCGCCGCGCGGAAGTGGACTCGGACTTCTTCCGTCGCGCTTGTCCTTCTTCTCAGTGCCTTCAGTTGCGCCGTCTCCGCGGCCGCGGAGACGGAGACGGTCGCGCCGCGTCCACGGGGACGCGTCCCCGACGACCGACCTTCGGACGTGACACCCGCGCGGACGACGCCGTCGGACGCGACGCCGTCGGACGCGACGCCGCGCGCTCGCGCGCGCGCGCGCGTCGGAGCCCGTCTCGTCGGGTCCGACAGCTCGACCGGCTTGACCGCCGCGCGGCGCGTCGCCGAAAAGCGCGCTCCCGTGAGCTTCGACCCCGCGGCGGGCGCGGCGGTGCCCTTCGAGTCCGTCCCCCCCTCGTTCGTGTACGACACGCCGCATCTGCTCCGCTCGCCCGTGCAGGCGCGCATCGTGAACGGTCAGGAGGTGCGTCCGGCGGGCAAGTACCCCTGGATGGTGGGGATCGTGGGCGTAAGAACCAACTTTCTCGGCGAGCAGGACGAGAGCTTCTGGTGCGGGGGCACGCTCGTCTCGCCCGACTTCGTGATGTCGGCGTCGCACTGCTTCTTCGACACCGCGGGCGTCCCCGCGTCGACGCCGTTCGACTTCTTCCGCGTCAAGATCGGCGCGCATGACATAGACGAGCCGAGGCTGGAAATAGACGTCGCGCTCGAGGAAATCGCCGGCCACCCCCAGTACGACGGCGCGACGTTCGCGAACGACGTCGCGCTCCTGCGTCTCGCCGTCTCCGCCGACCCCGACGCGTTTCCGCCGGCGCGGCTGAGCTGGGACGAATCGGACTACGTCGAGGGACTGGACGGCTTCGTGGTGGGCTGGGGCACGAACGAAAACAATATGCTTCACGCGAAGTTACATCAGGCGACTGTGCCGCTGGTGGGCCGCGAGACGTGCGTCGCGCCCGGCTCGTACCCCGGTCCCCCGGAAACCGGCGGAACCGTGGGCGACTCGATGCTGTGCGCCGGTTTCCCGGGGGGAGGCGTGGACGCGTGCCAGGGGGACAGCGGCGGGCCTTTGGTGGTGGTGGACGCCACCACCGGCGCGTTCAGGCAAGTGGGCATCGTTTCGTGGGGTGAAGGATGCGCCCTCCCGGGGAAGTACGGCGTCTATGCGAGCGTGCTGCGCGCCCGCGGGTTCGTCATACGCAACGTGCCCGACATCCAGACGTATTCGCCGCTGCCCGAAGGCGTCTCCGCGGAAGGTACGCGCGCGGCTTTTGCGGCGCCGAGACCTCCGTGACTCCGTGACCGTCGTTCGCCGCGAAACGGGCTCTTTCGGTACCGTGAAGGCGTCTAGCAACGGGAACAGACACCGGCGCGCCCTTCGCTGACGAGCGCGCGCCCCCGCCCCCGCCCTCGCAGAGCTCATCGGGGTCGAACAAACGCCGCCGACGGCGCCAGTCGCGGGCCTCGGTTTAATTCTGCAGGCGCTCTCGGCGTGACGAAGCGCGCGTAGTCTACGTAGAGGTTTCGTGTTCCGTCGCGTCGTGAAAAAAAAGACTCGTATCCGAGCGGTGTTCAGATAATAAAACAAGACACTTCTTTCCTCCTACACGCCTCCCGTCCAGCCCCCCTCCGGCAGCTCTTCGATGAGCTTCATCCAGTTGGGCGTGCCCGCGCCGGATTTCCACAAAGTGCCGTCTTTCCCGACGCTGAAAAACACGTCGCGCACCGTCGGGTCAAATCCCGAGCGCTCAATCTCGTTCACCACCCACGCGCGCCACGTCTCCGCGCCCGCCGGCGCCACACGCCACTTGCGCTCCGTCGGCGTCGAGGCCCCGCCTCGCATCGCCTTGCCAGCCTTGGCCTTGCGCGACCGCTTCCCGAACTCCAGCGCGGGCGCGGCGGGCGACGCGTCGCCGCCGGCTTCGTCCAAACGCGCCGCCGCAAACTCGGCGGCGAGCGCGGCGACCCCCGCGTTTGGGTCTCGTTCGGTTTCGGCGAGGTCTTCTTTTCGGCGCGAGTCGCCCGCGTCGCCCGCCATGTCCAGCGTCGCGATCACGACGTTCTTCTCCTTGAGAAGCGCCTTGTACTTGCTGAGCCCCGCGACGACGGCGTCGACGTGCGCCTCAGAGCCCGCGATGAGGAACAAACGGTAGTTCCCGCGCAGCTGGCTCACCAGCACGTCCTCCGCGTCGTCGGCGACGACGAGCCTCAGGCGGCCAAACTCCTCTTCTCGCGCGACTTTTTGGCGCGTCAACTCGCTCTGCTCCGACTCGCCCTTGAACAGGAACGCGAACACGACGATGGCGACGAGGTTGACGAGCAAGTTCCCGATGGTCTCCCCCAAGTCGGGCGCGTCGTCTCCGCCGGCCAACGCTGCGGAGAGACGCGAGAGGATGATGATCAGGCCGATGAACGCGCCGGCGCCGAGCCCGCCGAACGCGTAGAGCTTGAAGAATCGAAACGGTTCCTGCGCCTCCGCCTTGAGCTTCGCGATGGACGCGCCGGAGCGGAACCCCTTCACCTCATCCGCCATCTCCTCGTACTGCGGTGTGCCTCGGAACACCTCCATGTCGCTGTCCTTGAGCACCACCGAAAACTTCAAGCCGTACTCGTTCACCGCCGACATCAGATCCGTCTTGGCCTCGTCGAAACGACGAAGCTTACACTGCGCGCACGCGCGATTGTACAGCGCCGCGCGGCTTTCATCCTCGGAGGGCACGCCGAAGTCGTTCAGCGCCGACGTGAAGTTGGCCACCGCGTCTTCGTACTGGCGCGCCTCGAAACACGCCAAACCGTTGTTCACCGCGTCCGCGGAAGAGGCGTTGGGGCCGTTGGGCGTCGCCGACGCCGACGCGCGGAGCGACGCGGCGCGAGACGCGCCGGCCGCATCGCGGGTCGGCCCAACCGGCGCAAGCACGGGGACGCGCGCCGGGGCGCGCCGGGGAGCGAAGGCGGCGGCGCGGGCGGCGACGGGGCGGCGAGCGCTCGACGCGCTGACGCGGGAGGCGCGAGCGGACGCGCCCCGGCGAAGAGACGCGCCGGGCGCGCCGCGCGGCAGGGGTGTCGCCGTCGGCGCGCGCATCGACGTGGCAACCACCATCGGGGAGGCGATCGGCGAGGACCGACTCGACGATACGCGGAGCGCCGACTGGTGCGTCCCGAGGAAGACCGCGACCTTCCGAGTTCGCGTGACGACGCTCGCGCGGGTGTGCGTGCACCTCGCGCGCGCGTGGAGTGCGGTGGCGGACCAGCGGACACCTCGACAGGTGTCGGATCGTCGTGGCGCACGCTTTATCCACGACGTGCTGGTTTCCTGCGAATATTCGTTGAGGTCTGGGTCAGACCTCATACACAAAATCGGCAAATGCGTTGATTCGACAATAAACCCTCAATCCGCGCGACGAGCGGCGTCGCGGCGGACAAGTCTGCCTCGAAAAGCTTTCGCGCGGCGAATTTTTTCGCGTCAGGCAACAACGTCGCTCGCCCCTCACAGCTCTTGGTCCTCGTCCACGTCCACGTCCTCGTCCTCGAGCGTCTCCCCCGTGGAGCTCCAGCCGTCGTCGTGGGTGTTGACCCGGCGCCAGTCCACGTCGTCGGGGCACACGCCCAGTCCGTCCGCGTCTTCGTCGTCGTCGTCATCCCCGCCGCGCGTTCCGGTTTTGTTTTTGCCGCGTTGGCACACCGTCGCGCGCAGGTCGTTCGCGGACAGCTTCCCGAAGGCCGCCTCCTTGAGCGCCTCGTCGTAGTCGCCGATGATCTGCCCGCACGTCGTGGCGATGTAGTTGCTGATCCACGAGCCCTCCGCGCGGGACACCGCGGCGTGCTTCGAGTACACCGGCGTGACTTTGTTGTTGCGCATCTGCAACCCGTACTCCGCGCGCGCCGTACCGCACGTCCGCTCGGTGGTGCGGATGAACTCGTCGGGGTTCAGTTCACGCCGCTTCTTCGCGCGCTCCATGCGAAGCGCGGGGAGTAACTCGTCCAGCAGGACGTGACACGCGTTGCACTTGAGCGCCTTGCGCACCAAGGGGTCGTCCTCCAGCCCGGGGAGCGAGTCCTCCGTCTCGCGCGACATCGGTACCGCTAAAGAGACGGTCGGGCCGACGCCGGACAAGCTTTGCCACGGCGCGGCGAGCGCGACGAGCGCCAGCGCCAAGGCGAGGAAAGCGGAACGGCGCGCCATCGAGGTCGAATCCAGGCGCGAGCGCGTCTCGTTGTGCGCGAGCGATCGGGAAGAAGCTTCGAGAAGCAGACATGTAGAAATTTTTTTGAAGTCAAACGCGCTCGCGTTCGGCACGTCGTATGGAAAACGATTCTCTCGAAGCGCTGGCCACGTCGGACGCAGCGGCCAGTCCCGACGACGCTCGCGATGGCGTCCGTCGCACGCTCCGCGTCGTTCGCGCGCGCGCCGACGCGCCTGGTCGACGGCGTCGTCCGCCGGCGAGCCGCCGCGGCGGGAGGTTCCCGAGTCGGTCCGCGGCGCGCGTCCGCCGCCGCCGCCGAGCGCGATCCTCCCTCGGCGCCGGTTTCCGAGTCCCTCTCTCGCGCGCGCCGCGCCCTGCTGTGGCGCGCGGAGGACGCCGCGGCCGCGGAGCGGCCTCTGGACGTGTACACCGAGCTGCTCGTCTCGGCCGTGCGCGATGAGGTCCTCGCGAGTTCCTCGGGCGGGGCGCGCGCGTCTTCCGAGGGTGCCTTCGCGACGGAACCCAACGCGGATGGCTTTTCGGGGGCGGAGCTGAGCGCGGCGCTGGACCACCTGGCGTTTGACGCGCTCCAGGACATCATGGAGCAGTTCGAGGTTTCCCGGGGCATCGAGGTGATGGGCACGATGCGCCAGGTGGTGATCGTGGGTTCGCCCGGGTTCGATTCCAGGGCGTTCCGCGTGCCCTGGCCGCGAGGCACGTGCGTGTTCGAGTTTGGCGGCGCCGAAGCGCACGCCGCGGCGGCGGCGACGCTGAAAGCCGCCTCCGCCAAACCGCCGCGCGGGTGTTCGCACCGACGCGTCCCGTCGGACCCGTTCGACGTCGCGCATCAGCCGTTCGCGTACGGGGACCTGGAGGAGCGGCTCATGCGCGCCGGGTACTCCCCCGAGGTCCCCAGCGTGTGGCTGTTCCAGGACTCGGGGTTCGGCTCGCACGAGAGCGGGGTAGACGCCGAGCGCCTAACGCGATGGCGCGACGTGTGCGAAGAGGCGACGGAGCTGATGTGCGCGGGCAGCCGCGTCGTGGGCCACGTGCCTTGCTTTTTTTCAAACCCCGCCGGCGCGTTCGGCGAGGCGCTCCCGCGCGAGCTCGCCGCGTGCGGCGTGCTGGCGAAGTGCTTCCGCATGACGTCGCTCGGGTTCGAGCGCGACGACGCGCCGAAGCAGCCGGGCGTGTTCGTGGGGACGAAGCGCAGGCCCTCGGCGAGGGAGGCGGAGTATTACCGGGAACAGGTTGTCCTGGTCGAGACGGAACACGGCGACGAAGAGGGCTTCGAGAGCTGACTCGCGAAATTTTTCAGCGCGCCGTACCCGCGCGTACCATAGCCATAGACGACGGGAGTTAAACGTGACTCTTTCACGTATCTATACGCCACTCTACACACTACACCGCATCGATGCGGTAGACACGATCTATCTGTGCTTCCCCGCGAACCTCCCGTCGTCGTACGCGAACGGGTTCGTTAACTGTTTCTCTCCCCTCCGCGTCTGCGTCACGCCTCCCGATCGCCACGCCGGTTTTCCGGCGGCGTCGTCTTCCGACTGTCGTCGCTTCGCCGCCGCCGTCGCCGCCGAAGCCGCCTGAAACGCAAACGTGGTGGCCTGCGTCACGGACGTCCGCGCGCGCGGTGCGCGGCGTTGCTGTTTCACCACGACGTTCAGAGGCGCCGACGAGCGTCGCAGAAACGCGCGCGTCGCGGCGTCGGTTAAAGAGAGAGCGGCGGTGTTTGTGCGACGCCGTAAAGGAGGGACGTTCTCGACGTCATTTCCGGCGCCGGAGCCTTTCCTCGCGCCTGCGCCCACCGCGCCGAGCTCCAGCGCGCGCCTGTGCCGCTTGGCCGCCTGCGTGGCCCTGGCCTCCTTCTCCGCGGCGCGCGCGTACCGCTCGGTGACCTCCGCCATGCCGCTCATCGCGGAGTCGTACATGGCCTCGGCGCGCATGTGCTGTCCATCCTTGTGCAGGCACAGCGCGAGCTCCTGCTGGCACATCAGCAGGTTGGGCCCCGCGCGGCCCTCGATTTGCCGCCACACGCGCCACGCGCGCTCGAACAAGTACAGAGCCTTACGTATGTTCTCGTCCTCGAAGTGTATGCGCGCCAGGTCCTGCGCCAGCGTCGCGACGTCCCGGTGCGTGGGACCGACGCGCGCCTCGAGTTCCGCCAGGCCGTTCGTCATGCGCGCGTCCTCGTCGGAAAACGCATTCATCGCGCGCGCATCGTACAGGGACTCCAGTCCGTACGTCGACCCGCCGGGGTCGGGGGTGGCGACCGCGTCGCCGGTGAACGTCCGCAGGTGGAAGTTCTGACGCGCGTCCATGGCAAACGCGACCTCCCGCTTCGCGCCGCTGCGTGTGCGTCGTTGCGTCCCGTGACGCGACTTTCGGGACTTTCGGAAGGGTGCCGACCGCCAACGGTCCGCCCGGCTCTCGGGAGGTTTCGGGCGGCGAAACCGTCCACGAAACGAGGTTTCGGCGTCACTACTGCACAGCGCCCGCGCTCGCTCGATGATGTCCGTCGCGTCCCGGTGCTTCCGCGCGGTGGCCTCCACCGCGACCCGTGCGCGGCCGCGAACGCCTTGCTTCGGCAGCGTCCCTCGAATCGCGTCCCACGCGCGGCGTGGAGCTCTGCGAGGGGACAGCGCACGTTCGCACGCGACGACTTCGGGGCCCTCTAATCTCGGGATGAGCAAAGTCCTGTTCGTGGAGGTGGGCATGGGCGCGGATCAGCACGGTCAGGATGCCACGAAGGCTTGCGTGCGCGCGTGTCGCAACGCCATCGAGTTCAACAGCATCCCGAGCATACGCGCAATTGTCCCCGGAGGGTACGACGCCATGAAACTCCACATCCAGCTCGGGGTTCCCGAAAAGATGGTCAGTTCGGTGGATCTGCAAAAGGTGCGCGACGTGTTCCCGTACGGCAACATCGTCGACCCGGTGAACGTCGACGTGGGGGGCCTTTTGGCGAAGAGCGGCATAGCCATCCCGGAGATGGGGGACGTGGACGACGAGGGGAGGCCGAACGACGATTTCGTCATCGCCGTCGCGTCCATCACCGTCGGGTACTGACGACGCGACGACGGCAGGTCGTCTTCGACTTCGAAACGTTCTTAAAACATCTTCGCGAACATCGTCGCCACGTTCCCGAAGTCTCTCTCGGACGCATCACTTCTTCCCGCGCGTCGTCGTCGTCTGCGGGCATGACCCCCGATGAGGCGAACGCGGCCGCGGCGCTTCAGCCCGGCGAGACCGTCGACGCGCGCGTGGCGCGCCTGTTCGCCGGCATGCGCGACGGGACGCTCGCGGCCACCGGTTTGACCCGCCTGGACCTGTCCGGGTGCGCCATCGATCGGCTGCCGGACGAAATCGCGACGTGCGCCTCCCTGGAGTTCCTGTCCCTCGGGAAGAACCCGCTGCGCTCGCTCCCCGAGACGTTCCACGGGCTGGTGAACCTCCGCGTGTTGTTCTTCCTGGGGTGTCACTTCACCGAGGTCCCGGTCGTGATCGGGCGCCTGCCCCGCCTGTTCATGCTGTCGTTCAAGGCCAACAAGCTGGAGCGCGTCCCCGAGGGCTCCATCCCCAAGTCGGTGTGCTGGCTCATCCTGTCGGATAACCGCCTGGCGGCGCTGCCGCGCTGCGTGGGCGAGTGCGTCGGGATGCGCAAGCTGCTTTTGGCGGGGAACAGGCTGACCAACGAGGGTCTGCCGGAGACCATGCAGAACATGCGCCACCTGGAGCTCGTGCGGCTGGCGGATAACCGGCTGGAGGAAATCCCGGAGTGGCTCCTGCATCACCCGAAACTCGCGTGGCTCGCGCTCGCCGCCAACCCCGCGACGGAACCGTTCTCGGCGGCGGCGCGCCGACGTTGCCTCGACGGCGGCTCAACCGACGCCTTCGACGTGCCCGAGGTGTCATGGGCGTCCCTAAACGTCGACCCAAAGAAACCGCCCCTGGGAAAGGGCGCCTCCGGGGAGGTGTTCGCGTCGCGCCGCGGCGGCGTCGGCGGCGGCGTCGCCGCAGTCAAGGTGTACAAACACGCCGCGAAGACCTCGGACGGACGCCCCGAAGACGAGATGGCGGCTTCGGTTTTGGCGTCGCGCACGGGATGCGACAGCATCGTAAGAACGCTCGCCAGGTTCACGCGCGGTGAAAAAGAAGAAGAAGGAAACACTTCTCACGGTCTGGTGATGGAGTTCCTCGACCCTACGACCTGGAAGGTTCTCGGCGGACCGCCTTCGTTCGACTCGGTCACGCGCGACGTGTACGCGCCGGGCGCGAAACGAACGTGCGCGGAGATCATCTCTTTGGCGCGGTGCGTCGCCGGCGCGGGCGCGGCGCTGCACGCGGCGGGCGTGCATCACGGCGACTTGTACGCGCACAACGTGCTGTTCAGACCGGGACAACCCGGGGCTCAGGGACTTTTTAGTCAGGGACAGGGACCGGGACCCGCCGCGAAGCTCTCCGACTTTGGCGCGGCTTTTTTTTACCCGCCGGGCTCGGCGCTCGGCGCCGAGCTCGAACGCACCGAGGTGCGCGCGTTCGGCGTTTTGCTGGAGGAGGCGCTCTCGCAGCACGACGGGGAGGCGGACGAGCACGAGGGCGTGCGAGTCGCAGCGCTCGCCGCGCTCGCGGCGCGGTGCGTCGGGGAAAGGGGGGGAAGACCGACGTTCGCGGCAATCGCCGCGGAGGTGGGCGCGCGGTAGAGGCGAGGTTTTTTTTTGGACTCAGGTGAAGAGGTCGAGTCGAACCAGCTCTTTCCGAACTCG
>Ga0209666_1004108_pt1 | contig 10353 bp, 12 predicted proteins | sample SaaInlV_125m_DNA_FD_184679 | JGI IMG/M metagenome (GOLD analysis project Ga0209666, IMG submission 184679) | Marine microbial communities from expanding oxygen minimum zones in the Saanich Inlet - Saanich Inlet SI037_S3LV_10m_DNA (SPAdes)... | ecosystem: Environmental > Aquatic > Marine >...
TACTCATTTAAAAAAAATAATAGAGTTTATTCATTAGTTTGTTTTGCAAATAAATTAAATGAAGATGAAAGATCAGATAGAGTTATAGCAACAAAGTGGGATGCTGCATTTACACTGCATGATGGCGTTCCAACAAAAGAAGATATAGAAAGACTTTTAAATGAAGTTCCTAAACAAGAGTTCGGTAGACTTTCATTTAAAGAATTAACACTATCAAGAGCCAATAAATCAGTTAGAGTTTTTAATCATGTAGTTGAAAACTTAAGCAATGGTATTCAGCCAGATAGAGAGTTACTTTCTAAAGTTGGATATTTGTATAGAACAACTGCTGTTTATGGATCTGGTAAATTTGGTTTAGCTGATCGATTTAGAATTAAAAATAGAGAAGAAATATACGGTCCTTTTAGATTAGAAATGATGCTTGTTTATTTAGTTAGACAATTTACTTTTGATCAAGTAAATCACGTAGCGCACAAAAAAAATCCAAAAAAAGCAGTTAAATTAGACATAGAAATATGCAAAAGCTTAGGTATCGGAAATTCCACTGGCCTTGGTATGGCTCCATTTATTGTAAATCATCCCTCTCTTCTCAATAATTGGATTTATGCAAGAGAAATTTGTTTAAAAAAAATTAGAGGAATAAAAAAAGTAAATTCAAAAGACAGTGATTTATTTAAAGATTGTTTAAAAAAATCAATAAAAAATATTACATCTTGGAATACAGATAGTGAATATCAAAAGAAAAAAATAAAAGGCTTATTTAGCGAGCTAAACCAATTTATTCTCTATCTTGATAATGATTTTGATTTCAATGAGGAGTTTCCATTTAATAAAATTTATCTATATTTAGAAAATAACTACGATGAAGAGTGCATAGAATATGTTGTATCAATGATGATGGAACCCTATGACGACATTGTAAGTCCATTAATTAAAAAAATGAGCTCAGAGGAGGAAAAATATTTCAACATACCAACTGATAGAACAGTATCAGATCTAAAAACTATATTAGAGGAAAAATATTCAGACATATTAAAAATTGATTTTTTAAAGAAGGAAAACCAACTTAACTTTTGGTTTATTTCCAAAAATAAAGAAGAACCAAGACTAGCAAACAGATTTGATGAAGTAGGATCAGAGTTAGAGCAACCACTTGCAATAGCCAGAGATATTAAAAAACTTTATGAAGTAATAAAATCATCTAAAAATAATTTAAAGATTTCAGAATTCCTATCACAAAATTTTGACTTGAGGCATGTTGTTAGAAGAGCATTTATTGTAGAAAAATTTCCATACTCAGAAATACAAGATAATACAATTGGAAAAGAAATAATTCCTATTGACATGTTAAGACTTAAGCTATCTTTTTTTGGAGCTCTTAAATTTGATCCAAGGTCAGATAAATGGTTAAGAATTTGCATGTTCCAAGGTGCGCCATTGCCTGAACAATTAAAAAACTATAATGAACATTGGGTCTATAATTAAAAACACATGAGATCATTAAGCGAGATCGATACTGTATCAAAAAGATCAAGTAGGGCAGCTGGTTATTCTTGGGGAATTTCAGAAGAAATAGGAAAGAATATAAGATTACTAGAAATGTTTAGTTTACCTGGTATCAAAAATTTAAATGATTTTTATAAAAAAAAAAAAGATTTAAAGTTAGAAGAATTAACTTTGATTAAAGAAAAAAATGAAACAAGTAAATCTAAATTTTGTCCAATTATTGCAGGAGTAAGTTTTTTAGATCAAATTGGAAATTTAAAAAATATAAACAAAATTAAATTTACAAATATTGCTTATCCAATATTATTTTTACCATTTGTAAGCAGAGCATCAGAAGTGATAGGAAAAAGAATACATTTAAAATTAGATGATAAAGAGTTTATTATGAATTTTAACAATAGTATTTCTTACAATTTTTTTAAAAGTGAAATTATTGAATTATCTGAAGTTATCAGTATAAATATTTTAGAAAATAAAGACACATTCAGTGAAATCGAGTGGAAAGAGCTATACAAGTTATCTGAAGACACTTTTGTTGAAGAAAATGAAAGCCTTAAACAAGGTGGAGCAGGCGCAGGTTTAACAGATAATGATTAATTACTTTAGCTTTGCCATTTCTTCTATGTGAGCTGGTCTAGTTTCACAACATCCACCTAAAATAGTAGCCCCCGCATCTTTAAATTTTTTTACAAATAAGGCCATTTTTTTTGGAGTAAGATCTTTTCTTTGGCCTAAAAATTCATTTGGATTTCCAGATTTACTTTTATTGTAGCTATTTGTGTAACCAGATTTAGGACAAGTTGTTATAAATCCATTGAGTTTGAAACCAAATGGTATACCTAAATTTTTTATCTCATTTAAATTTAATTCATAATTTTCTGGAGAAACACATGAAAGCATTAGTCCCAAAAGTTTTTTATGATCAATCTCGGTAATTATTTGAGAAACTTTTTCACCACTTGGTAATTTAACACCATCTGATATATGAGCGCCGATTAAGTATGGTTTATTGAAATTTTCTATTGCTTCAATTGCTAATCTAAATTCCCTAACACTACTTAACACGTCAAAATAAAAAAAATCTATAAATGGATTTAACAACTTTGCTTGTTCATAAAAATTTTCTTTTATTTCACTATCCGATCTTGTGTCAGCTTCATAAGTTAAATATTGTGGTGGCAAACCTCCAGCAATAAAAATATGGGGATTTTTTTCTTTAGCTTTTTTTGCTATTTCTCCAGCTTTAGTATTTAGATATTCAAACTTATCTTCAATCCTATTATCTCTTAATCGTAACCTTCTAGTTGTAAATGTTGTTGTGACAATTATTTCTGCACCAGATTTGATAAAGTCTAAATGTGTATCAAGTAATAATTGATGATACTCATCTTTAAGTAACGCATTTGCACTCCAGAGGGTTCCATTTGGCTTCATACCTCTTGCTAGTAATTCTTGACCCATTCCTCCATCTAAAATCCTTGTTTGTTTGAAAAAATCCAAGTTCATTTCTTGTACCTCACTTTTTTAGTGCTTTAGCTATATGCTAGGTGCACAATACAGTTCAACTACCTTTACCAATTTTTTTAATGATTTCCATTTTAGCAATTAAAGCCTGCAATACGGATCAAATCGGCAATAAACTTATATAACTTTTAAAAGATAATTCAAATTATTTTTTAAATGTAATTTTGGCGTTAAAAGAAAAGGATCTTCTTTCACCATCTACATTGAATGGGTACGCTGCATGCATTAAATAATTAGGGAAAATTAGTAAATCTCCTATTTTTGGATTTAAATTATAAATACTTTTGCTTAAAAAGTTTTTTTGACCATTTATAAAGTCAATAGTTCCATTTGTTTTAACTTTCTTGTTTTTTACAACTTTATTTTGATTCATATTTTTTGGTATTTTGAGATAACCAACACCTGAAAGTTGTCCGCTATGATAATGGATGGGGTTATATTCATTTTTAAACTGTCTCACTACCCAAAGTTTAATTATCTTTATTTCCTTAATATTTGAAACACCTGATACTTCTAGATATTTTCTAATATTTTTAATTAATTCTTTAGATAAGTTTTTTTTAATAAAGGTATCATTTAATTTTACCTCATCTTTGATTTGACTAACTAATTTTGAACTATAATCATTTTTTTTTGAAATCACTGTTTTATCAACATGAGTATTAATTACCTTTAAGATTTTTTTTGATAACTTACCTTTTCCAAGAGTTGGTCCAAATGCTCTAAATGTTTTCATGTGAGTTGTTATATATATATTAAATAAATAACTTCAATCCCATTCTTATTGAGACGAAAATTACTAAAGCAGATGTAACTAATGCTAAAACTCTTGCAGGAAAAAATTTGATATTAAGAAAATTACCTATTTGTCCTCCTATTAATACAGACAAAAACAATAACCAATAATTTTGAATTTCATAAAAAATTGTATGTTTTGTAAATTGCCCAAAAATACCAGCTACAGAATTGATTAAGATGAATAATGATGCGGCTGTGGCTATATCTTTTGCTTTACCCGCTCTTATTAAAAGCAATATTGGACTTAAGAAAATACCCCCACCAATACCAACTATACCGGATATAAATCCGATTGAACTACCTATTAAAAAGGCAAAGATTTTTGAAATTTTCCTATGGACTTGATCAGTATCATCGAACGACCTAAAATTAAAAAGTAATAAAATTCCAGCAACAATTAATACCAAAAATAACAGAATCTCAAAAAAACTTTTACTAATTGATAAAGTACCCCCAATAAATGCAAGAGGTATAGATGAAATAAGGTAGGGTGTTAATAATTTAAAGTTGATATTACCTGCTCTAATATAATTATAACAATTTCCAGAAACGACTATAATATTACAGCAAAGAGCAATTACAGGAAAAATTTGATAAGGGATACCCCAAATCAACAGAAGAGCCAGATAAGTAGATCCGCCACCAAAGCCAACGCTAGAATATAATATTGCTGTTAGAAAAAATAAAAATGATAATATAAACATTATAATTAAATTAAATTTATGATTGTAAATATAGCACTTTTGACCGTTACAGATACTAGAACTTTAGATAACGATAAGTCGGGAGCAATTTTGGTTAATAAGATAAAAGAAGCCAATCATAAATTGATAGACAGAAAAATTTGCAAGGATAATAAAGATGAAATTATCAAAATTTTAAAAGATTGGATTAATAAAGAGGAAATTGATGTCATTATCACTACTGGAGGAACAGGTTTAACTGGAAGAGACATTACTCCAGAGGCAGTTAATGAAATTGCAGATAAACACATTCCAGGTTTTGGAGAAGTGTTTAGAACAATAAGTTTAAAAACAGTTGGCACTTCTGCCATTCAATCAAGAGCATGTGCTGTGCTTGCTAACGGTAAATATGTTTTTGCTTTACCAGGTTCTTCAGGAGGGGTAACAGATGCTTGGGATGGAATATTAAAACACCAACTAGATATAAATAATAAGCCTTGTAATTTTGTAGAATTATTTCCTAGACTTAAAGAAGAATAATTTTATTAAAGTTTAAATTTTATGAACCTTAAAATGAACAACGAATTACTAGGCATATTGTATATGATTTTATGCCAGTTTTCTTTTGCAACAAATGATGCCCTTGTAAAAATCCTTTATCAAAATTACAACGACATTTTTGTTTTAAATCAAGTTATATTTCTAAGAGGGGTATTCGCTCTTTTTTTTATAGGTTTTTTTTTATTTCTTAAAAAAAAATTTAGTTTTGAGTTTATTTTTTCATCAGGCAAACTAAGAATCAGAGGATTGTTAGAGGCTATTGCTGCAATTTGTTTTTTTATAGGAATCGCCAAATTACCATTTGCTATGGTTTATGTTCTTTTAAGTTTGGCACCAGTTATATTAACTGTATTTGGTGCATTGATTTTAAAAGAAAAAGTAAGATGGAGAAGGTGGACAGCTGTTATTATAGGATTTATTGGTGTTATTGTTGTTATAGACCCAGGTAAGCTTGAATTTGGTTTTTATTTTATTTTTCCTCTATTGTCAGCTTTTTTTCTTTCGTTGAGGGATATTTATACAAAAAAAATAAAAAGCAAATTTCATAGTTTGCAGATTGCTTTTATAACTTGTCTAGTTGTTACAGTATGTTTTGGAATATTAAATATGTACAAAATTTTTAGTTTTGGTCTTAATGAATATATAATCTTATTTATTTCTTCTTTTTTCTTATCTCTTGGATACATTTTTTCTATCGCAACAATTAAAGTTGCATTAGTTTCTGTTACATCGACCTTCAGGTATTCTGTAATTTTATGGGGAATTCTTTATGGCTACTTTTTATTCAATGAAATACCAAATACTAATACTTATATTGGAGCATTGTTGATTGTGGTGAGTGGGTTAATAATTATTTCTCGTCAAAGAAAGCTTGGTCAGTTAAAATAATTATTTTTGATACTTTTTTTTCCATTCTGAATAAGGCATACCGTAAACATGTTCACGAGCCTCAAGATCACTAATAGTAATATTTTTTTTCTCAGCCTCTTCTCGATACCATCTTGATATGCAATTCCTACAAAACCCAGCAAGATTCATGAGGTCAATATTTTGAACATCTTTTCTTTCATCTAGATGATGAAGCAATCTTTCAAAAGCTGCAGATTGTAACTCTTTTTTTTTATCTTCAGTCATTACCTAAATATTAAACAAATTTAAAATAAGCTCAAATAATTAATTGGTATTAATCTTATTTCCTTTTAACCACTCACTTTCATCATTTTCATAATGTTCTTTTTTCCAAATTGGAGATTTTTTTTTAATCTCTTCGATTATGTACCTAGAAAGCACATAAGCTTGATCACGATGTTTACAAGCAACTGCGATAATTATACTTATCTCACCTAAATTTAGATGCCCCTTAGCATGTTCAATAAATACAGCCTTATCCTTAATATCTAATTTTTGACCTGCTTCATTATAAATTTCTTCAAAGCTTTTAATTACCATTTCATCATGACTATCATAGGTAATACCTGTCACTTTTTTGTTATCATTGATATTTCTAACAGTGCCTAAAAAATAAATTGATGCTCCAAACTTTGAATCTTTAATAAATTTTTCAGCGTTTGAATGAAGTATTTTTTCTTTTTTAGAATCTACTATTTTTGTATGAAGCATTAACCTCCTCCTATAGGAGGTATAATACCAATCTTTTGATCTTTTATGATTTTATAATTGTCGCTTATTATTTCATTATTTTCAGAGCAAAAAGCTGAAGACTTCACAACTTTGATGAAGTTTTCATTACCTTTGAAATTAATGTCAAGATATTTGATAATCTCATTTCGTAAATCATCTATTGAAGCTTTATTTTCAATCTCAATCTCTAAATGATCATTATCACTAAAATCTCTACTTGCACCAAACAGTTCAAGTTTAATTTTCATTGTTAAAAATACTATCTAAAAATTTTGGTAGACCATCAGGATTAGTCCATAATCCACTTTTTCCACCTTCTTTAATTAATAGTTTCACATTATCTATTTTAAGATGTGGATTTACTATTTTACTTAAATCATAAATTGTTATTAATGCAGCATTAACACCCATTATAGCTTCCATCTCAACACCTGTTTTAGCAACAGCTGAAACAACACAAAAAACTTCTAATGAATTATCAACTTCGTTCATAATTATTTTTGTTGCCGTATGATCAATTGGAAGCGGGTGACACAAAGGTATTAATTCACTTGTTTTTTTTACTCCAAGAACAGCAGATACTTCTGCTAATGCAATAGGGTCACCTTTGGGCATTTCTTTGTTTTTAATTAAATTAAAAACTTCTTTTCCAACATGGATTTTACCAGAAGCCAAAGCTCGTCTAAAAGTTTCTTTTTTTGAGGACACATCAACCATATTAAAAGAATTTTTTTTAAAAATTTCTTTAGCCCAATCTTTTAATTCTTCTTGATTTATTACTTTAAAATTTTTCATTATCCTCCTGTACTTGATAAGTTTGGAGTAATACCTGTCTCTCCTAGTTCTAAATGATGTGACTCTTTTTTAAGATGTAATTGTTTTATTATTAAATCTACAAGTTCATCTTTTTGACTATCGTTTTGCAAAAGATGACGAAGACCAATTCCTGTATTTCCAAATAAACAAAGTCTTAAATCACCTCTAGAAGTAATTCTTAATCTATTACATGTTTTACAGAAATCTTTGGAGTAGGGTGCGATTAATCCAAATTTACCCTTATACTCAGGATGAATATAGTTTAATGAGGGGCCAGCATCCTTACCATATGTTTGGTACACCCATTTATTTTTCTCTAAATAATCTTTAAATATTTTCGAAGAGACATGATTTTTTTTAAAGAAATCAAGATTGTCACCTGTTTGCATTAATTCTATAAATCTAAAATCAATCTTGTTGTTTTTAATAAAGTTGCCAAATTTTTCAAACTCCTCATAAGTGTCATTAACACCTTTAAGTAAAACAGCATTAATTTTTATATTCTTAAAATTTAAACTTTGTAAAATTTTTATTCCTTCTAAAATTTGTAAAAGCCTATCATGACCAGTTAATTTTTTAAAAGTTTCTCTATTTAAACTGTCAATACTAATATTAATTCCATCCAAACCTGACTCATATAATCGTTTAGCAATCCTATCCAATTGATAACCATTTGTGGTCATTGTTATTTTTGGAATATTTGAGTTTTGTTTCATATTTTTAAGGATATCAAAAAAATCCTTTCTCACTGTTGGCTCTCCACCAGTTAATCTTATTTTACAAACCCCTAGTTCAGATAAAGCTTTTGTTAATCTCGATATTTCTTCACCTGTCATAAAGCTTCTAGTGTCACCAGGTGTTTTTTTGTATCCTTGAGGCAAACAATAAGAGCATTTATAATTACACACATCAGTAATTGATAATCTTATGTAGGGAAATTTTCTTCCAAAAGTGTCAGTCAGTGTTTTCATTTGTTTCTTATTATATTATATTACAATAATAATATATGAGTAAAATTATCAACAATACCCAAATAGAACAATTTAAAAAAGATGGGGCAATTCTAATTAAAGGTAAATTTGATAACGCATGGATTGAAAAGTTAAAAGAAGGAATAAAAAAAGGTAAAAAAAACCCAAGTCCAAGGTTTGTAAATCATACAAAAGATAAAAATTTACCTGGATATTATGAAGATTTTTGGACTTGGAATATGCATGAAGAATTTAAAGATTTTATTTTTAATTCACCAACACCAAAAATAGCAGCTGAACTTTTAGAAGCGAAAAAAATTAATTTAGTGATGGATAATTGGTTTTTTAGAGAAGCAGGCTCTAAGTCATCACCACCTTTTCATCATGATATATCATATTTTGATTTTGAAGGATCAATGTGTGTATTATGGATACCACTTGAATCTGTTAAAAAAGAAGATGGTATTGCTTGGGTAAAAGGATCTCATTTATGGGATAGATTATTCTTAAGAACTAGATTTAATGATGGTCACCAAGTTGATGGTGAGGCTGGAATTGTTAATGGAAAAAAATATGAATTAACCCCAAATATATTAGAAAATAAAGGTGATTATGAATTTTTACAATGGGACCTAGAAGTTGGTGACTGTATTTATTTTGATATTAGAACATTACATGGAGGATTAAATACCGTTACACCTAAAAAAGATGTTCATAGATACACATTAAGAATGGCAAAAGAAAACTCTAAGATCATCTATCGAGGAGAATGGGCAAGAGAAGAAAGGGTTATTATGGAAGCTAATGGCTATAAAAATGGAGATAATTTAGAAGGTATAATGTTTCCAAAACTTTGGCCTTTAGGTTAAAAGTATCTTAAAATTTTTTAAAAAATTATGTATAGTAAATTTGGACAATTCATCGATGGCAAGTGGTCCCCCTCAGAAAATAATGAAACTTATGAAGTTATCAATCCTGCAACAGAAGAAGTTTTAGGCCATGCATCCAAAGCTACACCTGATGATGTTGATCGTGCATTAAAGTCAGCTGAAAAAGGATTACAAGTTTGGAAAAAAACTCCACCGTGGCAGAGATCAAATATCTTAAGAAAAATTGCAGATAAGATAAGAGAAAAAAAAGATGTGTTTGCTAGATGGATGACTTTAGAAAATGGAAAACCGCTTGCTGAAGGTGTTGGTGAAACAATAGGAGCGGCAGATATTTTTGAGTGGAATGCTGAAGAGACAAAAAGAATTTATGGCCAGACAATAGAAAGTAGATTTGAAGATACTAGAGTGCATGTTTATTATCAACCAGTTGGTGTTGTAGCAGCATTATCACCATGGAATTTTCCACTTATCTTGGCAGCTAGAAAAATTTCCACTGCATTAGGAGCGGGATGTTCTGTAATTATTAAACCTGATACAATCACCCCTGGTGTTGTAATGGAGTTAGTTGATATTTGTAGAGAATGTGGTGTTCCTCCTGGAGCAGTTAATCTTTTATCAGGCGACCCTCCGAGTATTGCATCCCAATTAATTCAATCAGATATAATTAAAAAAATTTCTATTACTGGCTCTGTAAGAGTAGGAAAATTAATATTAAAACAAGCTGCTGATAAAGTTCAAAGAGTAACAATGGAATTAAGTGGCCATTCTCCGTTTATAGTCTTTGATGATGCTGATATTAAAAAGGCAGCAGATATGGCCATAGCTGCAAAATTTAGAAACAATGGCCAAGTATGTATTTCTCCTAATAGATTTTACATACATGAAAAAAAGAAAGATGAATTTATAAATCTATTTATAGAAAAAACTAAAAAATTAAAAATTGGTAATGGTATGGATCCTGAT
>Ga0209666_1004110_pt1 | contig 10351 bp, 5 predicted proteins | sample SaaInlV_125m_DNA_FD_184679 | JGI IMG/M metagenome (GOLD analysis project Ga0209666, IMG submission 184679) | Marine microbial communities from expanding oxygen minimum zones in the Saanich Inlet - Saanich Inlet SI037_S3LV_10m_DNA (SPAdes)... | ecosystem: Environmental > Aquatic > Marine >...
CGAAACGGTCGATCCGAAACGTGCGCTTCTCGTTTCGCCAGACACGTGGCCGCTGGAGCGAGTCCGCCGCTTTGCGTCCCGTCGCGCGCAGTCCCCCCCGCGCCGACGCCTTCCCCCCGCGCGGAGACCCGCGTATCCGTCTCGCCTCCGGCGGTACCCTTCGCGACGATGTCCTGTGCCGCGCTGGCCTCCGCGCGCGCCGCGTGCGTCGCCCCGCTGTCGCGTGCTGCGCTGTCCCGCGGGCGTCGGCACTTCCGATCCCGGCGCGCGCTCGCGGCGTCCGCTGCCGCGGAGACTTCTCCCGCGTCCGGAACGCAGAAGGTGTGCGTGATCACGGGCGCGAACACGGGTTTGGGGTTCATCAGCGCTCGCGAGATCGCCGCGAAGGGCCACGTGGTGGTGCTCGCCGTGCGCGACACCGACAAGGGAGCCAAGGCTGCGGCGGACATCGAACAAACGCTTCGTGAATCCGGTGCGCCCGCCTCGACCGGCGCGCTCGACGTGATGCGCCTGGACCTGCAGGACCTGCAGAGCATCGATTGTTTCGTGGAGGACTTCTCCGCGAAGTACGACCGGTGCGATGTGCTCATGAACAACGCGGGCGTGATGGCTTTGCCGACGAAGTCTTTGACGGTGAACGGCATCGAGACGCAGATGGGGACGAACCACATGGGCCACTTTTACTTGACGGAGAAGATGATGCCGAAAATCTTCGCGGCGCGCGGGAGGCCGAGAATCGTCAACCTGTCCTCCGTCGCGCACGAGTGGGGCCACATCGACTTCGAGAACACCAACTCGGACGGCTTACTGGGTTATGTCGCCTCCGGATGGCTCACCTACGGCCGCACGAAACTCGCCAACCTGTACTTCACGTACGAGCTGCATCGGCGTCTGCGTCGTTTCGGCGGCGACGGCGCGCGCGTCGACGTCAACGCCGTGCATCCCGGGATCGTGGACACCGAGCTCCCGAGGTCGCTTAACTTTAACTTCTACCCGCAGTTAAAATCAATGGGGAGCCTCATCACGCCGGAAGAGGGCGCGCGAGGGCAGATCGAGGTGGCGATAGGCGCCGCGTTTGAAAACGTGAGCGGGAAATACGTCGCGGAGATGTCCGGCCCGAGAGGGAACCCGCTCGGCCCGAAGGGAGTGCATTCAATCGCCGAGTCCTCCCGGTGGTCCTACGACCGGGACGCCGCGGAGCGGTTCTGGAAGGTGAGCAAGAGCATGACCGGCGCGGTGTGGGCGTGCCTGGGGGAGACGGAGCAGCCGCAGATCCATTAGATCCATTAGATCCATGTTCGCGGCGAAGGAGGAAGCTACGCAATCTACGCGAGCCTTTTACCACTTCGTCTCAGGTGATGCGATTCGCGTGATCCGAGACGCCCAGTGCCGAACGCGCTTTTGTTTGTTTGTTACCCGCCTGCCGCTTTTCTCCACGTGTCACTCATTGTTCGAAGCGCACTCGACCCGCGGCCTGGCGCGGGGTCACCCGCCGTTCGCCGCCGCGAACGCGCGCGCGATGTCGCCTGTCGCCCTTCTCTCCGCGCCGGTCGCCGCGCGCGCGCGCGCGCCGCGCGCGCGCGTCCCCGGACGCGCGACCGCCCTCCCGAAACATCTGCGGCACCCGGTCGGCGCCGTTCGGGGTGCCAAGCGCGGTGGCGGGGCCGCGAGGGCCGTCTCCGACGACCCCGTCCCCCGCCCTCCGTCCCTGGACGAGGACCCCGAGCTCGACGCGCTCGAGTCCGCCGTGCTCGCCGCGGACGTCGCCGCGGCCGAGGCGCGCGAGGCGCTGGCGCGCGCGGTGGAGGCGCGCGTCTCGCCGTCCGCCTCGGCGGACGAGGCGGATGCGGCGCTCGCCGCGTCGCCGTTCGCGCACGTGCGTTGCGAGTACGGGTACATCCAGAGCAACGCCGGCGTGTACATCGACGTGAGCAAGACGCGTCCCCCGGGTGTCCCGAAGAACGTGCTCGCCATCTCCACCGAGAACTTCGCGCGCGAACTGAAGGAGCTCAGAAAGTTTCTCGCGGGGACGGAAGCCGAGGACGACGCGATTCTCGTGCCGCCGGCTCTTCCGGGCGACGCGTTTTTCGTTTCGGCTCCGCTCAGCGCGGAGGACGTCGAGGCTATGTCCGCTCTCCGAGACGAGCTCGACACGCTGCGTTTAACAAACGACGCCGTTTGGGAGCGCGAGGCGAACCGACCAGAGGTGAAGGCCCCCTGGATCATCAAAGGGCCGTATTTACTCCTGTGCTACGCTTTAGACTTCGCGTTTCCGGAACATAAACCGATTCAGAGGTTTTGGTTTTTGGAAACCGTCGCGCGCATGCCGTATTTCTCGTACAACACCATGCTCACTTTGTACGAGCTTCTCGGGTGGTGGCGCCGTTCGTCGGAGTTACAGCGCGTGCACTTCGCCGAGCAGTGGAACGAGTACCAGCATCTGTTAGTGATGGAGAGCCTGGGGGGGGACAGGAGTTGGCGCGATCGGTTCTTAGCGCAGCACGCAGCGCTTTTCTATTTTCTGCTGTTGTGCTTCGCGTGGCTCCTGTCGCCGGCGCTGGCGTACAACTTCAGCGAGCTCATCGAGGCGCACGCCGTGGACACGTACGCGCAGTTCGCTGAGGAGAACAAAAGCAAACTGCGTTTAATGCCCGCGCCGAGGGTCGCGAAGGCGTACTGGACTAACGACGACCTGTACCTGTTCGACGCGTTCCAGTCGGCGCGGCCAAAGCGTGCGCTGCGTAGACCGCGCGTCCGCTCGCTGCACGACGTCTTCTGCGCCATCCGCGACGACGAGGCGGAGCACGTCGCGACGATGGGGGAGTGCCAGATGGAAAACAGCGCGATGGCCGACGTGGGGAAGGTGGATCTGGTGACCGCGCTGACGCTTTTCACCATCTCCGCGAACTTCTGGGTCACCAACTTCCTCACGAAAGCCGGCGGCGAAGTCGCCACCGAGCTCGACCTCGGCGAGATGCTCGGAGAGGACGGCGCGCTCTCCGTCGCGGCGCGCCTGCTCTCCTTCTTGCCGTTCTTCTGACGCGGCGCGCGCGGGAAAAGACTGTATCGAGAACGAAGACGAGAGATGATAGACTACACAGACGAGAGACTCTCTACTAGCTCGAGTCGGTCGTCTTTTTCGTAGACTAGTTACACTGTTTTCGAGACGTACGCACAAAAAAGGTCACGCGACGACGCCTCCGCTTGGCGCGAAGCGCGCGCCGCGCTCGGAGAGTTTAGCAAACGCCGCCGCGAATTTTTCGAAGAAGAAACCCTCGTCGTTGGCGAATCGATCGAAAAACGGCTTGAACCCCGGGTCCGTGTGTAACGCCTCGTCCGTGCTCAGCCACAGAAGGTCTTCCTTGTTTTGTTCAGAAACGTACTCGCGCTTGAAGTACGAGTTGTCGAACGTTAACCACCGGCGCGTCCAGCTCGCGCCGCCGGGCATGCCGAAGCCTTCTTTCCCGTCCAAGCGCGGCGGCGCGAAAGGACAGCCGGATGACCCCGTGTACTTCGTCCCGTTCTTCGCGCCTATGCCCTTTTTCGTGGTTCCCGATCGTTCGTTAAACGCGCGCCCGAGCGTGTGCGCGCCTGAAAGCGCGACGATCTCTTCATCACCGAACCCCATCCGGTTGAACACGGCTCGGAGGTGCGAAGGCGCGTCTTTATGGTCGCCCCCGTGAAACGGCGGTTCGGCGTCCGGGAGGTTTCCCTCCTTGGGGCACTGCTCCGGGCCCGAGACGTCGCATCGCCCGTAGCGCATGGGAATGTTTGGGCCGCCCGCAGCCTCGACCGCGGTCGCGCCGCCCAGCTGGATGATATCCGCCCATGAGAGTCTCGGGTACTTCTGCTTGAGCGGTGTTAGGTAGCCGAGCGCTTTCTTGAGACCCGCGTTGGCGCCGTGCCCCATCTCGACGTCGAAGCGGATGGAGCCGTTCGCGCCGCCGCACTCGGGCCACGCCCGCGTACGCTGGTCGAACGTGCCCGCGTCGTGCCACGCCAGGCGCACGAGGATGGGGTGGCAGTTCACGGTGTCGATCAGGCGGCGTAGGTCGCGGCGGCACGCCTTGATGTCCGCCTTGTACGCCTCGACGTCGGTCGCCCCGGAGGTGACCTGCGAGGAGAGATCGGTGACGCGGCGACGCGCGGCGGCGGACATCGCGCGGGACTCTGTGAGGCGCGGTCGGGAAGGCCTCGAGCGCGAGGAGCGGGACGCGAACTCCCGGCGGTTCGGTGACACGCGTGCGCGCGCGCGCGTGGTGTGCGGTCGCCTCGCGTCGCGGCGTCGGAACCCTTCGGAGAGGGGTCACGGAAACCTCGACACGGGATTTTCTCGGTGTTGGTCGTCTGGGCGGTCGGCGGTGGCTCATCTGGAGAGCCGGGCAGGACCTTCCGCACTCGGGTCGGCGCGCGCCCGCGTCATGCGCCACGCGCGGGACGCGATACGCCGCGCGACTCGCCTGCTCCGTCCCCCAGCCGCCGCGGAGCGCGCTTCGACGTCCGCGTCGAGCACGACCGCGTCCCGTTCGCGACGCGCGAACGTCGTCCGCCCGGCGCCCTCTTCTCTCGGCGCGCATCGTGGCTCGGACGTCACTTCCAGACGCTTCGCGTGGACGGGCGTGGGCGGCCCCGCGCGAGGCGACGGCTCGCGCGTGGGGAGGCACGACGAGCGCCCGCCCCCTCCGCCTCTGTGCGGCTCGTGCGGGCGCCGGTTCTGCGAGTGCGAGCACGCCGTCCCGGTCGAGCCCCCCTACCCCGGGCCGGAGGATTGCTGCCAGAGCTCGCCCCAGTGCAAGTTTTGCGTCTGGACGACGTACGCGTCGCAGCTCGAGGCGTACGAGGCGCGCTTGAAAGCCGTTCGCGAGACGAAGGATACCGCGTGAAACACACGAACGACCGGTATTTACGTAAGTCGCGAGTGTGACGCACTGACAGCGCGTTGTACCGCGTTCGATTACAAATGGCGGCGGCGGAAGGAAAAGGAAAAGACCAACGCGTCGACGACGGCGATTTGTTCGCGTCGCCGCCCGACTTGGAACACGATTACGTCGTTCTCGACGGCGTGCGCCTGGTGCGTCCGTACGCGTTCGATTTCGTGTGCCACGTGAAACGACGCCAAGCCGGCTTGGACGTCGTCGAGGCGTTCGCGCGGGAGTTCCCGGGAAGGCCGCGGAGCTACTACGAGGCGGCGCACAAAACGGGGCTGCTGCGCGTGGAGAAGGCGGCTCCGGCGAAGAACAAGCCTTCCGGGAAGAAGACAGGCGCGACGCGCAAACGGTGCCGCGCGGAGGAGGCGGGTGAGCCCGAGGAGGCGACGGAACGGACGGAACCGACGGCGTCGCCGACGGCGCTTTCGCGGAAGACGTCGTCGGATGGACCAAAAAACGAGCCCGAGATTGAACCGCTTCGGCCTCTACACGCGGGCGAGCGCATCCGGCACTACCTGCACCGGCACGAGCCGCCGACGTTGAGCGACCCGGTGACTGTTTTGGCGGCGACCGAGTCGATGGTGGCGGTGTACAAACCCGCCACCGTCCCCGTGCACCCGACGGGTCAGTACCGGAAGAACACCGTGCTCGGTCTGATGGCGGCGTCGCGACCCGATCTCGGCCGGCTTTTGCCCGTGCACAGGCTGGACAAGAACGTCAGCGGGCTGCTGCTGATGGCGCGCGACGCGGCGAGCGCCAACAGGCTGCGCGAGGAGGTGCAGAGCCACTCGGTGCGCAAACGGTACGTCGCGCTCGTCTCGAGCGCCCACCTCGCCACCGGGAAACACATCCTCGAGACTTTCGCCGCCGGGCGCGAAAGCGAAAGCGAAGGCGAAAGCTTCGCTGGACCGTCTCTCCGACTCGAGAAAGCCGTCGTCGACGTCGGTCTGCGGTACGACCCGCGCGCGCGGCTGGCGACGTGCGCGGACGACTCGGAAGGTGACCGATCGAACACCTTTTCCGAGGTTGAAAACGGAGCGAAGGATGCGCGAACCGCGTTCGCGCTCGTCGCCGTCTCCGCCGCCGACGCGTTCGTCGACGCGACGTTTCGCGCTCCGGAGAAGATACCCGAAACGACGTCAAACTCGCGACGAATGGAAACGTCGATCCTCTCGTCTCTTCCTCGCGGCGTGGCTTTGGTGGCGTGCGAGCCCCTCACCGGACGCACGCACCAGATTCGCGCGCACTTGAAACGCGCGGGGCACCCCATCGCCAACGACGCGCGGTACGGCGGCGAAGCTTTGACGGACGTCGACGAGACGCGAAGGTTTCTGGCGACGTGCCGCGCGACGCGCGGCGACGTTTCGCGAAACGTCTCGGATGCCGAAAAAGAAGAAGAAGCGTCTTCGTGGCCTCTTTGCCCGCACTGCCCGATGATGGCGCACGGCGCCAACGACGCCGCCGAGGGCGACGCGGGCGGATCGGGCGCGCGCGCCGAGGATCTGGAGCGGCTGTACCTGCACTGCGCCGAGTACCGGGGCGCGACGTGGGCGTTCGCGTGCCCGACGCCGAGCTGGGTGCCGGAGGACATCGAGGACGCGGAGATTCTGCGGTTCCTCGACTGACGTGAGCTCTGACGCGGCGGAACGACGGTCACGCGTATCGCGTGAAGCGTGGCTCTCGTCGCTCTCGTCACACGGCTGAAGCGTCACGGATTAAAGCGTAGACCACGCGTAGTATTAGGACGAGCGTTTGAAACCGCGCGACTCTCTCGGTATCTCGACTGAAAACGTTACACGTTAAAGCCCCATCCTCTCGACGACGTGCGTCGGCAACGCGTACACGGGGTCGATTTCCTTGAGCCCGGGGAAGCGCATCAGACTGAGCCCGGCGACCCCGAAGAACGTGTGGTACACGTCCGGCTCATCGTTGGGACGATCGCTTATGCCGCCTTTCTGCGGGTCCTGGCACCGCAGGATGAACCGCGCGAGCGCGACGCGGTCGATCCAGTGCGTTCTGTTTAAGATGGAAAGACTCGACAGCACCCACCACGAGTAACACACGTCGGGCAACTTCTCCGGCCGGCCGTTCAGGCCGCCGGCTTTGACTTGGCGCTCGCACAGCCACCAGCCGAGTAAGTCGCCGTCTACTTCCTCCAGCGCGTCCGCCAAAGCGAGCGCCCCGACGCAGGTGAAGATCTGGCCGGCGTGGCTCTCTCCGCCGGGCTCGCATCCGAATCCGCCGTCGAAGTTTTTGCAACTCGCGACGTATCGCGCGGCGGCGGCGACGTTCACGGCGTTTTTTCGTTTAACCAAACGACACGCGGACAACGCGCAATACGTAAACCTCGTGTCGATTTCCCCCCACTCGTCCCCGCTGAACGACCCGTCGTCGTTCTGTAGAGACGCGCAGTACGACGCGACGGCGTCGGCGTCGACGAGGTCCATGCGATCCAACAAAGCGCAGATCTGCACCGCGCTCAGAGTGTACAGCACGTGCGCGTCGTGCCCCTCCGACCCGCCGTACCCGCCGCTCGCGTGTTTGCACCTCTGGAGCCACTCCAAAATGGGCTCGACGTCCATCTCGCCCAGCCGGCCGAGCAAGTCCAGCGCGGTGAGGCCCCAGTACACGCCGCTCATGCGGAGGTGCTCGGTCAGGACGTACTCCACGGTGTCGCGATCGCGCGACGAGCGGACGACGAAGGACGCGTGCTTCGCGGCGTCCAGGAGATCGGCGGAGAGGGAGGACGCATCTTGCGTCGCGTCGCGAGCGCGCGCGTCCTCCGACGGCTCGGGGGGAGCGGACATCGCGAGGCCCCGGGCGCCGGACGACACGGGCGCGGCCGCGAATCTGACAAAATGTCCGTCGACCCGCGGCGAGTTCCGCTTGTTTGGCGACCCCGGTTCTGGTGTTCGCCGACTTTGTATAATCGCGACGAATTCTTCTCATCAGCCTGCTCGTGTTGCGCGTCGCCTCGTCGCGCCACCCGGCAGAACGTGGCGCGCGCGCGTGTCGCGAGTCGCTTCCGTGGCTCACGCGGTGGCGTGTATAGTCACGCATCAGCGGTGTCGTGCGCGTGACGCGAGTTCATCGAGCGCGTTCGGGTGATTCAGCGCCCGAATCGCGAGGCTGAAAGTCGGCCGTCGGCGCCCATGGGCAAGCGCGCCAAGCCGTCGCCGTTCGCGCCCCTGGAACGGGACGTCGAACCGCCCCTGCGTAAGCTGTCGTTCGTGCGCGCGAGGTACGCGTCCGCGTCTGCGCGCGTCTCCCGGAGCTCCCTCGACGTTCCCGCGTCCGAGAAGCGCCGACGGCACTCGCGGTGCCGCGTGTCACTCCGCCGACGACGGCGCCGGCGCGCCGACACTTCCCGAATCGCGATCGCCAACGACGCGCGCGCTGACCTCGGCCGTCCCGCGTCTCTCCCCTCCACCTCCCGCCTTCCCGCCGCCGCGACCGCAGGCGCGCGGACCCGCCCCTGGTTTCCGAGGAGGCGCAGAGGCGCATGATCGTCCTGGACGCGTCAAAGGACGCGCGCGACGACGCGAATCGCAGTTCGGGCGGCGAGACAAAAGCGCGATTGCGAAAAGACGACCCTGATGCGGATGACACGCGACGCGACGGCGCGTCAATCGAACACGTTTCGAACCCCCTGTACCCTCGTCATTCCGTGCATTTCACCACGCGCTGGCCCTCCGTGCGCCGCGTAGGCTCAGGCCTCGCCAACCTGGGCAACACCTGTTTCCTGAACGCGGTGACGCAGTGTCTGACGCACACGCCGCCGTTAGCGTCGTTTTGCCTCGCCGGCGAGCATCGCAAACTCTCGCGCCGCGGCGGGTTCGACGCGGTGTACGAGATGGGCGAGCACATCTGCCGAGCGCTCGGCGGCGACGGCAAGGGTAACGGACCTCGCGCGATAGCCCCCGTGTCTCTGGTGAAGAACTTAAGGTCCGTCTCGAAGACCTTCCGCAAAGGACGGCAAGAAGACGCGCACGAGTTTGCGCGATGCGTGCTCGACGCGATGCACAAGCGACAGTGCGACGCGGCGACGCCCAAAGTCAAGGAGGGAAGTTTACGAAGCGAGACGAGTTTCGTGTGGCGCACGTTCGGGGGAACGCTACGGTCGCGCATCACCTGCGCGACGTGCGGGAGGGCGTCGGACAAGTTCGACGGGTTCATGGATTTGAGTCTGGACATCGCGCGCGCTAAGTCTGTTTCGCACGCGTTAAAGAGCTACGTCGCGGTTGAGGTGCTGGACGGCGCGAACAAGTACAAGTGCGAGATGGGTCCCGGGAAGCCGCACATGACGCGCGCGACGAAACAGTTCACCATCGACAAGGCGCCGCTTATTTTAACAGTGCAGCTGAAACGCTTCGAGTACGTCCCGTTCGGCAGAGGGAAACTGAACCAGTTCGTGGAGTATCCGACCACGCTGGATCTGTCTTCGGCGATGTCGTCGCGCGCGGACGAGACCGCTGATGGACTCGCGTCCTCGGGAAAGAAACAGAAACATCAACCGAAACCCAACGGGGTCGTCAAGGAGAGTTCCAAGACGACAAGTTTAAAGGAGACGTACTCGCTGTTCGGCGTGGTGGTGCACAGCGGCGGGAGCATGCACAGCGGGCACTACTACTGCTACGTCAAGGGGCCCACCGGGTACTGGTACGAGATGGACGACGAGACGGTCACGCAGTGCGGCGAGGCCACGGCGCTGAAGCAGCGCGCCTACCTGCTGTTCTACGCGAAGAACGAGGCCGGGCCGGGCGCGCGCGGCGAAGCCGGCGCGGCGGCGGCGGCGGCGGCGGCAGCGGCGGCGGCGAAGAAGGCGAACGACGCGAAGAAGGCGAACGACGCCGAGAAGGAGGACCGTCCGGCGAAGCGGCGCGTTCCTCTGAGCGCGGAGGAGGCGTTCGTGGGCGAAGACGCGCCTGCGCCGGAGGCGAAGCCTTTTCCGGAGAAGAAGCAGGCGCGAGAAGGCGCGGATCGGGGTAAGGTCTCGACGCGACCCGAGCGGAACGACTCCTCGAGGCGTTTGGAACGCACCCGCGCGGAGGGCGCCGACGCCGACGCGCTTTTGACGGTTCCGGGCTCGCCCTCCGGTTCGGAGCGTTCCAACTCGCTTCGCTCGCCGCACCGAGGCGGGAAGCTCCTGTCTTCCCGCGACTCGGCGCGCCTGCGTCTCATCTCCAAGCGGCTCCGGCGCGACCGCGACCACGCGTCGAAGCTCTCGCCCGTCAAGACGCGCGCCGCGCGGCGCGCGGAGAAGGAGAGCGAACGTTTGTCCTCGCGAAACGGCGGGCGCGGAGACGCGGCGTTTGGAAAGACGGCGTTTCTCGCGAAGCGCGAGGCGGAGAAAGAAGACGACGACGCGAGGACCGTCACTTCGCAGACTTTGAATAAACCCGACGCGAAGAGACGTTCGATGC
>Ga0209666_1004111_pt1 | contig 10351 bp, 6 predicted proteins | sample SaaInlV_125m_DNA_FD_184679 | JGI IMG/M metagenome (GOLD analysis project Ga0209666, IMG submission 184679) | Marine microbial communities from expanding oxygen minimum zones in the Saanich Inlet - Saanich Inlet SI037_S3LV_10m_DNA (SPAdes)... | ecosystem: Environmental > Aquatic > Marine >...
CTGAGCACGATGGCGGCGGCGGGGTTCGGGAACACGGTGAGCGACGTCGTGGGGATCGGGTTGTCGAGCAAGATCGAAACCTTCGCCGAGCGGTTGGGGTTCCAGGCGCCGCAGAATTTGACCCAGGCGCAGCGAATGACGGCGGCGGTGCGATGGGCCAAAGTCGCGGGCGCCACGGGGGGGGTCACCGTGGGATGTCTGCTAGGGATGTTTCCGCTTTTGCTCGGTTGGTGAGCGACGTTGCAATATCGACTTCGTAGCGATTATTATTTCTATTTAGCGCGCGTCAAGCTAATCGCCGCGACGGTGGGCGTGATCGCGCGACTCGCGAGCGGTGCGAAGCTCATCGTCGCCGTGTCGAATTTGAGCGACGCCAAAACGGACGAGCCGGCGACGTATTCTGGTCCAGAGCCGTGGATGCGTTTCAGCGTGTCCTCGTCGACGACGGCGTACACGCCTCGCAACTTTCGCGGCGCGACTTCGGCCGATCCTTTCAGCAACAGAACCACCGATGGGAACTCGCATTTGTCAATCGCACGCACGGCGGTGACGTAATCATCGCGATCGGGCGGCCCGACGAGCACGCGAAGCGCGTTGCGAATGAGGCGCTTGTTCGAAGGCGCGCGCGCGGGAACGTAGCACGCGGCGACGCCGATATCGCTTCTACGGCGTTCGGGAGACGAAGCCCCGCGACGCGCGACGGGCGACAGCGACGACGCCAAACGTCCGCGTCTTTGCGCCGCGCGTTGCAGACTCGCCGCGTCGTCGCCGTCGTCGTCGCGTTCGCCGAACCACGACACCGCGATGGGCTTCGACGGCGGCGACGTCTCACTCGACGACGTCGACGCCATCAGCCGCGCATTGCGACCGGGAAACCAGGTCGGCACGCGCCCCGATGGTTTCGGTTCGTCGAACACGACGTCCCACTTCACCGGTTTCGCGGACGGGGACGGAATCAAGCGAAGCGCTTTCGGCACCGGCGGCGGCGTTCTCGTCAGCGTCTTCGTCTCCCGCGACGCCGCGCGCGTGCCGCGACAGTACGCATCGCTACCGAAATCATCACACACATCTTCATCGAGCGCGTTTAAACTCAACTCCTGCAACATATCCGAAGCCTTGACGAACCCGGCGTCGACTCGCGCCTTCGTCGATTTCGCCGCGGGCGATTCCAACGCCCGCCAATCCTCCGTTAAATCCAACTCATCCACGTCCTCGTCGAACGCACCCGCGTCAACGTCATCACCTTCGATCTCAAACGCGCCGAGCAAATCTCGTCCTTCCTCCTCTTCGTCTTCGTCTTCGTCTTCGTCTTCGTCTTCGTCGCGTCGTCTCGACGGCGACGGCGTCGCGTCCCCGAATCTCGCCCCCTCGTCCCTCGCCGCGTCCACAGCGAACGCCGCCACTCGTCGCCGCAGACTCTCCGCATATATTTCTCGCACCACCCGCATCGTTCCTCGCGCGTCGCGCGCGCGCAGCGCGTCCGAGCCATCGAACACGCCCGCGCGGCGCAGCTGTCGCCCCAAGATTTGAATCAAATCCTCGTCCGCGCGCGCCGCGCGCGCCTCCTCCGCGCCCGTCGCGCGCGCGAGCGCGTCGAGGAGTACCTTTCCGTCGTACAGATCGCTCGCGTCGGCGACGTCCGCGCCCGCGGTGCGTCGCAGCCAATCGAACAGGGCGTCGTTCGGCATCACTTCGCGTCGCGATGTGCCGCGCGCTGGGCGCGCGCGTCCCGCCTCGCGCGTCGCGCGCGTCGCGTCGCGTCGACCGCGGTCCGGCGCCGCGGCGCGCGGTCGAGCGCGTGGACGTCGCGCTGAAGGAGTGGGCGTTCGTCGTCGACGCGCTGCGACGCGGCGAACAAATCGCGCTCGCGCGCAAGGGAGGCCTCCGCGACGCGCGCGGGTTCGAGCTGCGCGCGGACGCGTTCTGGTTGTTTCCGACGGCGTTTCACGCGGATCTATCGGCGCACGCGCGCGCGGCGGGGACGGCGAGCGCGCCGAAGGCGCTGGACGCGCTCGCGGCGGCGACGGGAACGTTTGAGGTGCGCGCGGAGGACGCGCCGAAGGCGCTGAGGGTCCTCAGCGCGCGATCGGGCTGGCCGGAAGATTTGTTCGCGCGGCGGGCGAATTGGAAACCGGACGCACCGTTGGTGATTTTGGAGGTTCGATGCTACGAGGCGCGGGAGGGGCTGACGATCGATCCCGACGACGAGCGGTACGGGGGGTGCAAGTCGTGGGTCGACACCGACGCGTGGGTCGTCGACGACGCGTCCGCGCTGCGCGCGTGCGTTTCGGACGAGGAGTTTGAGGCGATGTCGAGGTCGTTGCGCGAGGATTTGTTCGCGATAGGCGCGACGCAGACGTCGTGACGGATTTCGTCGCGCGGGCGATCGATCGTCTTCTAATGTAGTGTTACTGTATCAATCCTGGTTCTAATGTAATTATCATCGATCATCGGAACTCGTCCTCGAGCGCGCGGAAGGCGGACACGATGTCGTCTTCGAGCTCGGCGAAGCGAGCGCGAATCGCGTCTTCGCCGTCCACCGGATCTTCAAACTTCATGCTCGCGATGCGATACATGAGCTCGCTCATGCGCGCTCGAATGACGTTAAACGTAATCTTCGGACCATCGCTCGTCGTTGCCGCGCGCTCGACGGCGGCCGTGGCGAGCGTGTGGAAACGAATCATGTTTCGCAACATGCCGATGGATTTGTAAAAGGGGCAATACTTGTCGTACGCCGTGAAGGAGTTTTGCTGCAAGAAGTCCTCCTTTAAGAATTTTGCCGTCTCCAAGACAACCTTATCCGTCTCCGCCAACGAATCCTTACCGACCAACTGCACGATTTCGTTCAGTTCGTCCTCCTTTTGCAACACCTCGCGCGCGACGACGCGCAATTGCACAAACTCTGGATCCGTCTTTTCGTAAAACGGCTCCAACGCGTTGGTGTACTTGGAGTACGAAATCAACCAGTTCACCGAAGGAAAGTGCTTGCGCTGCGCGAGTTTTTTATCCAAACCCCAGAATACCTGCACGATACCGAGCGTGGCCGAGGTGACGGGGTCGGAGAAGTCTCCACCGGGGGGGGACACGGCGCCGACGACGGTGACGGAGCCCTCGCGATTCGGGCTGCCGAGGCATCGCACGCGACCGGCGCGCTCGTAGAAGGACGCCAGTCGAGCGCCGAGGTAAGCGGGATATCCGCTATCCGCGGGCATTTCCGCGAGACGACCGGAGATTTCACGCAACGCCTCGGCCCAGCGCGAAGTAGAGTCAGCCATCATGGAAAAGTTGTACCCTTGATCGCGAAAGTATTCGGCGAGCGTGATGCCCGTGTAAATACTCGCTTCGCGCGCGGCGACGGGCATGTTTGACGTGTTCGCCACCAGAGTCGTACGCTTCATGATTGATTCCTCGCGTCCGTCCGGCATAGTCATCGTGAGCTCGGGGAAATCGTACAAAACTTCCGCCATTTCGTTCCCGCGTTCGCCGCATCCGACGTAAATAATCCCGTCAGAGTTGGAATACTTCGACAACGCCTGAGAAATAACAGTCTTCCCGCACCCGAACGCGCCGGGAATCGCACAAGTCCCCCCTCGCACGCTCGGAAACATCACATCGAGCACGCGCTGTCCCGTCAACAACGGATGATCCGCCATCAACTTCTCCGCCACCGGCCTCGGCGCTCGCACCGGCCACTGTTGCTTCATCGAAAACTCCTTCACCACTCCCCCGAACTCGATCTCGATCACCTTCTCATCGATGCTATATTCTCCATCCGGCGCGATCCACGTCACCTTTCCCTTCGCGTTCGGCGGCACCATCAACCGATGTTCGATCAACGCGTTCTCTTGCACCGTCGCGTATATATCGCCGCCGCTCACGTGATCGCCCGCCTTCACCCCGCTTCTCCCGCTCACGAACTCCCACGTCTTCGACGCGTCCAGCGCCGGTACGTTCACTCCTCGCGGTATGAAGCAATCGCCGCACATCGCCGCGATCGCGTTCAGCGGTCGCTGAATCCCGTCGAAGATGTTTTCCAGCGCCCCCGGTCCCAAATCCACGCTCAGCGGCTGTCTCGTGCGCTCCACCGGGTCACCGACCGCGAGCCCGCTCGTCTCTTCGTAGCACTGGATCGTGGCCGTGTCGCGCTCGAGCCGGATGATCTCACCGACCAGCGCGTCGCCGCCGACGCGGACGAGTTCGTACATCGCCGCGCCGTACATGTTATCGGCGACGACGACGGGGCCGGAGACCTTGCGCACGCGACCGAGCGCGCGCTCGGGCTCGGCATCGTCTTCGCGCATGACCGCTTCGTCCGGTCTTCGATCGAGGCGTCGAGCGACTCGACGCGGGTCGACGAGGAGGCGCGGTGTGACGAGACGCGAGGGACGATCGATCGCGGCGAGACGCGGCGACGAGGCGCGAACGCGCGAGACGGCGAGGGTGAATTACAAAGACGGCGACGGCGTCGCGCGCGAAGGATGCGCGAAGCAAGGGTTGAGATTTGAATCGTCGACGTCGACGTCGACGTCGACGTCGTCGTCGGACGAGGCGATGATGACGAAGGGATGGGATCGAGCGACGACGCGCGAGGTCGTCGTCGGGAGAAGGTCGCCGGCGTCTTCGACGACGCAATCGCTGTCGGAAGAATCGGGCAGGGCGGTGACGGAGGGAAGGAAGCGTCGGATAGATGCGGCGTCGGCGACGCGCTTGCGTTTGGCCGCGCGTTGCTTGGCTTGCGCCTTGGTTTTCTTGGCGTGGCAAATCACGCAGAGCGTCTGCGCGTTTTCCACGGCGCACGTGCCGCCGCCCTCGAAGACGGCGATTTTGTGATCGCACTCCCACGCGCGTCCGCCGGAGGGCTTCTCGGCGAGTCTGTTGAGATAACTCTTGCTTCCTCGCTCGCCGAACGCGGGCGCGAATCGCAAGATTTCAGCCACGCGTTTGCTTCGCTTTCTGTGCACGCGTACCTTCTTCACGAGCGCATCGCAATCGAGTTTACACTCGACGCACACGCCTCGCTCGAGGGCGAAGAGCGCGCGACGAAGCGCCGATGCGCTCGAACCTTGATCGTACACGCGCATGCACTCTTCGCCGCAAAACAAGTCAACGCGTCTCGCGACATCCGTCGTGATTCGATCTATGTCGCTCACGCAGTGCAAGCACAGCAACGTACGCCGGGACGTTCCCTCGGCGAATCGACATGGCACGCGCATCTCGTACTTCCTACCCGCCTTCGCGATGTCGGTTACGACAATCGTGCACCAATCGGCCTCCTTCGGTAACGGCACTAATCGCCCATGTCGAGTCGTGGATCCGGTGGCGGACGTGGCGGCGGCGGTTTTGGAGTTGAGCGCCTCGGCGAGCTCGTTGAGTTCGTGCGCGCGCGCTGGCTGTTGCCTGGCGAGTATCGAGTTACGATCACGCGCAGTCATCGCGTTCCAGGTATTGGAGAAATCCACGGCGGCGGCAAAGGCGATGGGATCGCTCGCGAGCGGCTCGGGAAGCTCCTTCGCGTACTTGGCCGACAAGCGAGCGCGTGTGAGCTGAGACCGACTCACGCTCGCACCGAGCGGAGCGCTCCCATCCGCTTTCCCGTGCAAATGCAGTCGTCCACTCGTAGCGCTGACTTCAAACCACATCGGGCATTCCTCCGTCTTCATTTCGGGCGCGGATTCGAGCGCATCCGCGACGACCTCCGTCGCGACGGATTTGGACGTCGTGGCGACGGAAAACGCACTCTTTCTCGTCGCCTCGAGTTCTATTTGCGTCCCGTACGCCTCGACGTTCAAACCCACGCGTTCTCCATCCCCGTCCAAAGCTTCTCTGCACAGATCCAATTGACTTTCTAGACGCGCCCATCTGTCTTCGTCGTGCGCGCACGCGCCGCCTCGCGCGCAAAGAAAGTAAACGTTGACGCCGCTGTCGTTCCCTCGCCTATGCGCGCGATCCTCGGCTTGTTCCAGCAAAGACGCGTCGTCCGGCAATTCGGCAAAAATCACACACGATGCGGTGGAGAAATCTAATCCGGTCCCAGCTGCTTTAACGGAGAGCAACGCGACGCGTACGCCGACGACGCCGTCTTCGCGCGTCTGCGCGCCTTCGCGAAACTTGTCCACCAACACCTTGCGCTCGTCCGAAGGTGTCGAACCGTCGATGCGAACGTATGAGCCACGATTCTGGTTTTGGATTCTGACGCAAACTTCGCGCTCGAGCGCGTCGAGAACGGCTTGATGATGGGCGAAGATGACGAATTGCATCGAGTCATCCTTGAGCACGCCGCTCTCCAACCACTCGACGATCGGCTCGACTTTGAGCATGCCGACGATTTGCGACACACTCACGCGCTTGCCCCGCTCGAGCTCGCCTATTTTCTGATTCAGCACGTACTCTATGTCGTCCTGTTCGTCGTCCTCTTCTAAAATATTCCCCGCATCGTCGTCCTCGCCGTCGTCGTAGCGCAAGTCGTCTCGCGGCGCGCGCGCCACCTTTGCGATTTTCGACCAAATTTTCGGCCCGCCCACGCGGGCGATCGATTGCGTGATGTCGATCGGCACCACTTGCCGACGTTTCGGCGGCAAGTCGCGCATGACGTCGCGTTTCAATCGACGGACCATCGTCGTGTGCGTGAGCAACGTGCGGAGCTCGAGTAAACGCGAACCGCCGGAGACGTCCGATCGTCCTTTTTGATCGAATTGAATGTCGCAGTAGTGCTCGGCGAAGTCCCACTTTTTGCCCAACATCCCCGGCCGCAGCGCGTCGATCTGGTAAAACATGTCAAAGGGTTTCGTGAGGGACGGCGTCCCGGTGGTGAGCACGGCGTACTTGGCGCGCTTAATCAATCGCCACGCCGCGTCCGTGAGCTTCGTCTCGTCGCCGCCGTACTTTTTGCTCACGTGCATCGTGTGGCTCTCGTCCGCGATCACGCATCCCCACTTTACGGCTAAGAATTCTTCTAAGAGCGGCGCGAGCATGTGATACGACGTGACGACGACCCGTCGCCCTCCCGTCCACGTCTTCGCCGTCTTGCTCTCCGCCGCGAGCTTGTCGAGCATAAACTTGTCCGAACTGCCGAAGATGACGCTCAACTGTCGCGGCGTCATATCCGTCAACCATCGCTCGAGTTCGTCCGCCCACACGAACCGCATCGCCGCCGGAACGACGCACAGTAACGGTCCAGCGTCCCTGTACGCGTCCGCGATCGCGATCGCCTGAAGCGTCTTCCCCACGCCCATTTGATCCGCGATGAGCGCCCTGCCTCGCCGGCGCAACGCGAACCGCACGCCCTCCTCTTGAAACGAATACAGCGCCTCGCGAATCCTCGGCGCGATCTTTTCGTACACCGCGTCCACATCGTTCTCCTCATCGATCTCATCCCCACCCCGATCGCGTCCGCGATACCCCGGTCCACGACTCAAATACTCCACCGTCTGCGGCGGCGGCGTTCCGATCGGCGCCGTTCGCCGCGTTCCCTGCCGATACCCTCGCTCGAACGCGTCCATCGCGCACAGCCCGTCGTACACGCGCTTCAGCGCCGTCATTTTCACCCTCCACGCCGCCCCCGCGTCGTCGCTCGTCGGCGTCGTCGGCGCGACGTCTCCGATCCCCGCGCCCGCCGCCTCCGCCAGCGTCCCCGCGAAGCCGTGTCGCAGCCGTTCGCGCGAGCACGACACGATCGCCCCCTCGTCGCCGACGACGTCGATCCACACGTGCGGTCGCGCGCGCGCGCGCGTCGGCGCGACGCACCGCGCGTCCGTCGTCGTCGTCGTCGCCGTCGTCGCCGTCGCGCGTCGTCGCGCGTCGTCGTCGGCGTCGCGCGCGGCGCGGATCGCCGCGTTCACGTCGAGCGCGGCGAGCGCGTCGTCGTCCGCGTCGAGCGCGACGTCGCTCGGCATCGTCGTCGTCGCGATCACGCGCGCGCGGTCGTCGCGAGCGGCATGGCGATTCGCGACGCGTCGCGAAGTGACGCGCGATTGAATGATGATGCTCGTTAGGCCGACTAATCACAACGCGTCGCGCGGAATCTAGGCACCCGCGGCGAAGGCGGCGAAGTCACGAATTCGCGCTCGAACGGACGAGCGAGCGCGCGAAACGCGCGAAACGCGCGAAGGCGTCGTCGCGCTCGGCGACGGCGGGAAGGGCGTCGATGCGAGCGGCGAGACGGGAGGCGCGACGACGCAAATCGTCGTCGATTTCGTCCTCGGTGGGGGCGACGTCTCGCGTCTCCACGCGCCAGTCGTCGGCGATGTCGGCGAGAAGGCGACGGTTGGCGCGCGCCGCGAGCGCGACGGCGTCGCGAACGTCGTCGAAATCGACGAGCGCGAAAGAGGCGTCGGATTCGTCGTCGAGCTCGCGCGGTAGGACTTCTCGACAGATCGGGCACGTCATGGAGACTCGAAGCCAACGCGCGTGGCACTCGTCGCAAAACGCGTGTCCGCAATTGACGACGACTTGAAGCTTGTTGTCCATGCATATCGAACACTCCGCGTCCTCGCCTTCGCCCGCGGCGTCGACGCCGTCGGACGAAGACGCCGTCGCCGCGCGATTCGCCGCGCGGCGCTCGGCGTCCAAATCAATCGCCAGCTGTTGAATAGTCGGCTTTAACGAACCATAAAACTCCTCGAACGTCGCCCGACGAATGACGTGCACGATCTCGAACCCGTCCTCGTCGCTCGTCTCGCCGTTTTCGCCGTCGACGCCGCCCTCGTCCGCGACGATTTCCCCCTCGCCGCTCGTCCCGTCTTCGCCTCGTCGCCGCGGCTCGGCGACGTACCCGTACGCCGCGCGTCGCCATCGCCCTCCCGACCCACCCTCGCGCGCGTCCGTCTCGCGATCGACGCCGACCGCCTCAAAGTCCACCCCGCACTCCGCCAACGCCTTCCTCGCGAACGTCGGCGCCCACCGCGGGCACTTTCCCTCGTCGTACGAGAGCGCCGCCCGAAACCGCGCGCGGCCTCCATCCGTCCCCAATCCCAGCGCCGTCGCCAACCGCGCCAGCGCCGCGTTCACGTCCCCCAGATCTCGCAGCGCGCTCTCCACGTCGCGCGCGCCCGCGGCCTTCGCCACCGCGCCGTTCGCCGCGCGCGCGACGCGTCGCGAAAATCGTCGCAACCGTCGCTGCAGCACGTCGTACTCGCTCGCGATGCGCGCGCCGTAGCGATCGTACACCGCGCGCGCGACGACGACGCCGTACACCACGAGCACCGGGTCGACGCTCATCGCGACGCGGCCGAGCGCGCCGCGTCGCGCACTGCCGTGCGTCGAGCATCAATCCGAACGATTCGCGCCGGCATCGCGCGACGCGCCATGTCGCGCCGCGCGACGCCGCGCGCGATCGTCGCTCGGCGCGCGCCGTCGCGACACGGCGCGCGCGGTCGTCGCTCGGCGCGCGCGACGCGCCGCGACGGCGACGCGCGCGCGGCGTGGGAGTCGCTCGACGCGATTCATCTGCTCGTGTTCGACCTCGACGACCCCGAGCGCGAGGCCGTGTACACGACGTCGCGACGCACGGCGACGCGCGCGACGAACGCGTTCGTGTGCTTCGAGAGCGCGGAGGACGCGCTGCGGGCGGCGATGGCGGTGAGCGAGGTGGCGCGGGACATGCCGGCGGTGGACGCGGCGCCGCCGGCGGCGCTGGCGCTGCTCGCGACGAGCGCGGGGTACGACGTCGAGTTCGTCGAGCGGGGAGGAAAGTTTGAGGTGCCGACGACGATCGTGGACGAGGGCGCGACGGTCGGGGGCGAGGATTTCGCGGTGAGCGCCGCGGCGTTGGCGGCGTATTTGACGGGACGCGAAGACGAAGACGAGACGCGCGCGGTGAGGGACGCGCGCGCGCGCGCGGCGTCGACCATGCGCGACGCGCTGCGCGCGCCGGCGAAGCGCGTGCGCGACGCCGCGGCGTCGAGCGCGTCGCTGCCGGTCGCGGGCGGTCGCACGTTTATATTCGGCGCCAGGGCGGCGCTGAGCGCCGTCGCGCGCGCGACGCGCGTCAGAGCCGCGCGCGACGCGCGAGAGTGACGCCGTCGTTGTAACATACAGTAGTGACGCTCGTCGCGCGCGCGACATGCCGCGCGGTCGATCGCGCGCGCGCGAACGCGCCGCGCGCGCGTCGATCGCGATCACGATGATCTGCGTCTCGGTCGCCTTGCTCGCGCGCGCGACGACGACGCGCGCGCGCGCGCTCCCGCGCGAACGCTCGGAAACGACCGCGCGCGTCTCTCCCGCGGCACCGCGCGGCGACGTGCGCGCGCTGACGATGGCGACGCTCGGGACGCTGGGAACGGCGCGAGGCGGCGGCGACGCGCGCGCCGACGACGACGCGGCGGTGGTCGAGTTTTACATGCCGTGGTGCGGA
>Ga0209666_1004113_pt1 | contig 10349 bp, 4 predicted proteins | sample SaaInlV_125m_DNA_FD_184679 | JGI IMG/M metagenome (GOLD analysis project Ga0209666, IMG submission 184679) | Marine microbial communities from expanding oxygen minimum zones in the Saanich Inlet - Saanich Inlet SI037_S3LV_10m_DNA (SPAdes)... | ecosystem: Environmental > Aquatic > Marine >...
AGGAAAATCGGCGCCTTTTTCTTTCGCGTGCCCCGCCAGCGGGTTTCAACCCCACCCGTGTTGGATCACTTTTCGCACGCGCCGAGCGCGGGTGTACAGTCAGCGCGCTCGGTTCGGGAAAAATATCTCTCGCGCCGCGCATGTGCGGTCGACCGGCGCGCCGGGTACCGCGCGCCACGCGCGTCGCGACGTGTTAGCGCGACGGATCGCGCGCGAAACGGCTCAACAAGTCGTTCACGCACCTCTTGCTCTCGTCGTCGCCCCCGTTGGCGTCGTCCTGGTCATCATCCGACCCGACATCGGACGCGTTGTACAGGAACTCGGGTTTCGATAAGCCATACTCGGTCGCTTTCGCGGATGCCTTTTCGTGCGCCGCGTCGCCCGCGTGAAGCGCGGCGGGGAGGCTCGCGCCGGCGCGCGAACCCCGCACTAACGCGCCGACGGCTTTCGCGGGACTCCCCCCGTGTCTCATCGGCATGGCGAGTCTGCGACACGTTCGGGACGTCGCGAGGGGAGGGCGGGTCAGTCGCCGGAAGGCGTCGGTTCGCGACCACTTGTCGCTTTTGCCGGGAAAAAAGCGAGCGAGGAGAGATGAATCCGCGATTTCCCGACCTCGCCGTCGCCGCGGGAACGGGGCGGGACGCGACACACGACGCCGCCAAGCCGCGTGCGCCGCGCGGGATCGATCGTGGGGGCGTGTCTAGGTGGCACGAACGGGAAAGCGCGACCGCGGAATGTCGAGTCTCGACGTCGCAGCACGCACCACCGGCGGGTGTGGGACGTCCTAACAACGACGCTTCCCGCAACGTTCTTTTTCGCGGGGTCGCTTTTTAAAGCCCCGCGGGGTCCCTTAAACGCGCGCCGCGAGGACAGCGCGAGTGACGCACGACACGTGACGGGTGTGGCGGAGGTGACCGACGTTCCGGGGATCGAAACGAGCGGTCGCCGCGCGCCGTGCAATGCTGTTAACCGGGGAGGGCACGGCGGAGTTGGAAAAGTTCTAGAAAGAATCGAGAGCCATTGCGAAAAATCGTTAGCTACTACCGATACCAGGAAGTCTCGCCCTCGCTACGACGTATTCGGATTTTGTCGGCACTCTCGACCCGAGAGACGCGCGCGTGTCACCTCAGGCGGCGCGCTGCTCTCGGCGCGCCGGTGCGCATCGTCCCGCGGGTCGGAAAGCTTTCCTCGAGTCTGGCCGCGGGATGGCCTCCGCGGTGGCCCCGGGTCGCGGTGTTCCCCCGAGCGCCGTCCCGCCGGGCCCCATGTCGACTCGCCTCGACGCGTACGACGACGCGGAGACGTACGGGATCGCGTCGAGCGACACCGCGTACCTCGACTCCGTCGTGGCGGACACGGCTCTGCGCGCGGACATGACGAACGCGCGGGCTTTGCGCGAGAAGAAGTCCAAATCCAAGCGCATCCCCGTCAAGGAGCTGTCCACGGTGAACAACGCGTTGGCCGTGATGTACGCGGAGGAGCACTATTTCGAGGACGAGCAGGCGCTCGCTCGCGCCGCCGCGTCGTACCGGTTCGAGGACGAGGACCCTTCCGTGCGGTTTTCCGATGACCGACGCGCGAGCAACAAAGACGCGACCGAAGACGCGGGCGTGTGGACGCGGGACGAACGCCGAGCCTCGGCGCTCGAGGCCCTCAGGGCGAAGCAGAGGTGGAAACAGGCGTTGCACGCGCACTCCGCCGCCGCGCCCGCGTACGTGCGCGCCGCGCCGCGGAGCGATCTCGGCGACGCCGACAAATCGGAGTGGATCCCGCACGTCTTCGCAGACGGAGGCGGGTCCGTCGCGTGGTTCAAGAGCCGCGACGCGATGACCGCGTCCGAGCGAGAAAAAGCGGACGCCGCCGCGGACCGGGCGGAGGGAAAATCGATAATCGAAAAAAACGCGACGGACGCGCCGAACGACGCGAGACGCGAAAACAAACAAAACGCGCTCGTTTCCGAAGACGTCGAGCGCGTCGTTCGGGTCACGCGGCGCGCGGAGGCCCGAGGACCCATCGGTGCGCATCGGGGGGATTCGACTTTGCCCGGCGGTGAACGCGACCCGAGGGGGGAACAAGAGAGGGGGCGACCCCGCGGCGTGCGCGCGGAAGGGCGCCGCGCCGCCGCGGCGCCGGTTCCGTCGTTTTCTTTTTCGTTTCCGGCGGGAGGCGTCCGCGCGGCTCGGGGCTTGCCGCACGAGCCGCCCGACGCGCGCGCGCGCGTGGTCGAGCGCTTCGTGGCCGCGGACGCGCGCGGTGAGCTGGTGGACGCCGCGGTGGTCGACGCGGACGCGGGCCGCCGGCCGGACGCGGACGATTTGGTCGCGGAAGAGACGACGACGCAGACGACGAGGGAGACGCGGACGCGAACCGTCACCATGGACGCCGACGGGAACGTTTTGGACGAGAAGAAGACGGTGGAGACGGAAGCGGTGGGCGCCGCTCCGCGAACGACCGCCACCTCGCCTTCTGCCGCGGAGACGACCGCCGAGCCGGACGACGCGGCGTTCGACGCGTTGACGCTGACGGAGGGCCAGATCGACGTCGTCGTCGATCTGCTCCGCGAGAACCACGGCGTGGACGTCGGCGCGGACGAGCTCCGCGACCTGCTGGCCCGCGTGCGCACCCGGAAGAAGTACCGGGGCGTCGAGAGTAAGGCGTGGCAAGACACGGACGGGAAGGGAAACGACGAGGAGAAGGACGAGGGAGTCGTCGCGCTCGTCGGGACCCTTTTGCGAGGTTTGCTCGGCGGCGGCGACGACGAGAAAAAAACGCCTTCGCCGCGCGGGAAATGTTCCGCGAACGTGGTCTTCGATAAGCCCCCGAGTGATCCCGAGGCGCGCGCGCGGTTCATCGCGACCGCGAACGCCGCCACCTCCGCGACCTCCGCGAACGCCGCCACCGCCTCGGGTTTGCTCGCGCGCCGCGACGCCAAGCCGCAGACGTCGCGCGGCGCGTGGCGCGCGGCGAGGACGGCGTTCGACCTCGGCGCGTCGGCTGTTTCAGACGCGAACGAACCGAAATCCGCGCTGTGTTCTTCGACCATGCCCGCCGCCGAGCGTCGGCGTATCCTGGACGGCGAGCAGGCGGCGTCTCGCGAGCAGGCCAAGAAGCTTCGCGCGCTCGGCGCCGCGCAGAAGTGGCGCGTGGCCGGCGCGCTCGGGAGGTTCGTCGCCGGATCCAACGAAGCGGCGCGCGTCGCCGCCGAGTACCGCGCCGGCGAGGAGGTGGACGAGGCTCGCGAGCGCGATCGGGTGAAACGCGCGTTGGAAGACGCGAACCGGAGGATGACCGTCACCGAGCGCCGCACGGTTCGGGACGCCAAAGGGAACGTGCTGGAGACGCGCGAGACGAAAGAAAAAATCCCGCCTCACGAGACGACGCCGCGATGCACGTGCTTCGACGTCGGCGCGGCGGTTCGTTCCGGCGGCTTCGGCGGCGGCGTCGGCGGGTTCGGTAGGTCGCGCAGCGGCTCGCACGCCGACGCCGCCAAAGCTCAGGCGGCGAAGAAGAAGATACGGCAGTGTCCCGTGCACTTCCCTCTCGCGAGCGGCGCCGCCGCGACCAAGGGCGCGCCTTCGCGCGCGCCGGCGAAGACGCACGCGGCGTCCGGCGGCGGCGAACGGTCCGGCGGCGTCGCGGCGGCTCGCGACGACGACGCCGGGTTCGTTCTGTACGAGACCCCGGGAAACTTTTATTTGGCGAGCCACGACCACACGCGCTCGAAGTGGCGCATCGCGCGCATCGGCCGTCGCGCGAACACCCTGGAGGTGGACGAACACACCACGACGCACGACCGCGAGGGTCTCAAGGCTGTGATGTTCGCGCTGCACAAGGGGAACGAAGCGAGCGGGGGTTTACGAGTCGTCGCGCAGGGCGCCGGCGTCGTGTCCATCCTGGAGCTCGCCGCGCCCGGAGGGGACGACCCCGCGTCCGCGGCGGGCACGGGGCCCGACGCGGTCATCGCACGCGCGGAGCAGCTGCACCGCGAGCGCGCTAAACGTCTGGCAAAGCGCAACGGCGTCGCCGGCGGCGCGACGGCGAAGGAACGCGATTTGGAGGAGAGCGGCGGCGCGCTTTGGAGCGAGAAAACTTCCGTTGTTGTATTTTCCGGGATCGCCACGCAGAGCGTCCGACGCAAGGGACGCGTGCGCGTTCTCGCCGTGGGCGCCGCGCGGAGCAACCGCGAATCGGAGATGCGCGACGCCGTCGCCGCGCTCGCCGGGGACGCCGTCGCGACGGCGGGAAAAGCCCCCGTCGCGCGCGACTCAGACGCGCACGTTCTGGACCCGGGCGAGAGCGCGACTGTCGGTCTCGTGCGTCTTCACAGGCTGACCATCGGCCACGCGTCCTCGAGCGAGCCCGAACGCGCACTCGGGCTCGGGAAACAAAACGCGTCTTTGCGGGTCCGCGAGCGGAAGCGCGCGGAGGACCGCGCGATGGCGGAGGCGGAGGCGGAGGCGGCGTGGAAAAAAGAACCTTCGTTCTTCGCGCGCGCGCGACGGAGCTGCGCGGACGGCGCGACTTCGGCTTTCCACTTCATCTTCGGGAAGGACGCGCTGGAGGAAGACGTCTCGTTCACGGACAGACGGCGCGAGATTTTGCGCAACCGTAAACGGCCGACCGTGGCCGAGCTGCGCGAGGCGCGTCTACACGACGTCGACATGAAGCTCGAGACGCAGCCGGAGGAGATTGTGGAGGACGGGCCGCTGACGGAAATCGCGGACTGGTTCGGGAACGACTGGTGGTTCTGGAACGACGACGCGGAAGAGCGTCCGTTCAAGATGGATCCGTCGCGGTCGACGGAGGAGGCGATGCGGCGTCGGCGGGACCCGATGATCGTCAAGCTGCGGTTCAGGCAGTACGAGGAGCACACGGACGCGGCGACGTAAACGTCGACTCTTCGCGCGCGACGAAGGCGACGCGAAAATCGTTCCGTTTCCGGTATTTTATTTTCGTCGTCAGACGCTCGAAATCGTCTCGCGCTCGTCTCGCGGAAGCTTCCGGTATCGTCTCATAGGTCTCATCCGATGACATCTCTCTCGAGTGATTCTGAATCGCTCCAGATGCCGTCCGGCGCGCCCTCTTTGAGCGCCCACTCGAACACCCGCAGGTGGCCCTGGCGCGCGGCGTCCAGGCACGTCTGCTCGTCCCAGGGGCACCCGTTTTGGCGAAGCCATCGCAGCGTTGAAAGGTGGCCTCCGAACGCGGCGCCCGCGCACGCGGCTTCGTTCCAAGGGCACCCGTTGGCGCGCGCCCACTGTAGGACGTGCGTGTGACCGCTCAGCGCCGCGCCGACGCACGTCTGCTCATCCCACGGGCAGTCGTTGTCGCGCGCCCAACGCAGCGTCTCGAGCTGCCCGAAGGACGCCGCGCGCTGGCACGTCTCCTCGTCCCACACGCCGCCGTTCAAACGCGCCCACCGCAGGACCCGGAGGTGGCCGCCCTTCGCCGCACCCGCGCAAGTCCACTTGTTCCACACGCATCCGTTCGCGCGCGCCCACTGCAGGACCTCGAGGTGGCCGCCCGCCGCCGCTTGCTCGCACGTCCACTCACTCCACGGGCACCCGTTCGCGCGCGCCCACTGAAGGACCTCGAGGCGGCCGCCCTCCGCCGCGTACGCGCACGTCTCGACGCCCCACGGACAGCCGTTCCCGCGCGCCCACTGCAGCACCGCGAGGTGGCCGCCCTTCGCCGCGAACGCGCACGTCAACGCATCCCAGGGGCACCCTCTCGCGCGCGCCCACTGGAGAAGGTCGAGGTTGCCCGCCGCTGCAGCGCCGGCGCAGGTGCTCTCGTCCCAAAGGCAGCCCGTTCTTTTCGCCCACCGCAAAACCCCGGCCTGTCCCCCCCGCGCGGCGCGCCAGCAAGTCTCCTCGTTCCACGCGCAGCCGCGCGCCTCGGGAGGCTCAGGCTCCGCGCGCCGCGAGCGCGCGCGCGACCGGCGCGGGCTCGGGCGCGGCGACAGGTGGATCACGGACATCATGGTGTCGTGCTCCCGCGCGGGGGAAAGTGGTTATGAGCGTCCGAGACGAGGGGGAAGTATCGTAAATAAAGTTTACAACGCCATTTCGCGCGTCTACGCCGCGTCGTCACCGTTTCTTCGACGACACGGGCGCGCTCAGCCATCGGTCCGCGCGACTGCTCGCGTTGGACCGCACCGAGGGCGCTTTCCTCGCGGCGTTTTCCGCGGCTTTTGGTTTCGTCATCCGCGCGCCCTCGTCTACGTTCCGGAAAGAAGGCTGCCGCGCGGCCGCCGCGACCGCCGCCGCCGTCGCCGCCGCCGCGTCCGGCGGCGGCGGCGCGGCGGACGCGAAGGGCGCGTCCGCGAAGTTTGACGCGCCTCGACCGGGTTCGACTCCGTTCCTCGACGGAGGCGAGGAGGACGATCCCGCGCCTCCCGCCGCGACGCCCCGCCGCCGCGACTTCCCGCCGGTGGAACCCTTCCACCGGCGCACCTCCCCGTCCGAGCCGATCATGGAGTCCGAGGAGGACGCCGAGCCCCGATCGTCTTTTTGAAAATGCGCCGATAAACTCTCGCGGCGCGTCTCCGATCGCGTCTTCTTCTCTCGCCGGCGCGTCGCCGCGAAGAGCGGCGACGCGACCATCGCGATTAGCTCGAACAGCGAGAAAAGAGGCACCAACACCAGCGTCGCTGCGAACAGCAGCAGGTACAGCACGTACCCTGGCGCGCCTCGCGCGAGGTGTCTCGCCCCGGAACTCACGTAGAAACCCACCGCGTACACGAACGTCTGCGCGGCGGCGACGACGCCGACGCCGACGGCGAGCGCCGTCGCCTCCGGTCCCGTCGCGCGTCGCGCGAAAGGCGCCGCCAAGCACAGAATCGGTGCCAGTTTCGCGAACGCGCCGCTGACACACATCGTGGCTAACACAGTTTGCGACACAGGGTTCAAACCCACAGAACCGCCGGACTCGTTGTCTTCTTCCAAATCCGAAGAAGTCTTCGCACGCGCGTTCTTCGCGTCGGAAGAATCTCGGAGAGAGTCGTGACTCTCCTCGAAAAGCAGGCGCGCCAGGGCGGCGTGCTCGCGCGCGCGCCGGCGAAAGAGCGCGGCGAACCCGCCGGGGGCCACCGGGACGTGCACGCCCGCGTCCAGCCACGCGAACTGCGCGCCTCGGTGCGAGCACCGCATGGCGAAGGAGGTGTGCTCCGTGCCCGGCGGCGTGCGCGAGGAAACCCAGCCCACCAGCCTTTCGAACTCGTGAGGCACCACCAGCAGGCGCCCCGGCGACGCCGCCAGCGCCGGACCGATTGCGCCGCGGCTGTACGCGAGATGCGTCGCGCCGGCGGCTTCGCCCGCGCGCACAACCTCCGCCAGCGCTGGTGCCCACGAGCCCATCGTGGGCACACCCCCCTCCAGCGCGTTCGCGGTGCGCGTGATGCCGGGCATCACGCTTCCCTGCGCCAGGCGCCGCGCGCGCGGCGCGCGCGAGGAAGACAGAGCGCTCAGACGGCTCTCGCGCGCGGCGTGCGCCAGGACGGCGTCGACGGCTCTTTGATTCAATATGCCGTCTGAACCGAGGTGCACGACCCAGTCCCCCCATCCCGCGCGCGACGCCTCCGTGGCGTGCGCCAGCAGCTCGCAAGGCCCGTGCGTCTCAGGTTCTGAGACGTCTTTGTTGGCGTCGACGACCCACGAGACTTGGACGCCTTTTTTGTGTTCCGGAAACGGCAGCTCCACCGCGCACGCGTCGTTTAAGAACAGGTCCCGGTCCGTCACCACCTCCACCTCCCACAGCGTGTTGGGCAGCGTCCGGCTCAGCACCTCGACCGCCACCTCGACCGCCTTCTTCGTCGCGCCCGGCCGGTGCAGCCTGCGGCAGTGCACGAAGCGGAAGTACAAGACGCCGCCCAGCTGCTCGAGCACCTTCTCGCGCTCCGGAAACGCCTCGCCCCACACCGGGGGGAGCAGCGCAAAGCCGAGCGCGTGCGTCGCCATGGACGGAATGCCGATCAGGGCGAGGCACGAGAGCACGGCCCATATGTACTCGTACGTGGGCGAGAGCTCGACCGCGTACGGGTTGGCGTAGCACGCGAGCGCGGCCAGGAATAAACACGCGTAGACGATGACGATGAGTCCCGTCCACATCAGCGCGAGTTTCCCGAGCAAAAGAAAACTCGCCGGCTTGTACAGCCGCCTCTCGGCTTTGCGGCGCGCCGACTCGCGCGCGGCGTGTCTCCGGGCGAGCTCGAGACGCTTCTTCGTTCTCTCCTCGGTTTCCCGTTTCGATTCGGATCCGGATCCAGACGGGGACGAGGGCGATCCGCCTCCCGCCCAGCCGCCGAACCAGCCGGCGCTTTTTCGCGGCGCCGACCGCACGGGCGCGGTCCCCGCGGATCTGGAAGATTTCTTCCCGGCGCGTGCTCGGTCGGCGGGGTCGCGCGCGGCGGCGCCCGAGCCGCGAAACGCGCCGAGCATCGGCTCCTTTTCCGGGGACGCGCCTATTTGGTGATCCCGAGGGGTGGGGAGGACGCGACAGGGAGGGTCAGTGGGGTGTTACAGCGCGTGACTCGACTCACGCGCGGTTTCGCGAAAATGCGCTCGCCCGCAGATTCTCGGGAGAGACGCGTGAGGAAGGCGCGACGGGAGAAGAATCGCGCGGAGCGCCGAGGAGGAGTCGTCGCGTTCGCGGTGTCACACGCACCGTATGCTTCCCCGACCCTGCCGTGCTCCTCGTCCCACTCCTCACCCGAGACGTCCGTTTCCGAGACGTCCCCGGCGACACCGACGCCGTGGTTGTACATCAGCTCGTCCGAGTCTCCCGCGGACGTCCCGCCGTGGCTGGAGGCCCCGTCCCACGCGGAGTCGCCCCGCGCGCCCAGCCGCCGCTGGTCGCTCGCGCCCGCCATCGTGACACGCCTCGATGTGGCGTGTCCGACCGCGCGCTCCGACCGGGACACGCGCGGAGCGGAGTGCCTCTCACGCCAAAGTCGGCCCCTCGAACAAAGACTCGGGGTGGTTGGCAAAACTGGTATCTGGTATCGGCACTTCGGTAAAACCACGACTCAGAAGTGAGCGGAAACGCTTGGGCTCGCCAAATCCGCGCGACGCGCGACGCACGCCGCGGCACCCGCGGTTCCCTCCTCGCGCGTCTTCGCGCCGACGAGGCGAGATGCGTGTGAAGCGCGGCGTCGCCGGCCCCAGGCGGCCCGGCGCCACGTCCCTTTCCTCGCACGCGGGCACCGACGATGTCGTCGGCGCGAGGCCTCGAAAGCCGACGCAGTTCGACGACCAGCGCCCCGGGTGGGACTTCACCAGCGGGGACGTGGGGAAATTCAAGCTCACGGAAGAGCAGGTCAAGGTACGTCGCGCGCGCGTCTGCAGAAGTCGCGCCGCGCCGCGCTGGCCATCCCCGGACGTCCCCGGGTCGCGCACGCCGCGAACACCGCGGCTCGCGCGCGTCCGATTTTTGAATTTCTCTGCAGGAAGGGCACACCACCCGCGACAAAAAACACGCGTCTTTTCCCTCCGTCTCCGCGTCTGACTGCCGCGCGTCTCCCCCCCGTCACCCCTTCTCCAGGCGCGACGCGCCCTGCACACGTCCAAGCATCTCGCGGACGCGAAGGCTGCGCTCGCGGGCCGCAGCGCGGCGAAAATCTCGGTGCGGCCGGGAAAGAGAGAAACGCACCGCGTCGTGGACAAGACGGACTTTGAGGGGAGCGACGCCGAGTCGCGCGATCTGTCGCCGTCGCCGCCGCGCGCCGCGCCGCGCGGCCGAGGCGCGCCCGGGGCTGGTCTGGGCCCCGTGCGTTTCGAGGACCCCGACGACGCGTCGTTCGCGGAGGACGCGGAGAACGCGAACGCCGCGGACGCCGCGAGGGGAAAGAGCGCCGCGCCCCTGTCGCACGAGGCGGAGACTTCGCGCGGTCGACGCATGCTCGGCGAGCCCCCTGGGTGGCGCAACCCGCGCGCGCGCGTGCCCTTCCGCGAGGCGCGCGTGCGTCTCCAGAGCGAGCGCGGCCCGCGCAAGGCGCGCGCGCTGGCGCGCGCCGCCAGCAAGGGCTGGGCGCCGACGCGCGCGCCCGAGTGGAACAACCCCAACGGCACCGGCAAGGCGGTTCGCGTTCCGCGCGAGCGCGCGGGCGACGCGCCGGGCGCGCCCACCGTGGCGTTCGAGCAGGAGTTCGAGCAGTTCAAGATGATGAAGCTGCGCGAGCGCGCGGCGAACGCGGCCGACTCGTCGCACGACGGCGCCCAGCGAGACGCTCGCCGGTTCGCGCGGGGTGGGTACGCGGCGGTTGGATCGGACGAGGATGTCGACGACGACGACGACGGCTCGTTTCGCTCGGACGGCGTCGAGCAGGAGGAGGAGAGCGAGGGCGAGAGAGG
>Ga0209666_1004116_pt1 | contig 10338 bp, 3 predicted proteins | sample SaaInlV_125m_DNA_FD_184679 | JGI IMG/M metagenome (GOLD analysis project Ga0209666, IMG submission 184679) | Marine microbial communities from expanding oxygen minimum zones in the Saanich Inlet - Saanich Inlet SI037_S3LV_10m_DNA (SPAdes)... | ecosystem: Environmental > Aquatic > Marine >...
ACTCGCGGGACTACGCGCAGGCGGAGCAGTTCCTGGCGGCGGCGGCGGCGAAGGATGGGTCGAAACGAAGCGTCGCCGCGGGCGACTCGCCCAGCCTGTACTTGATGCGATGAGCGCTTTTGCGTCAGACGGCGAGACGACGCGCGACACGGGGGAGTATTTAACGCGTCGCCGAGGGGGAAGGCGCGACGAACAGAGACGACGAGGGAGGGAACGCGTAGACGTACAGCGCGCGCGGAGATCATCGCGCCGCGACGCGGCTCGGCCTCGATACCGAGGTCGGGTCGGAATTTGTGCATATCCGTACGACGAACGACGACCGCGCCGCCGCTCCCGGTTTCATTTCCCTTTTTTTCGTAGCAAGAGTCATCTATTTAAGCGTACGACGACGAACGACGCCGACGATCCCTTCGCTCTCGACGTCGCGGAACGCGTCTTCGTCACAACACCGCGCCCGCGAAGATCCCCCGGATCGCGCCGTCCGCCGCGCTCCCCGAGGGGTGTACCTTGACCTTCCGGTCGCCGAGCACGCGCACGCCGCCTTCCCACACCTGGTACTCGAACCCGCACAGAGCGCACCGAGGCGACTTGACCACCTTCACCACGCGCGTCTTTTCGCCGAGCGCGCGGCGGGACCCACCCGACCCGCCACCGTCGTTCATTAAATCGTTCGTCGCGCCGTGAAAGACCTCGTCTTTGTCTCTCTCCGTCGTCGCCACGTCGGTCACAGTCGCGCCCTCCAGCACGAGCCGCGTGTTGACGCAGTGCGCCCACTTCACGCCGAGCGCCGCGGTGGCGGCGCCGGCGCCGGCGCCGGAGGATTCGCCGGCGTCCGCGCCGTCGTCCGCGCGCAATCGCGTGGTGACCTGATTCGTGACGAGCGCCGCCATGTGCAGGCGCTCCGCCTGCTGCTTGAGCACGCTGGCGATCTGCCCGAGCAGCTCCTGGCGTCGCGCGATCTGCCCGCGCCCCGTGCCGAACTCGGCGCGCGCCAGCGCGGCGACCGAGTCGACGACGAGCAGGCGCACGGCGTGGTCGATGAGCGCCTCCTCTAACCCGCTCAGCCGCTGCAGCGTCTCGGAGAGCGTGGACGGGGTCAAGACGAGGATCTTCTCGGTCAAAGACCGCAACGCGTTCGCTTTCGCCCGCGTCGTTTGCTCGGTGTCGTTCGCCGAAACGCCGTACGCCGAGGGGAACACGTTCGCCGCGATCTCGGCGACGCGCGCGCCGGAGAACTTTTGCTCGGTGTCCACGAACACGACGCCCGCGTTCAACCCGCCCAACGCCGTCGGCGCCGCCGCCGCCACTGCGAGCGTGAGGCAGAATTGCGTCTTACCCGCGCCGGCGGGCCCGACGAGCTCGGTTATGGACCCGGTGGGAACGCCCCCGCCCAGAGCCGAGTCCAGCGCGCGAAGAAACGCGCCGCCGCGCACGTACGCGGGACCGGCGGCGGCGCCGGAGCCGGCGGATGTCGACGCCGAAGCCGCGCCGGCGTCCGGGGCATCCGTCGCCGCGCGCGAGGGGCCGGCGGGGCCGCCTCGAGCGCCCACGGCGGTGTGCGCGCCGATGCGGCTCGCGAGGAGCGCCCGCGCGGTCGTGGGTTTGGGGCACACGTTCCGGGCGACGGACGCCACCACGCGCTCCGCCGCGGGCAGCGAGATGTCCAGGAGCTCTACGAGGTCCAGCGAGGAGCGCGTCAGCACGTCCTCCGCGGTGCGGAAGTTGTGGCCCTCCAGCTTGGACAGGGTCTCCACGTTCAGGCCGGCGACGCGCGCCAGCGAGCGATGTTTCGCGGCCATCGCGAAGAAGCGCGACGACCAGCCCGGACGCGCCGCTCGGGCCGCGACACCCGCGCCGCGCGTTTGAACTCACGAGCGGCAGACACGGAGATCTGCTCAAGTCGTTGTTTGCTCTGAAGCACCGCAGCTTCTCTTTCTCGATTTCTTCCAGCCTCTCACGCGTTCCTTTTTGGGCCTCATCAACGAATCGATTGCTCAACGCGGCAGAGCGAGGCGCGGCAGTCCATCCCGGACGTCCCCGGAACCGCGGAGGCGGCGCGGAGCGGCGAGCTTCGCCCGGCGACGCGTCGTCAGGACACTCGGGGTCGCGGGCGTCGCGACCGGTCGAACGGCTCGGGACCGGCGTCCACGTTGACCGATAGTAGTCTTCGGCGTTCCTCGGGTGCCCGACCGATTTCGCGCGGCGACTGATTTCTCTCGTGCGTGCCGATGGCGACGCGCGCGGACGGCACCCTGCCCCGGGCGGGCAAGCCCGCGACCGACGCCGCGAAGGAGGCGCACGCGATTTTGGTCACGGCCGAGCGGGGCTTGACGGACTCGCTGGCGAAGCCGAAGGTGTCGAACGCCAAGTCGCTGACGGGCGCGTTTCGGTCGGTGACCCTTCGCGACGGCACCGATCCGTCCGTCGCGAGCGCGTTCGCGGCGTTCGGGGAGGGCGCGGCGGAGGTCCGGCGGCTGGGCGATGACGGCCCGGGCGGTAAGGGCGTCATCCGCCGCCTCGAGGGCTTAGAGGCGATGAAGCAGAGCCGCAAAGAGAGACACCAAAGCGCGGTCGAGGCGTGGGAGAAGGAGCGCGACCGCGTCGTGGACGAGGAGCTCGCAGGCGAAGCCGCCGCGCTCGTCAAAGCGTTCCGCGAGAAAATAGACGCGTCCGACGCGAAGATCGCCGCCATCATGGACCCGTTCGCGCCGGATGTCGTGCGGGGCGAGCACGTCTCCACGCTGCGAACGGAGACGGAGGAAGCTCTTTCGGATGAAACAAAAGCGGAGGAGGACGAGGAGCGCGCCGCCGCCGAGCCGACGGAGGACGCCGACCCCGCGGCGGCGGCGGCGGCGGCGGAGGCGGCGGCGGCGCGCGCGCGACGCGCCGAGCGCGACGCCGCGGCGGACGCCGTTCTCTCGGAGATGGACGCGTTCGAGCTTCGCGACGCGTGGTACACCGTTTCCGTCGAGTTTCCCGCGCGCACGCACGGCATAGACACGCTCGAGTCGGCTTTGACCGAGGCGTCGTCGCGGTGCTCGAGCCGCCTGGCGGCGACGTTTTCCAAAGTCGTGGACGCGCTACTCGCGGTGGCGCACCTGCCCCGCTCTGAGGTGGAGCGCTACGCGCTGGAAGAAACATCCAAGCTGAACCGGTCGTTCCTGGACGACAAGCGCGCCACCACGGAGCTCGCGCGGCGCCTGCGCGCCAGGGAGGTGCTCGGCGAGTCGGCGCGCCGCGACGCGTGGGTCGCCGCGACGAAGCGATGGCGCGAGCTTCGCGTCGAGAAGGCGGTTGACGAGTTCGACGCGTTCCTAAAGAACGAACGCGTCTCGAATCCACCCGCCGTCCAAAAGGCCTACGAGGCACTAGCCGCCGACCAGCGAGCGGCGCACACGGCGCTCGCGACGCACGTCGCCAAGATGACGAACGCGTTTCGTGCCGTCGTCGACGACGAAAACCCGCCCGGCGCGAACCGATCGTCGTTCGCGAACGTTACGACGTCGGCGGTTTCGATCGCGCCCGATTTACGTTCTACGCCGCGCGTCACGCATTCGTCGCCGTTCCCCTCGCTGGAGGCGGTGGTTCGGTGGCGCGAGGGCATGGATACGCGGCTGGACGCGTGGGACGCCGCCGCGGCCGAAGACGTGAGGGCGCTGGAAGACGCGACGCGAGACGTCGACGAGGACGTGGCGGCGGCGCTGAAACGCGCCGCCGCCGCCGTCGCGGCGGCGCGCGACGCCGAGTTTGAGGTGTTCGACTTCGAGTTTGAGCGCGTGCGCCAGGCGGAGGAGGCGGCGAAGGCCGAGGCGCGCGAGCGTTCTTCGTCGCCGGAAGAGAGTAGTGGAGAGAAGGAGGGGACGACGGCGTCGGGAGGAGACGGCGAAGAGGAGGACGATCCTACGACCGCCGCGGCGAAGAGCGAAGAGCCGGTTCCGCCGTGGCGCGCGGAGTCGCTGCTCGACGAGTTGTGCGCGCCGAAAGCCGCCGCCGTCGCGGCGTCGGCGCGCGCCGCCGAGACGCGCGCGCGAGACGCCGCGTCGGACCGCGCTTCCGCGTGGCGCGCCGAGGCGGGTCGCCTCGGCGCGTTCCTCGAGGACGCGGCGCGTCTGCGCGAGACGCACAGGTTCCTGGCCGAGCGCTCGGCAGCCGATGCCGAGGCGGCGCTCGCGTCGCTTCGCGAAGCGTTCGCGCGAAGCGACGGCGAGCGCGAGGCGGTGTTCGAGGCGGCGCGCGAGAGCGTCGCGCGGACGCAGACCGAGCCGGCGCTCGCCGCGGCGGAGTCGAGGGCCATCTCCGCGCTCGAGGAGATCGAGGCCGGGTACCGCTCGTTTTGGCACGACGCGACGGACGTCGCGGACGCGTTCCCGGCGCGCGTCCGGAGCCACTTCGACGCGTACGAACGCCGAGTCTGCCGTCTGCTGAGGCTCGTGCCCAACGCGAGAAGAGCGCGCGTCGACGCCGTCGGCGACGAGCGCGACGCGGCGGACGGCGACGGCGCCGGCGACGGCGACATAGACGGTGGCGCCGATGAGACGGAGGCGGAGACGGAGGCGGATGCTGGAAACGAGGCGAAGCCCGAGGGTGGCGAAAAGAACGACGAACGCGACCCAGCGCTCGTCGCGTGGGACGCCGAGGACGCGCTCGAGGAGTGGACGCTCGAGGATGAGCGGAACGAAAAAAATGCGGAAGTCGCCGACGCGGAACCGCGCGGCGGCGGCGACGACGACGCGCCTTCTGATTCCGCCGAGCCGGCGGAAGTCGAACCCGCCGACGCCGCCGACGACGCTTCCTCCCAGGCCGGTGAACTGAAACCCCCGCCTCGCGAGCGCGTCGCGACGCGGGGCGGCGCCTCATTCGCGGTGTGGTCGGATCTCGTCGATTTCGTCGCGAACGGTTCGCGACCCGGTCCGGACGACGCGGGCGAGACGGAGCCCGCGGACGGCCCTGAAACATCGTCAAACGTGGGAATCCCGGGAGGCTTCGACCCTTACCTGGCGCTCGGCAAAGAAGACGTCGCCGCGCCTCTGCTTCTGTCTCTACGCGACGCGCTTCTGGACGACTACGAGACGCACCTGGAAGCCTCTCTCCGACGCGCGGACGCTCGATCGTACGACGAGGCGGAGTTCGCGCGCGAGGAGCTGGAGTCGCGTCTGATGGCGCACCGCCCACGCTACGGCGCGCTTGATTTAGGGGACGTCGGGAAACGTCGCGCCGCGCTCCGCGAACGAAGAGCCGCGTTCGAGCGGTACCTGCTGAGCGCGGCGCGCGCGGCGAAGCTCGCGGATGAGCGGTTCGCGACGTCCCTGGAGGAGACGGAGAAGATTTCGAAAACGCGGGTTTTGGCGGTTGGCGACGTCGAGCGACGGCTGAGCGCCACCGCCTCGGCGGCGGCGCTGGTGATTCGCGAAAAGGAGGCTGCGCGCGCCGTCTCCGCCGCGCGGGACGAGTTGGAGTCGGCGTTCGCGGCGCTGCGCGAGCGCGCCGAGCGCAACTGCGAGCACGTCATTTCGCAGACGGCGAACTTCAGGTTCACGCAGGGTCTGCCGAAGGCGGCGGCGCCGCCTCCGGAGGAGCTCGACGGACCCGGCGAGGGCGCCGAAGGCGAGGGCGCCGAAGGCGAGGGCGCCGAAGGCGAAACGCCCGAGGCTCCCGCGGCGGGCGACGACGCGCCTTCGACGCCGCCGGACGCGGAGACGCCGGCGGACGAGGGCGACGAGGCCTCGAGGGAGGCGGAGGCGTCATCCCCCGACGGGTCGGGCGACGCGTCTACGGACGCGGCGGCGCCGGATCCCGGCGACGACCGCTTCGCTCGGCTCGCCGCCGTGGACGCGGCGGCGCGCAAGAGCCTCGCGGATAACCGCGCGCAGATCGCCGAACTGCGTGAGCGTTGTCTCGCGGCGCTCGCGGAGGCGGAGCGCGCGTTCCAGGAGGCGGTGCCGCACCACAAGGAGGACCTCGCGTTGCTCGACGTCGTTCGCGTCGCGTGCGACAAGGCGGCGTTTGCGGCGGCGAAGGTTTCCGAGGAGGACGCTCGTTTGAAGGCTTCGCTGGAGGCGACGGCGGCGTACTTCGGGAAGGTGGCCATGGGGCGGTCGAAGGCGCGCGACCCGGTGACGCACGACCGCGAGACCACCGCCGAGAAGGTCTTGGAGACCCTCGCGTCCTTCCGGGTCGCGCTCCTGAAGCGGTGCCTCGCGCTCGAGATCGTGGACCCGGCGACGGCGCCGGATCACGCTTCGGTGGCGATCGAGCTGGACGACCCGGAGCGGACGACCGCGCCGGCGGCGGATCGCGCATCGCGGAACGAGGAAGGCATTTCGTCGGGCGATGCAGACGTTTCGAATGACGGCGCTCCGGGGGAGGCGGAGGAAGGTGAGGTTGCCGAAGCGCGAAAGAAAGAGGAGACCGTTTCTGCTGACTCGGCGCGCGTCTCGGCGGCGGTGGAGACGGCGCGCGCCGCGATCGCCGCCGCGGGCGACGCGTACTTCGCGGCGAAAAACCCCGAGCGTCCTTCGACGCGTCCGGATTCCGTTCCGGAGTCGGAGGGTGGCGCCGAGGCATTGGTTAAAACGAAGCGCGCGTTCTTCGACGCGCTCGAGCAAGACGCCTCGAAGCGCCGGGACGCCGAGGCGGCGGAGCTTCGGTTCTTTGTCGCTGGTATCGGCGAGACGCTTGGAAAGGCGCTGGAGACGACGCTCAAACGCGAGCTCGAAACCGGGCTCGGCTTCGTGGCGGAGGCGGCTCGCGCGGCGGCGGCGGAGACGGCGTCGTTCGCGCGCGACGTCTCCTCGCGTCGCTCCGAGCACAAGGACCGCATGCGACCGGGCATCGCGCATCCCGGACGCAAGCTCGAGCTCGCCGCTCTGCTCGCCTCGGAGCGAACGCGCGCTGAGGACGCCGCGCGGGTGATTGAAAACGAGTCGCGAAACGTGACGTTTGCGACGCGTACATCGGCGGCGAAATGGGCGCGCCGGTTCCGGCGCGCGACGCGGCTCGCCGCGACGCTCGCGGGCGGCGTCGTGGTTCCGGAGGACGTTTGTGTGGACGGCCCCGGCGCGGAGATGGAGCAGGCGGCGAGGCGCAAGAACCTGAAGCAGCTGCGTGTGGAGCGGCTGAAACGCCAAAACGCCGCCGACGCCGAGCGTCGCGACGACTCTAAACGCGCGAACGTGAAACTTCGTTCGTGGGCGCACCTCGACGTCGCCGATACAACTCCCGAAAGCGCTCCCGGACACGAGCCCTTCGACGTCGCGAAGGCGCTTCCGCCTTTGGCGCCTCTGGAAAAGGCGACGCACGGCTCAGAGAGCGACGGCAAGAGCGGCGCGGAGGCACCAGACGCGGGCGCCGACGAAGAAGCGCCGGCGACGGATGACGCGAACGGAGACGAAGAAAATGTCGCGGAGGAGGCTGACCCGGACGCGTCGCCGGTGTGGGCGGCGGATGTGCCTTCCGTGCGCGTTTTGATGGACGCGCGCGACGTCACGTGGCGGGACTTCACGGCGGCGTGCCGCGACGCGTACGCGAGGCACGCCGCGGCGACCGCGCGCCGCGTCGCGGACGAAGTCGCGCACAGGCAGGTCTGGGACGAGCTCGTCGCCAGGGCGCGAGAGGGGAGGGCGAGGTGATAAATATGGATGCGATGCACATTTCGATGATTCCAGTGACACAAGATGACGTCCTCGACGACCAGTCGGCAGCGCGCGCGATGAACGCGGTGGCGGCGCGGCCGGCGCGCGTGGCGCGGCCGCGCGCGCGGTGGTCGGCGCGCGAGCGGCGATGCCACGTCGGGCGCAGCCCGCGAGCGGGCACCCCCGCGAGGGCGTCGTCCATGCCCAGGGCTTCGGTCTTCGATCTCGATGGGGTGAAGAACTTCCGGGACCTCGCGGAGGCGACCGACGCCGTCAAGCCGGGGCGCGCGTTCCGCACCGCTACCCCTGGCGAGGCCACCGAGGCGGACGCGTCGCTGATTCTGCGACGGCTGAACGTCAAGTCGCTCGTGGACCTGCGCAGCGACGACGAGTTCGAGCCCATCTTGGGGGAGGTGCAGTCGGCGTTCGAGACGCGGTGGTTCTCTCGCGCGGACGCGCCGACGGATGAGTGGCCCGTCGCCGGCGACGCCCCGACGCGGTACCTCGTCCCCATGTTGGATTACGACAGGTACTACGGCGCGATCTACGAGCGCATGAGCGCGTTGGAAAAAGCGAAAGCCGCGGTGTTCTCGGCGCAAGCCACGCTGGTGGACCCCACGAACCAGCGCCGGCTGTTCGTCTCGAAAGTCAACGCCGGCGGGCTTCGCCTGCTGAACGAAGTCATGCTGGACACGAGCGGGCCGGAAATACGCGCCGCTCTCGGCGTGGTGGCGAGCGCGTCCGAAACGAGGCCGTGCGCGTTCTATTGCAAGGTGGGAAAGGACCGCACGGGGCTCATCGCCGCGCTCGCGCTGCACTGCTGCGGCGCGAGCGAAGCGCAGATCGTCGACGATTACGTCCGAAGCGACGGAAACGCTTTACGTAAAGCGGCGCTCGGCGGCGGTCGCGTCGAGGCGGGACTCGCCATCGACTACTCGCGGTTCCGAGGCGCGCCGGCGGAGGTCATGGAGCACGCGCTGGCGCACGCGAAGCGAAAACGTGGCTCGTTGGACGGGTACCTAAACCACGTGGGTTTCGGCGCGGACGACCGCGAGCGGCTGAGAAGAGCGCTGTGCGATTGATCGACTTATGGCGAATCGTACGCATATTTATTAACGACTTTGGAGCGGCTCCTCGTTTCTTGTTTCACCGCGAAAAAGCTTGTATTCTATCGTACAACACGCAACACGACGGACGGGTCCCTCTCGGGACCCGACCCGACGGACGCGAAAAGTAAAAACAATCAAACAAATCACGCCACGGCGAACCCGGCGTCCGGCCCCGTTTTGTCCGCGTTTGGCAAGTCCGACTTGACGCGCGCGGCGAAGGCTCTTCGTAACGCGTACGCCGTGTTCACCCACCACTTCCTCAGCGCGCGTCCCGGCGCGCTCGCGCGCCACCACTTGCCCACGGTCATGCCCAGGATCATCACCGCGAGCGAGCACGCCTCCGCGACGTGCGTCCGCAGCGGCACGGCACGCAAGCCTCCCAGCAGCATGGACCTGGTGTCCCCGTCCGTGGCGAGCATCTTGGTGGTGTCCGCCACCAGGTCCAGCGCGACGCGCACGGGCACCTTGACGCCTCCGCTGGCGCCCGCCTCCGCCATCTGCACCAGCTCCCGTAACCTGGCCCATTCGAACTTCCCTTTGACGATCACCACCTTGAACAGCCGCGCGCGTAAATTCGGATCGGGGTCCGTCAACAACCGCCGCGCGACGTACGGGAACGCCGCGTTGAGAAAATTGAAGCTCGGATCCAGCGTTAGACAGATGTTCTCCTGCGTTAACAGCGCGCGAATGACGAGCGAGAAGCGCTCGGGGACCCGAATCGGGTACATGAACAGCAGCTTGTTGAACTCCTTCGTCAAGCCACGGAAGGAGAAGGTGCCGTTAGACGCGATGGCGCTCAAAGTGTCGGTGCCCCACACCTCCGCCAAACCCTCCGCCACAGGCCGCACGTCGCTGCCCGCCTCCAGGAAACCCAAGTCGCTGAGGCACACCGCGAGCGCGTCGTAATCCTTGTTCATCACGTGCACGACGGCGTCGATGAGGCTCTCCTGGTTGGCGCGCGAAATCTCGGCGACGTTCCCGAAGTCCACGTACGCGATGTCCCCCGAGGGCAGCGCCAGCACGTTCCCGGGGTGCGGGTCCCCGTGGAACAACCCGAAATCCAGCAGCTGCCGCAAGCCGCTCTCGACGCCGTTTTGTAAAAAAATGCGTCGCGCCTCGGGCGACTCAAACGCGCCCTCCGCCGTGCACCGCGCGCCGGGTTGCCAATCCATCACCAGCACACGTGTCGAGGAGAGGTTCTGGTACACGCCCGGGATCTGCACGGCGTCGTCGTCCGCGAAGTTGCGCTTGAAGTCCCTCAAGTTGAGCGCCTCCTGGGTGAAGTCCAGCTCCTCCAGAAGCTTCTCGGCGAACTCGTCCACGAGCAGCGTCGCCGGGCACCCCAGGTTGGTTCGCGCGAAATCGTCGAAAAACGTCTCGGCGGCGGCGCGCAGGATGAACAAATCCAAAATCACCTGCGGCCGAGTTCCCGGCCGTAAGATCTTCACCGCCACTTCGTTACCTCCCAGCGACTCTACGAGCGTGGCTTTGTACACCTGGCCTATGCTCGCCGCCGCCACCGGTTCGGGCGTGATGGTCGCGAACACTTGATTGATCTCGACGCCGGCGTCTTCGCGGATGATGTCAAACGCTTCGCC